>JACXTT010001876.1_pt1 | contig 34295 bp, 28 predicted proteins | sample 9270951 | NCBI WGS metagenome assembly JACXTT01 (sample SAMN15532306, study PRJNA645909) | rock metagenome | isolation source: weathered quartz diorite | place: Puerto Rico | collected 2017-06-21 | reverse complement strand
CCGCTCGAATCGACTACGACCTGAGGCTGGAAAGCCGCGCCGCTGCTCCCAGGGATAACGACGTTAGTGGGGAACGTGGCGCCTTGATTTGTGGAGCGGCTGAAAATCAGCCCGGCCGCGCTATCGGTCCACGCCACGTTGAAATTGCCGGCTGCGTCAATCACAAGGTTCGGATACGTCGAAGCAGTCGTTGTCGTGTTTACTTTCTCAATCGTGACGACGAGCGTGACCTGAACAATCTGTGGGCTGCCGATCGCGCCGGTCGAAGTGATCGTCACCGTGCCGGAGTAGCTACCGGCTTGCATGCCGCTTGGATTCACCGCGATATTGACTGTCGCCGGGGTCGTAGTGCCTGTAGCTGTAGCCGACAACCATGTTCCGCCCGAAACCGAAGAGTTGAAAATAACCGATGCGGGGCTGGCGGTAACGCTCACTGCCTGAGCTGCCGGGGCCGCAGTTCCAATCTGGTAGGTAAACGTCACCGCAGAGGGCGTTGCTTTGAGAGTCGAGGGCGGAGCGTTTACGGTGAGGCTCACGGTGGCCGTTTGACTCAGACTGCCTGAGGTCCCGGTGATCGTGACCGTGGCTGTTCCGGTCGCAGCAATGCTACTCGCGGTCAGCGTGAGCGTGCTGGTCGTCGTCGCGGAAGCTGGCGTGAACGAGGCGGTGACCCCGCCGGGCATGCCAGACGCAGACAGGCTGACGCTACTGCTAAAGCCGTTTTGCGGAGTGACGGTAACAGTGCTTGTGCCGCTAGTGCCTTGGGTGATGGTCATACCAGCAGGCGACGCGGACAGGCTGAAATTGGGAGGGGGAGCGTTTACCGTCAGGCTCACGGTGGTCGTGTGACTCAAGGTGCCGGAGGTTCCCGTGATCGTCACCGTGGCAGTCCCGGTGGTCGCGCTGCTGCTCGCCGTTAGCGTGAGCGCGCTGGTGGTCGTTGCGGACGCCGGGTTGAACGCGGCAGTGACTCCGCTGGGCAGGCCAGACGCAGACAAACTGACGCCAGCGCTAAACCCATTCTGCGGAGTGACCGTAACGGTACTGATGCCACTGGTGCCCTGGGTGATGGTCAAACTGCCAGGCGACGCGGACAGACTGAAATCGGGAGGCGGGGCGTTTACCGTGAGGCTCACGGTGGTCGTATGAGTCAGGCTGCCGGACGTTCCCGTGATGGTCACCGTGGCAGTTCCGGTGGTCGCAGTGCCGCTCGTCGTAAGCGTAAGGGTGCTAGTGGTCGTAGCGGAAGTTGGGTTGAATGACGCGGTGACACCGCTGGGCAAGCCAGTCGCGGACAGGCTGACGCTGCCAGTAAATCCGTTCTGCGGTGTGACCGCAACAGTGCTGGTGCCGCTGTTCCCCTGTATCAAGGTTAAGCTGCTCGGTGATGCCGACAGACCGAAGTTGGGAACTGAAGCAGCGTTTACGGTGAGGCTCACGCTCGTTGTATGACTCAAGCTGCCGGAAGTCCCGGTGATAGTCACCGTGGCAGTTCCGGTGGTCGCAGTGCTGCTCGCCGTTAGCGTAAGCGTGCTGCTGGTCGTTGCGGAAGCTGGGTTGAACGAGGCAGTAACTCCGCTGGGCAGGCCAGACGCGGACAGGCCGACGCTACCGGTAAAGCCATTCAGCGGAGTAACCGTGACGGTGTCAGTGCCGCTGCTGCCCTGAGTAATACTCACGCTGTTCGGCGATGCCGAAAGGCTGAAGTTGGGAGCAGCGTTTACGGTGAGGTTCACGGTTGTCGTATGCGTGAGGCTTCCGGACGTTCCGGTGATGGTCACAGTGCTCGTCCCGGTGGCGGCTGTGCTGCTGGCTGTGAACGTAAGGGAGCTGGTTGTTGTTGTAGAAGCCGGAGCGAAGGTGGCCGTAACTCCAGCCGGTAGCGGGGACGCCGACAAGGCAACAGTCCCCGTAAAGCCATTCGTCGGAGTAACCGTAATGGTGTCCGCGCCGCTCGTACTTCCCTGGGTGGCCGTCAAGGTGGTTGCTGATCCCGCGATACTGAAGTCCGGAGCGGGTGCCGCAGGCGTCAGCGTGTACATTGCGGTGTAAGCATCACCGCTGGGGAATCTGCCAGCCCACCCGGTTAAGTAGAAATTGACGGAGCCCGAGGCGGTCGCTGGAGGGGTCCACGTAAAGTTAAACGTGGAGGAGTTGGCCAATCCTTGGACGACAGGAACGACATTCGTTCCAAGGTTGCTGTTCGTGCCTGCCGTCCAGCTTCCAGCAGCCGAAGCTGTGTTGCTCACTAAGCGCGCTGTGAGTTCAAAGCCAAACCTGGTCTGGGTCGTGTCGTTTATCGTTACGGTCAGAGGCATTGGCGTCCCGGGCGTATAAGTCATGCCCGCAGGAAAACCGGTGACCGCCGCGCTACCGGGAGAACCGCTACTGGTGTGACAGCCGCTACCGACGCAGGTATTGGACCCCAGGGGTACTGGGTTGCTCCCTGTAAATGATGGAACAGCATGCACCTTTGGGAAATGGAGAATGGGGAGCGCAAGCGCGGTCGGGATTTGCAACTGTGCGCCGAGGATCACGAGCGCAACAACGGCGGAGATGGACAGAACCATCAGCGAAGTGCGTATGGATTTCACGTTTGTGTCCCCCGTGGCGCCAATACAAACTAGGCCTCGCGTCCAGATCGGTCATTTCACGTGTTGCGACCGATTCAGGCCCCGCACGCAAGGCATCCCCCTTCGTGTGAAGCTACGCTGGCTCCAGACGGGTCGCTACTGTTCGAGAGGACAAGTAAAGGACAGCACCCTTTGGATTACTCGGGTCTTGCTTCGAAGCACTCTGACTGGAATTGGGTAGGAGCGTGCACCTATCGAGTCCAACGGAAGCATGTTGTGGGTACGTTCGAAGGCAGGAATTAGGCACCGTTCGATGAGAAAGCAGTACTAGACATCGACCAGGAGATTTGTTCAGGCATCCCAGCAACGGAGAGCAACCGACGAGTTCACGTCGCCAAATCCGAAACTCGTCTTAAGCGCGAGCCGGCACCGCACGGGAATGGCTACCTGAGGTACCTTCGAACCCAATTCCGCAAGTTCCGGATGGAGGTCTTCGCAATTCTTTGACGGATGAACGAATCCGTGCGCAAGCTGAATAACGGTCGCGACAGCCTCCATCGATCCACTCGCGCCCAGGCCGTGGCCGATCATTGATTTTGTAGAGTTGATCCAGGGCATGTCCGACAGGCTCCGATTGAGCGCAGCAGCCAAACACCGGATCTCTTTTGAATCGGCGCTCGTGCCGGTCAGGTGCCCGTTTATGTAGTCAACCTCGGACGGGTCAACGTTTGCCGTTTCTAGAGTCTTGCGCACACAGCGCACCACGCCGTCGGGATTGGAAGCCGTGATGCTACCGCCATTTCTTTGGCCGCCGGAGTTCGAATGCCCCCCCAATACCTCTGCGTAAATCCGCGCTCCGCGGAATTGCGCTGAAGAAATGCTTTCGAGCATTAGGACCCCCGCGCCACCGGCCGGCACCAAGCCACCGGCGCTGGCGCTCAGCGGGCGCGAGGCAGCATGAGGCATCTCGTTTGATTTGCGCGTGAGAACACGCAAGGCATCAAGGCAGGCCCAGGAATAGATCGAATCACCTTCAGAGCTTCCAGCGAGAACGCGGTCGATGCGTCCCTCACGAATCTTCCAGTAAGCATCGACGATGGCTTCCGTTCCTGTCGCGCAGGCAGTGCTGTTGGTCGTTACTTGGCCGCCCAACCCCAAGATTCCGCCGACGAATGCACTCATGCAGCTGACCATCGTTCTCTCTGTCGCGCTGCTTCCCAGCCGGCGCACCCGCCCTGCATTTGCCTCGGGAACTACAAAGTCCCCGATCGTGTCAATTCCTCCAAAGGACGTTCCGATGATGGCGCCGGTGTTCCAATCCGTGTCGGAGTCAATTTGGGGCGGTGGCAAACCAGCGTCGCGCCAGCATTCGACCGACGCGATCGCGGCGTACTTCATCGAGCTATTCGAATGCTCCAGCCTTTCCTGGCCCAGGCATGCAGCGGCGATTTGATCTGGGATTTGCGGGACGCCCGCTACTTGGCATCCTAGACCCATTTCCTTCATCCGCGTAGAGGGCGCGACCCCTGATCTTCCTTCACACAGGGCGCGACGATACGCTTCCAAACCGACTGCGTTCGGCGCGACAATTCCCATCCCGGTGATCACAACTCGATTCATGCCCTGGCAGTCTTTTCGCAGATGAAGTCAATCGCGCCGCCCACGCGCTCAAACTTGTCCATGTCTTCGTCGGCGACGTGAATCTTGAATTTGTCCTCCGCCTCCAGAATGATGTCCACAAATCTTGTGCTGTTCACTTTGAGGTCGTGGACAAGCAGACTCGATTCCGTAATGGCATTGGGATCCTCCACACGAACATAAGGCCGAATCAGGTCAACGAATGTCTGGCGAACATGATCGCGGTTCATACAAGCCTCCTCAGCTAGTTCTGAAAATCTGTGGTTCGTTCACTACGTCAGTCGAAGATTCACTGATCGCTGAAGCCGGGTGCCCATCTCTGCAGATCCGAAGCGATCCCCAGCTCAAGCCAGACCCAACGACGGCCATATGCACCGCGCAGGACTCGAGTGCGCCCCAGTGCTGCGACAGGACAGAAGGCGCACCGGCCGCTCCGCAATTTCCGAACTTCGCTACGTTTGAAAGATGATTTTCCGCCGGAATGTTCAGGCGTCGGCAAACAGCCTCCAGAACACGAAGGTTTGCCTGGTGGCCGATGAAGAACTGATTCGTCCAAGCCTGGCCCTTGTCGGCGGACCGATCTGTCCCTATCAATTCCGCGGTCTTGCGGATGGCGAACAACTGCACACGGTGGCCGTCCTGAACAAAATGTCCTCCAGCGCGAATGCTGATTTGATCATGCCCGGCCGGCTCGGTGCAAAAGCTTGTCCGCAAGATCCGCGTCGGGGAAACGATCCGGGGCGACACAACGGCTGCGGTCGCGGCGTCCCCGAACAATACCGCGGTCTGCCGGTCGGAGTAATCCACAGTGCGTGTGAAGGCCTCGACGTTCAGCAGCATGACGAAATCGGGCAGCCCTTCCTGGCGAAGTTGGGAAACAATGTGGACCTGCGCTGCGAAGCTCGAAGAGGCCGCATTTACATCGAAGGTCACCGCATTCATGCCCAAGGCGGCAGCGACGCGGCTAGCTTCTGCCGGGATCAGCATCTCTGGGCAGCACCCGCCGGCGATAACCATTCGAATCGCGCTGGGATTGAGGCGGGCTCGCTGCAATGCGAGTTCGGCCGCGCGCTTGCCCATTTCAACGGAAGATATAGTTGAACCTTCAGCGGCGCCGCGAGCATCCCGGTTGCGAGTCTGGCGAATGTAATCGAGAGAGAGCGCGGTTCGTCGCTCCCGAATTCCCACGCGTTCTTCAATCCAGGCTGGATCGACTCCGATATCGAGCGAGCTAAGGAAATCGTTGTCAATGACCGTGTCGGGGTGAAAATGTCCTACGCTGTGCAGGTAGAGCACATTTCCTCCGACGCCGAAGCTATTGAGGGGTCTCGATCTACGGGCCGGGAAGGGCGAGGTGAGGAGCCAGAAATCCATGCGATTGCGGCGGCAGCGAAAGCACCGTGATGAGACAAGCTGATGCCGATTCCGGCGTTTTCGCCGTTTCGCATGAGCATAGGCACTCGTCCCTGGAATGCCAAGACAACATCGTCGTGGCCAGATCCCGATAACAGGTCTGCCGCGAGGCGGCGAGCCGCGACCGATTCGTCGGAGGTCTTGTGGCCGCTGGAACAGGAGCTTTCGAACTCACGAACAGTCCAGCGGACCACGCAATGAGCTGGAATTGTCGCGATTGCGTGCACCCATTTGCTCGTCACCGCCACAACAACCTTGCAGCAAATTCCGCGATAGCTGACAGGGAACTCCCAGCCAGGGGGCGTTTCAGTACGCTTTTCGAAAGCCGTCACGAAATCCCTCGGGATAAACTTGCAACCGATGCCCTCTTGCACGAGCAACTTGTAGACGGCCTCTTTTGACGCCCAAAGGATGGCCAAACAATGATCCGGCGACGCGGATTCCCGGACAAGGCGCAACTCCGCAGGCGTGCAAACTCGTTCCAAAAATCCGACATGCTGGCAGGCGGGGGAATCGATGACGTGCAAATCAACGATGTCATTTCCGATCGCCGGCCGCGGATGGAATGGCTTCAACATCCCTGGAAGGTCCCGAAGGTTGCTCGTGGCCCACGCCGGATTTTCTGGCCTGTTCGGAGCAGCTACGTTACAGGGTGCTTAAAAATTGGTTACAAGTGGCAGCGGCGACAGGAAATCACGGGTCGAAGCTGAACATCGCATCGGTCAGACGCCATTTCGCCGCTAGCTGAGATTGCTCTTTTGGGTAGACGAGGAGGGTTCGAACCCGTCGTGCGCAAAGAAATCCAAACTTGCGCATACGACCGACAAAGCGCGAAGCAGCCTCGTCGTTCCCATAGAATGCCCAACGTACCCCAAGTGCCCGCTCGTTTCTGGCCATTTGCACCAAACTTGCGATCAGAGAAAGGTCGGGCTGGCGGGCACCTAGGCGCCACTGGCAGATTCTTACGTAGCGGTCCACCGACCCCTTCTTAACAATCACGTATTCATTGCCCGGGTCGGGAGCGAGCCGTTCGTACTGGCCTTGCAGATATCTCCATCGCAAGAATGCAGGGTCTTCGAAGAATGTCGAGGAACCATTCGTAGAAGATGAATCGTGACCTTCAATCGGGACCGACGGAAGTCCGGCGGGGCGGGGCCGGAGTAGCCGAAGTGATGACCATGCTGCCCATTGGCAGGCTCCTGCCAGCCCCAGCGATGCTCTTTGCAGAAGCCGGAGGTTGGGCGTATCTCTGGCCGCGGCCCACGGCCGCAGCACTAAGAGACATTCCCATAATGGAAAATCCATCCGTCGAGATCCGATGCTTGCGCAAAACCGGTGAAGCGCCGGAGTTGTCGAAATCAGGAGTGGCCCATAACCATTCGCGCAGCAGTGTTGGAGGTGATGTTCCAGGAGAGCCAGCCACGTGGGTTTCCCGGAGTTCTCCAAACCGCGTATCTTCGCGGTCCGAAATTCATTCCGGAGAAAGGTGTATTCCGATTTTGCGGGCGAACCATGCCCGTTTCCGTGGCCGCCGGTGAGGGGGATCACGGAGTGATGGCCCACGATTTTTGCGCCATCGGTTTCAAGGATCGCATGCCAGGCGGGGCCGGCGGGGCCGTCTTGGACCCAGTGCACGAATTCTTCGATGGGAATTCGAGCGGACGTCATCTGGTTGTATTGTTTGAGGATTGTCTCGTATTCGGCTTGGGCGAGTGGCCCTCTCACCATCCGAAGGTTAAGCATGTCTTCGAATTCCTAATGAGCCGCTGCAAATCCGAGAGGCCGAGTCGCTAGAACACAAATTTCACGGCTAGCTGCATGGTTCTGGATCGATGCGCGTCCACAGGATGCAAGAAAGAGCTGTTTCCCGTGCACGAGGAGTCTCCTGCTGAATTCGCTGGGATGTAAGGCTTTGTGGAATTGTCAAAGCTGTCATAACAGGTAATCACGTTGTTGCCTGTGTTGCCGACGTTGGCCGGGTCGTAGATTCGAAATTGGGTGTGGTTGAAAATGTTGTAGGTCTCGATCCGAAACTCGAGCGTCCTCGATTCCTTCACTTTGACGTCCCTTATGAGGGAGACATCGAAATTGAACTGGACAGGGTTGTTCAGATAATTGCGCCCGGCGTTTCCGTATGTAAGACCCTGCGGTGCGATAAACTGCATCGGGTTTCCAAGGAGCGGCCCAAAGGTGCCACTGGAAGGGTTCCCAAGAGGTTGGGCGTTCGTCCGGATGACGTCGGGATACGAGCCTGGCCCTAACCCGGCAGCGACCCCTGCGTTGTCGGCTGACGAGATGCCGTTGGGGCTTCCGCCGTTTAACACGGTGAATGGCGTCCCGGTCGCAAAAATCGTGATGCCAGTGAGCTGCCATCCCCCGAAGTAATGATCGGCCCAGGGCGAGGCGTCCGAGCCCTTCGGATTTTTGGGAGAGCCGAGGCTGTCCATCTCCCATCGGCCGATTCGCGCAAGGAGCCTTCCAAGCCCCGACAACTGGTAGGCGTAATTAATGTTCAACAGATGGCGCTGATCGAAATCCGAGCTGGCGCGGTTCTGATCGAGATTGTACGCGTTGATAAAAGTCGCGGAGGTTCGATCGGAGGCGTCGTCGAACGAGTGACTGTAGCTATACGAGAGCCCCAGATTGAGAGGGCCGGAACTCCGCCGGAGCGTTATTTGCAAAGCGTTGTAGCTGGACTTCGCGATATTTTGCAGCGAGAAGATCTGGCCCATCCCCGGTGCAATCGCATATCCCGGCGTGCGCAGGGCGTTGGGTGTTGGAATCTGATTCACAACGCCAGTACAAGCCGCTTCGAGGTTGTTGTATCCGGGATCCTGGGGCCCGATCATTTTGCCGTTCACTGTGAAAGTGCCCTGGTTGAATCCGTGGCAAGCGTCAACTCCGTTTACGGTGAAGCCCAAGGGTTGGCCGGGGAAGAATGGGTTCTGCGAGGCGTTTACAGGAACCAATTGATTCACCTGCAGTTCCGCGGTCAGATGTGTTCCCTTGGTTCCGACATAGGCAATTGAGCCTAGAAGGCTCCAGGGCAATTGACGCTGAACACTGAAACTCCACTGCTGCACATACGGCCACACTACCTTCGTCGGAATCGAAGTTACGTTCAAGGGGAAGGCGCCTTGAAGCGTCGGGGTTTGAGAGCAGCCGCTGCCAATGCACCCCCAACTCTGAGGGAAGTACTGAGTCATGTCCAGAACGCCGCCAGGGTATCCGGGGCTGCCTTCCAGCGACCCGGTGTTGGCCTCGTTTCCTGTACCGTGCTCGAAGAAGATGCCATAGCCCGCGCGAATGGATATTTTCCCTTTTCCGGTGGGATCCCAGGCAAACCCAACTCTCGGCGACGGGTTGACAAAGTGGTTGGTCATGCATCCTGCAGGGATACCATTCACACCGCACTGCCGGACGCCATTAACCAGGTGCGGATCGATATTCGAAAGACTGATCAGAACGGGGGTTCCACTTGTGAGCTGAAGGGCGCCCGAAGTCGGATTGACAGTCACTTCGCTGGCGAGCGCGCTGCTGAATTTCGTCGGCAGCCAATTGTAAGCATGCAGGTACTTTTCGCGGTACAGATCGAAAAGGCTGAAGCGCAGCCCCAGATTCAGGGTGAGGCGTGAAGTTACCTTCCAGTCGTCCTGAACGTAGGGCTCGATGGTCGTGTAGCTGTTGTGGTAGTCATATTGAGCGCTGTCCTGCTGGAAGGCTTGAATCGCTGGCGGTCCCGGTAAGATTTCCGGGGTAGGCGGGTTGGTCGAGTAGTTCAGCAAGGTTCCACCTTGCGAGCCCAAAAAATCGGCGAACGCATTGCCGCTCGAATTCCGATTATTGATGTCCGTGAAGGTTGCGATTCCTTGCAGATCCCCGTTGTTCGCACCCACAGGTGGGTTGACTTCGTTCCTCTGGGCGATGACGACTTGAACTCCGAAGCTGAGCGTGTGCTTACCGAGGACTAACGTGGCGTCGTCTCGCATGTTGTATGTGGGATTGGAGTGATGCCAAGGCATGTAACTCGGGTCCACTGCAAAACCGTGGCCGCCGTAGGCCGCGTTCGTCCCGCCAATTACAATCCCAGGCAGTTTTCCCCCAAAAGGGTTGGCGCCACTGGGCGCGAAGATGGAACCCATGCCACAGCTCGCCGTGGGGTTGTTTGAATCGATGTCCGACACGCAAATGGCGTTGGCGAAGGAAGAGGGCCGGGCGAGCTTCACGTTGCTATTTTCAGGAATGTCTGTCAGCGAAATATGGTCGGTTGTGTAACTGATGGCGGCGTCATTGACGAGCGAATTCGAGATCGTGCTGGTCCAGTGCGCCACCATGCTCAGCCCAGGGCCAACGAACTGGTTCTGGACAGTTGGAAAGCTGTTTTGCACGTATCCCCATTGCGGTGTCAGCGAGACTGTGCGCCAGGCATCGTGGATATAGCGGAAATACAGCTTCTCCTTGGGAGTGAAATTGTGATCGATGCGGAACAGTTCCTGGCGCCACGTAGTCAGGGGGGAGAGGGTCGCCGAGTAGCAAGAATCAGCGGCGCCATTGCAATTGACTGCCCCGGGAGTTGGGTTCGGGATCAGTCCCGTGTTGAGGATCTGTTGCGAGATCGGATCAATGGGGACGAGATTGCCTGGAAAGGTATCATATGTGCCGACTGGCGAAGTGGGTCTCCCGGGACAGTCCGGATAGTAATGCCCGTTGTTGGTGCCTGGGCCTTTGTAACCCTTAATTGGGGCGCGTAGGAAAACCGCCGAACCTCCTGGGCTGATACTGCTGCCGGGAGCGACGCTGGGGCAGACATCGCTGAAGTCGCCGTACGTGCTGTAATCCCGGGGCATGGTCGTTCCCGCCAGCGCATCCGTGCAATAGGGATTCGGATTGCCGTTGTTCCAAGTGGCCTTTGTGCAATCCCGCTCTTCCAGCGACGGCACCCCTTGGTTGAAGGTCTGAGGCGCGCGCTCGTGGCGATACTCCTCTGAAAGGAAGAAAAACGTTTTGTCCTTATTCGAATTGTAGTGGCCTGGAATGTAAAGGGGCCCGCCGATCGTCGCCCCCTGATCGTACTTGTGATAGACAGGCGCCGGTCCTTGTGGATCGAAAAAATTTCGCGCGTTCAGGTGATTGTTACGGAAGTAGAAGTAGCCGTCGCCGTGAAATGAGTTCGTGCCGGTCTTCGTTGTCGCAATAATCGTCCCAGAGGCGCTCCGACCGTACATCGCGCCGTAGTTCGACGTCAGAACCTGCATATCATCAATGGCGTCGAGGCTGGGGTAGACAATCAACGAGCTACTGCTGCCGTTAATGCTAGCATTCAGAATGTCACCGCCGTCTACGTCATAGGTGTTGTACTCGACGCGACCGCCGTTCACGCTGTATTTCACGCTGCCTTTCACGCCGACGAGGGCTTCGTCCTGACCCGATTGGTTGCTCACCCCCGGCGCCAAAGCGGCGAGCTGCGTGAAATTCCGGCCATTCAGTCCGAGCGTTTCAATTTCGGCCGTTGTAATCTCGTTGGTGATCTGAGCCGATTCAGTTTGGATCTCGGTAGCGGCTTGGCTCTGCACGTTGATCGTGGAACTCACTCCAGCGAGAACAACCGTCGCGTCAACACGCGATGTCTGTCCGGCTGTAACCACTACCGTCGGAACCTCGAAATCCTTAAAGCCCGTGGCCGAAACAACGACCTTGTAGGTGCCCGGCGCCAAACCCGGAATTCGGTATTCGCCTCTTTCATTCGAAGTCACGGTCTGGGTTGCTCCTGAGGAACTAGTCAGAGTGACGGTTGCCCCGGGCACTACCGCCGAGGTGTTGTCCTGAACCGTTCCCGAAATGGCTCCGGCGGCTGAAGTTTGGGCTGCCGCGTTTGGCAGAAAGGCTGGCGCTAGAGCTGCGACGAAAAGAAAAAGCAGTCCTGCACGTGTCACTTATCCCCCTCGGCTGGGCCGAATGGACAAAATTCCCGGCGGGCTGCCTTTTGAGGCTCAGGATGAACCCTTCGCAGCTCAGGGCAAGCAGGCGCAGCCCGCACAAGAAAAATGCGCCGAGATAGTCGCAGGGGGAGTGTTACGTATTGATGACGCCAAAATCAAAATCGCGCCAATATCACGTGACAAGAGCAACCATTTTGCTGCAACGACCCTCGAAGAGCCTCACCACACAGGAAAAACAGCGCTGACTTGCTGCATTTTGCAGCACATTGGCCGCAGCTCGCGCGCCGTCAAATAATTCTCATTACCCGTGACTTGGTTTCCTTCCACTGCTTGAAATATCCGCGATCCGCTTTAGATGCAATCACCTGCAGACTGATGAACCCTCGCATCCAGGCGAAATTTCGGCGGAGCTTTTGCGCATCAACTATCGTCGGAGCACAGGCCCTACATGTTTTATCTGAAATTTTCTGGTGCTTGATTCTGAGTTAACGGAGGTCACTGACAGTTGGCGCGCTCGGCGAGCTTCTGATGATGGAGTGCTTTCGCGCATCAGCCGGGGTTTGAGTAATTGGAAAAGCGCCATCGCAATCGGAAACTTGACCACGCTCGCGCAAGGGTCGCGATCGCTGCCGGTGATCGGAGTCCCACGCGCGGGTCAACCGTCCACCTGACCCGTGTGGTCTCTTGTGCGTCACACGGCATTCTCAACCCAGCCGTTCCGGTTTGGCAGTTCGAGGCTGCTCTTCACCTGCCTAATGGCAGCAGCAAGACCCCATTCCAATGAGGAGAGAGATAAATGAAGAAATTAAAGCTGTTTGCTGTGCCGATGTTGCTCGCGGCGCTTTTGTGTTTAGCCGCGACTAAGACCTATGCGCAAATGCCGCAGATCGTGGCTGCCGGTTCGTCTGGAGCATTCACCAGCACGGTGGCGTCCTGGACGTTGGCAGACGCAATTCAGGGTTTTGCCAGCGCTGTTTGCGGCACTCGCGTATGGACATACTCAGATGCAACGCTGATCTGGGCCGTAGACCCCCGGGCTGCCATACCAAATGAACCGGGCAACTTGGCTGTGGTTTGGGATAGCGATACAGCCCCCACGAAGGTCTGTGTCTACTTCTCGGTTGACTCCATCGTGGGCGCACGGTTGCTCTTGGCCCAAAGCGGCTCGGGAGGAACGGCCGGGAACGGGTTTCTCCACGTTGATCCCTCGACCTCTGGGACTCCGGGGCCCGGCGGGACAGCTGGTCTGGCAGGCCAAAACAAAGTGGGATTCGTCACAGACACTGTGAACAACACTTGCGGGCCGGGGGGCGTATCACCCTGCGGGCTACCAGCCGCGATCTATCCCCTCGTGAATGGGCAACACATCAACGTTGCCTATACCGATATTCGTGCCGAAGACGCTCGATTCGCCTATGGGCGCGCTGCTTGCGCGCCGGCAGACGAAATTTCATGCTTCGGTTACGGTCCCCTGGGCGGAGTTGGCACCGCCATCCTGAGCACCTTCAACTCGAACAACGTCGCAAACCCGGTTGGGTTTTCAATTTCCGGTAGCAATGATCCGTTCAATCCCGCGCTCACCGTTCCCAACACGACGACGGTCAACGTCGGAGCTTACCCGGTAATGTTCTTCTACAACGCGTTGGACGTCGCGGCGGGAGGCTTGGGCGCTCTCTTGCCTAAGAACATCCAGTCACACGTGGTCACCGGCTTGTTGAGCGGACAGCTTGGCTTTAACCAGGACATCATGGGCGCGCCAACCAGCCCACTGAAGTTCGTGGATGTTGTCGAGCGCGAGCCAATCTCGGGAACCTACAACACGGCGGAATGGCAAATCGTCCACGATCGTGACGGTAACACCGGCTATAGCCAGGAGACTGGCTTTACGCCCACGTCGCTGGGCACGGGCTGTTTTGTGGTGCCAGCAGTCCCCACCTACGCCGACCCTGGCGTCAATTGCTCCAATCCGATGCGTGTTCCCGGCCTTGATGGCAACCATCGGTTCCGGGCGATTGGCACCGGAGAGATGGTTGCTGCTGTGAATAACGCCGCGAACGGCTCAAATCGATTCGGCTATGCGTTTTTTAGCCTGGGCACGTTTGTGTCAAGCAAGGCAGGAAACACACGGTACATGACAGTCGACGGGGTGGACCCGCTCTACCCTGCGTACAGCGCCGGTGTATTCCCGACGTGCACAGGCGCTTTCAATCTGGGCACCTTCTCCTGCCCCGCGGGGACCAACCCAACCTTTGACGGCGTTAAATCCGGTAATTACCGCATCTGGAACATCATTCGCGCCGTGCGCTATGCCAATTGCACTGGAGCTCCTGCTCCCACGTGCTATACCGCACCGGCGAGCGGGCCGAGCGTGGATGCCGCCGTTGCGGCAGCCCAGGATCAGGCGTTCTCAGCCGCAGCGTCTGACTTCGTGCCTTTCCAGCACTGCACAGCAGGGGGCGGCGGTACCTGCACGACGTTCGCTTCATCCTTTAACAACTTCCGTTCCCACTACGCCATATCCGGGCTCACAGTCGGCCTCGCGAGCAACGGCAACGGCTCGGAGCCGACGGAGAACGGCGGCGACATGGCTGGGGCTATCTTCCCCGTCGTTTCTGACGTAGCCCTCTTCAATGTGACTGGGATTTCGTTCATCACCTGGATTCAGTAGGAGTAGGACATTCCTTCAGTCTAGCTCAACCAGGCAGGCGGCAGTTCCAAGCCGCCTGCCTGCTTTTCATCGAATTTGGTGGGAGCGCGGAATGCCAGTTGTCCCGACCAAGAATTGTGCGAAGAGGAGCAGGAGAATGGCAGGCCGCATGACGTGGGCGTGGATGTCGACAGTTGTGGTCGTAATGTGTATGCTTTCCGCCCTTTTCCTGTCCGCTGAGACGTCGCCCCAAACGTCTACCGCTTCGACGCCCGCAGGACCGAAAGCCACAGCACCGGTCCGGGAAGACTTTCATGAGGATTGGAATTCGATCACGCTCGCCGGGAGCAATCTGAAACCGCAACCACCGGTCTTGGGCCAAAAGGACAACAGCCCTGAAGCCAGATATACCAAGGAGCTGTATCAATTGCAGTGGCGCCCGTATGATCCGCTCGATTTGTATGTCATCAAGCCGAAAGGCGTCGCGAAACCGCTGGTAATTCTCTACCTCTATTCATATCCGCAGGACACTGAGCGCTTCAAGGACGACCTGTGGTGCACTACCGTCACGAGCGACGGCTACGCCGCAGTGGGTTTTGTTTCCGCTCTGACGGGCCATCGGGTGGCCGGGAATCGGCCCATAAAGGAGTGGTTCGTCAGCGAGTTGCAAGAGACGCTGGCCACGTCCACGCACGACGTGCAAATGATCTTGAACTATTTGGCCGGCCGGGGAGACCTCGACACGGATCATGTAGGAATGTTCGGACAGGGCTCCGGCGGAGCGATTGCCATTCTGGCGTCGGCGGCGGACCCGAGGATCAAAGCAGTCGACGTATTGACTCCTTGGGGAGACTGGCCAAACTGGCTGGCGAAATCAAGCGTAATTCAGGAGAGCGAACGCGCCAGATACGTCACACCGGAATTTCTCTCTCGCGTGGCCCCCCTCGACCCCGTGTCGTGGATTTCCAAGACGAAAGCACAATATCTTCGAATCCAAGACGTGAGGCAATCCCCCGAAATGCCGGACGCGTCGCAAGAAAAGATCGAGGCCAGTGCGCCTGAATTTGCAACGATCAATCAATTTGGAGATACCGCCGCCCTGTATCCAAAAGTGGCCGGCGGAGGCGGGCTCTTGGGTTGGATCAAGGCGCAACTTAAGCCGGATGCCGCGTCGGCCACGATGACCGACAAATCCGAGCGAGTGCACTTCTACCAAGCCCAGGGAAAGGCGAAGGGTGCCCCGAAGTGAGAGCGGCGCAAACGCTGACGAAAGCGTGTAACTCGACCGCGTTAGGCGAACAACAGCGCGCGATTCACGAATACGCGGCACGCAAGAAATCGCCCGGACACTTGGACTTGTTTGCGCTGTACGCCCTCCAAGAACGTCAGGCCCGCATGCTCATCTTCTTCCGGGGAATGGGGCTGTCGTCCCTGAAAGGTCTGCGGATCTTGGACATCGGCTGCGGCTCGGGGGCTATGCTGCGGCGCCTGGTGGATTTCGGCGCCGAGCCACAAAACTGTTTCGGCATCGACCTTCGGCCAGAAGCCGTGCGCTATGCGCGCCGAATGAATCCGGATATTTCCTTCACTGAAGGAGACGTAGCGCAGCTTCCTTTTGGCGATGCGACGTTTGACGTTGCGCTTCAGTCGACTGTTTTTACGTCGGTACTCAATCCTGGAAAGAAGTATTCCATGGCTTCTGAAATCGTTCGGACGCTGCGGCCTGGGGGGCACCTTCTCTGGTACGATTTCATCTACTCGAATCCTGAGAACCGGAATGTTCAAGGCATCAAGGCTAGAGAAATACGCGAATTATTCCGTGGTTGCCAGCTGCAGTTTCATCGCGTCACGCTTGCTCCTCCCATTGGCCGCGTGGCGGCGCGTTTTTCTCCACTCCTATGCAAGGTGCTTTGGTCGATTCCACTTCTGCGAACACATTACCTTTGTTTTGTGCGAAAGCTGCCGAGCTAGGAAGTTGTTGAATTTTCGCCGACCTGTATTTTGCCGTTCACATTTGGCAAATAAGCTCCCCGCCTAAACCTTGGGACTCCGGACCCTGCCAGGAAAATCCCGAGCAAATTGGGACGCGCAAATGCACAGATTGTGGCGGCTGCTGCCTTTGTTCGGAATTGTCGCTGGGTTGTCCGGTTGCGCGGTGACGGTCACAGGAGGCTCTGAGGGGCGAATCACTGTTCCCAATGCCTTCAAAACCATTCAGGCGGGTTCCGCGCCGGTTACGCTCAATGCCCTCGGTAACGCGGGACAGCCGATTGCTGTTACATGGTCGCTTACGTACGTCGGCCAGTCATGCTCTCCGGATTGCGGAACCCTAGGTTCAATTACGCATTCCAGCGTGGTGTACACGCCGCCAACCAACGCGCCGGCATACGGGCAGGCGACAATTACAGTTAAGTCGGGCTCGGACGTATGGGTTGACGATATAGAGATTACGCCTGCGATCAGCGTTAGCATCGCGCCCAAGTTTTCGATGCAGTTCGCGGGCGGACCTCAAGTCATTTTGACGGCGACAGTCTCATACGACACGGCCAGCGCGGGAGTGACGTGGAGTCTCACGGCGGGCGGTTCGAACTGTGCTCCTGCATGCGGCATGCTTACGCCGGGAGCGGGGGGCCCGTCGTTTACGGCGACGTACCAGCCGCCGGCCGTCGTTCCCTCGGGTGCGAATTCCTCACCGACGATAACCGCAGCATCCGTTACCGCAACTTCGAAATCCGACAGTTTCTCATTCACGATCAATCCCAATTCCACTTTGCTCCAGGGCAGTTACACTCTTTTGCTGCGTGGCTACTATCTGACTGGCTCGCCGATGGCGATCGCCGGCAGCGTTACGGCCGACGGAAAAGGGAATATCACCAACGGTGAATTTGACGTCGACAACGGTGGCGGTATCACCCACATCCAGTCGCCGGTGACGGGAACCTATTCGATCGATCTTTCTTTCAACCGATCGACGCGTGGAAGAATTGTGATCACCAGCTTTCACTTTCCAGGAAGCAACAACGGCATCGCGTTTGATTTCGTCCTGTCCGCCGATGGCAAACGTGGAAGAGCAGTCGAAGCTGATGGCAGCGCGTTCATCAATTCCGGAACGATTCTGCTGCAGGACGCATCGGCGCTTTCGGCGGGGAAAGTGAGTGGGACGTACGCGTTTGGCCTTGACTCAGATGCGCCGGTCGGGGGACGGCTGGTGGAGGCTGGGCAGTTCGTTCTCGCAGCTGCGGGAATCACGGGGGGCATTCTTGATCGTAGCCGAGCCGGCCACGACTACCCGATATATTCAGCTGCTCAGATGAGTCCGGGAACGGCCACGCCCCCTGATTCTTCCGGGCGCGGAACGCTCACGATTGCGGTGCCTGCCCAGGGCACGACTCCCGCCGAGTCGGTTCTGTACGCCTACTATGTCGTGAACTCCGGCCAGCTCAACCTGATCGAGATCGATGACGGAAAGGCCACCGGAGTGCAGGCTGGCGTGGCCTATGTTCAGAAGGCGCCTTCCCAAGCGGACACAACCAGCGTGCTGCAACTGACGGGCATGGATGCAATACCGGCTGCGAGCTGCGCGGCACAGCAGCAGCCAAACTGCATCGCGCCCGACGTGATCATCGGTGCGCTGAATATCTCGGGAACCGCCTTTGCGATGACGTTCGATGAAAATGACATGGGGAAGGTCCTTAGGAAACATCATGCCCAGGGAACGGTCAGTTACGACCCTTCCACAGGCCGAGGAGCGTTCGCGGACCCCGGCGGCTTTCAGAATGGGTTCATGGATTCTGCGGTCTTCTATATGTACGACGCGGGGAAGGCATTGGTCATCGACGCCGACATTTCTACGTGTGTTGATTCAACGAATCCGTGCAGCCCTTCTCTTCCCCCCTCAGGTCTTCCGATCACCAACACTGCTTTCTCCGGGACCTTTGTCCCGCAGGCGAGCGGTCCTTTCAGCGACAGCAGTCTGAGCGGGGACTTGATTGGCGGGTCGGGCGCTTCTGCGATTCCAGATGTTCCAGATATCGCGGCGATTGTTTCTGCCGACGCCTCTTCAGGCTCATTCAATATTCTGGCTGACTTGGATTCGGCGAATCCACAAACTGGAAACCTACAGAACTACGCTTTTGTTGGAACTTATTCCGTTTCGTCTCAAGCGCCTGATCCGGCACTCGGATACGGAACGGCAAACTTGCCGGCCTTCGTGTTTGATAGTTTCGTTGCGGGACCGGCCTCTGCTTCGTTCTACCTCATTGGACCCAATCAAGCCGTGATGGTGGGAACGCAACAGGGTACGTACTCAGGGATTACGCTTCTCGATCCGCCCTAGGTTGCGGCTAAAAGCATTAAGGCAGGCTCCGCCATCCTGGCGTATTCGCAGTCAATGGAAACAGTTTGGAGAGAACCTGACTACTAGGTGGGGCGACACGTCCGCCGGCGGCTGCGCGCTACGCTGGCGGGACGCGCGCAGTCTGCAGGGAAAGAGGCAGATTTGTCACGGTCCGGAGAAGCCCCGCATCCTGATAGCGCTTCATGCAAGAACGGAAAAATTCGTCTGAGCTGACCCACTTCTCTCGATATTCGTTTTGTCTCCTGGCACAATTCCAGAAGACCCTGTTGATTTCCGCGGGGACCTGCAGCGACTCGATCGGATCGTGCCAAAGAACCGCCGCGCCGCCCCAACCCCATCGCCTGCTTTCACCCAAAACTTCATCAGCCACGCCTTGTGGGTTCTCTCCCGACTGACGACACGTCGCCTCAATACTTCCATCCATGAGCGCCAAAGGGAATTCCAAGAACTGGCAAGGCGCCTCCCTTTGGAAATCGTATGGCGGGAAAGCGAAGCTTGCGCCATTCCGGAAGCCGGCAACGTCAGGGAATCCAAGCGAAGAATCGAAGATAAGGCCTGCGCTCTCGATTTGAGCGAACAACTTTTGGTGCTGATCGAACCGGAGCCAATGCTGGCGGCCACCCAATATTTTCCGCTCGATCGCCCGCGATAGCGCTTGTGTCTCTTCGGCCAGAGACTCGTCCTCAACCGCGCTGGTGTAAGAACCGTGCAAGGCTACCGAGGATCCCCTGCTTGCGGCTTCCATGAGGCAAGGGGCGATGTGTTCAAGGTCATAGGCCGGGTCTCGCCGGTGCCCTTGGCGTGAAACGGCGAAGAAAGTGGTCCCGATGTGAAGGCGCTCCAACTCGTTCACGAGTGGCCGGATGTACTTTCCAATCGGCTCTCCCACGATGATTTGAAAAAGGTACCAGAGGTTGTCGGCGAGAAAAGAGCTGCTTCTGTAAAGGACTCCAGAGATGGCCAAGTTTTTTAAAATGCGGATGAGCGCCGACTTAGGCCCTGTATAGAAGAAATCGATGTCATGAGTGCACAGAATAATGTGATCGACTCCCGGCACTGGTGAGGGCGACTTCGGCAACGCCTCCCTCTGACTTCCCTGTATGGCGTTCTGCATCCAAGCCATGACCAGGTTCGCGTGGGGCCGCCGCGGACTGATCCCCTGCCTGCTGAAGATTGTTCCCGAGTATGGAATCCTTCCAACGGAGTCGCGCTTGACGGCAGCCGTTTCGTAGCTGGAAGAGAGCCATTCGAAAATCTCGCCAAGCCAATCGGGCTTATCGGTGTCCCGGTCGAGCCCGTATGCCAGGTAGAGCTCCTCGCCGGCGTACCGATGCTTCAGGAGTGGCGGAGGGAGTTCGTGAGTCGGCCGCAACCGGTACCGCGCCGGGATGAAGAAAATCCCGGGATCGCGCGCTGCGGCAGTCGATCGTCCGTAGACGCAGCGGAGAGCGGCAGAGCCCGAACCTCCCTCAACAACCGCATAGCCGTAGATCCCCGCGAAGACGCGGAACGCGTACAGCATCCGCGAGCGCGTCTGGCCAACAACATCATCGCTGAAGGTGAGTGAAATCTCGGCTGGAATGCCGCGGGGTGTGCCGGCTGGCCGAGTGTCAGTGACGTCTCGCACTAACGGCATTTTGGATTGTGCAGCTCGAAGGTTTGACGGAGAGGCTACCAGGTCGAATAGGGTGTGCCGTTCAGGGCTGTTGCTTGAGAGCTGGAGTGCACGTCAAATACGTTGTTGCCGCTCCACTGCATCGAGTCCGAATCGTCTTGTACGGAGCGAACGGCCCAATCCGCTCGGCCAGTCATCGGATCGACGGGAACTCTTCGAAGGAAACGGATTCTTGGACCAGCCGGGCCGATATCGACTCCCTTGACGAGCGTATCCAGATCCGGAGGGTATCCTTCATTGCCGACCGCGGTCCGAATCAGGTTCTTGTCCGCCAGGTCCTTATACCGGTCGATCGCCGTCCGGATTTCCCGCAGGTCGCTTCGAAGCTCCCACTCCTTGCGCCGAATGACACTAAATCGCTGAACGCTGACAGCGGCGGTGGAAATGATCGAGAGAATAAAGATGGTCACGATCAGCTCGAGCAAAGTAACCCCCCTGTGCCTGCTTCTTCGAACAGCGCTGACGCTTTTCGTTTGCATGAGGAAGCACCTCTCCGATTCAAGATTTAAGGCGCCGCCCTCTCTCGTATCGACCGGCCCGAATCAGCGCCCTGCAGAGGTTCCAAATGCTCGACCGAAGCCGCCAAGGGCGGCAATAACCTCGCAAAAGGAGGAAGCTGAACTCGTTTGAACCCAAGACCCATCATTGCGAGAGTGGTGTAAATTCCCCGATGGTCTGCACTCCTAGCGCTCTGAACCAGCTGGCTGATGTTTTGCAACAATACGCGATGATCGACCGCCGGCGGCTCAATGACCGACAGGCCCTTAAATCGCGTTTTGGCCATTCCTTCGGAGTCAGCCACGAACTCCTCTGAGAGTCGTTCCCCAGGTCGCAGGCCAACGATTCGGATCTCGATGTCCTTATCGGGCTCCCGGCCGGCCAGCAGGATCATTTCACGCGCGAGTTCCTGGATGTTGCGTGGCCGCCCCATGTCCGCAACATAGATTTCCCCTCTGTATGCTTCGCAGCCGGCGGCCAAAATCAAATGCACAGCTTGCTGCATCGTCATGAAGTAACGCATCGCCTCGGGATGTGTCACGGTAACAGGCCCGCCCTCGGCAATCTGTCGCTGAAACAAGGGGACGACGCTGCCCCGGCTGCCCAAGACGTTGCCGAAGCGCACGGAAGCGGCGCGGATGCGACCGGACTGCGCAGCAGCTAGAACGAGCATCTCGCCGATGCGTTTGGTCGCCCCCATCACGCTGACCGGATTGACAGCTTTATCGGTCGATACAAACACAAATCTCTCGGCGCCGAAGCCGGTAACGACGTCCAGGAGATTCTTGGTGCCAACCACATTCCCCAGTACGGCTTCCCAAGGATGGAGCTCCATGAGCGGCACGTGTTTGTAGGCAGCGGCATGAAAGATCACTTGCGGAGCAAAACGTTGGCAAATGCCCTCGAGCCGGCCTGCATCCCGGATGTCCGCTACATGGGACTCCAACGGGACAGCCGCCCGTCGCAGGCACAAATCCTGTTCCAGTTCGTAGATCGCATTCTCATCCTTGTCGAGGGCGGCGATTTTGAGAGGAGCGAATCGAACCAAATGGTGGATCAGCTGGCTGCCGATGGATCCCGCCGCTCCTGTGACCAGGATTCGCTTCCCCGCGTAAATCGAGCGAGCAGCCAGTTCCAGATCCACCATCTGACCTCCTCCCAGCTTGTGAGTTTCTTTTGGAGAATCCATCGGTTGAGGCGTGTGCGCTCGCGGCGCGTTGCCCTCGAGCTCTTCGCGCGCGGTGGCCTAGGTCACGCGCTTTGTGATTTGCTGAGAATCCCCTGAATGTCGGAGAGTGACCGGAGTGTTGCAGCAATGGGGAGGCTTACGTCCTCAGGGCGCAGCTCTGCCTCGGCGCGCTGGGTCTTCAGGAAGTCATGATTGCTGTACTGGCGATCCCGATAATCGGCGATGAGCCGCGCCTCGTAGAGCTGCTTGAACTCGAACACAGCGTCCTCGATCCCCTTCTCACATAGAAATCCCAGTTGTTCCTGAACGCGAGCAAAGGAGACGTGATAATCGCGCAGATCGTTTCCCGGCGCGTACTCGATTTTCACGTTTGGAATGCACTTGCTGATGATTCTGGCGAGATCAGCGATCGTGAAATTGAGATTGTCCGAACCCGCATTGAAGATTTGCCTGCTGACTTTTTCCTGCCGACTCTCGAGACACAGAATGAAACATCGGGCGATATCGTCGACGTGAATGAATGGCCTCCATTGCCGCCCGCCGTACACGGTGATTCTTCTTTCCGTTAGCGCCTTGATCGCGAGAAGGTTCACCACCAGGTCGAACCGGAGCCGGTAGGAAGATCCAAACGCAGTGGCCAAACGCAGGATCGTCGGGTGAAAATCAGACGATGCCGCGTTCGAAATAATTCCCTCCGAATCCAGCTTTGTGCTTGCATATAGGGAAACGGGATTTGCCGGCGATTCCTCGTCAACGATCCCGTCGGACTCTCCGTAGACGCTGCATGTGGATGCAAAAAGAAAGCGAGCAACGCCGTAGCCCTTACAAATCTCGACAATCATTTTGGTGGCCGCGAGATTCGTTTCGACGGTGCGGGAGGGATGAAGCGCGCAGGCGGCATCTCCCACGATCGCGCCCAGGTGGATCACTGCGCCAATATCGCGGCATGCCCGGACGACGGCTTCCACGTTGCGGGAGTCTCCTCGAATGAGTTCAAAGTCGGCTCTGGAGTAGAGTTCCCTGATGCCGACGTCCCCATAGAGCAAACTATCCAGGACTCGCACGCGGTATTGCCGCGCAAGCAATTTTCTTACGAGGGCGGAGCCAACGTAGCCCCCTCCTCCGACCACAAGCACATGTTTGTTTCTGGCGCTGTCTGAGTTCGCACGTCCGCTGTCTGCGTGAGAATCACTCGTGGCCTGCACCGAAGCGTGCTGAGCGCCGGGCTCCAAGGAAGCAGTCGTTGGATGAAGTCCGGTTAAGAGTTCTTGTACGCTCGGAATGATCCTCGCGGTGACGTTGGATGCCCGGCACTTTGCCAAGACGCGAGCCAGAGCTTCATTCGTAGCGGTGGCCATGCAGATGAGCACTTCATCGATGGAATATCGCGGACCCATATGAACCAGATCGTCGCCGCAGCCGATGACACGAGTGCGGCCGACTATGCTTCCTAGTTTTCGCGGGTCGTCGTCTATGAAGCCGAGGACGTCGTAGCTGCGATTCGTTTCGAGCTCTCTGCGAAGCGTGATGCCTGCTCGTCCCGCCCCGTATAGAAGGACTCGTCTCGGAGACTCTCCGGCTGCTGCCTCCATTTTTCTCTGCCGCGCGTACTGGATACGGCGGAGAGCCCGGAATCCCATCGACAGTGCCAGGGAAAAAATGCCTTCGATTGCGACTACCGTCAGAGGAAGCCTGAGCCACGGGCTTAGCTGCTGGTGGGCAGGATAGAACCAACGCAACCCCGCGAGCACGGCTGACACGAGCGCAATCGATTTGGCAATATCGAGAGCGTCGGAGAAAGATACAAATCTCCAAATCTTTAGGTAGATTCCACGCGCCCAGTGGACCGACAATCGTGCCGACACGAGGACCGGCAGCCAAAGAAGGAGTTGTCGCGAACCGGCTCCATTCGGCCATCCCCCGAAACGAATCACGAACGCCGCCAGAAGCGAAGCTGCAAAAGCGGATCCATCGAGGATCATTTGATTTGCGCGGGAGTACAGATCAAAAGACTTTCTCATGGGGGCGCGCTCCTCCCGGTGACGTGAATGGAACCTATCGTGGTGAGTCGCATTTTTCGGAGCGTCCTTATTCAGAGCTCTTCGGGTTGTTCTCGTGTGCGACTGGAACAAATCGCGAAGCCGGCCGAAAATCTTCGGGAAGGTTGCTAGGATTAGCTTCAGATCGCCGCGGAAGGTGACGCTCTCGGCGTATTGGATGTCGATTTCCAGTTTCGCAGGCAAGATGGTCTTCAGATAGAAGGACTCCTTGTCGAACTGGCGGGCAAGAAGTTCCTCCTCATAAACGTTAATGGAAGGGCCCGTGACGCCGGGCTTCGCCGCAAACACACGCTTCTGGCGCTCGGTGTAGCCGGCGGTGTACTCGGGAACTTCTGGGCGCGGCCCCACAAGGCTCATGTCGCCCAGAAATACGTTGAATAGTTGAGGCAATTCGTCGATCTTCGTCTTCCGTAACCAAGCTCCCAACGGCGTGATCCTCGGGTCGCCTGCGGCGGTCAGGCTGGATCCGGCCGACGCTCCCTCGACCATGGTGCGGAACTTGAACATCCAGAAAGGCTTTCCAAACTGTCCGAGCCTGATTTGCCGGAAAAGGGCAGGTCCACGACTCGTCAGTTTCACCGCCGCTGCGACGATCGCAAGCAAAGGAGAAAGCACGATCAGGCCAACGGCCGTGCAGGTCACGTCCAGCCATCTTTTTCCTGAACGCAGATAGAGCGAGCTGGTTTCAGCGGTCACGCGCAACCTGCCGAGTTGGAGGTTATGACCTGGCCTACAAGCGAAGCCGGTTCGCAGTCCTCTTCCCATTCAAGACGGATCACCGCGTCCCGCACGCTAACGGATACGGGGGTCAAACAGCGATCCGGGGCGTTGATGCAGCGCCCGGTGCGCACGTTGAATTCCCACCCGTGGCCCGGGCATATGAGAACCCCATCGCGGAGGGTTCCTCTCGAAAGCGGCCAGAACGCGTGCGGACACACGTCCGGGTAAGCAAAAATCTTTCCCTCATCGCGCACGACGACAAATTTTTTCCCGGCGTCCTCGACGCGTGTTAAACCCCTGTCTTTGATGTTCGCGAGCAAAAGATCAATGTGTGGCATACCAGTTGTGCAGCTTTTCAGGGTTTGGTTCGTAGAGGAAATGATAGAGAGGCTCGTTGTATTCGTCAGGCATGCGCGCAACACGAAAACGAAAAGAGAGAAAAAGGTCCTCGAAAAATGGCTCCTCGCCGGTGACGTAGGGAGAAATCATTTTGTCTTCGACTTCGATTTTGTACGTCCAATCAGGAAGAATCCCCGGTCGCACAAATTCGGGGCCGGGCGCCGTAAAGTCCACGGTCCAATCTCCGCCGCGAGGGCCAAGGACGTTCAGCGCAAGCTTCGCGTTGATTCGCCGGCGCACTGCCGGCGTTTGAGCAGCAACCAATTCGCCGAAGAACCGCGGCAACAGATCAGGCAGATTGGCGTGGGCGGGAGGCTCAGCTGCCCGCCTCGCTGCGATTCGCGGAGCCATGCGCTCGGAGGCGGCGCAAATGTACTGCGACCTGGGCAAGCGGAGTGACGCTGGGGCGTTCGGCTCAAACCCTTTGTAGCTGTCCCACACATCGGTAGCAGCCATGTAGAGCGGTTCGGTTGGGAGGTTTGCCTGACGAAGTTCTCGGATCGCTAATTCCGGGTCGACGAAAATGCCCCGAGACTCGTCATTCAGCCACAGCAGTTCCGGGTCAAGCGCGGTGCACGGTCCGGCGGCCGGGACGGCAAAGCGCGGCCTAACGAGTTTCACGCGCTCGATCAGGCTTCGCAGCAGGGATTGCCGGCGTCGACGTACCAATTCCAGCATGGTTTCAGGCGGATAGTTGTACAGCATCGGAAACCAATTGGCGCCGGAGAACATGAAGAAACCGATGTCCGGCTTCATGTTTGCAACGCGCTCCAGATCGGCGTAGTCGAGCTTGCAATCGGTTTCGTTGAACATTCGCACGCCGTCGTGCTCGATCATGATCGCCGAATCGTTGATGTATTCCACGCTGCCGAAAATCGTGACGGCCACTCCCTCGCCGAGCTCAAGGCGCTGGCCCGAGGCAACTTCATGAATGTTGGTGAAGCCGAGCGATTCCAGGAAACGGCGGAACTTTGGCGTCCCAAAGCGGCAGATGAGCAACGGTATGTTTCTCGGAAGGCGCGACAGCGTCGCCACGTCCATATGATCCTGGTGCTCGTGTGAAAGAAACAGGAAATCGATATTCATCGGAAACGTTTCCAGCGTCACTCCGGCATCGGTAAGAAGATGGGTGTGAAACCAACTACCGTGAAACGCCCCTTCGGTTAGCCAAGGATCCGTCAGGATCCGCAGACCGCCGGCTTCGACCAATGTGCATGCCTGCCCATAGTAGGTCACCCGCATCGAATCGATTGTTCTCCTGTGCGTGAAATGGGTGCTCGAACCGTCCTATACACTGCAGTTCTATGAAGCAAGAGCGCGATGACCGTACGGAGCGCGTCACCTGCGGTACAGGCGGCCAATTTCGGCGAGAGCCTCAATTACACGATCAACATCGTCGTCAGTCATGCCTGGATAAATAGGCAGGGAAATCGCGCCAGAAAACTGTTTTTCTGCGTTTGGAAACTGCCCTTTGCGGTAGCCCAGCTGGTGGTAGAGGGGATGCAGGTGCAAAGGAATAAAGTGAACCGAGGTCCCTATCGATTGGCTCTTCAACTCTTCAATGACGCGGTCACGATCGACCAGGAGCCGGGAGGTCTCGACCCGGATGACATAGAGATGCCAAGCGTGATCTGAGTCATCGCGAAATTGTGGCCGGTGAATCCAGTCGAGCAATGCCAGCGCCCGGTCGTAACGGGCGGCGATCCGTGCTCGGCGAGCGCGCATAGCGTCGCACTTGGCAAGCTGAGCGAGGCCCAGAGCCGCCTGTAGATCCGTCAAATTGTATTTATACCCCGCTTCCAGAATGTCGTAACGCCAGGAACCTTCCGCAGTGTAGCGCTTCCACGCGTCGCGACTGATGCCGTGCAGGCTGAGAATCCGCATCCGCTCGGCGTATTCGTGATTGTTCGTCGTGGCCATTCCACCTTCGCCGGTCGTCAGTGTTTTGGTTGCATAGAACGAAAAACAGGTGATGTCGCCAAGTGTTCCGATCATCCTCCCGCGGAACCGAGACGGCAAAGCGTGAGCGGCGTCCTCAACTACCTTGAGTCGGTGGGCTCGCGCGACGCCGAGAATTGCATCCATGTCGCAAGCCTCGCCGGCGAAGTGCACTGCGAGGATAGCGCGTGTTCGCGGCGTGATCGCGCGGGCAACCTCTGCCGGATCGATATTAGAGCTGTTTTTTTTGGAGTCGACTAAAACAGGGCGCGCCCTGAGATAGAGGACCACCTCGCCGCACGCCGCGAAGGTCATTGTCGGCAAAATGACTTCGTCGCCTTCTGCGACACCGATCGTTCGGAGCGCAAGGTGGAGGGCCGCGGTACAGGAATTCACCGCGAGCGCGTGCTCCGCGGCTACGTACTCAGCAAAAGCTGTCTCAAATTCCCTCACACGCGGGCCGGTTGTGAGCCAGCCGCTGCGGAGAACTTCGAGTGCCGCGTCAATCTCTTCGGGCCCGATCATCGCCCGGTGAAAGGGAAGGAAGGATTTAGCTTTCGTCGCTGCGGTTATGGACACGATTCGATTCTCTAGAGAGCGGATTCGGACGATTGCGCGGTGCGAGTCGAGCCGCTCGTAACTGATGACGACGCTGAATCTCGGCGAAGCCCGGCAATCCAGTTCGCCACGATTTGAGACCATTGCAGATGTGACTCGACGTACTTGCGGCCATTTTGCCCGAGCTCCCGCGCAAGTTCCGTGTCTTGAGTGATCGCAAGAACAGCTCGCCCGAGAGCCTCAAGATCGCCCGGAGTGACTACGACTCCGGCACGCGCTTCCTGAACGAGCCGCGCCGCCTCGCCCTTTCCAACGAAAATCAATGGCTTGCCGGACGCCAAAACGGGAAAGAACTTTGAAGGTCTCGCGTCGTCATATAGCGGGATGCCGATCAGCGACGAGAGCCCGGCCTCCGCAATCGAGAAGAAGGGAGGAAGCTGATCGAGTGGGACGGGGTCAAGAAATGTCACATTGCGAACGTGCAGGTCATCCCGCAGGCGCACGAGCGAACTCTTTGCCGATCCATCACCAAGAAACAGAAAGTGAATCTCGCTGACCTGCTCTAACATTTTCGCAACGCGCAAGACGTCTTCCAGGCCGTGCGCGAATCCGATGGTGCCCGCCCAGAGAATGATTTTCTTTCCGCTCAGCCCCAGCTTCGTCTTGAGATTCTCATCCGGTGGCCGCGGCTGAAATCGCACCGTATCGGCGCCGTTCGGCAGAAAGAGGAGCTTCCCGACCGGCACTGATTTCCGCCTCAGCAGGGTCTGGCGAACGCCCTCCGTCACCGCGTTCACGTAGGCTGCTTTGCGATAGCTCCACCGCTCCAGAACGCGCATCCACCGGACCAGTCTGCCGTCTTTGAGGAAGCCGCCTTCCACAATGATGTCGGGCCACATGTCCGACACGTTGAAGATGAAAGGGACGCGCCAGAACATTCCAAACAGCCAAGCGGGGACACTGAGAAAAATTGGCGGCGACTCGACAAAAATAAAATCAGGGCGGTTGGCGCGCAGGATTCCAAGCAGCGAGGTGAAGGTGAAGGACACGTAGTTGAGCATTCGCTGGATTCCGCCACCGGTTGCCGGATAGAGCCACACACGATGGATCGTCAGGCCGTCGCGAAGTTCCAGGCGATAGAAGCTGCGCTCGTACCCGGCAAAAAGCTTGCCGCGCGGGTAGTTGGGCATTCCAGTCACAACCTCAACTTCGTGGCCGAGTCGCTTCAACTCCGTCGCGATTGAGAACAAGCGGGTCGGAGCGCCGCCAATTTCCGGCGGGAAATACTGGGTCAGGATCAGGAATTTCAGCTGGCGTTCTGGAATTGCGTCGGGTTGCATGCAGATTTTCAGCCCCATCAGCTGACAGAAAATGTGCGGGCCCAAAGCTCCAAAGACACCGTGCGAAAAATCGACGCGGACGGGAGCGCGGCAGGATCGCCCTGCAAGAAGGTTCTGCATTCGCGGGCCAAGTGGTTCGCGTTCAGGAATCTTTCCATTCGCAACTTGGGACCCTGCGAAAGCTCACGGTGTCCGTTCTGAAGGCCGGCCCGAAGCCACGCCCCATCCGGTGTGTCAAAGCCAAGCTTCGTCCGCCGAAAGCGAATTTTCTCCGGCAGGCTGTCCGCCAGCGCCTTTCGTAGAATCCACTTGCTCCAGCCCTCGCGAAGCTTGAGAGACGGTGGGCAATTCACAGCAAACTCGACCAGCTCATAGTCCAGGAAGGGAAGGCGGCTTTCCACGGAATGCGCCATTGAGTTGCGATCTTCGGCGTGCAATAGAGCCGGAATGCTCGAATAGACGAGGTCTATTTTTTGGCGCTCGGCGATACCGCTGGAGGGCCCGAGGCAAGGACGATCCAGACCGCAGCCGCCACGAAGCTCGTCGGTGCCAATGCGTTCCGTGACGGAGAGCCGGCGCCTGACGAAATCCGGAAGATACCTTGCGGCGGAGTCGAGGGTTCGGTAGTAGCTCGTGCCATTCAGTATCCACGACGCAGTTTCTCGAAAAAATCTGACGTCGGCCCGGCGCAACAAATGCCACAGGTAGAAATAGGGATACTTCTGGTAGCCACACAGCGACTCATCGGCGCCCTGCCCTCCCAGCATCACGGGGATTCCGTTCCGGCGAGCTTCTTGCATGACGCTCCACTGCGCGAACGCGCTTGTGTTGAGTATGGGCTCGTCGTGGTGGTAGACCATGGATTGAACCGTGCGCCAAAACGGCTCCGCCTCTGTAAACACGAGGTGGCTGATGGCGCCTGTGGCTTCGATCGCGGCCGAGACATACTCGCGCTCATCCAGGACTGGGTCGTCGAAACACGCCGAAAATGTTTGAAACTGAGCCTCGGGAACAATTTGCTTTGCCTGGCATAATACCGCCGAGGAGTCAAGCCCGCCGCTCAATGCGACGCCCACTGGGACGTCACTCCGCAGGCGCAGCTTGACGGCGTTTTGAAATCTGTCACGGAACTTCTGGGCAGCTTCCTCTACCGGGACCTCGGTTTCGGGCGAAATTCGCAGTTCCCAAAAGCGACCGATGACCGGGGTGAGTGGATCGGTGAGGTCGAGCTTCAACCAGTGGCCGCCCGGCAACTGATGGACATTTTCAAAGAACGTATCCGCGCTGGAGTCGACGAGGCCCCATTCCAGAAAGTAGGAAACGACGCGCGATTTCGCGGCCCGAGGCATCGCGGACGCCTGGAGTATCTGTTTGATTTCAGACGCAAAGTAAAATCGCCCACCGTGGACCGCGTAATAGAAGGGCTTCACGCCGAATCGATCGCGCGCGCAGAAGAGACTTCGGCGTGCATGGTCCCAAAGAGCGAAGCTCCACATTCCGTTGAATTTCTGGAGGCATCCTTCTCCCCACTCCTGATAAGAATGAAGAATAACCTCGGTGTCCGTTTGGGTACGGAAGCGGTGGCCGCGCCGCGTCAAATCTTGGCGAATCTCTCTGTAGTTGTAGATCTCGCCGTTAAATGTCACACAGTACGCGCCGTCTTCCGTCTGCATCGGCATATTACCGGCGTCGGTAACATCGAGGATTGCCAGGCGGCGATTGCCGAGCCCGACGACAGGTGAAGCCATCGCGGGCGGCCGGTTCTGACCGTGGATGACTTCGACGGGGTCGTGAGCATTTCGTCCAGCATAGGCGAAGCCGAAACCGTTGGGGCCTCGGTAGGAGACAAGGTGTGTCATGTCGACGAGGGTTTTCGCGTCGACGCCGTCCAAGGCTACGATGCCTGCTATGCCGCACACGGTTTGTTCACCAGTTCGGTATATAGATTCACGAGTCTTTTGGCTTGCACATCCCAGTTGTAGCGTTCCAAGACTGTGGCCCGTCCCCGTCGCCCCATCTCCTCCGCCTCTGCGGGATTGAGCAAGATGTATTCAATCGCGCGCGCTATCGCGCGGGGATCCTGTGGATCGACAAACACTCCGCAACCGGGTTCGCCCAAGATGCGGCGCCACAAAGGAAAATCAGACGCGATGACGGGAAGGCCCGCTCCCATATACTCGAATATCTTCTGGGGCATGGCCTCGAAGTGGTTCGGCACGGGATGAAACAGGACCAGCCCCGCGCGCACACTCCGCAATATCTCAAACATTTCCGCAGGTCTGACGAAACCGTGATGGCGGACGCGCTCCCAACCCGGGCGAGTGGACAGTTCTTGCGCGGAGGCCTCCCCGTGGGGATGTGGTCCCGCCAGTTCGAGAGTTGCCGGAAGCGTTGGAGGCAACAAGCTCATGGCCTCGATCATTTCGCGGATTCCCCGCAGGGCCATCATTCCACCTACATAAGCAACGGACTGCCGGCGCAACCCCCAGGGCTGCGGCGGCTGGTCCAAAGTCAATTCGTTCGAAAGCGGATAGTTGTGCACGACAATCGTCCGGCTATTGACGTCGTGGAAGCGGCTGGCAATCGACGGCGTCACGGCCACAAGGGCGGAAAAGCGGCGGCCCGCGGCGCGCTCGATTTTGTCCATCACCCAGGCAATCGGTCGGCGGCTCCAGGCCGGCAGATATGGTTTGGCAACGATGTCTTTTGGAAGATCCTCATGAAGGTCATAGATGACATGCTTTCCGCGTGCTCGCAGAAGAAGTCCCACCGGAATGAGTTCTGGATCATGAAAATGATACAGATCCGCGTCCAGTTCGAGTGCCGCGCGGTAAACACGCCACGCCGTCCGAGTCATGCGCGCTAGCCGGCCACGGTCTCTCTCGATCGACTTGATCCGGACTTGATCCAGAATTGTGTCACTCGGATGCCACCCAACGCTCGTGACGTGGAAGCCCGCATCAGCGAGCGAACGGCACTCCTTGCGAAAAATCCGGGCGTCCGCCGCGGAATGGACTGAGGTCAAGTGAACTACCGTTGCTGGAGGCATGCGTGGGCGTTGCTCAAGGAGAAGCGGAGGCCGCGAGCGCTCCCGTTGCGGTCAGCAATTCGCCCACGATCTTGTGAGCGGCATTGCCGTCTCCGTATGGAGCGGCGATCATCCAGTTTCCACTCTGATCCGCAGCGACAGCCTCTCGGATGGATTGAGGGGAGGTTCCCGCGATGCGATTGGCGCCCAGTGCGACTGTCTCTGGCCATTCCGTTTGGTCGCGCAAAGTGACGCACGGGACTCCCAGATAGAAAGCTTCCTTTTGGACCCCGCCGGAGTCCGTCAGAATCTTGCGCGCTTGCCGTTCCAGGCCCAGCATTTGCAGGTAGCCGAGTGGCGCGACAGCACGAACATTTCCGTTGACCGAGATTCCGGCAGAATCGAGCACGCGTTTGGTCCTGGGATGAACCGGAAACAGAACCGGAAGATCGAGTGATCCTGCGGCCTCGAGCAAACGCTTCAGCTGGTCAATGCTATCGGTGTTTTCGGCGCGATGAACCGTCAAGAGGAAGTACTCCCCGCTCTTGAGCTCAAGTTCCTCAAGAGTTTGGGCCGTGGCTTGCTCCGCGAGAGGTAGATGCTGGATCAGCGCATCGTACATCACGTCTCCGACAACTGCAGCGCGGCGCGCTCTTGGATCGACTTTCGTTCCGATTCCTTCCCTCTCCAAGTTCGCCAGAGCGAGTTTGGAAGGCGCAAGGAGCAGCTGGCTGAGATGGTCCGCGACTATCCGGTTTTGCTCCTCGGGCATGCGCGGGTCTCCGCTGCGGCACCCCGCCTCTACGTGGACCAGAGGCAATTTCAATCGGGCCGTGAGGAGAGCGCCGGCGAGCGTGGAGTTCGTATCTCCATAAACAATGACTTGGCCGAACTTCTTCGCGACCAGAACACGTTCCATCCGCGCGAGCATCCTGGCCAGTTGGCTGCCGGGAGAGCCGGAGCCGGCTGCGAGCCTGTAATGCGGTTCTGGAAGGCCGAGTTCCGAAAAGAACAGGTCAGAAACTTCGCGGTCGTAGTGCTGGCCGGTGTGGAGAATGCGGTGCTCGATGCGAGGGTGCCCGCCTTTTTGGTTATGGGCGTCAATTGCTTTGCAAACTGGACCCAGCTTGACGAACTGCGGCCGGGTTCCGACGATGCTCAACCAAGTGACGACCGAGTGATCCGCATGCCCTCCGATGGTTGCCATTTCCGGAGTTCCTCTTAGCGTCGTTCTATACGCGCAGGATGAATTTGGTTCGAGACAGTCCGGGCCAGATCGTGGACGGCGCGGACGAAATCCTCACTGAGCGCGAGCGCCGTATACCTGAGACTCGGCTCTCCGAATCACCGCGTTGAAGCGGCTTGCGGCCGCTGCGTCGAACGCGTTGTATCCAGCGTCATAGGAGGCCCAGATCCAGTTATAGCGATACGAATGCAGAAGCACCGCTACATATGGCTCTAGATCCTCGATCGTTGCCGCAGTGCAATCATTATCTAGATTTAGTGTCGCTCGACCGGCCGGGTCCCGCCAGAGGGTCATCGTGCCTCCTAGCTCCAGACTGCCCCGATATTTTTGAAGCAGCGGCGCGAAGGGCGTGGCGCGGTCCTGGATTGCTTCGCGGAACTGGCCAAGGGAGGGGTGACAGTAACCAAGGCCCACTTCTCCCCCCGACAAAACCTTCAGGTGTAGCCGCCGCTCCTGAATCTGGTCGAGCACGCCTTCGGCAATATAACTTGGCGCTGGATAGTACACGTCACTGTTGATGACCGTGTGCCGCGGGTGCGTAAAAAACGTGGCCATGAACCAGAGGGTCGCGTCTGGATACTGGTCCGCCGCGATATCGGCCATTCTGGAACCGAGTTGCCGGAGAAGGGTTACCGTTTCCTGTGGCTTCAGTCCAGTTTGCTTCGCCAGTTCGCTGACATAGTACTCCTTGTAGTTGTTGTAGAATTCGGGATCGAAAACCACTCCCGGAGCGCTCGTGTCCCTCGCAGCGCGAAGAGAATTCTGCCAATTTTGCAAGAAGTCCGCTTGGGCGCCGGCCTTGCCGTCCAGATCAGCGCCACGGAGGCGGCGAAAATAAGGATCGTCGGAGTGTGGGTTATTTTCCGCTTCGTTCCTGCCGATCATCCGGTTGACATAGACCCAAGGCCAGATGTCCTTTCTCGTGCTTTTTTTCCACGTCGCGATCTGTGCAGTCATGCTGGCAACCGAAACTATCGGTGATGTGTCGTACGCGTGCCAAAAAGCAACTGCGATTCCGTCGTAGGGAGACTGGTCGAAGGCCGCAAATTTCTCGGGAGTCATCATCCAGGAAATGGC
>JACXTT010001875.1_pt1 | contig 34305 bp, 26 predicted proteins | sample 9270951 | NCBI WGS metagenome assembly JACXTT01 (sample SAMN15532306, study PRJNA645909) | rock metagenome | isolation source: weathered quartz diorite | place: Puerto Rico | collected 2017-06-21 | reverse complement strand
GGGAGGGATTTCTGTTGACCACGGAAAGGCATGGAACCGCCAGGGCTTCCCGATATCGGATGCCGGCCACCCGTTTGACCAGGGTTCGCAAGTGCAGTTCGGACCGGATGGGGCACTGTACGTGGCTTACGAGGGAGCCTCTCCCAAGACGGGATATTCCACCGACGCGCTGGTGCTGGCGCGGTCAACCGACGACGGCAAGACTTTTGAGACCAAGGAATTGGTGCGGGTTTTCGACGATTTCGACTGCTATCCGGTTTTTGCGGGCCGGCAGACGCTGACCGACATGCATTTCCGGCTGAACAGCTATCCCAGCATGAGCATCGATCAGGTGACGGGCGATATATCGATTGTCTGGACGGACAATGAGGGTTCAGGCACCTGCGGTAAGGGCGGATCCAGTTTCTCGGGGACGACCTCGAACCAGGTGAAACTGCTTCGCGGAGCCTGGGCCACCATCGGCAGCGCGGCGGTGACGAGGGTGACGCGGACGGCGGAGGACAAGGTGTTTCCATCCGTGGCGGCTTTGAACGGCAAGATCGCCATTACCTACTACACGCGAGACTACGGGATCACTTCCGGGGCGGCGGTGTGCAACCTGATGACGAATCCCGACCCGGCGGGCGTGATGCCGGTGGCGTCGGCTCGACCGGTCTGCATGGACTATGCAGCGAAGAGCAGCAGCGATGCTTTCGGAGCCCAGTTGCGACTATCCACCGAGAGTTCCAACCCTTTCGTGCAGTTCGCGGACGGCGGATTCATCGGGGACTATTCGCAGGTGGCGCTGGGAACCGACGGTGCGGCGTACGGCGCCTGGACCGATTTCCGCGGGAAGCCGGGGGTGACACCGGCTAATCAGGACGTGTTGGTGCAATCGTTCATTCCGTAAGCAGGGACGCCGGCCTTCGTAGCGGAGTGTTCAGAAACTCCAGGAAGGGCGCCATTACACGGAAACGCTTGGCGACTTCTCCGGCCAGGACCGGCGAGGTCGCGAGCTTTCCGGGGAGCGTGGCAAAGAACAGAAGCTGCTTACGGCGCAGGTGGTCCGCGGCGGGGTGCTCGGGGGAAAAGCCCTTGGGGACCCGGGTGAGCTGGGCGCCGTACATTTCTCCCATTAGAGTCTTGAGCGTCCGCGCGGCAATCAAGCCGGCGAACTTTTTGTGGTTGGAGGCGATGTGCCGGCGGATGGCCAGCAGGTCAGGCGGCTGAGGCATGTAGACTCCGCCGGCGACCTCGATCTCCTCGGGCGAGACGCTGAAGTAGTATCCGCCACCGCTGTGTTTGGCCATGCCGCGTAGCGGAAATATGGCGGCGATGTGGGTCTTGTAGGGCGTCTTGTCGTTGCTGAACCGCGTGTCGCGGTAGATCCGGTAGATGGCCTTGTTGGGATCCTGAATGTAATCGGGCGCGAAGCCCAACATCAGGTATTGGATCGCGGCGACCAGCTCCAGCATGGGAGCTTTTACTTTTTCGTCGAAGATGGGCTTGCGCGGCTGAAACCACTCGCGCGTATTGTTTTTCTTCAGACCGCGGAAGAAGGCCATTCCTTCGGCGGGAAATCCGGCAAACGTCGGCTTCGGCAAGGCGAGCCCCCTATAATCAATGTAGATGAACCAGACGGACGCGGCGCCGGAGCGTCTCGCGCAATCTCGCCTGGCGGCAATCCCCAGTGTAAAAGTTTCAGCCGGGACCTTGCTTGCCGGACACACCCGCTTCGGGATAGGCGGTCCGGCGGACCTGTTCGCCGAGACGCGCGACGCGGAGGGGTTTGTGCAGGCGATGGAGGTGGCGCGTTCGAGCGGGATGCCGTGGGTAGTGCTGGGGGGCGGAACGAACGTGGTTGTGGCCGACGCGGGATTCCGGGGCATCGTGCTGCGCTTCGTCGCGGACCGCATTTCGGCCGACGGCAATTGCGTCACGGCCGAATCGGGCGCGGTGCTGCAGGACCTGGTCGACTTCACGGTGGAGCGCGGTTTGAAGGGCCTGGAAACGCTGTCCGGGATTCCGGGCTGGGTGGGGGCAGCAGTCTACGGCAACGCCGGAGCGTACGGTCACTCCATTTCGGAGCGGGTGCGGGAAGTACGTTTTCTGGATGGTACGGCGTTCCGTGTGTTCACTAACGCCGAGTGCGAGTTCCGCTATCGCGAGAGCGTGTTCAAGGAGCAGCGCGCATGGATCATCGTGTCGACGCTGCTGGAGATGGAGCCGGCCGACGCGGGCACGCTGCGGCAGGTTTCGGGAGAGATTTTGCGCGTGCGCAACGAGAAATTTCCACCGGTGATGAAGTGCGCGGGCAGCATCTTTAAGAATTTTCTGCTGGCCGAACTGCCGCCGGAGGCGGCGGCACAGGTTCCGCCGGCGGTGATTCGCGAGGGAAAAGTGCCGGCGGCGTATTTTCTGGAGCAGGTGGGCGCGAAGGGGATGACGCGAGGGGATATCCACGTGGCCGGGTATCACGCCAACCTGATCTACAACGGCGGATCGGGCACTGCCCGCGACCTGTGCGCGGTGATTCAGGAGCTGAAGGGGCGGGTGCGCGCACGATACGGAATGGAAGCGGAAGAGGAAGTGCAGTACGTCGGCTTCTAGCCGTTATTGAAAGATGAGCCGGCCGAAGCGCTTCGGGTTGTGCGGATTAGGGCGCTCCATTCCGGAGTCTGACCAAAGGCTGAGGCGGCGATCCGGCTCGACGCCGTCCCAACGGTTGAGATTGGCGGTCCAGACGTCGCCGGGCGCGGGCGGCGTCTTCTTGGCAAGCTCTTCGAAGTTCGGCCATGGGATGGCGACTTCGAGGCTCCATCCTTCGTCTTCGTCGCCGGTCTGGTTGAGCGAGCCGCGGCGGTGCACGGCCAATTGGACGCCGGAAAAGTCCAGGCGTTTGAGCAGCATTCGCGGAAAGGCGTAGAAGTAGTCGTAGAGGACGGCGCGGGCGTTCATTTCCATGCCGTAATACCAATCCTGCTCCGGATTGGGATTGATGAAAATCTCCACCGCGTCGTCGCGGTAGGTGGGATCGTCGCGCTGGGTGAAGTGAGCGACGATGTCCTTGTCTTCGCACTCGTAGCCTACGTACAGGAAGCGGTCGTCCCATAGCAGGCGGGCTGTGGTCTTCTGCTTCGCGCCGGTCTGATTGGCCCAGGGGAACTGGAATTCGACGATGCCGGCCTGTTTCCAGGCTCCGTCGTTCAAGCGGCCGTCGATGGCGGGGGGATGTGCGGCCCGCTTCACTTCGTACCTCAGCGCCGGGGCAAGCTCGCGCGCCGCGGGAGGATGAACTTCCTGGGCCAAGCTTTCGGCCAGGAGGGCGAACATCAGAAACAGGACCGTATGCATCGACCACCATTTTAAGCGCGGCGGTTTGCAGCGCGGCGTACATTCCTGGCGCGGGCCCGATATAATCAAGTAGATCCTTCGTGCGCGCGCCTCTGGTTGCGCCGCTGGCTGCCATTGCCGCTGGAATCCTGGTTTCGCGTTCGCTTTCGTTCGGACCGGGCGAAGTCCTGATCTTCATCGCGGCCTTTTCGCTTCTTTGTCTGGTGTGCCGATTGCGCGGTCTGCGCCGTCTGGGGAAGTTCTGCGGACTTGGGGCGATATTCGCTTTCGGTCTCCAAACAGAGCTCGGCCACCGGCCTGGTCCCCGGCCGGAGCTGGACGCAGAAGGCCGCGAGCGCGTTATTCTGACCGGCTGCGTGGTGGATCCGCCGGCGTTCTCGGAGGGCCGGGCGCAATTCACGATCGAGCTCGATCCGAGGGCGCGGGCGCGGGTCAGTCTCTATCTGAAAGAAGGCGTGGCTCCGCCCGCGCTGCGGTACGGCCAGCGCGTTGAGGTCACGGGCCGCGTACGCAAGCCGCGGAACTTCGGCAATCCGCACGCGTTCGATTACGCCGGCTACCTGGCGCGCCAGGATTTGTACTGGACGGTCTCGGCCCGGGCCACCGATCCGGTGACGGTGCTGGACGGCGAGTGCGGATCGAGGCTGTGGAAAGCGGTTTACGGCGTGCGAGGCGCGGCTCTCGACCGGATCGACCGCCTGTACGCCGGGCGTCCTTATGAAACCGGCATGATGCGCGCGCTGCTGATCGGCGACACGGCGCGGCTGGAGAAGGTCTGGATGGCGGACTATCGGGCGACGGGAACGGTGCATGCGCTGGTGATCTCGGGCTCACACGTGGCGGTGCTTGCCGCCTTCCTGATGTTGTTGCTGCGGCTATGCTGGGTGCCGCGGTGGCTGGCGCTGCTATTGACGGTGGCACTGGCGTGGCTGTATGCGTTGGTGAGCGGGTGGCAGACTCCGGTGATCCGGTCGGCGGCGGGGCTGACGCTGTTCATGGCCTGCGGCTGGTTTTACCGCACGCGGAATCCGCTGAACCTGCTGGCGGCGGTGGCGGTCGGGTTTCTTGTGCTGGATCCTCCGCAGTTGAGCGAAGCCAGCTTCCAGCTTTCATTCCTGGCGGTGGCGTTTCTGGTAGCGGTGGCGGCGCCACTGCTGGAATCGACGACGGCGCCCCTGGCTCGCGGGCTCAACGGGCTGGATCAGACGCGGCCGAATGCGAAGATGCCGACTCGAGTGGCTGAATTCCGGGTGGAGATGCGGCTGCTGGCGGAAACGGTAGCGCTGTGGACCCGGCTGCCGGCGAAGTGGGCGGCGGCCGCAGTGACGTTCCCGGCGCGCGCGGTTTTCGCGGTGTGGGCTTTGTTCGCAACGTCGGCAGCGGTTCAAGCGGGCTTAGCGCTGCCGATGGTGGTCTATTTTCACCGGGCGTCCTTCACTGGGCTTTCGGCTAATGTTTTTGTGGTGCCGCTGATGGGGGCGATCATTCCGGCGGGGTTCGTGGCGGTGGCGGCCGGGTGGAGGCTCCCGGCGGAATTCGGGGCGCTGCTATTGGACGCATCGCGGAGAATCGTGCAGATTCATTCCTCATGGGAGCCGCACTGGCGCGTGCCGGATCCGCCATTCTGGCTCGCAGCCGCCATTGCCGGGGCGCTGATCGGGTGGGCATTCGCCACGGCGGGGTCGCGGCGCTGGCGGGTGCCGGCGGGTCTATGCGTGGGGGCTCTGCTGGCGCTGATGGTTTGGCATCCGTTCCCGGCCCGCGTGGACCCGAGGAAACTGGAGATGACGGTAGTGGACGTCGGGCAGGGCGACGCCATCTTCGTGGTGTTTCCGGACGGCAAGGTCTTGCTGATGGATGGCGGGGGAATCACTACGTTCCGCGGCGGGCAGCCTCCGCGGCTGGACATCGGTGAAGACGTGGTGGCACCGTATCTATGGACGCGGTCCATCCGGCGGATCGATTTCGTCGCGCTGTCGCACGCTCATCAGGACCATATAGGCGGGCTGACAGCGATCCTGGACGGTTTCGACGTGGGCGAGTTGTGGACGGGCGTGACGCCGAAAGGTCCGGCCTGGAATGATCTGAGCGCGAAGGCGCGCGCTCGCGGCGTGCCGGTAAAGCCTCTGCATCAGGGTGACGTGCGGAATATTGGCGGCGTTTCGCTAGAGGTGCTGGCGCCGTCGCCCGATTACGCGCCGGGGGCTCAGCCGCGGAACAACGATTCGCTGGCTCTTCGCCTGGCGTACGGGCGGCGGTCCTTTCTGCTGACGGGGGATATCGAGAAGCAGGTGGAGAGAGAGCTGGCGGCGAGCGGCAGGCTTTCTCATTCGGACGTTCTGAAGGTGGCTCATCATGGGAGCCGGACGTCCAGCACTTCCGAGTTGCTGGACGCGGTCCGGCCGGTGTTCGCGGTGATCTCCGCGGGGTACGAGAACTCGTACGGGCACCCGCATCCGGACATTCTGAACCGCATCTGGGATCACGGAGCTTACGTGCTGCGAACCGACCGGCTGGGATTGATTACGATCGAGACCGACGGGGAGCGGATGGAGGTCCGCGCGAACGCGTGGTCTGGGGTAGGGCCCGGAACCCTGCCGGCGTTCGAGCGGTGAGGGTCTTTATACTTTCTTTACGCCATTTCTATGACTTCTTCACGTCTTTGTGTATACCTTCGCTAACGGAGGTCCAGGGAAAGCAATATGCTGAAGATCGAGGCGGTGATCCATCCGTCCGCGCTGGACGAAATCAAATGCACGTTGGAGGGCATGGGAATCGAAAGGGTGGTTACTTCCAACGTATTGGAGCACGGCAGCGAAGCCGCCCATAAAGCGATCTACCGAGGCACACAGTATCGCGTCGGGGCGCCGATGGTGAAGCTGGAGCTGCTGGTCGCCTCGGAGCGGGCGGACGAGGTTATTGACGCTCTGATGCGGGTTGCGCGTACACCGAATCCCGCCGAAGATGGCACGATCATGGTTTACGAGGTAGCGGACGCCATCCGCATCCGCAGCGGCGCGCGGCTGCAATATACGCTGACTTAGGTTGACGTCCTTTGCATACCCGCAGACGAACGCAACCCCCCATGAGCAATTAGGCAAAGAGGGCTGAGGGCCTTGCGCCGAGATTTGCTGGGAGACTCGTTCCTTATAGATTCTTAATGTCTTCTTTATGACTTCCTTATGTCTCCTCCGGTAGCATGGCGTCTAATCTAAATGAAACACGGCGGCTGTAGAGCCAAGAGCGATAGATAGCACGCCATGTATAAGTGAGTGCACGCCTGCGTCGGTTGTGCACTCCAGAGTTGTTGCCTCGTCCGCAACGCGATCCACGAAGAACATCCTGGCGCAGTTTGCAGTGGCGGAATCCGATTTCCGCCAATTCAAATGAGGAGAGTGCTTTGTGAACCCAAAGAGGCAAACCAAACAGGGCCGTCAGCCCGACGGCCGGACGCTGAGAATACTGGTCATCCTGGCCGCCATTCTGGCGGTGGGGCTGACAACTTGCCTGGCCGAAGAGCCGAAGCCCGATCCGGCAGGCCTCGCTACGGGGGACAAAACAAGCGTCGTGGACGCCGGCGGCAACGCCTTTGTGGTGCCTGAGCCGACGGACAAGACGTCCCCGACCTACGAGAAGAGCAAGAAGGATTTCGACGAGTTCCAAGCCCAGGCCGCTAAAGAGCCGCTGGCCGTGAAGCTGGCCGACTCGGTGGGCCATGTTCGCCTCGCGACCAATTTCGCCTGGACGCTCAATACGGGCTACCTGGTGCTTTTCATGCAGGCGGGGTTCGCGCTGCTCACTTGCGGGCTGGTTCGCAAGAAGAATGCCGCGCATTTGATGATGCTGAATTTCGCGGCCTACGTTTTCGCCTTTCTGGCATATTACGCGGTGGGTTACGCGTTCCAGTTTGGCGCCGCCGCAGTCAACGCCGCACCGGCGAATCTGGGCGGCACCCCTACTCTGAACCAGTTCCTTCTCGGAAGCGGGCAGTGGGGATTTCTAGGCGGCAAAGGTTTCTTTCTCACCGGGCCCGCGTACGATGCCGGCAGCAACTGTCTGACGCTGTTTGAAGTGGTCTTCATGGAAACGGCGGGATATATCATCGTCGGCTCCATCTGCGAGCGGATCACCTTCTGGTCGTTCGTTCTCTGCGAGCTATTCGTAGGCGCGATTTTGTATCCGGTTTTCGGGTGCTGGGTGTGGGGAGGCGGCTGGCTGTCGCAGCTTGGCTCGACGATGAACCTCGGCCACGGTTACGTCGACTTCGCCGGTTCCACAGTAGTCCACGCGATCGGAGGGTTCTGCGCGATGGCCCTTTCGGTGGTTCTGGGCCCACGCATCGGAAAATTCGGAGCGGATGGCAAGGTACGCGCTTTCCCGGCACACAATATTCCCTACGTCGTGATCGGGACGTTCATACTGCTGTTCGGATGGATGGGCTTCAATCCCGGGTCCACGCTGGGGGCAACGGATCTGCGCATTTCGGTGGTCGCGGTAAACACGAATCTGGCCGCGGTGTCGGCTTCCGCCACTGCCATGATCTTCTGGTATTTCCTGTTTGGAAAGCCGGACATCACGATGGCCTGCAACGGGATGCTGGCGGGACTGGTGGCCATCACCGCACCCTGCGCCTTCGTCTCGCCGACATCGGCGGTGGTCATCGGCATCCTGGCCGGTTTCGTGGTCTGCCTGGGCGTAATCTTGAATGACCGGGTCACCAAGATCGACGATCCCTGCGGCGCGATTTCCGTACACGGCTTCTGCGGAGTCCTGGGTAGCATCTGTTTGGGAATTTTCGCCGACGGCACTTATGGAGCCGGATGGAACGGCGTGGGCGCGGCAAGCTACCTCGGGGTGGCGGGCAAGGGTGTCACCGGGTTGCTTTACGGCGATACGCGGCAGTTTTTGTGCCAGTTGATGGGTGCGGGGATCTGCGCGGCGTGGGCGTTCGGCGCGACGTTCGTGGTTTTCAAAGCCGTGAGCATGCTGAAGTCGATGCGAGTGACGGCGGATGTGGAGAAGGAAGGCCTGGACGTTCCGGAATTTGGGCTTCCCGCGTATCCGGAAGACGCATTGCATCCTCTGGAGTCCTGAGCGGCGCCTGGCAAAGCAATGAAGAAAATCGAAGCCGTCATCCAGTCACATAAGCTCGACGAGGTGAAAGATGCGCTGATCGGCATCGGCGTCGTCGGAATTACGGCCTCGGAGGTGCAGGGCCACGGGCGGCAGAAGGGACATACCGAGGTCTACCGTGGCGCGGAATACCGGGTCGATTTCATTCCTAAGGTGAAGCTGGACCTTTTTGTGCCGGACTGGCGGGCGGAGGAGGTGGTCGATACGATCATCGCCGCCGCCCGGTCCGGGAAAATCGGGGACGGCAAGATTTTTGTTTCTTCGGTGGAAGAAGCGATTCGTATCCGCAACGGCGAGCGTGGGGAGCACGTCCTCTGAGGCTGAGATAGAACCTTCCCTCACCGCTCGCTAAGGTGCCGGCAGTACGTCAAGTCCAAGCGGCTTCCTGTTTCCCGTATAATCCGAGAACGGTCTTGTTTTCCCCTCAGATGGGCTCGCAAGAAACCGGCAGGGGTGCGCGTCTAGCGCGGATTCCTGGAAGGAGCATACGTATGGCACGTCCTACAATCTTCCCAGCCGCGGCGCTGGCGATCGCTCTTACCGCCGCCTCTATGGCCCAGTTCGAAGCGGCCACGGTCCTGGGAACCCTAAAGGACCCAACCGGAGCGGTGGTCAGCGGAGCTAAGGTCACGCTGGAGAACACCAAGACCGGGGTGGCCACGACGGGACGCAGCAATGAATCCGGCAACTTTGACTTCATCAACGTGCCCATCGGATCCTACCGCATACGGGCCGAATCGCCGGGCTTTCAGATTGCGCTCACCGAGGAGTTCACTGTTACGGTCAGCGCCCGGCAGAGAGTGGACGTGACGCTCGCCGTCGGCGACGTGACCCAGACCATTGCAGTGCGGGACGCGGCGGCGACGCTCGAAACCGAATCCAGCGACCGCGGGCAAGTGATCAATAACGTCACGATCGTCAATCTGCCGCTCAATGGGCGCAGTTACGCGGACTTGGCGCTGCTTGTTCCGGGCGTGCGCAAATCCTTCCTGGCGATGGATCCGAGCAGCAGCAACTATCGGGATTCTTCTTTCAACGTCAACGGGCTGCGCAGCTCACTGAACAATTTTCAGGTGGACGGCGTGGACAACAACACCTACGCCACCAGCAATCAAGGTTACTCCAACCAGGCAATCCAGCCGAGTCCGGACGCGGTGGCGGAGTTCAAGGTGCAGACCAACAATTTCAGCGCCGAGTACGGGCGGGCCGGCGGGGCCATTGTCAACGTCTCGCTGAGGAGCGGGGCCAACGATTTCCATGGCGCGGCATGGGATTACCTGCGCAACACGTCGCTCAACGCGGTGGGATATTTCAAACCGGCGCTCGGCAAGCCGGTGTTTCAGCAGAACCAGTTCGGCGGGGCGTTGGGCGGACGCATCATCCGGAACAAGACTTTCTTCTTCGCCGATTATGAAGGGCTGCGGCGCAACACGCGGACGCTCTCTTTTCAGACTATCCCCACGGCCGACCAGCGAAACGGCATCTTCAGAACCGCCGCGGGCGCTCCGCTGCCGATCAAGAATCCGTATAGCGGCGAGGTGTACGCAAACGGGATCATCCCCCAATCTCAGATCACGCCTTTCGCGCAGAAGGTTTTCAGCCAACTGGTGCAACCCACCACGGCCGCCTTCGCCAACAATTACCAAGCCCTGCCGCGGATACCCACCAGCGACAACAAGGGCGATGTCCGGGTGGACCACTACTTCGGGACGAGGGTGACCGCTTTTTTCCGCTATAGCCACCGCGAGTTCAATCAAACCGATACACCCGTGCTGCCGCTGCCGGTGGGCAACGACGCGAGCAACGGTTACGTAAACATCATCAACAAACAGGGCGCTGGGGGTGTCACCTATACCTTGAGCCCGACGTCGATTCTCGAGTTCCGCATGGGCGTGACACGGAGCATCGGCGGAAAGTGGCCCATTCAGGTGGGACAGCCCAACATGCAGGAAGCGTACGGAATTCCCGGTCTGCCTACCGATCCGCTGCTGGCCGGCGGCCTGAACACGCAGACCATCGGCGGCTATGCCGGCATGGGCCGCCGCAGCAGCACGCCTCAATTCCAGAACCCACTGGTGCTGAATCCGAAGGTGAACTATTCGAAGGTTTTCTCCAGCCACACGCTGAAGCTGGGCTACGAGCTGCAGACCATTCACACGGAGGTGCTGGACTTCAGCCCGCAGTACGGCGCGGACAGCTACGGCGGCCAGTTCAGCGCCCCTGCCGGCGCGGCCAGCAACAACTTCTACAACATCGCGGACTTTTTGTTCGGCGCCCGAAGCAGCTATTCGCTGACGAATACCTTCGTGGCACAGTACCGCCAGCGCATGAACTTCGCATACGCCCAGGACGATTGGAAGGTGAGCAGCAAATTGACGCTGAACCTGGGCGTCCGGTACGAATATGCGACACCACAGTGGGAGGACGGCAACCACCTCGCCAATTTCGATCCGGTGCAGCAGAAGATGATCAATGCCTCCTCGGGCGATATTTTTCAGCGAGCGCTGGTGCGGCCGGACAAGAACAACTGGGCGCCGCGAGTGGGTCTGGCTTACCGGGTGACGCCGAAGACGGTAGTTCGTAGCGGATACGGGATCAGCTACATCCATTTCAACCGGCTAGGGGGCGAGAACCTGCTGGCCTACAATCCGCCGTCGGTCATCAACATCACGATCAACAATCCGGACCCGTCGCGGACGGCGATTTGCGCGGCCGACGTGGTCTCCACGGGCTGCTTCCGCCCCACGGCGCTCGGCTATACGGCTTCGATTCTCGACCCGGCACGTGTGGATCTGAGCAATGTCTCGCTCCGCTATAGCCCGGCGGATATGCGGACGGGTTACGTGCAGAGCTGGCATTTCACCGTCCAGAGAGAGCTGTCGAGAGACTTCGTCCTCGACCTGGCGTACGTGGGGAACCGCAGCGTCAAGCTGGTGATACTCGGCGATGCGAACCAGGCTCGTCCGCAGGCGCCCAATGAGAATCTCGCGCTGAATGCCCGCCGGCCCTACCGCGGCTTCGGCGAGATCGAAGAGTCGTGGGGTGGCGGATTCTCGGATTACCACGCGCTGCAGGTCAAGCTGGAGAAGAAGTACACCTCCGGGCTCTACCTGCTGAATTCGTTCACTTGGTCCAAGGTGCTGGATAATGCAGCCGGCCACCTGGAGGCGAACAATGGAGACAATTCGCGGGTCAATTACTACGACTTGAGGGGTGAAAAGGGGGTGGGGAGCTACAACCAGCCGTTCAGCAACACGACGACGCTGGTCTATGACCTGCCTTACGGCAAAGGCCGCCGCTTCGGCTCCAGTGGAAATCCGGTAGCCGGAATGATTCTGGGCGGCTGGCGCACCACGCTGATCAACACGATGAGCAGCGGCCTGCCGGTGAATCTCACCTATGGCCCGGCAACGCGGTACGTCGTCAGCGGTCTGCCCACGTACCGCCCCAGCGTCACGGGCGACCCGATGGCTCCTGAAAGCCAGCGTAACATCGACAATTATTTCAACAAGGATACGGTTGTGATCCCAGTCGACGTGGCGACCCCTTATCCGTTCGGAAACGCGGGCCGCAACTCGGTGCGCAGCTACGCTCTTTACCAGACCGACCTGGGCCTGCACAAGGATTTCCCGCTATTGGCAGAGAGCCGGCGGTTGGAATTTCGCGCGGAATTCTTCAATCTGCTCAACAAGACCAATTTTCAGGCGCCCAATTCCACTCGCAGCAGCGGCGCCTTTGGCACGATTCGCAGCACGTTCCCGGCGCGCATCATCCAGTTCGCGCTGAAGTTCGTGTTCTGATTCACCTTCTTTCCCTCGATGCGGCTAGTCGCGGGGGTTCTGTGTTGTTGGCTGCTCCTGGCAGCGCCCCGGATTAGTCTGGCGGAGACAGGCTGAGGCGAACGGCGAGGTCCAGGGCGCGGATCAGGCTGGTGGTGGAGGCGACGCCCTTCCAGGCGATGTCGAAGGCGGTTCCATGATCCACCGACGTGCGGATGATGGGGAGGCCTAGCGCGACGTTGACGCCGCCTTCGAAATCCAGCAGCTTGAGCGGGACGTGGCCCTGGTCATGGTACATGCAGACGATGGCGTCGTAGCGGTTGCGGCGAACGGCGAGGTAGAACAGGGTGTCGGGGGGCAGGGGGCCTTCGACGGGCATGCCTTGCGCCTTCGCCCATTCCACGGCGGGGGCGATCTCCTCGATCTCCTCGCGTCCGAAAAGGCCGTTCTCGCCGGCGTGCGGGTTCAGGCCGGCGACGGCGATACGCGGGTTCGGTTTCAGGCGGGCTACGGCGGCGGAGGTCAGATCGAGGATCTTTCGGATGCGCTGCTGCTTGACGCGCGCGATGGCTTCTCGGAGGGAACAGTGCGTGGAAACGTGGGTGACGATCAACTGGTCCGAGACCAGCATGATGGTGACGTCGCTTGCGCCGCAGAGGGCGCCGATGAGCTCGGTGTGGCCGACGAAGTGGGGATCGGAGAGCTGGGTGGCCTCCTTGTTCATGGGCAGTGTGACCATGGCGGCGATTTCGCCGGCGAGCGCAGCGCGGGTGGCGGCGACCACATATTCGCGCGCGGCGGCGCCGGAGGCCGCGCTGATTTCGCACGGGCGAACGTCGTCCGCGCGCAGTAAGCCGAGGTCCCGGACGTTGAGAGCGCCTTCCTGGAAGTCGGCGGGCGATTGAGCGCGGCGCAGGGGAGCCTGGTATCCGAGTTGGCGGTTGACACGTTCGAGCACGGCGTAGTCGCCGAATACGACGACGCGGTGCGGACGCAGCTCGCCGTTCTGGAAGGCCTTGACGACGATTTCAGGGCCGACGCCGCTCGAGTCGCCCATGGTGACGCCAAAAATCATGCGCATGATCTCCCACGCAGCCGGCTGCCCGCGTCAGCGGCCGAGCGTCTCCAGAAAATGGGCGATGGTCATGATGCCCAGATAGTAATTCTCCACGCGATACTTCTCGTTGGGCGAGTGCAGCCCGTCGTCGGGCAGGCCGAAGCCCATCAAAACGGTTGGAATCCCGAGATGGGCGGCGAAGTCGCCGACGATGGGGATGGAGCCGCCGGAGCGGGTGAACACGGTGGGCTTGCCAAAAACATCCGAGAACGCTTTGGCCGCCACTTGAATGGCAGGGTGGCCAGGGTCCACCAGGATGGCCGCACCCGCGCTTAACACTCGCACCTGGATCTGAATGCCACGGGGAGTGTGAGCGGCGACGAAGGCTTTGAAGGCGTCGACGATGCGCCCGGGGTCCTGTTTCGGAACGGTGCGGATGCTGACTTTGGCGGTGGCGGTGGCGGGGATCACGGTCTTGGCGCCGGCGCCGGTAAAGCCGCCGGCGATGCCGTGGACCTCGAGCGTAGGCCGCGCCCAGACACGCTCCAACACGGTGAAGCCTCGCTCGCCGGTGAGGGTGGCCGAGCCAACCTCCTTTTTCAAGAATTCTTTCTCGTCGAAGGGGAGCCTGGCCCAGCTATCCTTTTCCGCCGCCGCGGGTGGTTCCACATCATCATAGATCCCGGGGATTTGAATGACGCCGTCGGCGTTTTTGAGCTTAGCGAGCAGCTCCACCAATCCGAAGACGGCGTTGGGGGCAGCCCCGCCGTAGAGACCGGAATGCAAATCGCGCATCGGGCCGGAGGACTCGACTTCCATGTAAATCAGACCACGGAGTCCGATACACAGCGTTGGGATGCCCTCGGCGTAAAGCGCGGTATCGGAAACCAGCGCGACATCGGCTTTCAGCTTTTGGCGGTTTTCGGCGACGTAGCGTGCGATGGAGGCTCCGCCGATCTCCTCCTCGCCTTCGATTAGAAACTTCAGGTTCACGGGCGGCGCGCCGTTGACCGCGCGAAGCGTTTCGACCGCTTTGATGTGCATGTACATCTGGCCCTTGTCGTCGGCCGAGCCGCGGGCGTAAAGGTTGCCGTCGCGGATGTCGGGTTCAAACGGCGGCGATACCCAGAGTTCCATTGGATCCGGGGGCTGGACGTCGTAGTGTCCATAACAAAGGACGGTGGGCTTGCCGGGTGCGTGGAGCCAGTCGGCGTAAACCAGCGGGTGGCCGGCGGTGGGGATAATCTCCACATTTTCCATGCCGCAGGCGCGTAAACCGGCGGTGGTAAATTGCGCGGCCCGCTCGACGTCCGGCTTGTGCTCGGGCAGCGTGCTGATGCTGGGGATGCGCAGAAACGTCTTCAGCTCATCAAGAAAACGCTGCTGGTGCGTGCGAATATAGGCGTCGGCGGCCGCGGACATAGCTTCATTGTATGCCGCGGCCTGCAATCCCACCTGAAGAAAAACTTAGCCGAAATATGCCGCGGCGGCACGATCCGCCTGGCGGGCTTCGAGCCCAGACGCACTGGAGAGGATTCGGACTACTTCGGATCCTTCGAATGGCTGGGCAAGGACATCGTAGGCGCCCAAATTGATGGCCTCCGCCCAGAAACGGACGTCGGCAAACGGATCGGTCACTATGACTTGCACCGAGGGGTCCAACCGGCGGGCGGTGCAGAGAACGTCCGTCCACCCGCCATCCTGCAATTGGGCTTCGGTGAGCACTACCTTATATTTGTTACGCTCCAGCCTCGACTTTGCTTCAGTGAGGCAGCAGGCGTGTTCCATCGGCATGTCGGCCGATTCCAGGATGCCGGCGACTTCGTCGACATCCTGTTCATTGGGGGTTATGAACAGGACGAACGCTTCCATGCTACCAGTCCTTCCGATCTCTACTACCACGATAAACCCATTCCGCGGATTAGGGTGGCGAAAGAGCCCCAAAGTTCTCAAATAAACGGAAAAATTTCTCTTGCCTACTTTTCGGGTTTCAGCACGGCTACATAATCAAGATTCCGATACAACTGGTTGTAATCCAAGCCCCATCCGACGACGAAGCGGTCGGGGATGTCGAAGCACCGATAATCGATGGTTACCTGGGCCAGGCGCTTGGAGGTGCGGTCAAGGAAGGTGCAGACGGCGAGCGAGTTGGGTCCGCGGCCTGCAAGCGTTTGCAGGAGGTAGCGGAGCGTAAAGCCGGTGTCGACGATGTCCTCCACCAGAATCACGTCTTCGCCTTCGATGGAATCGTCCAGATCCTTGGCGATACGGACCACTCCGGGCGCGCCGGCTTTGGACGAGAAGCTGGAGATGCCGAGAAAATCCACTTTGACGGGGATCTCGATTTCGCGGGCCAGGGCGGTGAGGAAGAAGACGGAGCCTTTGAGGACGCCGATCAACTTCACGGGGCGGCCGCCGCGGTAGCGGGCGGTGATCTCGGCAGCGACTTCGCGAATGCGGGCTTCGATCTGCTCCCGCGTGAACAGGACGCGCTCCACGCAGGGGATCGATTGCTCGCTGACGGGCACTGCTTTTACTTTAACGCGGATCCTCCCGGCAAATCGGGTAGTGTTGTCAAGCCGGCGATCCGGGACTTAGCCCTCCCGGCAAACCGCCAAGCCTCCCAAAAGTTTGGCGTTCAACGAACCGCCTTCAAACAACATCTCTTCCAGCGCCGAGTCAACGTGCGCCGGTTCCAGCCGGCCCGAGCCGTTCTCAAGCAGGAACTGGGCCGAGCGCCGCATCAGTTCCTTGATCATTGCGGCGCTGGCGCCGTTGGTCTTGCGCACAATCGTCTCCACTACTTGCGGCCGCATTTCCAGGCCGCAAGCATAAAGCCGGGCTAACCGCCGGCGGCCCTCATCGTCGGGCAGAGGAAATTCGATGGCCTGGTCGATCCGTCCCGGCCGCGACGCCAGAGCGCTCTCCAGTTGCTCCGGACGGTTGGTGGTCAACACGAAAAGAATATCGGCGTCTTCGCGGAGCCCATCCATCTCATTCAGCAGCTTATTGAGCAACACCTCCTCGCAAGGACCGTTCATCTGTTCGCGTGTCCGCGCGATCAGGTCGGCATCCTCTATCACCAGAATCGAAGGCTGAAGGAACCGGGCGAGCTGGAAATAATGTTCCAGCAGCCCGACCTCCTCCGCCGTGACCAGCATGGTGGTGTGCTCCGGCAGCCGGCCAGCGAGGTAGTGAATGGTGTGTGTCTTCCCCGTGCCCGGCGGCCCGTAAAACAACAACCCTTTCTTTGCCGGCAGCCCGAACGCTTTTAACTTTTCCCGCTGCTCCACAAATCCGATCACATTGCGGTGCAGGAGAGCGGCCGTCTTCGACGGCAAGATCAACTGATCCGCGTCCACCCGTTTGAGCTTGTGCACACGGATGGCGCCCATCGCTCCGCTGTACCGGTCGGCCACACCAAGCGAGATCACCCTGCCCCGATAAGACGATGCCGTCTTCACCCTGCCCTCAATTGTGTCCAAGAGACGCCGAGCGAGTTCGGCGCCCTTCTCTCCGGGCGGCACAATCACTTCCAGGTTCGTGCCCTTGGTCGTTCCGAAGTGGCCCGCCGGTGCGAGCATCAACCCGAACGGCACCTTAGCGCGTCGAAGGCGAGCCAGAGCGCCCGGCGGACACACCGCACTGCTTGCGGATCGCCCACGTCGATCTCTTCGTACTGCAATGGCCCTATGACAATCCTGGGGTGCTGATTGCCCAGCAGGTGACCGAGCGTGAGTGTCTCGTGGCTGAGCTCGGCATGAAGCCCGAATTGCTTCGCGCGCGAATAACACGGCAGGAGCTCATCCACCGCGCGCTGCAGATCGACGCGCGCGGGTATCGGATATTCGCGGCTGGCGGTGATCAGGCTCGCGACCGGAGTTCCAGTGAAGTGCCGCTGGATAGTGCCCGCCGCCGAGTCGAGACCAGGCGCGCGGGTCTTCCGGCCAGGGATCTTCTTGGGCATAGGTGGCTATAGTATCGGCTGTTCCGAACGGGTTCTTCAAGCGGCAACTGCACGAGTACTCTGGAGAGACGTATGAAGTGCAGGATTACCTTTTGGATCATACGAAGGACGGGAGAAGATCTTCGCACCAATCTTAATCCTGCGGCACCCTGATGCGGTACGACAACTTGAGGACGGCAATTAATCTTGAGCGAATTCCGATCGTCAGAAATCTACAAGCCCGTCGGTGTCGTACATTTCGAATGAAACGCGGTAAGGACGCTACCTAAGCTTCATCGGAGCACCGCCGGCGGCTTTGCTGCGCTGCGCGGCGTCCATGAACGCGAACATCTCGAGCGTCTCTTCGTTGGGCACAGGCGGCTGTTTGGTCTCGAAGAACTTTACGATTTCAGAGAGCAGCGGGCGGTAGCTGTAGGGCGTCTTAGGCCGGCTTTGTGCAATCTCTTTCAGGCGGAAGACCACCGCTCCGTAGTCGCCGTAGGGCCGCTCCGCCCGCACCGTGCCGATGCGGCCGTCGCGCCACTTGCCTACCACGACGTCGGCGCCTTCGGTGGCGGTGCGCGTCACTTCCACGCAGCCCTGCCCCATCAACGCGTAGAGCATCTCGATGGGGTGCACGGCGTACCAGGAGAGGTCGAGGTAGTGATGCTCCTCCAGCGGACCAGGGCCCCAGGTGATCACGCCTTTTGTGTCGGAGAATTTGAGGCTGGTGACGATCTCGCCGAAGCGCAGCCCGGAGGAGCTGAACCAGGGCACGCCGGCGTCCTTAGCCAGCTTAGCGATTTCGCGCGCGTCCTCCAGCGTCGCCGCCAGCGGCTTGTCGATGAACAGCGGTTTGCCGGCGGCGATCACGGCCTTGGCCTGCTGCAGGTGAACACGCCCGTCCACGCTTTCGAGCAGCACGGCGTCGACGCGGCGGCAGAGCGCACCGACGTCGGGCATCATCTCCACCTGCCATTTCGATTTCAGCTCGGCGGCGTAGTTGTCGACACGCGAGGCGCTACTTTCGATGTCCTTGCTGCCGCCCTTGTATGCGGCCACGACACGCGCGCCGGGCACGTGGTCGGGCGACATCGGGTCGTTCAGCAGCCGGGTGAAAACCACGACGTGCGACGTGTCGGTGCCGACGATGCCCAGGCGAATCTGGGCGGCCATTTGCGCCAAGCCGGGCGCCAGGCAGAGAAGAATAATGAAGAAGAGCCTCACGACGGCATTGTACACTGAAGGGTCGTTCCCCCGTGGATCTCTCGACCGAGCTCACATACGTCAAAGGAGTGGGCCCGAACCGCGCGGCGATGTTCGCAGGCAAAGGCCTCCGCACGGTCGAGGATCTTCTCCACTACGCGCCGTTCCGCTACGAGGACCGCACCAACGTCAAGACCGTCGCGCAGCTTGCGCCGGGTGAGATGGCAACTGTGCTGGTGGAGGTGACCCGCTCCAGCGTTTCGGGCTTCCGCCGCAGGAACCTGGGCCTGTTCGAGGCGCGCTTCAGCGACGCTTCGCGGGCCACGCTGGCGGGCAAGTGGTTTCATGGCGCTTACCTGCAGGACGTGCTGGTCCCGGGGACTCGCGTCGCACTCTACGGCAAGGTGGAATTCGACAGCTACTCGCGCGACCTGACGATGCTGCATCCGGAGTTCGAGATCCTGGCGGTGGACGACGAGGAAGGCGAGCGAGCACTGCACGTGGGCCGCGTGGTTCCGATCTACGAAGCAATCCAGAAAATCCACACACGCCTGCTGCGGCAGTTGACGCATCGCCTGCTGGGCCAGATCCAGCCGCTTGACGATGCTCTTCCGCCGTCTCTATGCGACCGCTTCAAGCTGATTGGCCGTTGGGACGCAGTCCGCGGCGTCCATTTTCCTCCGCCGGATTCGGACTTACGGCTGCTGAACGCATTCCGCTCACCGGCGCATTTCCGGCTGATTTTCGAGGAATTTTTCTGGCTGGAGTGCGGACTGGCCCTGAAGCGCAATAAGGCGCGGGCGATGAAGGGCATCTCGTTCGAGTTGAGCGACAAGGTGCGGGAGCAGATCAAAAAGATGCTGCCTTTCAAGCCCACCGGCGCGCAGAAACGGGTACTGGGCGAGGTTGCACAGGACATGGCAGCGCCGCATCCCATGAGCCGCCTGCTGCAAGGCGACGTGGGCAGCGGCAAGACCATCGTGGCGGCCGAGGCCGCCGTGATCGCGGTGGAGAACGGCTACCAGGTCGCAGTCCTGGCGCCGACGGAAATTCTGGCTGGGCAACACTACATCTACTGGAAGAACCTGCTGGCCAAGCTGGGCTACGTGGTGGTCCAGTTGACGGGATCGAGGGGTGTCCGCGAAAAGACGCAGCTAAAGAAGCTACTGGCCGAAGGGCTGGCGCAAGTGGCGATCGGGACGCACGCGCTGATCGAAACGGATGTGGAGTTCAAGCGGCTGGGCCTGGCGGTGGTGGACGAGCAGCACCGCTTCGGCGTGATGCAGCGCCTGGGACTTTCGCGAAAAGGCGAAGCGCCGGACGTGCTGGTGATGACGGCGACGCCGATTCCGCGAACACTGGCCCTGACGCTATACGGCGACCTGGACGTTTCGGTGATCGACGAGCTGCCGCCGGGGCGCAAGCCGATCCAGACACGGCACGTCACCGAGGACCGCATCGAACAGGTGTGGAGCTTCCTCAAAAGCGAGATCGAACGGGGACGCCAGGCGTATGTGGTCTATCCGGTGATCGAGGAATCGGAAACGGTGGCCATGAAGGCCGCCGAGAAGATGTACCAGCATCTGTCGAAGGAGGTGTTTCCAAATGTGGCCGTGGCGCTGCTGCACGGGCGGCTGAAGTCCGATGAGAAGGAATCCGCGATGAAGGACTTCAAGGACGGCAAGACGAAGATCCTGGTGTCGACGACGGTGATCGAAGTCGGCGTAGACGTTCCAAACGCGACGGTGATGGTGGTGGAACAGGCCGAGCGCTTCGGGCTGGCGCAGCTTCACCAGCTTCGGGGGCGCGTCGGGCGGGGCGCGGACCAGAGCCACTGCATCCTGGTGACGACGAAAATGGGCGACACGGCGCGGGAGCGGATTCGGGCGCTGGTGGATACGACTGACGGTTTCGCGATCGCGGAGATGGATCTGAAGCTGCGCGGGCCGGGCGAGTTCTTCGGAACTCGGCAGTCGGGGCTGCCTTCGCTGACGATCGCGGACATTATCCGCGACCGCGAGCTGCTGGAGCTGGCGCGGGCAGAGGCGAACGCGTTCATCAACGGCGCCTCTTCGCAGGAGGATCTGCGGCGGGCGGTTGCCTACATCCGCAATCACTGGCAGCGACGTTACGGGCTGATTCAGGTGGGGTAGGATGCGGGTAATCGCGGGAGAGTTCCGATCGCGCCGCCTGAAGTCATTGCCCGGGATGGAGCTGCGTCCTACGCCGGACAAGCTCCGTCAGGCGCTGTTCGATGTGCTGGCTGCGCAGATTGAAGGCGTCGTTTTTCTGGATGCTTATGCGGGGACGGGGGCCGTCGGGATTGAGGCGCTGAGCCGCGGGGCGGGGCGGGCGGTGTTTCTGGAGAAGAACCGCGCGGCGGTGCGAGTGATCCACGAGAACCTGGCTTCGCTGGGGGTGGAGGCGCGCGCGACGGTGGCGCAGGGGCTGGCGGTGAAGCTGCTGGCGCAGTACCGCGCGGACATTGTGTTTTTGGATCCGCCGTACCCGCTGGAGGGGGAATACGCGGCGGCGCTGCGGGTGTTGGGGGAGACGATGACGACGCTGGTGCTGGTGCAGCATTCGAAGCGCTTCCAGCCGCGGGAGGAGTACGGGGCGCTGCGGCGCACGCGCACACTGGTACATAGCGAAAATGTTGTGAGTTTTTATTCGGCGGGGGCATGAAGTAGCCAGGCGGGCTCTCCAGAAACCCACCCGCAAGATACTGATTCTATGGACAGGGCAGGATGAATCCTGCCCCACCTTTGCGGACAACAAATCCAGCAACTCAAAAAAGCCTGGTTTCAGATCCTGGCGACGGGCCCCCGCCCGCCCACGCTGAAGCCTGGCCCACCCGCTACAGGACGATGCGATCGTCGCCGTCGCGGCGGGTTGCTTTTTCGCGGTCGAGGAATTCCAGGAGGGGGATGGCGTACTTGCGGGAAATGCCTGTCCACTCTTTGAAAGCGGGCACGCCGAATCTTTCGCCGCGGCGGGGGGCCAACAAGCCGCGGAGGGCGTGGATCGCGCTGTGGTGAAAGACCAATTCATCGTTGATTTTTACGAGGCGTTTTTCGCGCAGCAGGAGTTGCAGGATGGATCGCGCGCGGCGGTCCTCGACTCCCGACTTCTTGAGCACTTCGGCGAGGGCGGGCACGGAGAGGCCGGCTTGTTCGAAGGCGCGCTCGATGGAGTTCCGCGCCTGCTCTTCGTCCTCCTTCAATACCAGGCGGTGAGAGGCAAGGCGGACGGTGTCGCCTGCGACGCTGAGTTTCGGCGCGGCGGCGAGCATGGCGTCCAGAACAAAGGCCGGGGCGTCGCGCAGTTCACGGCCGCGGATGTCGTGTTTGGGAGCTCCGGGCAGCAGCGGGTTCTTCTTGTGAAACGCAGCGACGGTGTCGGTCAGGCGGTCCACAGCGCGGGCGAAGCGCGCGGCGTCCATCAGCCAGAGTTCGGGCTGGCGCAGCGCGACGAAACCGCCCGCGGAGGCGATCTTTTCGATTTCCGGGGCGAGCATTCCGGTGCGGGCGATGAGAGCGGCGGAGCCGATGCCGAAGGGGGATTCGGAGACGAGCAAGCTGAGCCGCTGCGCGGGGTCAGCGGCGGAGAGAACGGTGAGTCGCGCCGAGACGTCCTCGCCGGCCCGGTAGCGCCGGGGCGTGTTGTCGACGATCACGCCGCCGCCGATGGTGACGACGGGCGAAAACATGCGGATGATGAAGCGGTCGCCCGGGAGCAGGAGGGCGGGGTAGCGGAGCACAATGCGGGCGGGCGCGCGCATTCCGGGCTCCAGTTTCGCGGCGCCTCCGAGCAGACGCACCTCGGCTTCGATCTCGGCTGAGCCGGCGTGAAAGTGCACTGGCGCGCGATTTTTGAGGGGCTTCGCGCCTGGAAGGAGATGAAGCCAGCAGTCGGCGGCGCGGGTGCTCCCAAAGACGCCGGGAAGGGAGAGCACCATGCCGCGGGCGAGTTCGTGCGGCTCGACATCGGCGAGATTCACGGCGGTGCGCTGGCCGGCGGCGGCGTGATCGGCGGCCTCTCCATGAACTTGCAGCCCGCGTACGCGAGAGCGCTTCCCGAGGGGATGGATCTCGACCTCCTGGTCGCGGGACACAGCTCCGGATGACAGGGTCCCGGTGACTACCGTGCCGAAGCCTTTCATGGTGAAGACGCGGTCGATGGGGAGGCGAAAGTGGCGCGCGGCGTCCTTGGCACGGACTTCCGAGGCTACGCGGAACATTTCGCTTCGGAGGTCATCCAGGCCCTGTCCCGTAACCGCGCTGATGGGAACGACAGGGGCGCCTTCGAGGAAGGAGCCGGCCACGAACTCGCCAGCTTCGAGGCGGACGAGGTCGAGGATGTCGGGATCGACGAGATCGGCCTTGGTTAAGACGACGATCCCGCGGGGAATGCCGAGCAGGCGGCAGATGTCGAAATGCTCGCGGGTCTGGGGCTTGATGGATTCGTCGGCGGCGATGCAGAACAGGACCAGGTCGAAGCCGCCGGCTCCGGCGAGCATATTCTTGACGAAACGCTCATGGCCGGGAACGTCGACGAAACCCACGCGGACCTGAGGCGTCAACTGGAGATGTGCGAAGCCGAGGTCGATGGTGATGCCGCGCCGCTTTTCCTCGTCCAGCCGGTCCGCGTCGATTCCGGTCAAGGCCTTGACCAGGGAGGTTTTTCCGTGGTCAATGTGGCCGGCGGTCCCGGCGATAATATGCTTCATGGCTCTGCTTCTCATGCTACTACTGAGCCTGCCGTGCGCCGCGCAGCAACGGGAAGAGGAGACGCCGCTTTTTCGCGCGGGCGTCTCGCTGGTCCGTGTGGACGTGCAGGTAACGACGCGTCATTTGCGGCCGGTGGCGGGCCTGACCAAAGAAGATTTCGCGGTGTACGACGAGGGCGTACGGCAGCCGATCGCCTATTTCGGCCGGGATTCGGAGCCGTTGGATCTGCTGCTGCTGCTGGACGTTAGCGGGAGCATGCGGCGGAGCCTGGAGGAAATGGCCTCTACGGCGGGGCTTGCGCTGCGGCAGTTGCGCAGTACGGATCGGGTGGGAGTGATGCTGTTTGCTCGTGAGAACGATTTGCGCGAGCCGTTCACAAGCGATTTCCGGCGGGTGCAGGAGGGGCTGCGAGACGCGGTTTCGGAGCGCGGACTAGGGGCGGGCACGTTAATCAACGGGTCCCTGATCGCGGCGGCCAGGACGCTGCGCAAGGAACCCGCACGCGGCCGCCGGGCGATCCTGATACTCACCGACAACCAGGGGTTGAACTACCAGACTCCGGATGAGGACGTACTGAAGGCGCTGTACTCGGCCGATGCAGTCCTGAACGCCATCGTGGTGGGGAACTCGAAGGAACCCGATCATTCCAAGGCGCCGCAGCGGTACCGGAATCCGGACTTCACCCCTTCGGACGTCTTCAAACTGGCCCAGGAGAGCGGCGGCGAAGCGTTCCGGAGCGGGAAAGTGGGCGAGGCGTTTCGCGATTTGATCGAACGAATCCGGTCGCGATATAGCCTTCACTATGCCGCTCCGCCGGCCAGAGCGGGAGTCTTCCGGCGAATTACGGTTGAGTTGGTACCAGAGGCGCGGAGGCGGCTGGGGGATGCAGGGGTGAGGGCGCGAAGCGGCTACTATCCGGACGCCGCAAATCGGCAAGTGGCGCAGTAATAAGGCACAGGCCCTATTCTTCAGGCCAAACGGAAAGGCATACGAAGGCCTGTCGATGGCCTTAGTACCTGCACTCGCGGGTCTGGAAGTACTAGACCATAAAGCAGATAACTGTGACGCGACGCTAAAAAAGGTGGGACAAATTTCTGAAATGATGACTATACTAGACGAAGGACCTTAGGAAGGTTTCCAAGCCAGGAGGCTGGTGGTTGCAAATGTGCACCGCTTTTGAGAAGCTCATTCCGCGGTTTGTGAATGGCGAGCTGCCAATTCGCGAAGCCCGGCGGGTGGAGTTGCATCTGGTGCTGTGCGAGACGTGCCGGAGAGCGGTTCCCCTCACGAGGAATGAAATCGGGGAGGCGGCGCGGCATCCTTCTTACTCCGCTGGTGATGAGAACTCGCTGGGCAGGTTGCGCTCTCGAATGGCCGCTCAGCAGAGCGGGGAAGCCAGTCACGAAACATCCAAGGGAGTCGGGAAGCAATGGTGGCTCCTGGCGGCGGGATGCGTCCTACTGCTGATCATCAGCGTGTTTATTACTCATTAGCTCCGGTTTGAGCGACGGAGGGAGGTTCGGATGTGCCCTCGATTTCAAAGTCTGGTGCGACGCTATAATGTCGGCCGCGTTTCCGAGGCTGAGGCGCAGCAGGTGGAAGCCCACCTCGAAATCTGTTTTGACTGCAAGCGGGCAGCGGCTCGCCCGATGTCACGCCGGGAGTTGGACCACTCGCCGATGTTGAAGAAGAACCGGCCTGTGGCGGCGTGGCTGACTCTTGCGATCGCTGCGGGGGTGTGCCTAGCGTTACTCAGTGGCAATCTTTCCATCCGATCGGGAGTTCCGCACTGGCCCACCAGCGCGCCGGTGGTGCAGAGCGGCCGCTGACCCTGGGAGAGCCGGGGCGGTTTCCGGCCAGCCGGCACAGTGAAGCCAGACGCGGCATAAAAACCTGGCTCGTCTTCGAAGTCCGCAGGCATTGAAATTTTCCTCGCTCAAGTCTCCGTTCGACGAGTCGACTTGTGGTGAACGCGGGCTTTCCTTAGGAGCGTCCCCATGGGCCGCCGCAGGCTCTCCAGAAACCCACCCGCAAGGTACTGATTCTATGGACAGGGCAGGATGAATCCTGCCCCACCCTTGCGGACAACAATTCAAAAAGCGTGGTTTCAGATCCTGGTGACGAGCCCCCGCCCGCCCACGCTGAAGCCTGCGCCACCATTTGACTTCGAGAGTTCAGGCGGCGGAGCGCTCGACTACAATCAGCGTTTCGTCGTCCGATGGTTCGCTGCGCCAAGCTTGGAATCGCGAGAGAAGCCACTCTCCGGCGGCCCGCGAGGAGTGAGTGGGAGCCTGGCGCGCCCAATCGAGGAAGCCGTCGATGCCGAGGTCCGCACCTGACTGGTCTTCTCCGTCGGTAATCCCGTCCGAATAGAGGACCAGGAGGTCACCGGGCTCGAGGGGAGCAACGGTCTGCCGGTAGCAGGTGCCGGGAATCAGTCCGACGGGAAGACCGGAGCCCTTGGCACCGGCACCGGCATCGCTCTCTCGCATCAGCTCCCATTCACGCCGGGCGGCGTGATACCAGAGCGGCTGGGGGTGGCCGGCGTTGGTGAAAGCAAGCTCGCCGCTGCCCCGGTAGTAACCGAGAATGACGGCGGTAGCGTACTTGCGGCTGGGGGAAGCGTACTCGCGAAAAGCGCCGTTGAGTTCGCGCATCAGGTCCGACTGGTCCCAGTAATTGATATAACGCCGCAACATGTCATGTAAGGCGGCAGCGAAGCTTCCGGATTCGGAACCGTGGCCGCTGACGTCGGCGAGGGCGATTCTGGAAACGTAACCCAGGTTGCACACCGACAGATAATGCAGGTCGCCGCCGGACGGCGAGGACTCGTGCGGGGAGGAGTAAACCCAGGCACTGAGTCCGGGAAGTTCGAGCGATTCGCGGGCGGAACGATTTCCGCCCCACAATTCGAGGCAGGCAAGCGCAGAATTTTCGGGCACGAATAGATGGTTGCGGGAAGAGCGGAGATACTTTCGGCTAATTCGATGCGGGCGCCCGGCGTCAAATCGGATGGTTCAAGGCCAGCGACCGCGCGCGCATGCCGCGGTCGGTGTTCTCGCGAATTTCCAGCCACGCCTGAGGGGGGACGCGGAGGAAGTACTTCACCACTTCGGGATCGAACTGCGAGCCGGCGAAGCGTGTGATCTCGGCCCGGGCCGTCTGGTAAGACATGGCGCGCCGGTAGGGGCGGTCGGAGGTCATGACGTCGAGGCAATCCATCACGGCGAAGATGCGGGCGCCGAGCGGAATGTCTACGCCGCCGAGGCCGCGCGGATAACCCGTACTGTCGTACCTCTCGTGGTGCGAAAGAACAATATCGGAGGCGGGCTTCAGCGCCTCAATGCCCTCCAGTATCCAGGAGCCGATTTCAGGATGGCGCTGCATTTCCACCCACTCCGGATCGGTGAGTTTTCCGGGCTTCAGCAGAATGGAGTCGGAGATGCCGATCTTTCCGATGTCGTGCAGCATCGCGCCGCGGCGGATGACGTCGAACAGGGAAGAGTCGATGCCCATTTCGCGTCCGAGGTAGAGAGTGTACTCGCTGACGCGTTTGGAGTGAGCGCGGGTTTCGTGCTCCCGCGCGTCGAGCGCGGCCACCAGGGCCTCGAGCGTGATCTCGCTGGCGTCGTGAAGGCGGTCGAGCATTTTGCGCAGTTCCACGGTGCGCTCATTGACGGTGGCTTCGAGGAGCTCCAGGCGGCGCTCCTGCTCCAACATGTTCTGCTTGCGCTTGAGGGCGTCCTCCAATCCCTGGGCGATTTCATTTAGACGAAACGGCTTGAGGATGTAGTCGAGCGCGCCGATGCGCATGGCGTTCACGGCCAGGGTTAGATCTTCGCAAGCGGTGAGCATGATGACGCCAACGCTGGGATAGCGGCTGACGACTTCGGTCAAAAGCTCGAGTCCGTTCATGCCGGGCATACGGACGTCGGACATCACGAGGTCAAAGGGCTGGCCGGCGAGTTGTTGCAGGGCGTCGGCTCCGTTGGCTGCGAGCGAGACTTCGTATCCGGATTGATCGAGAAACTCCCCTAGCAGGGCCCGAATCGGGGGCTCATCGTCCACGATCAGGATGCGATAGGTTCGGTTCATGAATCGTTTCGGTTCATGGATAGTTTTCGGCTCATCCGGAAAGGGCGCCGGTTTCCTGCCTAGTCCGGAGAGACTCAAAATGTTCGATGGTCTTCCGCACGCCGGTTTCGAGTGGGGTTTTGGGAATATCCGGAATCTTGGCGCGAAGCTCCGAATCGTCCATTCGGTAGGCGACGGGCACCTGGAGTCCGGCGACGGTGATGAGCTTACGCGCGCCGGGGCGCGCCTTCTCGAATGTGTCGACCAGTTCCTGCATGCTCACGACCGAGCCCTGCAAGTTGAATACATAGGCGCCTTGAATCGGGGCGAGCAAGCAGCGAACGAAGATTTCAGCAACGTCCTCGACGTACTGCAAATCCATGTGCCCGCTGACTCGAATCTGAAAGGGCTCGCCAAAGGCGACGGCGCGCATGGCGAGGGTGGGGTCGGCGGTGAGACCGCGGTCGCGGCCGGGGCCGTACACGGTCCAGGGACGGAGTCCGACGCTGCTGATTCCATTCACGGCATAAAAGGCGCGGGCGTTGCCCTCGTTGGCTTGTTTGAATACGCCATAGTGAGTGCCGGGCTTGAGGGGATCCTCTTCGGTAAGCATGCCGCTACCGTAAGCTTCTTCGGGACCCCAAACCGCCGAGGAGCTGGCGTAAACCACGCGTACCTCGCGTCCGGCGTCGCGGGCGGCCTCAAAAATGTTCAGCGTGCCGATAACGTTGACGATGCCGCCTTCCACGGGATTAGCCTGGCAGTAGGGCATCAGGACGGCCGCGAGGTGAACGATGTGAGTGAATCCCCCAGAGCGTACCAGGGCCTTGAGCCGAGTGGTGTCCTCGATTCTTCCCAGTTCCATAGGTACCCGGGCTGCAAGTTCCGGCGAGGTGATCAAAGCCAGTCGCGTTGGATTGGGGTCGGCATCATAGGTGACCACATCCACGTCTCGATCGAGCAAGGCCCGGACTACCCACGCACCGATGCAGCCCTGCGCGCCTGTTACCAACACACGCATTCTTGGTTCTCCAAGCTCCTCACGGCGGAGGACAGGTCCTCAGTATAGCATTAGAATTCCTGTTTAGTTTTGGGGTTAGAGCCAGCAGAAACAATCGGATATGAAGGGAAGGACACTACTCTTCGGGGTGCCGGGCGCGGCATGGCCGGAGCGGGGCGGAACCGATATTCAAAGGCCTCAGCGGAATTACTACGGCTAATGGCAACCGGTAGCAGGAGTCAGAGAGGCCGATTAAAAGCCGGCGTTCGGAGGAGATGCAAGGGAACTCAAGCGGCGGACTAAAGGCAGGGCGTGACTCAACGGGAGGTGGTATTCATGTTTTAAACATTGCGAGGCATCGTGGCGGCGTGCGACGCATTGCCGGTAAGGATATTCCAAAACGCCAGCCGTTGGGACAGTCGAGTCGGCGATACACCGAACTCCGCCAGATGGACTCTTGAGGTTTGGCCGACACGTGGACGAGCCAAGTCAGGCCAGCCCGGCTGAGACAACGTAAGCTTATGATTTTATGGGCTTATGGAGCGGGAGACGGGATTCGAACCCGCGACATCAACCTTGGCAAGGTTGCACTCTACCAGCTGAGTTACTCCCGCTTGTCGAAGAGGTTCAGCTTATTTTCGCAGACTGATTGCGGGGTTGTCAAATTAGTGACTATATTGTTGATTACAAAATAGTTAAAATCTTGTGCACCTGCTAAAGTTCTGTGCTATCCTAGTTCCGGTCCAAAGTACCCGGAGCATCGGTCGGCGACCGCCTAGTAGCTCGATTCCCATACTGAACCTGGAATCTTTTCCACAGTCTGTTAAAAACCTGTGGAAATCGGTCGCCCGGTTTTCGTTTTTTCTTTGCTATGAACGCCTGGGAACTGGTCAAGAAGCAACTCGAAGCGAAGCTCAGCCATGAGAGCTTCCAGAACTGGGTTAGCAAAACCACCTTCAGCAGGGTTGAACACCGCATCCTTTGGGTTCTGGTCCCCAATGTGGAAACCAAGACCTGGATGGAAACCGAGTACAGCGAGTTGTTGCGCGGAATCCTCCGGAACGTAGACCTGGGAACTGCAGTGGACCACGTCTCCTTCGAATTGACGCTGGGCGGAAGACGAAATCTGCCGCACGAAGGCGAAAGCGTGATGAGAGAGCCGGCCTTCGAGAACATCGGCACTCAGCTGAATCCGAAATTCAGCTTTGACAGTTTCGTGGTGGGGACTTGCAACCAGTTCGCTCACGCGGCCGCAAAAGCGGTGGCGTCGAATCCATCACGCAGCTACAATCCGCTGTTCATCTACGGCGGTGTGGGAATGGGCAAGACGCATCTGATGCATGCGATCGGCCGCTCTCTGGCGGACCACTACGGAAGCATGAAGATCCTCTATACCTCCAGCGAGAGGTTCATGAACGAGATGATCACATGCCTTCGGATGGATCGCATGCCGCAGTTTCACACGTACTTCCGCACAGCCGATGTCCTGCTGGTGGACGACATCCAGATTCTGGGCGGCAAAGAACGCACGCAGGAAGAGTTCTTCCACACCTTCAACGAACTCTACGACAACCAAAAGCAAATCGTTATTTCCAGCGATTCGTCGCCGAAGGACATTCCCGGACTGGTGGAACGTCTGCGTTCACGGTTCGAGTGGGGTCTGATGGTGGACATGCAGCCGCCGGACCTGGAAACGAAGATGGCGATTCTGGACAAGAAAGCCGAGAACGAAGGAGTCCGGCTGCCGGACGAAGTGAGAACCTTCATCGCCACCAAGACCAAGTCTAATGTTCGGGAGTTGGAAGGGGCGTTGGTGAAGCTCATCGCTTTTTCTTCGCTCACCGGGTCAAAGATCACGTTACAGATGGCACAGCAGGTCTTGAAGCACCTTACCCACGCTCCAGACCGGCGGGTGACGATCGACGCGATCCAAAAAGTGGTCGCGGACGAGTTCCAGTTGAAGCAGTCACAGCTCAAGGAAAAGAGCAATACGAAGCACATCGCCTATCCCCGCCAGGTGGCTATGTACGTGGTCAAAGAGATGACCAATGCGTCTCTTCCCGAGATCGGACGAGCCTTTGGGGGCAAGCATCACACAACCGTCCTGCACTCCATCAACAAAATCGAGAAGGCTCGCCATGCCGACCCGGATTTAAACAGGATCATACACAAGCTAATCGACTCATTACAATGAGGATAGAGATTTTATCCACACTCTGGTTTCCCGCACCCTGTGGAGCGAATTGGAAGTTTGGCCATTCCCGGCCGCGGCAACCCGTTCTCCTCGCGTCTTCCACAATCAGTCACCCAAGGATGGCTAGTTTTTTGTATAATTTAGATAGGTTTTCAACATTTGCACAGGCCCTACTAATACGGTTCTATAAAGCCGTATAAGACTTAAGACAAACTAGTCATACGCCGGGAGCGAGCGGGAATGGAATTCACCGTCAACAAAACTGATCTGGTTCGAGAGCTGAACCTATCGCAGGGTGTAGTGGAGAAGAAGACAACCATCCCTATCCTTTCGAATGTGCTTCTGGAGGCAAAGGAGGGCCGGTTAGTTCTTACGGCAACGGATCTGGAACTTGGGATCCGCTGTTCGTGCGCAGCCAAGGTGAAGAAGGAAGGCGCCGGGACCATTCCAGCCAAGAAGCTCTTGGACTACGTGCGTCTCCTGCCGGATGCAGAGATCACCATCAAGTTTCTGGACAACCATTGGGCTTCGATTATCTGCGGCCGTTCCCGGACGAAGATGGCGGGGATGTCGAGGGAGAGTTTTCCCGAGCTTCCGCAGATGCCGGAGCCCTCGGCCGAGATCCCGGCGGCGGTGCTGTCATCGATGATCTCGAAGACTGTGTTCGCGATTTCAGCGGAGGAAACACGTTTTACGCTGAACGGGTCGCTGCTGTTGGTAAAACCGGAAGGCGCGGTGATGGTATCGACCGACGGCCACCGGCTGGCCTATGTCGAAGTAGTAGGGCAGGCCGTGACGTCCAAGCCGTTCCGCGTTCTGGTTCCGAAGAAGGCAATGACAGAGATTCTGCGCCTGTCGGGAGAAGCGGGCGAGGCCGGAAAAACGATCATCGCCGGAGACGAAAACCATCTCTTCTTCCAACTGGGGGAGCGCCTGCTGATCACGCGCAAGCTGACTGGCAATTTTCCCGACTACGAGCGTGTACTGCCAAAAGATCACATGCAGATCGCCACGCTACAGCGCGACGAGATCAAGGCGGCGGTGGAACGAGTCTCGCAATTTGCCGATGAACGCTCGCGAGCCATTCGCATCCAGTTTGCCGCGGGCGAGGTCAAAGTCTTCACCTCGTCGGTAGAGACAGGAGAGAGCGAGGAAAGCGTTCCTACCAGCTACTCCGGGCCGGACATCGACATCGGGTTCAACGCTCAATACCTGCTGGACTTCCTGCGGGCTATTTCGCAGGAGCAGGTGATGTTCCAGCTGAAGGATCAGAAGTCGGCAGGGGAGCTTCGCCCGGGCGGCGAAGACAAGGATTATCACTACCGTTATGTCGTGATGCCGATGCGCATCTGACTCGAGGGTCCTTTCAAATTATGCGCAACGAAGGTTCCACTGGGGGCGGTACGTACGACTCCAGCAGCATCAAGGTATTGGAGGGTCTGGAGGCCGTCCGGCTCCGCCCGGCGATGTACATCGGCTCAACCGGCGAGATGGGCTTACACCACCTGGTCTACGAGGTCGTCGACAACTCCGTAGACGAGGCTCTGGCGGGATACTGCGACGAGATCGAAGTAACCATCCACATCGACAACTCGGTTACGGTTATCGACAACGGCCGCGGCATCCCAGTGGATCTGCACGCCGACGAAGGCATTTCGGCGGCTGAAGTGGTGATGACCAAGCTGCACGCCGGGGGGAAGTTCGACTCCAATAGCTATAAGGTATCTGGCGGCCTGCACGGCGTCGGCGTTTCGTGCGTGAATGCGTTGTCGGAAACGCTACTGCTGGAGATCTGGCGCGATAAGGCGACGTGGTATCAGGAATACGAGCGCGGCATCCCGAAGTTTCCGCTGAAGAAAGTGGGCAAGGCGGGGCTCAAGAAGGGCACCAAGATTACGTTCAAACCGGACGCGACGATCATGGACGCGACGGTTTTCAATTTCGATACGCTCGCCCAGCGGCTGCGCGAACTGGCGTTTCTCAACAAGGGCCTGACTATCAAGCTGTACGACGAGCGTGTGGAGCCGATCAAAAGCCACGAGTTTCACTTCTCGGGCGGCATCGCCGAGTTCATCAAGCATCTCAACCGCGGCAAGGCGGTGCTGCACGACAAGCCGATCCACTTTGAAGGCGAACGCGAGATGCCGAATGGCGGCATGATCGCCATGGAGATTGCGCTGCAGTACAACGACGGCTATTCGGAGAACGTCTACAGCTTCGCGAACAACATCAACACGGTAGATGGCGGCTCACACCTGACGGGCTTCCGCAGCGCGCTCACGCGAACCATCAACGCCGCCGGGCAGGCCGCTGGCCTGTTCAAGGATGTAAAGGAAAATCTCACCGGCGACGACGTGCGCGAAGGCCTGACCGCGGTGGTCAGCGTGAAGCTGCCGCAGCCGCAGTTCGAAGGCCAGACCAAGGGGAAGCTGAATTCCGACATCGGCGGATTCGTGGTCCAGTTGATCAATGAGCGGCTGACGGAATTTTTCGACAAGAACCTGCCGGTGATGAAGAAGATCGTCGGTAAGGCGATCGACGCGGCGCGCGCCCGGGAAGCCGCGCGGAAGGCGAGAGACCTCACGCGACGCAAGGGCGCGCTGGACTCGGGAGGCCTGCCGGGCAAGCTGGCCGACTGCCAGGAGAAGGATCCGGCGCGTTGTGAGTTGTTTCTGGTGGAGGGAGAATCGGCGGGCGGCACAGCCAAGCAGGGGCGGGACAGGCGGTTCCAGGCGATCCTGCCGCTGAAAGGCAAGATCCTCAACGTAGAGAAAGCGCGCTACGACAAGATGCTTTCCCACGAGGAAATCCGCGCCATGATTACGGCTCTGGGCACCGGCATCGGCAAGGACGACTTCGATGTGGCCCGGCTGCGCTACGCCAAGATCATCATCATGACGGATGCGGACGTCGACGGCTCGCACATCCGGACGCTGCTGCTGACTTTCTTCTTCCGACACATGCAGGAATTGATCTCGCGGGGGAACGTCTTCATCGCGCAGCCGCCGCTCTACCGGATCAAGAAAGGCAAGCAGGAGAAGTACATCAAGGACGAGAAGGAATTCACGCGGGAGATCATGCGCCGCGCCACGGAGAACCTGAAGCTGGAATTCGGGGACGGCAATTCCAAATCCGCCATTGAGGGCGGAGAGCTGCGGGCGTTCCTGATGTCGCTCGACGAGTTCGAGCAGATGTTCCACAAGGTGGAGCGGCGCCTGCGCGACCCGCGCGTGGTGCAGGCGGTCTGCAACGTTGAAATTCGCCTGGATCACAAAGAAGATTTCGCGGACCGGAACAACGTCGATGCGCTGGCCGCGGCGCTCAAGGCGGCGGGAGTGGGCGCCGAAGTGAAGCAGGATGAGGAGCATTCGGCCTGGAGCCTGACTTTCAAGGACGCCACCAATGCCGAGCGGCGCATCGACATTGAGTTCGCCGGCCAGCCTGAATACCGCAAGCTGCGCGCGCTGGCCCGTCAGACCTCAAAGTTCAACCAGCCGCCCTTCGTGGTGATCAAAGGCGAGCATCGGGACAATCTGAAGGTGTGGAGCGATCTGTTAACCCACGTCAAGACCGAGGGCAAGCGGGACGCTTCGGTACAGCGCTACAAGGGCCTGGGTGAGATGAACGCCGATCAACTCGCCGACACGACCATGAATCCCGAGAAGCGGACGCTGCTGCGCGTGCGCCTTGAGGACATGGTGGAAAGCGAAGAGATTTTTTCCACGCTGATGGGTGAGGACGTGGAGGCGCGCCGGAAGTTCATCGAAGAGAACGCGCTGGACGTGAAGAACCTGGACATCTAGGGTTGGGGCGGGTCACCGACCGATCTTCCAGAGGGCTTCGTGCGTTCTGA
>JACXTT010001874.1_pt1 | contig 34320 bp, 31 predicted proteins | sample 9270951 | NCBI WGS metagenome assembly JACXTT01 (sample SAMN15532306, study PRJNA645909) | rock metagenome | isolation source: weathered quartz diorite | place: Puerto Rico | collected 2017-06-21 | reverse complement strand
ACCGTACCGAAACGCATTGCGTGAACCTCTGAATCATGGACTGGATGCACCACGGTATAGCGCTGAACCACCTTGACCCCTTGGTCCGCCGCCCCTGGCACAGCGGAAGTATCAACATGTTTCATGTCAAAGCGCAATATGGGTAGTACTTTGGCACGATCAAAACACCCGACCACTGCTCATGTTTTGAGCAAGACCCCGAGGATGCGGGGTACTTCGGCGGTGGCGGCCGCCAGATGGGCGAAGATTTCCTCGATGCTGATCTCGGCCTCGTCGCCGCAGCCGGCCGCGAAGTTGGCCACCAGGGCAAGGCAGGCGTAATCCAGCTCGAGCTCGCGGGCAAGCACGGCTTCCGGCATGCCGGTCATGCCGACCAGGTCGCAGCCGTCACGCTTCATGCGGGCGATCTCCGCCCGGGTTTCCAGGCGCGGCCCCTGGGTGGCGCCGTAGCAGCCCCCGTCGATCACGGCCACGCCCGCGGCCGATGCCGCCGCGATCAGCTGCCGGCGCAGCGCCTCGGTGTAGGGCTCGCTGAAATCGATATGGCGGACCTTGGCACCCTCCACGTCGCAAAAGCTCGTGTAGCGACCATGGGTGTAGTCGATGATCTGGTCGGGCACGACAATCACCCGCGGCCCCATGTCACTGCGAATGCCACCCACCGCATTGACCCCGATGACGCGCCGGGCACCCAGCGAGTGCAACGCCCACAGGTTCGCCCGGTAGTTCACGCGATGCGGCGGCACGGTGTGGCTTTCGCCATGCCGGGCCAGGAAGGCGACCCGACGCCCGGCGAACTCGCCGATCACCACGTCGCCCGACGCCGCGCCAAAGGGCGTGTCCACTTGGTGGCGCGAAGCGTTCTCGAGCCCCGGGAAGTTGTACAAGCCGCTGCCGCCGATGACGGCCAGATCGATAGTCACGGGTCGTTCCTGTTCCAATTAGTAGCTCTTTGCCTCGGCCGCCAGCCGATCGGCGAATCCCTGCAGGTGCCGGCCCAGCGCCTCGCGGGTGCGCTCGTCGGCGAGCCTGCCTTCGATGATCTTGGTGTGCGCCTGGAACACCAGCACGTCGCCCTGCGGTTCGGTGCGCGCACCGGCGCGACGCAACACCAGGCGCAGCTGGTCCTGGGCACGCACGGTGCCGGTGATACCCGGGCTGGCGCCCACGATGCACACCATCTTGCCGGTCAGCGCCGCCACCTGGCGCGACTTGCCGATGCGCGACGCCCAGTCCACGGCATTCTTGAGCACGCCGGTGATGCCGCCGTTGTACTCCGGACACGCCATCAGCAGCCCGTCGGCGCGGTCGATGGCCTCCTTGAAGGCCGCCACCGGCGCCGGGTCGCCCTGCTCTTCCACATCCTGGTCGAACATCGGCAGGTCATGCAGCCGATGGATGAGGATGTTCATCCCCGCGGGCGCCACTTCCTGGGCGGCGTGCAGCAGGGCCGTATTGAAGGAGGCGTGCCGCAGGCTGCCGGAGATGCCGAGTATGTTCATGCGTCCACTCCTTGCGATGGAACCGGCCATGCCGGCACGGACCGGCTCACTTCAGTGCGTAGATGCCAGGCAGGTTGCGCCCCTGCTCGTGGTAGTCCATGCCGAAGCCGAACACATAGCGGTCCGGCAGCTCGACGCCATTGAAGTCCGAGGCGATGCCCTCGACCAGGCGATCGTGCTGCTTGGTGCACAGGCTGACCACCAGCACGCGGCGCGCACCGCGGCGCAGGCAGTCCTCCCGCACGGCCTTCAGCGTATGCCCTTCGTCGAGGATGTCGTCCACCAGCAGCACGGTGCGACCGGTGAGGTCCACCGCCGGTTCGCGCAGCCAGTGCAGATCGCTGCCGGAGGTGGCCCCGCGATAGCGCGTGGCGTGGACATAGTCGAACTCCACGTCCGTGCGGATCGCCAGGGCGAGATGGCCGGCGAAGATCAACGCGCCGTTCATCACCGTAAGGAACACGGCGCGCTCGCCATCGAGCTCGGCGTCGATGCGGCGGCCCATGTCGGCAATCACCGACTCCAGGTCCGCGCGATCGAACAACAGGTCGGCGTCGGCCAGGGCTGCCGCCAGTGAGGGGGTGGTCGTCATGCTGCAGTTGGTCCTTCCACGGCATGGAGCGCCGTGACGCGCGCGATGAAGCGGTCGCGCTGTGGGTTGTCGAGTAGTCCTTCCCAGGTGGATGCGACGGCGCCGCGCAGGGCGGCGAGCCGCTCCGGCGCCGTGGCCGCATGCCCGTGCACGGCCGCGATGGCCTCGTCCACCACGTTGGGGAAACAGGCCAGCACCAGGTCGCAGCCGGCGTCCAGGTGGGCGCGCACCCGCTCGGCCACGCCACCGGCGGCGCCGGCCGCGGCCATGCTGATGTCGTCGCTGATCACCGCGCCGTTGAAGCCGAGCTCGGCACGCAGGATCTCGCCGATCCAGCGCCTGGAGAATCCGGCCGGCTGCGCATCGACCTCGGGATAGATCACGTGGGCGACCATCACCGCCTCCGCGTGCGCGGCGACGCCCTCCACGAACGGGACCAGGTCGTCACGCCGGATCTGGTCCAGCGTACGCGGATCGATGGCCGTGGCCTTGTGGGTATCCACCGCGACCGAGCCATGGCCGGGGAAATGCTTGAGCACGGCTGCCATGCCGCCCAGATGCATGCCGCGCACGTAAGCCTGCGCCAGCTCGGCGGCGACGGCCGGATCGGCATGGAACGCACGCGGTCCGATGGCCGCATTGCCACGGGCGAGATCGACCACGGGCGCAAAGCTGAAATCCACGCCGCTGGCGCGCAGCTCGCTGGACATCACCCAGGCATGTTCCTCCGCCAGGCGTATCGCGTTCTCCGGGTCACGCCCATATTCGGCGCCGATGGCCGACAGCGGCGGCAGGCGGGTGAACCCTTCGCGGAAACGCTGTACCGGCCCGCCCTCCTGGTCGACCGCAACCAGCATGTCCTCGCCGCCCACGTCGCGGATCGCGTCGACCAGCGCCATCAACTGCTCGCGCGACTCGAAATTGCGCGCGAACAGGATCACGCCCGACACGCCCGACGCCGTGAGCCAGGCATGTTCCGAAGGCGCCAGCCTGGTGCCGGCGAGGCCGATCATCAGCATGCCGCGCCCTCACCTGCAGCCTGCCGCTCTTCCTGGCTCCACTGCCCGTAGGGATGCGCGATCAGGTTGACGTTGTAGTAGCGCGCCAGGTGGCTCACTTCGCGCCCCAGCCAGGACGGACGCGGGAACGCCGCGTCCTGCGTGGGAAGCTCCACCTCGGCCACGACCAGCCCGGCGTTGTCGCCAAAGAATTCATCGACCTCGAATAGCACGCCATCCACGACGACGTGATGACGGATCTTCTCCAGCAGCCCGTCGCACAGCGTGGCGAGCATCTGCTCGGCGTCGGCCAGCGGGATGGGGTATTCGTACTCCGCCCGCTCGATGCCCAGCTGCGCCGACTTGATGTTGAGCCACGCGCGCTCGCCGATGCGGCGTACCCGCACCGAGGCCAGCGCCGTGCCGTCGCGCAATGCCTGCGCGCCCACCAGGTAACCCTGCGCGATGCGCTCGCTGTGCGAGGCGGCATCACGCCAGTGGTCGCCGTTGAGGAGGAATTTGCGTTCGATCTCAATACCCACGACAGCTCCCGGTTATCACCTTTCGAACAATGCAATCGACTCGACGTGGGCGGTATGCGGGAACATATCCATCACGCCGGCCGCGCTCAAGCGGAAGCCGTGCTTCTGCACCAGGATGCCCGCGTCGCGCGCCAGCGAACCCGGGTGGCATGACACGTAGACGATACGCTGGGTTTCCTTGTGCGGCAGGTACTCGAGCACCTTGTCCGCGCCCGCGCGCGGCGGATCCAGCAGCAGCTTGTCCCAGGGCTGGCGGGCCCAGTGCGCCTGCCGCTGGTCCTCGAACAGGTTGGCCACCTCGAAGCGGGCATGGGTGATGCCATTGCGCGCGGCGTTCTCGGCGGCACGTTCCACCAGGCCATGCTCGCCTTCCACGCCCACCACCTCGGCCACGCGCCGGGCGATCGGCAAGGTGAAGTTGCCGAGGCCGCAGAACAGGTCGAGCACGCGGTCGCCCGGCTGCGGATCGAGCAGCTGCATGGCGAGCACCATCATGCGCTGGTTCATGCCGGCATTGACCTGCACGAAATCGAGCGGACGGAACTCCAGTTCCACATCGTCGATCGCCGCGTCGCCACTCGGGATGCGGAAGGCCAGGCGCGGATGCTCGGGCCACAGCGGGTGCACGCTGCTGACGCCGCCCGGCTGCAGGTAGATGGCGAAGCCATGATCCTTGCCGAACGCCACCAGCGCATCGCGATCGCGCTCGCTCAATGGCGACATGTGGCGGAACACCAGCGCAACCACGTCGTCGCCGGCGGCGAACTCGATCTGCGGGATGTCCTGGGACGCGTCCATGCTGCCCACCAGGTCGGCGAGCAGGCCGATCTTCGGCCCCAGTGCCGGATGCACCACTTCGCACTGGCTGATGTCGGCGACGAAACGCGGGTTGCTCTCTTCGCGGAAGCCGACCAGCACGCGCCCCTTCTTCGCCACCGAGCGCACCGACAGGCGGCCCTTGCGGCGGTAAGCCCAGGGCTGGTCGGTGAGCGGCGGCAGCCACAGCGCCGGCTCCACCTTGCCGATGCGCTCGAAGTTGTCCTTCAGCACGCGCTGCTTCACCTCGATCTGCGACACGGCGTCCAGGTGCTGCAGCGAGCAGCCGCCGCACTGGCCGAAATGGCGGCAACGCGGCTCCACGCGATGCGGCGAGCGGGTGAGCAGTTCCACCACTTCCGCCTCGTCGTAGTGGCGGTGCCGCTTGCGGATGCGCAGCTTCACCTGCTCGCCGAGCAGCGCACCGCTGACGAAGACGGCCTTGCCGTCGATGCGGGTGACGCCCTTGCCGTCGTGGCTCAGGTCGGTGATGGTGGCTTCGAGTTCATTCATGGATACGGCGTCTTCCGGAAACGCGCGCGCCCGGATCAGGAGACCCGGGCGCGACAGTCGGGCAAAGAGGGCGAACGGCTTACTTCTGCTTCCAGGCGCCCGAGGAGTCCTGATAATACCAGCCCGCGCGGGCCCGCTCGATCCAACCCTTGGCGAACGTGGTGCGGATCTGCGACTCCCATTCCGGGTGGTTGTTGGCATTGGCCACTTCGCGATAAAGGGCGTTGCGGTCGCGGTTTTCGTCGGCGACGGCGGCATTCGCCCCGGCGCGCTGGTCCAGCGGCAGCTTGGCGGCGTCACGCACGGCCACCAGGCCATCCTGGGTGAAACCGATGGCGCCACTGTTGAACAACGGCGCGAGCGTGCTGCGGAAGCGCTCCTGCATGCGCCCCTGGATCGCCTCGGTGGTGGCCGTCTGGATGCGGATGTTGGGCGCATCCGCCGCCTGCGCCGCGGGAATCAACAGGTCCAGCAACATGGCGGAGGGCTGGCCATCCTTCTTCGTTGGCGAGGGCGGCTGCTCCGGCTTCGGCGTGGATGCCGGCGCGCTGTCGATCACGGTGCCGATGAACTGGTCGGCGGCCTTCTGCGCCGCGGCTTCCGGGAAATACACGTTGATGGTGACGCACCCCACCAGCGCGACCAGCAGCAGGGTCAACAATCCATAGACGAGCTTGCGCATGTTTCGACTCCTTCGGGAATGGGGATGCTCAGTGGACTTCCGGTCCGTTGCCTTCGATGGCGCTCTTGAGGCGGCGCACGAGCGTGGGCCAGTCCACCTGCGCCTGGTGACCGATCACCTGCAAGCGCGGCAAGCCACTACCTTCGACGATAGTGTAGCCATCCGCTTCGTTATCGAGGCCACTCATGTGGCACACGGAAGCCTGCAAGGTGCAATTGAGCCCGATGCGCTTGTAACCAAACGTCTTGAACAGCTTCAGCACGGCGCCCTGCAATCCGGCCGCCACGCCGCCACCGCCAACAGCGGTGAGGTTGTTCACCGCGCGCTGGCTGATGCGTCCGCCGCCGCCAGCGAGCAGGCTCGCCTTGAATGCGACGGGATTCCAGTTGACCAGGCGCAACTCGTCGATCGTGCCGTCCAGGCGCCCGGTGATGCTGCCGAAATCGAACACGCTGGTCATCGCGGCGAGATCCAGCTGGCGCAACTGGACGTCGGCCGTCAACACCGGGCTTGGACTGAAGGGACCCTGCAACGACAGCCGGGTGATGTCGACGAAGCCATCGAACACGTTCACCGACAGGCCACCATCCAGCTCGACGCGGTCATCGAACCAGCGAAGCGCGGGGATGGCGCCGCCCAGGGTCCCGGGGAATTCCGGCCACCCCATGGCCCGCGAGAAGGCCGCCATGTCGATCCCGGTGAAGGTCATCGAGGTCGCCAGGCGACGCCCCTTGGCCGCGGCTGGGCGCCATTCGAAATCACCGATGCGGGCGCGCCCGTTGAGCACGGGCAGGTCCAGCCCGCGCTGCAGGCTCAGTGCACCATCGCGGCTCTGCCAGCGCGACTGGGCCGCCCCATTCGCCATCCGGTAGACCTGCAGGCTCTGCCAGGCTAGCGTGGTCGCCGGGCGAGCGCCATCCGCTGCCCAGTCCAGGCCGCCACGCAAGCCCTTGGCGGCGAGGTGGCCCGCGCCGTCGGCCAGGTCCAGCCCCTCGGTCTCGAAAGCGAAGCTGCGCAGACCATTGGCGCCTAGGTCGATCGAACCGTTGAGCTGACCCTCGATGTGCATGTCGCGCAGGCCCAGCGTGGCCAGCCAGGCCTGCCCGTAGCGCTGGTAGGCCGCGGGGAAACGGGACTGCAGGCGGTCCAGCTTCAACCGCTGCAGGTCGCCCTTGGCGTTGAAGGCCATCGCGCCATCCAGTTGCAGTGCATCGGCGTCCGCCACGCGCAAACGGGTCAGGTCGATGGCCCCGCCCTGGGTGGCGGCCGCCAGGCTGAGCTGCACGGGGTGATCCGGCAGGCGGGCGAAGATGGGACCGAGCAGCAGTTCGCCACCGCGCAGGCTGGCATCGAGGTCGATGCGCGAAGGCGTCGCCGTGCTGTCGATGTTCAAGCGGCCGTTGCCGTTCACGCCCTGCCCGGCCAGGGTGCCGCTGGGTGTATCGAAGCCGGCGCCGCTCAGCGCGAACTGCCCCGAGGCCTGGATGCCCTTGTCCGCCATGTCGAGCGCGATATCGGCATCCAGCTTGCCCGCCGTGGTCCGGCCGGACCAGACCGTGCTGAGCAGGCCCTGCAGCCACACGGCGGGAACACCCTTGAGGCTGATCTGGGCGTGGGTCGGCTGGTCCAGCGGCAGTGCCGTCGTGGCTTGGGCCTGTCCCTGGCTGATGTCGATCTCCAGGGTATTGGCCGCCTCGTCGATGATCATGCCGACCGTGGCGTTGCCAAGTGCACCGCCGGGCGCGCCCGCCAATTGCACCGACCCGTCGAACAACCAGCGCATGTGCGTGTCGCGCTGCAGGGTGCCCTGGAGATCCAGACCCACCCGTTTCCATCCCATGGCCGGCACGTCGGCCCGGGTGGCGCGCAGGCCGAGCTTCAGGCCGCCCTGGCCGTCCTCGCCCAGCTGCGCCTGGACATCCTGCATCTTCAGGCCGGGAATGCTGACGGTCTTGGCGCCCAGCGCCACGTCCGCCCATGCGGACGGCATGAATCCTGCCCCGAGCAGGACCACCAGAATGAGCAGCAGATGACTTGATGTGGAGCGCATGACGCGCCATTCTGCCAAAACCAGCTGAACGACACGGACTAGTCATGTTCAACACGCTTTCCAGCGACCCTTCGCGCGCCCGTGGCGCCCCATCCATCGCCCGTGCCCTGGTCGCGGACGACGACCCCACCAGCCGCCTGTTCCTGGTCGAGGCCCTGCGCAGCCTGGGCCTGGAAGCCCAGGCCTGCCACGACGGCACCGCCGCCATCGCCCTGGCGCACGACGAAGCGTTCGACCTGCTGCTGCTCGACTGCCGCATGCCGGGCGCGGGCGCCGAAGAGGTGCTGACCGCGCTGCGCAAGGATCCTGGCGCCCGCTCCAGCGATTGCACGGCCGTGGCCACCAGCGCCGAGATGGACGCCACCGAACGCCAGCGCCTGCTGTCGGCCGAGTTCAGCGAAGTGCTGCAAAAGCCGTGCAACGTCGCGGACCTGCGGCGCATCCTGGCGCTGGTCCAGGCGGGCACCACCGGCCAGCCTCTGCTGGACGACACCCAGGCCATCGCCACCATGGGCGACGCCGACGTGGTGAAGGCCATGCGCACCCTGCTTCGCGCGGAACTGGTCGGCCTGTACCAGGACCTGGACGTGTTGCGCGACGACCCCGCCTCGCTGGCTGACCGGCTCCACCGCCTGCGCTCGTCCTGCGGATTCTGCGGCGCCGCGGCGCTGGCCACCCAGGCCACCCTGCTGCAGCGCCACCTCAAACTGGGTCATTCAGGTTCGCTGGCGCCACTGTCGAGGTTCCGCAAGGCGCTGATGGCCACGATCGAGGCGCTCGAGGCCGAGATCGCCTGATCCAGGCCCTGCAGGGACCTCAACGCCGCGACATGGCCGCGCCGAGCACGTGCCAGGCGTGCAGCTCGCTTCCCCCCAGGTGGAAGCGGATGACTTCTCGCATCATCGCGCGCAAGGCGGCGAGCCCCGCCACGTCGGGCATGCGGTCCTCGGCCAGCGCCAGCAGATCGCAGCCACGCAGTGCATGGGTCGTCCCGGGCCGGCATGGCGACGGCCCCATCTCGGCGTGATAACGATAGAGCCGGGCTTCTTCCACCGGCTCGCCGGATTCCGCCTCGAATGACAGCTGCAAGGCGTAGCCCACGGCCTCCAGCAGGTCCCGCTCGAACCGCCGCAGGGTCCAGGCCAGCGGCTCCGCATCGGCCAACCGCCGCAGCGTCCGGGCATAGGCCTCGAACAGCTCCGGGTTCGGATCCTGGCGGCCGGTCAGCCTGACCACCAGTTCGTTGAGGTACAGACCCGCCAGGCCTGCATCGCCCGGCAGGCGCCGGGGTGCGCCCACGCCCTCCACGCCCAGCAGGGTGGCCAGCTCGCCCCGGAACATCAGGTCCAGGGCCAGCGGCTGGAACGGCTCCATCTGCGCGCGCTGCAGGCGCGACTTCTCACCGCGGACGCCGCGCGCGACCACGCCCAGGCGGCCGTGGTCGCGCGTCAGGCATTCGAGCAGCAGCGACGTCTCGCGATAGGGCCGCGCGTGCAGCACGTAGGAAGGCTGTTGCTCGATGCGCATGGGACGACCGGATCAGGGCGGTGAGAACGGCGGCCCGGCTGGCGGGTTCAGTCCGTGTAGCCGAATTTCTTGAGCATCGTCTCGTCGTCGACCCAGCCTTCGCGCACCTTCACCCACAGGCGCAGGAACACCTTGCGCTCGAAGGCACGCTCCATGTGGCGTCGCGCGGCGCTGCCGATGGCCTTGAGCTGGGCACCGCCATTGCCGATGACGATCGCCTTCTGGCCATCGCGCTCGACCCAGACCACGGCATGGATTTCGGCCACGCCATCGGGACGATCCTTGAACTGCTCGATCTCCACCGTGGTGGCGTACGGCAACTCCTGGTCCAGGCGCAGCATCAGCTGTTCGCGCACCATTTCCGCGGCGAGGAACCGTTCGCTGCGATCGGTGATCTCGTCCTCGCCATAAACCGGAGGTTGCACCGGCAGGCGCTTGAGGATGCCCTGCTCGAGCTCCTTCAAGCCCTTCTGCTTCAGCGCGCTGACGTAATACACGTCGTCGAACAGGTGCCGCGTCATCAGCTCGGCCACGAACGGCAGCATGGTCGACTTTTCCTTGGCCAGGTCGACCTTGTTGATGACCAGCAGGCGCGGCACCTTCTGCTCGACCAGCGCCTCGTAGAGCGCCTCGTCCTCGTCGGTCCAGCGCCCCGCCTCGATCACCTGCACGACCACGTCGACCTCGCTGATCGCCGAACGGGCGGCACGGTTGAGGCTGCGATTCATCGCGCGCTTGGCGCCACGATGCAGGCCCGGCGTATCCACGTACATGATCTGGCCGGCGTCGCTGGTGGCGATGCCCAGGATGCGATGGCGCGTGGTCTGCGGCCGCGGGCTGACGATCGACAGGCGAAATCCGATCAGGGCATTGAGCAGGGTGGACTTGCCCACGTTCGGGCGTCCCGCGAGGGCTACCGTGCCGCAGCGGAAGTCGTCATGGGGCAGCTCGGCGGGCGCACCGAGGTCGAGGTCGTCGTTGTCGTTCATGCTCAAAGCCTGTTTCGGGTTTCCGCTGGCACGCCGGCATCGGCCGGCGGCCCCGCTGGGGGGAACGGAAGGAAGTGTAAGTCGTTGGCGGCAAAAGGGTGTAACACCTTCGCCTGGCCCGCCCCTGGTCGGGGCCGGGCCGGTGTCAGTCCGGCAGCTCCTGCAGGCGGCGCAGCACCGTTTCCGCGGCTTCCTGCTCGGCGGCCCGGCGGCTGCTGCCACGGCCCTCGGCACGAATGGACGCGGGCTCGCTGATCTCGCAGGTGACGTCGAAGGTCTTGGCGTGATCCTCGCCATGGCTGTCGACCAGTTCGTACTGGGGCAGCGGCCAGCCACGTCCCTGCAGAAGCTCCTGCAGGCGCGTCTTGGCATCCTTGGAGGAACGCGGGATCGCGGCCACCAGCGGCTCGAACAGGGCGCGCACCACGTCGCGGCACGCGTCGAACCCGGCGTCGAGATAAACCGCCGCCACCAGCGCTTCGAACGCGTCGGCGAGAATGGAATCGCGACGAAAACCGCCGCTCTTGAGTTCGCCCGAACCCAGCTTCAGCTCGTCGCCCAGCTCCAGCTCGCGTGCAAGCACGGCGAGCGCCTGCCCGTTGACCAGCTGCGCGCGCAGCCGCGAGAGCTCGCCTTCGCTGGCATGGGGATGCGCTTCGTACAGCACCTCGGCGACGACCACGCCCAGCAGGGCATCACCGAGGAACTCCAGCCGCTCGTTGTTCGGCTTGCCCGCGCTGCGGTGGGTCAGCGCCAACTGCGCCAGCGCGGGGTCACGGAAACGGTATGCGAGCCGGGTCAAATCCTGGACCTGCGATCAGCCACCGACATTGCCCTGCAGCATCACGCTCTTCTCGAAATGCAGCAGGAAGTCGATGTTGTACATGAAGGGAACGCGCTTGTCGTAGCTGACGCTAAGCTGCGCAGCATTGCCATTGCGCTTGATCGTGATGTCCTTTGGACCAATCGTTGCGTCGTCGACATACTGGAAATCCAGCTTTTTCATCAGATCACGTCGAATGTCATCGAGGGTCCTGCCCTCTACGCCTTCGCCTGCGACCTGATTTAAGGCCTTGGTGACACCAAAAAACTCGGTATATGCAGGTATCAGCTTCATGGCCATGTAGCCAAAAAAGCCTACGACGACCAAAACCACCAGAAAGCCGATAAGGGTGATGCCCGACTGCTTCGATTTCATAGTCCCCTCGCTATGCCGTTCTATGACGTTACCTGGTTGATGCACTGCCGGCCCCCGCCCTGTCGGGGGCGCCGGTCCCGCGCGGCCATTGTCGTCGCAAGTGGCCTCGCCGTCACTCAGGTCCGATCAACCCGCGTCACGCTTTTCAATGGATGACGGTGCCCATGCGGTGGAAGGCGACACCGGAACCGTTCAAGCTCAGCCAGATCAGGAAGGCCTTGCCGGCCAGGTTCTGCTCCGGCAGGCAGCCCCACCAGCGACTGTCGGTGCTGTTGTAGCGGTTGTCACCCATGGCCAGGTAGCAGCCCTGCGGGACCACCAGGGGCACGCGGGCATTGGGCAGCGGCGGCGGAATGGCATAGTTGGGCATGCGGGCGGCCAGGTGATTGACCACGCCGCCCTGACCGTTCGGCAGGTGCTCGTTCCACACGGTGGCACCCATCTCCAGCATCAGGCGGGACTCGGCCTGCTTCGGATTGCCCTCGTACGGTCCGACCAGGTCGGCGGGGACCGGCTCGCCATTGACGATCAGCTGGTCGCCGCGCATTTCCACGCGGTCGCCCGGCATGCCGATGATGCGCTTGATCCAGTTCTGGCTGGGCACCGGGGCATGCGGATCAGCGCAGCTCTGGTCGCCACTACGCACCAGCTTGCCGCCGTCCTCGCACAGATAGCCCGGGAAACGGAACACCACCACGTCGCCGCGCTTGGGTTCGCCCAGGCTGAGGAACTTGTTGTTGAAGGCCGGCATGCGCAGGCCGTAGGAGAACTTGTTGACGAGGATGAAGTCACCCACGTCGAGCGTCGGCATCATCGACCCGGAGGGGATGCGGAACGGTTCGGCCACGAACGAGCGCAGCAGCAGCACCACCAGCACCACCGGGAACAGCGAGCGGGACCAGTCCACGATCACCGGCTCGCGCACCTCGCCACCGGCGGCGTCCGCCTTGGCCTTGCGCGCCCCGTAGAAGAACAGGCGGTCCAGGCCCCACACCACGCCGAACAGCACGGTCAGGCCAAGCAGAATCGCCGAAAAGTCGAAATCCATGCCCTACTCCAAAGGTTGGCCGGCGCGTCGGCACCGGATCCGAAGTTTTATTTATCCACCTTCAATACGGCAAGGAAGGCCTCCTGTGGAATCTCCACGCGGCCGACCTGCTTCATGCGCTTCTTGCCTTCCTTCTGCTTCTCGAGAAGCTTCTTCTTGCGGCTGACGTCGCCACCATAGCATTTGGCCAGCACGTTCTTGCGCAGCGCCTTGACCGTGGAACGGGCCACGATCTGGGCGCCGATCGCGGCCTGGATGGCCACGTCGAACTGCTGGCGCGGGATCAGGTCCTTCATGCGCTCGACCAGGTCGCGGCCACGACGCTCGGCATGGATGCGATGCACGATCAGGCTCAGCGCATCCACGCGATCGCCATTGATCAGCACGTCCACGCGCACGAACGGACCGGCCTCGAAGCGCTCGAAGTGGTAGTCCATCGAGGCGTAGCCGCGCGACACCGACTTCAGGCGATCGAAGAAATCCAGCACGACTTCGGCCAGCGGCATTTCGTAGGTGATCTGCACCTGGGTGGCCAGGTACTGGATCGAACGCTGCACGCCACGCTTCTCTTCGCACAGCGTGATGATGTTGCCGATGTAATCCGGCGGAGTAAGGATGTTGGCAACGATGATCGGCTCGCGGATCTCGCCGATCAGGTGCGAGGCCGGCAACTTGGCCGGATTGTCGAGCATCAGGATCGAGCCATCGCTCCTGAGCACCTCATAGACGACGGTTGGCGCCGTGGTGATGAGGTCGAGGTCGTATTCGCGCTCCAGGCGCTCCTGCACGATTTCCATGTGCAGCATGCCAAGGAAACCGCAGCGGAAACCGAAGCCCATGGCCTCGGAGCTTTCCGGCTCGAAGAACAGCGCCGCATCGTTGAGACGCAGCTTGTCCAGCGCCTCGCGCAGCGCCGGATAGTCGTCGGCGGAGACCGGGAACAGGCCGGCGAACACGCGCGGCTGCATGGTCTGGAAGCCCGACAACGGCTTGTCGGCCGGCTTGCCTGCAAGCGTGAGAGTGTCACCCACCGGTGCGCCATGCACGTCCTTGATGGACGCGGTGATCCAGCCCACCTCGCCCGGCGCAAGCTTGTCGAGCTTCTTGCGCTTGGGCGTGAATACGCCCACTTCGCTCACTTCGTGGGCGCGACCGGTCGACATCACCAGCAGCTTGTCGCCCGGCTTGATCTCGCCCTGCACCACGCGCACCAGCGACACCACGCCCAGGTAGTTGTCGAACCAGGAATCGATGATCAGCGCCTGCAGGCGATCGGTGTCACCCACCTTTGGCGGCGGAATGCGCGCCACGATCGCTTCCAGCACCTCGATCACGTTCTGGCCGGTCTTGGCACTGACGGCCACGGCGTCGTCCGCGTCGATGCCGATGACGGCCTCGATCTCGCCCTTCACCTTTTCCGGGTCCGCGGTCGGCAGGTCGATCTTGTTGAGCACCGGGACCACTTCCAGGCCCATTTCCACCGCCGTATAGCAGTTGGCGACCGACTGCGCCTCCACGCCCTGGGCGGCGTCCACCACCAGCAGCGCGCCCTCGCAGGCGGCCAGCGAGCGGCTGACTTCATAGGAGAAGTCCACGTGGCCCGGGGTATCGATGAAGTTCAGCTGGTAGGTCTTGCCGTCGCGCGCCTTGTAGGGCAGCGAGACGGACTGGGCCTTGATGGTGATGCCGCGCTCGCGCTCGATCGGATTGTTGTCCAGGACCTGCGCCTCCATCTCGCGCTCGGTCAGGCCGCCGCAGATCTGGATGATGCGGTCGGCCAGGGTCGACTTGCCGTGATCGATGTGGGCGATGATGGAGAAATTTCGGATCAGTTCCATGGAACACGCTGGCTGCGTTCACTGCCCTGCGCGGCGCGCAGGCAGCGCATGACCGGGATGGTCATACGAACCCGGCATTATCGCATGGAAAGCTCGTGGGCCGGACATGCCCGCTCGCCCTTGCCCGTGCCGGCGGCCCGATGCCCGCCGGAAAGGCGCTTCACGGCTCCCTGAGACCGGCACCGCGCCGGGATGACGATGGCCCAAGCCCACGTCATCCCGGCGTCTGGCGGGTCGCAGCGCGGCGCTGCCATTCGCCGCGTGGGGCAACCCTTATTCGTCCTTGCCACCCGGCACGGTCAGGCCGATGAAACCGCTCTGGTCGCCATGGCGAACCAGCAGCAGCACGGTGTCACCGGGTTTGGAGTCCTTGGTCGCGTCGTGGAACGCCGCGACGCTGCCCACCTTCCTCTGGTTGACCATCAGGATCACGTCGCCGGGCTGCAGGCCCGCGCGAGCCGCCACCGGCCCGCTGATATTGCTGATGCCGACGCCTTCGCCCGCCTTCAGTCCCATCTGCTGGCGGGTCTGGCTGTCCAGGTCCTGCACCGACAAGCCCAGTGCGGTGGCGCCGGCGTGGGGCGCGGACTTCCCGGGGCCGGCCGATGCCAGCGGGGCGTTCTTGTCACGAGGGGTTTCGCCCACGGTGACGTTCACGTCCTGCTTCTTGCCGTCACGCAGGATCGTCAGGGTGGACTTCGTCCCCGGCGGGGTCTGCCCCACCAGGGGCGGCAGGTCCACGCTCGAATTGATGCTCTGGCCGTTGTAGGCGGTGATCACGTCACCCGGATGCAGGCCCGCCTTCTCCGCCGCACTGCCTGGCGACACCTGGGTGACCGCCGCGCCCGAGGCGTTGTCGAGCTTCAGCGCCTTGACCATGTCGTCGCTCACCGGCTGCACCATCACGCCGAGCTGGCCACGCGACACATAACCCTTTTCCTTGATCTGCTTGACCACGTTCATCGCCACGTCGATCGGGATCGAGAACGCCACGCCCTGGTAGCCACCGGTGTTGGAATAGATCTGCGAATTGACGCCGACCACGCGCCCCTGCAGGTCGAACAGCGGACCACCCGAGTTGCCGCGGTTGATCGGCACGTCGGTCTGGATGAAGGAGGTGTAGGGCTGGTCCTGGCTGCCCAGGTTGCGGCCTACCGCGCTGACGATGCCCTGGGTCACCGTGTAGTCGAAGCCGAACGGCGATCCGATCGCCAGCACCCACTGGCCGGGCTTGAGCGAGCGCGAGTCCCCGACCGTCACGGCCGGCAGGCTGCCCTTGGCATCCACCTTCAACAGCGCGATGTCGTACTGCGGATCACTGCCCACCACCTTGGCGGTCAGCGTGCGCCGGTCCTGCAGGCGCACGCTGACCGTATCGGCCCCGTCCACCACGTGCGTATTGGTCAGGATGTAGCCGTCATTGGAGAGGATGAAACCCGAACCCAGCGAGGTGCGCTGCTGATCTTCCGGCGACGGCATCATCGGCATGCCGAAGAAGCGGCGGAACATCTCCATCTGCGGATCGTCGTCATCCGGCGAGTCGGGCATGCCCCTCGCGCCAGCGCGCCCCTTCGAGGCTTTCTTGCCGCTGTACTTGGCCTCGACGTGCACCACCGCGGGAGCATTCTTCTGCACGATGCCCGTGAAGTCCGGAAGGCTCGACAAGGCGGGTGCGGCACTCTGCGCCTGCACGCCTCCGGCCAGGGCAAGACTGATCAGGACACCGCACGAAAGCGTGCGCAGGGTCAATCGGTTCATCTATTCCTCCGTGGTGTTGGACGCGCGCACCCTGCCAGCCCGCAGGACGGGCCGGTCGGGACGCGAGGTGTCTGAAAGGGAACGGGCCGCGGCAGGCAACACACGGCCGCGTGTCATTGCGGGGTGGCTGGCGCCTGGGTCGACGGCTGCTGCGCCTGGTCGGGATGGATCAACAACAGGTAGCTGCCATCACCGTTGTTGGCCGGATAACGCGCCACGCGATACGGCGACATGCTGTTGCGCGAGTACAACAGCGTGTGGCTGTCGCCCTCCAGGGTGGCGGACGCCTGCTGGCTGATGTGGTACGGCACGTCCGAATAGACGTTGAGCCCCGGCGGAGCCACGGCCGGCGCCCCCGTCGTGGTAGCCATCAAGGCACCGCTGTCCTGCTCGGTCGCATGGGCCGGAGCCGACGCGACCTGGGGGGACAGGTGATCCGGCTGGCCGGCCGGCTGGGCCACCATCAGTGCGGCCACGGCCACGCCGGCGGCGATGGCGCCACCCGCGGACCAGTGCAGCCAGTGACGGCGCGGCTTGCCGCCTGCCACGACGCCTTCCTGCTCGATCGCCTGCATGACCCGGGCTGCGAAACCTTCGCTGGCCAACGGTGGCAACTGGCGGCGCAGGCCATCACGGGACACGTGATAGCGCGACCACGCCTGCTGCAACGCCGCGTCATGGTCGATCCGCCGCAGGAGGAAACGCAGTTCCTCCTTCGACAGCTCGCCATCCATGCCGGCAGACAGGTTTTCGCGTTGGTTGTCAGTCATGGTTTTTTGTCCTCGCGGTCGGACAGGAGCGGCCGCAGTTTCTCATCGATAGCTTCACGCGCCCGAAAAATACGTGAACGTACCGTACCTATCGGACAGCCCATGGCTTCGGCGATTTCCTCGTAACTCAAGCCATCCACTTCACGCAGGGTAATCGCGGTCCGCAATTCCTCGGGCAGCGATTGGACAGTGGAAAACACGGTTTGTTCAATTTCCTGCCGCATGAGCTCGCGCTCGGGTGTCGCACTCTCCTGCATGCGGTCCGCGCCGGGCACGAAGACGGCATCGTCGATCGCGATGTCGTCGGCCGGCGGGCGCCGCCCCATGGCGACCAGATGGTTCTTCGCCGTGTTCACGGCAATCTTGTACAGCCAGGTATAGAAAGCGCTTTCGCCTCGGAATGAGCCGATCGCGCGCCAGGCGCGAATGAACGCCTCCTGGGCGATGTCTTCGCTCTCGCTCTGGTTCTTCACATAGCGCGAAACCAGTCCGATGACCTTGTGCTGGTACTTGCGCACCAACAGGTCAAAGGCCCGCTTGTCCCCTTGTTGGACACGCTCGACAAGTGCACTGTCCAGTTCGTTTTCGCCCATCCGGGCCGTCTCCTTCGTCGATGCTGCCAAGTGCCTGGGATGCCCTGAGGATGGGAGCGAGTTGCTCAGACAAGCGCATCGCGTCCTAGTTCAGCATGCCGGCGTACGTTTACCAACCCCCGAGGGGCAGCCGCCCGTTGGCGGCCATCAGGGAAACGCACGACCGTGCATGAGGCGTACCTGCAGGCGAGCCTGCCCTGCCCCATCCAGGGCCCAGGCGGCCGGGTGCGCGAGGCACCGGGCTTGACTATCGATATGGGGGTTTCAGCAATGCGTGCAAGTCAGGCGGCCGTGCCGGTGACCCCGGCCAGCAGCGACTGGCGCTCCAGCAGCAATTTCTCGAATGCCGGTTGCGGCAGTGGGCGGCAGAACAGGAAACCTTGCAGTTCGTCGCAGTGGTTGGCGCTCAGGAACTGCATGTGCTGCTCGGTTTCCACGCCCTCCGCCACCACGCCACGCTTGAGGCGATGGGCCATCTCGATGGTGGCGCGAACGATGGCTTCGTCGTCCGGGTCGACGCCAATGTTCTTCACGAAGCTCTGGTCGATCTTGATGCGATCGGCCGGCAGCTTGCGCAGGTAATCGAGCGAGGCCGCACCGGTGCCGAAGTCGTCGATGGCGATGCGGCAGCCCAGGCGATGGAGCCCCTGCAGGTTCTCCACCAGGTTCGGGGCTTCCTTGATGCTGATGCTCTCGGTGACTTCCATCTCCAGCAGGCCCGCCTCCAGCCCGCTCTCGTCCAGGGCGGAAGCCACCACTTCGAGCAGGTTGGGCTGCATCAGCTGCACGGCGGAGAGATTCACCCCGAGGCGCAGGCGCAGGCCAAAGCGGCGCTCCCATTCCTGCGCGTGGCGGCAGGCGGTGCGCAACACCCATTCGCCGATGGAGACGATCAGGCCGGTTTCCTCGGCCAGCGGGATGAAGAAGCCGGGGCCGATGAAGCCCAGCTCCGGATGCTCCCAGCGCACCAGCGCTTCCATGCCCACGATGTCTTCGCTCTTCGCATCGACCTGGGGCTGGTAGAACACGCGCAGCTCGCCCTTGTGCTCGGCATGCCGCAGGCCCGACTTGAGGGCCAGGTTCTGCTGCTGCGACTGTTGCGCGCTGCCTTCGAAGATCTGGTAGTTGTTGCGCCCCAGGCTCTTGGCCGCGTACATGGCCTCGTCTGCATGCTTGAGCAAGGTCTCCGCGTCGGGCGCGTCGTCCGGGAAGAAGCTCACGCCGATCGACGCCGTGACCTGCAGTTCGGTGCCGTCGTCGATGCGCAGCGGCGCGCCCATCACCTGCACGATCTTCTCGGCGATGCGCAGCACGTCTTCGTTCTTGACGATGTGGCGCAGGATCACCACGAACTCGTCGCCCGCATAGCGGGCCACGGTATCGGAGGCGCGCACCGAGCCGCGCAAGCGCTGCGTGGTGGTGAGCAGCACCTGGTCGCCCACGGCGTGGCCGAGTGTGTCGTTGATGGTCTTGAAGCGATCGAGGTCAACGAACAGCAGGGCGAACGATTCGCCCGTGCGATTGGCCTCGCGGATCACCGTGTCCAGGCGGTCGTTGAACAGCAGTCGGTTGGGCAGGCCCGTCAGGGCGTCGAGCAGGCCTTCGGCACGACCCTGCTCGCGTGTATGGCGAAGCTCGAGCGCGTGCGCGAAACGCGAGGCGGCGCAGCGCAGCACCGGCTGCACGATGGTGAGCGACGGCAACGGCTGGCGCGTGCCCACGAGCAAGGCGCCCAGCACGGTACGGCGCTCGTCCTGCAACGGCCAGCCCGCGAAACCGGCCAGGCCCAGTTGCTCGAGCAAGGGATCCATCGGGGCCAGCCGGGCGGCATCGGCCTGGTGCATCATCGCCTGGCCCGACAGCACCAGCCGCAGCGAACTCTGCATGTGCGGGCCGGGCCACAGCTGTTCTTCGCCGCGCCAGTACTGGACCACTTGCACGGGGGCCCCGCCCTCGTCCTGCCTGGCCGACCACACGGCGACGTAGTCCAGCCCCATTTCCTCATAGAGCAGTCGCGCCGCTTCGGCGATGCCTTCGTCGCCACTGCCCGAGCCGAACATGCGCGCCAGCAGGCCAAGCGCGATTTCCGCGCGCACGCCGGCGCGATCGCTGCGGAACATCAGCGCCACCGCGTCACGCCCGGCATGACGGACCGCACGTGCACTGGTCTCTCCGGTATCGGCCCCCCGCACGGAACGGCGGCGACTGGGATACCAGCGGCGCGCCCCTTCGGCGAGCACCTGTTCGGCGCGCACGTCGGTGAAAACCAGCACGTCCTGCAGCGGGCGACCGCGCAGCTCGTGGTCGCCAAGGCCGCTATGCCGCGCCACCGCGGTGCTGTATTCGAGAATGCGGCCGCGGGCGGCGTCGACCACCAACCATTCACTGTCGACTTCGTCGAAGGCAAAACGGTAGTCGCTGTCGGTCGCCAGCACCGGCGTGCCGGGCGTCGCCCCCGCGTTCAGGGCCTTTTGCACCCGCTGCCAGCGGGCCAGCAGTTCGTGCTCGATCTGCGAGGCGTAGACCCAGTCCGCCACGCCCGCCGGCAACACGGTGGGCTTGAGCATGGCCGCGTCGTCCAGCACGGCGATCAAGGGAGCGCCGACGCAGGCAGGCAGCTGGCGCAGCGCGTCCAGGCCGACCGCGGCCTCGCGCCCGTCGCCCTCGAACACCACCACGATCAGCGCCAGGGCGGCACGCCCCTCCAGCAGGATGCCGGCGTGGGTGGCGTCCCGCGCGGAATGCACCACGAAATGCCCGTCGCGCTCGAACGTCTCGAACAGCGCCCGCCGCAGCTCGCGCTGCGCCGCCACGACCAGGATGCCGGCCGACCCCGTCATGCCAGCAGCCACCGACCGTCACGCAGGCGCGGACGCTGCGCCGGCGCGGCCTGGCAGCTGAGCCGCACCAGCACGTCGTTGAAGCTGGCGATCACCGATTCCGGTGGATCCAGCAAGACCACGCGCCGCACGTGCCCGGTGTTAGCGCGCGCCAGCTGCCGGAGCAGCATGGCATCGGCCATGGCAAGGGGCAGCGGCAGGCGCTGCAACAGGTAGACGCCGAAATGATTGCTCTGCTGCATATAACGAAGTGCGATGTTCAGGCGCTGCGAGCCGGGCAAGCCCACGTGCTCTTCGCGCAGGTTGCCCAGGCCGATATCCGGGGTCCACAGGTAGACCGTCTGGCCGCTGCGCCGCACCAGCGAACGCATCTGCGTGATCAGCCCCAGCTCCTCGCCACCCTCGAGGGCGATCAGGTTGCCGCGCGCACTCAGGATGCGCTCGAAGATATCGGCGCCGGTCTGGCTGGGCGGGGGTGCGATGGCAGTACTCATGCGAGCCTAAATTACGTGGTCTGAAGGTGTTCGCCTAGGTGGGGGCCAAGCCTCGTCAGAATCCGTGACGCATTTCTTGCACTGGCGCACAGGATGCGGTTTTACAGGAACTTCATGATTGCCTGGCAGCCCCTCCGGGCCGTCTCGCATTCCTCGCTACGGGAAGGTATGGTGCGAAGCTTCCCGGTCACCCCAGTACCCCCATGTTCGAAGGATTGCGCTTCAATCACTGGAAGACGAGCCTGGACGACAGCGGCATTGTCACCCTGTCCCTCGACCGCGCCGGCAGCAACGTCAACGCCTTCTCCCGCGAGGTGCTGGACGAGCTCGGGCAGATCGTCGAGCGCCTGGCCATCGAGAAGCCGGCCGGCGTACTGATCCATTCGGCCAAGCCCTTTGGCTTCGCCGTGGGCGCCGACATCAAGGAATTCGTCAGTTATGCCCAGCAGGGCACCGTGCTGGAAAACATCGAGAACGGCCAGCGGGTGTTCGAGTCACTGGCCCGCCTGCCCTGCCCGACCGTGGCTGCCGTGCATGGCGCCTGCATGGGTGGCGGCACCGAGCTGATCCTGGCCTGCCGCCAGCGCATCGCCGCGGACGACGACAAGACCCGTATCGGCCTGCCCGAAGTGATGCTGGGCATCCATCCCGGCTGGGGTGGCTCGGCCCGCCTGCCACGCCTGATCGGCGCGACCGATGCGCTGCCGGTGATGCTTACCGGCAAGGGGCTCTCGGCCAAGCGCGCGCTGGCCCTGGGCGTGGTCGACCGCCTCGCACCGCCGGCCGAACTGCTGGCCGAGGCACGGGCCCTCCTGCGCCGCCCGCATGCCCGCCCGTTCGCCCAGCGTGCCAAGGCCTGGGCAACCAATACCTGGGTGGCCCGCCAGATCCTGGCCCCGATGGTGGTCAAGCAGACCGCGGCCAAGGTCCGCAAGGAGCACTACCCGGCCCCGTTTGCCCTGATCGACGTATGGAAGCGCGGCGGCCCGAGCATCCAGCAGCGCCTCAAGCTCGAGGCGCGCTCGGTGGCGAAGCTGGCGGAAACGTCCACCGCCCAGAACCTGATCCGCATCTTCTTCCTGCAGGAGCGCCTCAGGGCCCAGGGCAGCGGCATCGAGCACGGCATCAAGCATGTGCACGTGGTCGGCGCCGGCGTCATGGGTGGCGACATCGCCGCCTGGGCGGCCTTCAAGGGTTTCGAGGTCACCCTGCAGGACCGCGAAATGAAGTTCATCCAGCCCGCACTGGACCGCGCCCGCCAGCTCTACGAGAAAAAGCTCAAGACCGCGGACAAGGTCGAGGCGACGGCTCGCCGGCTGCGTGCCGATGTCGAGGGCAAGGGCGTGGCCACGGCCGACCTCGCGATCGAGGCGATCTACGAGAACGCCGAAGCCAAGAAGGCGCTGTACGCCGGGATCGAGCCCCAGTTCCAGTCGAACGAACTGCTGGCCACCAATACCTCCAGCATTCCCCTGGACGAATTGCGCGTGGGGCTGAAGGCGCCGCAACGTTTCCTCGGCCTGCATTTCTTCAACCCGGTCGCGCAGATGCCGCTGGTGGAAGTGGTCCGCCATGACCAGCTCGACGCCGATGCCGAAAAGCGTGCGCTCGCGTTCTGCAAGGCGATCGGCAAGCTGCCCGTCGCGGTGAAGGGCACGCCCGGCTTCCTGGTCAATCGCATCCTGATGCCCTACCTGCTCGAGTCCATGCGCCTCTACAGCGAAGGCGTGCCCGGCCCGGTGCTGGACAAGGAGGCCAGGAAGTTCGGCATGCCGATGGGGCCGATCGAGCTGGCCGACACGGTGGGCCTGGATGTCTGCGCTTCAGTGGGCAAGGAGCTGGCCCCGTTCCTGGGCCTGGAACTGCCGCCGGGACTCGAGGACAAGCTGGCTGCCGGCAAGCGCGGCAAGAAGGACGGCCAGGGCATCTATGTCTGGCAGGACGGCAAGCCGCAGAAGCCCGAGGTGGATCCGGACTATGCCGTCCCGGCCGACCTGCAGGACCGCATGGTCCTGCCCATGGTCAACGAAGCCGTCGCCTGCCTGGCCGACGGCGTGGTCGATGACGCCGACCTGCTCGATGCCGGCGTGATCTTCGGCACCGGCTTTGCGCCGTTCCGGGGTGGCCCGATCCAGTACGTGCGCAGCGAAGGCGCCACCGTAGTCAGGGGCAAGCTTGAGAAGCTCGCCCAACGCTACGGCGAACGCTTCTCACCCAAGCAGGGCTGGGACATGCCCACGCTCGCCCAGACCGGTTTCGAGCTCCCCGCCAACACCGAACAGACGGAAGACGTCGAAGCCTGACCGGTTTCCACGGCGGCAAACGAGAACGCCCGGCTTTCGCCGGGCGTTCTTCGTTGGGTGGCCCGCTTTCACGCCAGCGGGATTCACCACACCAGGTCGTCGGGGACGCCGTCTTCTCCCACGCCGCCAGCGCCACCCGGCTCGACCAGCAAGGCCAGCTGCTGTGCGTCGATCGCCCGCACCTGCTCGGCCAGCTCGCGCGTCACCAGGAAATAACGTCCCTGCTGCTGCACCACGCCGAGTTCGCCGGCATTGAGCGCCGCCAGCTGCCCCGCATCGACGTAGATGCGGCGAATCTTGCCGCCGTACTCGAAATTCCGGACGTGCTCGACCTCGGGCTTGTTGAGCGCCTTGCCCTGGAGCAACTGTTGGATCTTCTGCTTGCGCTCCCTGCGCACGCGGGCTTCCTCGGCGGCGGCCTGCTCGGCGCGCTTGCGCTCGTTCGCTTCCGTGTGCGCCCGCAGGGCGTAGGCCTTGGCGAGATCGATCTCACCCTGCCCCTTGTCCGGCCCCTTGCCCTGGGGCTTGCTCGATCCGTGCTGCCTGGGATGGGGTGGCTTGCCACCCTTGGACAAGGGAGCCCCCTTGGGCGGATTCGGGCGCTTCTCATCGCGGACCTGTTTGACGATGCCGCTCTTGAGCAGCTGATCGCGCAGGGATTCGGCCATGTTCTGAACTCGCTGACGTGGTGCAGGTACGGGTAAGGATGCAATCAATAATGCGGCGGCGGCGGCTCGCTGTGCGGATCGTGCCCCTGCGACGTGCGCAGCGACGACAGTTCGCTGCGCAGCCCGCGGATCACCTCTTCGAGGGCGGCGATGCGCATGGACAGTTCCGCGTCCGCGGATGCAAGCGCGCTCACCGTATCGTCGATGAAGGTGAGCCGCACTTCCAGTTCGGTGAGGCGCTGCTGCAGCGAATCGTCCGGCATGCTCAACGCCTCAGGCTGCGGCCACGGCCGATGCCGTAGTAGGCCAGGCCGGCCTCTTCCACCGCCGCCGGGTCGTACAGGTTGCGGCCGTCGAAAATGGCGGGACTGCCGAGCATGCCGCGGATCCGCGCGAAGTCGGGGCTGCGGAACGCCTTCCACTCCGTGACGATGGCCAGCACGTCCGCGCCTTCCAGCGCCTGGTAGGCGCCCTCGCAAAGCACCAGGTCATCGCGATCGCCATAGATGCGATGGGTTTCCTCGCGCGCCTCGGGGTCGAAGGCACGCACCTTGGCGCCGGCCTGCCACAAGGCTTCGATGAGATTGCGGCTGGACGCTTCGCGCATGTCGTCGGTGTTCGGCTTGAACGCCAGACCCCACAACGCGATGGTCTTGCCCTTCAGCTCACCGTCCAGGTGACGCGAGATCAGTTCGAACAACTTGGTCTTCTGGTCGTGGTTGACGGCCTCGACCGCGCCTAGCAGGCGCGCGTCGTAGCCCACGCCGCGCGCGGTGCGCTCCAGCGCCTGCACGTCCTTGGGAAAGCACGAGCCACCATAGCCGGCACCCGGGTAGATGAAGTGGTAGCCGATGCGCGGATCCGAGCCGATGCCCTGGCGCACCAGCTCCACGTCGGCGCCCACGCGCTCGGCGATGTTGGCGATCTCGTTCATGAAGCTGATCTTGGTGGCCAGCATCGCGTTGGCCGCGTACTTGGTCAGCTCGGCCGAACGCTCGTCCATCACCACCGTGCGGTCATGGTTGCGGTTGAACGGCGCATACAGCTTGCGCAGCACGTTCACCGCGCGCTCGCTGGAGCTGCCGATGATGATGCGATCGGGGCGCAGGCAATCCTCCACCGCATCGCCTTCCTTGAGGAATTCGGGGTTGGAAACCACGTCGAATTCGACCGACACGCCGCGCTTCGCCAACTCGCCCGCGATGGCTTCGCGCACGCGGTCGGCCGTGCCCACCGGAACGGTCGACTTGTTCACCACCACGGTGTAACGGTCCAGGTGCTGCCCGATCGTGCGGGCCACGCCGAGCACGTACTTCAGGTCCGCGCTGCCGTCCTCGTCCGGCGGCGTGCCCACCGCGATGAACACCACCTGGCCGTGCTCGATCGCCGGCGCCGGGTCCGTGGTGAAATCGAGCTGCCCGCTGCCGTGGTTGCGCTTGACGATAGGTTCCAGGCCCGGCTCGTAGATGGGAATCTCGCCCTGCTTGAGGCGAGCCACCTTGCCCGCGTCGATGTCGACGCAGACCACGTGATTACCCATTTCCGCCAGGCAGGCGCCGGTGACCAGACCTACATAACCGGTGCCAAAGATGGTGACCTTCATTGTCGCGAAAACTCCCGGAAGCAAGGTCCGGGATTCTAGCAGGACCGTGCGCCAGGGCACGCCAACCTGCATCAGGCCATGCCGGGGGTGGCGCGTCGCGAGCGCCGCACCGTACCTGTGAAACGACACGGGGCGCGAATCGCTTCGCGCCCCGTGCAGGGTCTCGGAAAGAGACGTCTACGCGATTACTTCGCGCCGCCAGCCTGCTCGCCAGCCGGCGTCGCGCCGGTCTTGACCAGGGTGACGTCGAAGATGATCGTCGCGTTCGGCGGGAAGCCGTTCTGCGGCTGCGCACCGTAAGCGATGTTCGACGGGATGAAGAACTTGTAGTGGCCGCCGACCTGCATCAGCTGCATGCCTTCGCGGAAACCCGGGATCACGCCGGCGAGCGGGATCGACGCGGCGCCGCCACCTTCGTGCTTGGAGGAATCGTCAAACACTTCGCCATTGACGAAGGAGCCGACGTAGTTGACCTGCACGGTGTCGTTCGGACCCGGACGAGCGCCCGTACCCTGGCTGATCACCTGGTACTGCAGGCCCGAGGCCGTGCTCTTCACGCCGGCAGCGGACTTGTTCTTGGCGAGGAAGGCGTCGCCTTCGGTCTTGTTCTTGGCGGCGACCTGGGTGTACTCGGCCTTGGCCTTGGCCTGCAGGTTGGCCACGAACGCGTCACGCACCTGCTTGGCTTCGGCTTCGCTCATGGTCGGCTTCTGGCCGGACAGGGCGGACTGCAGCGCGCGAGCGACGGTAGCCGGATCCACTTCCGCGCGGACCAGCGGCGGCAGCGAGCTCGCCAGATCCCAGCCCACCACATAGCTGGCCTTGGTCTTGTCGACGGCCGGCGGCGTGGTGGCGGCGGGGGCGGCGCTCTTCGCGGCCTGTGCGTGCACGCCAGCGGTCAAGCCCAGGGCAACAGCGAGCGCGGCCGCCGTCAGCGTGGGACGCAGAAATTGCTTCATGTGGAACTCCCTCGTATTTGAGATGTGCCGGCGCTACCGGACTAAGCCCCCCCGATGGAGGCAGGCCCCGCATTGTGCGGTCCTTGTCGAGTCTTGGCAACGCTGTGGGGCCTACGACCGTCAGCCGTGATTAAAAGTTCACGATTTGGCTGTTTTGCCGTGGTTTTTTACGATTTCTGCACATATCCCGGCATGTACCGACCCCACCCTCGCTTCCGGGACTGTTTCACGCATGGCCATCGCCCGAACGCCCGGGCTTCTCCAGCGTCTCCCGCAGGGCCGCCTGCAGGCGCGCGTGCACCTGCACCAGCCCGCGCCACAACAGCCACGCCAGCAGCAGCAGGACCAGCACCAGCACCACGGCGACCTCGCGCGGCGGCAGGATGGTCGACGCCAGGGCCGCCACCAGCAGGCCCAGCACCCACATCGCCATCAGCGGAATGAAGCGCGCCAGCACGGCGCGTATGCGCATGTTGTACGCGCCGCCGATGCGCTCGGGGATGCTCAGCTCCGCCAGCAGCATGCCCAGCGCGGACGCCTTGCGATACGCCGCCACGATCATCGGCAGGGAAACCAGGGCGGCGATCGACCAGGCCAGGCTGCGCTTTACCTGTGGCCGGTCGGCCAGGAAGTCCCAGTGGAAGAAGCCGCGCCGGTACAGGTAGGACATGATCAGGAACGCGGCGACCACCAGCATCATGTTGATGATCACGTGCCACACCAGGCGCCGGATCATCTTCGCCACCATCGCGCCCTGCCCGCTGAGGCTCAGGTTGCCCATCCAGTCCGTGTAAGTGGTCAGCACGCTGGTGAACGCCCTGGGCAATCCCCGGCTCAGCATGCCCGACAACGGATCGGAGGAACGGATCAGGTAAGGCGTGAGGAAGGTGGTGATGGCCGATACGGCAACCGCCACCGGATACAGAAAACCGCTGGTGACCTTGAGGCTGAGGCCCAGCGAGGCGATCACGAAGGAGAATTCGCCGATCTGCGCCAGCCCCATGCCGACGCGCAGCGACGTGCGCCCGCCATTGCCCGCCACGAACGTGCCGAAACCGCAGGTCAGCACCTTGCCCACCACCACCACCACCGTGACGACCAGGATGGGCAGCCAGTACTGCTTGACCATGGCCGGATCGATCAGCATGCCGATCGCCACGAAGAAGATCGCGCTGAACATGTCGCGCACGGGGCCGATGATGCGCTCCACCCGCTCGACGCTCTGCGATTCGGCCACGATGGCGCCGATCATGAAGGCTCCCAGCGCCACGCTGTAGCCCATTTCCGACACCAGCAGGCAGAAGCCGAAGCACAGTCCCAGCACCGCCACCAGCAGCACGTCGTCGCGACTGACCTGCGCGATGTAGTCGACCACGCGCGGCACCAGCAGCAACCCGACCACCAGCGACACCGCCATGAACAGGGTGAGGCGCCCGACCGCCCCCATGGCCTCGCTGGCTTCCAGGCCACCGGTGCTGGCGATGCCGGTAAGCAGGGCCATCAGGACGATGGCCAGCACGTCCTCGACGATGAGGATGCCGAACATCAGCTGGGCGAAGCGCTCCCGCTTGAGGTTCAGGTCGTCGAGCGCCTTCATGATGATGGTGGTCGAGGACATCGAGAGCATGGCGCCGAGGAACAGCGCGTCCATCGAACTCCAGCCGAAGAACCGGCCGATCTCGTAGCCCAGCCACAGCATCAGCACGATTTCGCACACGGCCGCGACCAGCGCCGCGCCGCCCACCTCGCGCAGCTTCTTCAAGCTGAATTCGAGCCCCAGCGCGAACAGCAGCAGGATCATGCCCAGTTCGGACAGTGTGCGGATCGTCTGCTCGTCGTGGATGAAGACCACGGGAAACGTATAAGGCCCCACCAGCACGCCAGCGATGATGTATCCGAGCACGACCGGCTGGCGAAGGCGCTGGAAGATCACCGTGGTCAGGCCCGCGATCAACATGACGGTCGCGAGGTCCTGGATGAAGTGCAGATCGTGCATCGACGAAATCCGTGGGGACGTCCCGCAAGACTAACAATCGAACTCCCGTTGCACAGCCCTGTGCACGATGCGAGTTGCGCCCATCGACGGATGCGGCGAAGAATTCAAGCATCGTCCATCGGTCGCGGCTTCGCCGACTCGACGTAACTGCTTGTTGTGATTAATACGTGAAAAATAATTGAAGTATTTTCGCCGCGGACGCTTGACGAAATCGCAATCCCAACCTATTCTTTCGGGCTTCCAGAGGCACACGGGGCCATAGCTCAGCTGGGAGAGCGCCTGCATGGCATGCAGGAGGTCGGCGGTTCGATCCCGCCTGGCTCCACCAAATTTAGACACGTCCCCATCGTCTAGAGGCCTAGGACATCACCCTTTCACGGTGGCGACCGGGGTTCGAATCCCCGTGGGGACGCCACTCTAACGCCAAGCCGGTCTCCGGCGCAGCAGTCAGAGTGGTCATGGATGAAGTCGAGTTTGGTAAAGCGCTGGAAGCAGTAAAAATGTGGAGCGGTAGTTCAGTCGGTTAGAATGCTGGCCTGTCACGCCGGAGGTCGCGGGTTCGAGTCCCGTCCGCTCCGCCACTTTACGAAGAGCCCGCCATTGGCGGGTTTTTTGTTGCCCGAAGAAAAGTCACCGCACGCCCCGCACGCTCCTGTTACAGGAGGGCAGCCTGGTCCGGCGAATGGTGGTCTTCCAGGCGTTCCAGCGTGCCCTTCGAATGGCCCTGCTCCGCCAGGTATTCCAGCCAGCGCGAGAGGAACCCGTTCATGCGCAGGCGGTGCTGCAGTACGGTATGCGCCGGCGGAAACGGTCCCAGCACCTGCCAAAGGTGCCGGCCGGGATGGCAGTGCAGCGCCTCGGCCACGTGGGCATCGGTATACATGCGCAGCTGCGCCGACGGCGACGGCTGGCCCGTATGGGCGTCGACGAAGCTGTAGGTGAGCTCCAGCTCCAGCGTATACGGGTGCCGCTCCTGCACCTGGAGGCGCACGTCCAGCCCATCGTCCACACTGGACACATAGAACCCCGGCGCGAGCTCTTCCGGCGCAAACAACCGCACCAGCCGGTGGTAGTTCTCCGCGTACAGCCCCATCAGGAAGCCGAAGCGTCCAGGCAAGAGAGCGTTGCGGCTGTCCAGTACGACACTCATGGGTGGCAATGACTCCTTTAGAACATGGTGCGCTCGATACCAAAGCGATCAAAGATCTTGCTCGCGATTTCCTCGATCGAGACGTGCGTGGTGTTGAGGCTGGGAATGCTTTCCCGACGCATCAGCTTCTCGGCCTGCGCCAGCTCCCACCTGCACTGCTCCAGCTTGGCATAGCGGCTGCCGGCGCGCCGCTGTTCACGGATCTGCGCCAGCCGTTGCGGGTCGATGGTGAGACCGAACAACCGGTCCTTGTAGGGGCGCAGCCGCGCAGGCAGCTCAAGCTTGTCCAGGTCGTCGTCGGTCAGGGGGTAATTGGCGGCGCTTACGCCGTAATGCAAGGCCATGTAGAGACAGGTCGGCGTCTTGCCCGAACGGGACACCCCGACCAGGATCAGGTCGGCCTGGGCGTAGTCGACGTCGATGCCGTCATCGTGGGACAGCGCGTAGTTGGTCGCGTTGATGCGCGCCTCGTACTTGTCGAAGTCCACCAGGCCGTGAGAGCGGTTCACCGCACCGGAGCGCTTGGCGCCCAGCTCCTCCTCCAGCGGCCCGATGAAGGGCGCAAACACGTCCAGCATCAGGGCTCCGCTCTCGGCCACGATCTCGCACAGGTCGCGCGAGGCCATGGTGTTCACCACGATCGGACGCTCACCGGTCTGGGCGTAGCGGGTCTTGATACGCAGCGCGGCGGCCTCCGCCTTATGCGCGTCGTCGACGAACGGCAGGCGATGCTTGTCGAACTGGACCCCCTCGAATTGGGCCAGGATGCTGTTGCCGATCGTTTCGGCCGTAATACCAGTGGAATCGGAGATGAAGAAAACGGTTCGCTGCATGGGTAACCCGAAGTCCCTGACTGTTCTTGGCCATCACCTTAGCGCAACGCATAAAACCTGTCTTTGCTTGACTCTCGCCTGACTGGTATGCAGCTGGCGTGGGTTTTGCCCGGAATGGTCTTCTTGTGCTGCGCACCATCGACAGCGGACAATACCAGTTCTTTGTAGCCGGTTTTTGGATCGAACCGGCCAAGCCACTTCGAAACTAAGAGCTCTTGAGGAGACTCCCTTGAACGACCTGGTGCTTTGGCTAGACACGCTGCGCATGACCGACCTGGGCAAGGTGGGCGGCAAGAATGCGTCGCTGGGCGAGATGATCGGCAACCTCGCCAAACTCGGCGTGTCCGTGCCCGGTGGCTTTGCCACCACCGCGGATGCGTTCCAGCAGTACCTCGACAAGAGCGGCGTGGCCAAGCGCATCCAGGCACGCCTGGCCTCGCTCGACGTGGACGACGTCGAGGCGTTGACCACGGCCGGCAAGGAAATCCGCGAGTGGGTCACCGAGACCCCGCTGCCGGCCGACCTCGACCAGGCCATCCGTGATGCCTACGCCAAGCTCTGCAAGGATGCCGGCGCCGAGAACATCGCCGTGGCCGTGCGCTCCTCCGCCACCGCCGAGGACCTGCCGGACGCCTCCTTCGCCGGCCAGCAGGAGACCTTCCTCAACGTCGTCGGCATCGAGGACGTGCTGCACAAGGTCAAGGAGGTCTTCGCCTCGCTGTACAACGACCGTGCCATCGCCTATCGCGTGCACCAGGGCTTCAAGCACGAGGACGTGTTCCTCTCCGCCGGCGTGCAGCTGATGGTCCGTTCGGACGTCGGCGCCTCGGGCGTGCTGTTCACGCTCGACACCGAGTCCGGCTTCCGCGACGTCGTGTTCGTCACCGGCTCCTATGGCCTGGGCGAAATGGTCGTGCAGGGCGCCGTGAACCCGGATGAGTTCTACGTGTTCAAGCCCACGCTCAAGCAGGGCAAGCCGGCGGTGCTTCGCCGCAGCCTCGGCGCCAAGCAGTTGCGCATGGTCTATTCCAGCGCCCCGGGTGAGCGGGTAAAAACCGAAGATACCCCTGCAGAACTGCGCAACCGTTTCTGCATCAACGATGAAGACGTGCAGGAACTGGCGCGCCAGTCGCTGATCATCGAGCAGCACTACGGCCGCCCGATGGATATCGAGTGGGCGAAGGACGGCAACACCGGCAAGCTCTACATCGTGCAGGCCCGCCCGGAGACGGTGAAGTCGCGCGCCCACGCCACCCAGCTCGAGCGCTTCCATCTCAACGAGAAGGGCAAGGTGCTGGCCGAGGGTCGCGCCATCGGCCAGAAGATCGGCGCCGGCAAGGCACGCGTCATCCGTTCGCTGGCCGACATGAACAAGGTGCAGACGGGCGACGTGCTGATCGCCGACATGACCGATCCCGATTGGGAGCCGGTGATGAAGCGTGCCGCGGCGATCGTCACCAACCGTGGCGGCCGCACCTGCCATGCCGCCATCATCGCCCGTGAACTGGGCGTGCCCGCGGTGGTCGGCACCGGCAATGCGCTGGACCTGATCCCCGACGGCGCCGAAGTCACCGTGTCCTGCGCCGAAGGCGACACCGGCATGATCTACGAGGGTCAGCTGAAATTCGACCGCGTCACCGCCGATCTTGGCGACATGCCCGACGCACCGCTCAAGATCATGATGAACGTGGCGAACCCGGAACGTGCCTTCGACTTCGGCATGCTGCCGAACGCCGGCATCGGCCTGGCCCGCCTGGAAATGATCATCGCCAGCCATATCGGTGTGCATCCCAAGGCCCTGCTCGAGTACGCCAAGCAGGACGCCGAGACCAAGAAGAAGATCGACGAGCGCATGGCCGGCTATGCCGACCCGGTGTCGTTCTACGTCGATCGCCTTGCCGAAGGCATCGCCACCATCGCCGCGTCGGTGTATCCGAAGCCGGTGATCGTGCGCCTGTCCGACTTCAAGTCGAACGAGTACGCCGGCCTGATCGGCGGCTCGCGTTACGAACCGCACGAAGAGAACCCGATGATCGGCTACCGCGGCGCCAGCCGTTACGTCGACGCGGGATTCGCCGAGTCCTTCGCACTGGAGTGCAGGGCCGTCAAGCGCGTGCGCGAAGTGATGGGCCTGGACAACGTGTGGGTGATGATCCCGTTCGTGCGCACCCTCGGCGAAGGCCGCAAGGTCATCGAGGTGCTGGGCAAGAACGGCCTCAAGCAGGGCGAGCACGACCTCAAGGTCATCATGATGTGCGAGGTGCCGTCCAACGCGCTGCTCGCCGACGAGTTCCTGGAGATCTTCGACGGCTTCTCGATCGGCTCCAACGACCTCACCCAGCTCACCCTGGGCCTGGACCGCGACTCCAGCATCGTGGCCAACCTGTTCGACGAGCGCGACCCTGCAGTGAAGAAGCTGCTGGCGCTGGCGATCAAGACGGCCCGCGAAAAGGGCAAGTACGTGGGCATCTGCGGACAGGGCCCGTCCGACCACCCGGATCTTGCCGAGTGGCTGATGGACCAGGGCATCGAATCGGTATCGCTGAACCCCGATACCGTGGTCGATACCTGGCTGCGCCTCGCCAAGAAGAAGGCTGCCTGAGTTCCGGGCGACTCGAAGGGGCGGTGCGAAAGCACCGCCCCTTTTTCTTGCCCGGCCGGTCAGGGTTCGCAAGCACGTCCCGCGGTGTCGAAGATACTGTCGTCCGCCTGGATCAGTCCGTCCCTCACGATCAGGAACGTCGCGATCGGCAACGCAAGCCGCACCCCGTCCTGCCCGCTCTCCGCCACGAAACGCACGGCCACGCGATCGCCGTCGACCACCGTGTCCCGCACCTCGTCGTGGATGTCCGGGAACCGCCCGAACAACGCGCGATACGTTCGCATGATTTCCGCGCGGCCCACGCGTGGCCCGCAGAAGTCCGATGAGGTCAGGCGCGCGTCTTCGGCATGAAGCGCCGCAAGCGCGGCAGCGTCGTGCCGATTGAAGGCGTCGAACACCGCCTGCGCCAGGGCGCCAGGCGTCGCGCCCGGCGCCGCCGAAGCGGTCGCTGCGCCGATTGAAAACAGCAGGCTTGCAGGGATCATGGTGGCCTCCGCGGCATCGGGTTCGGGGAGACACAGGTTCCCTCCCCCACGGCCCGGGCGCGTTTCGCGGCTTGCTCCGTTTGCGCCCCTTGAACCTTCGCCATTGCCCGGGGTCCACCCAGACTGACGGGCGAACGGAGTACTCCCATGACATGGTTGGCCAGGCTTCTGACCAGGAACAAGGGCTTCATCGTCTTCATGCTCGGCATGCTGTTGTTCCGCAGCGCGGTCGCCGACTGGAACGTCGTGCCAACGGGCTCCATGCAGCCCACCATCCGCATCGGTGACCGCATCCTGGTCGACAAGGCCGCCTACGATGTGCGCCTGCCCTTCACCCATGTATCGCTGTGGCACCTGGCCGATCCCCGCCCCGGCGACATCGTGGTACTCGACTCCGCCGCGGCGGGCGAGCGCCTGGTCAAGCGCGTCGTAGGCATACCGGGCGATACGGTGGCGTTGCGCCATAACCAGCTGTACGTCAACGGGCAGTTCGCCAGCTATCAGCCAGCCCACGCCGACGGTATCCGCGACGATCGCGAAGATCCCGCGCTCTACGCCACCGAGACCCTGGGCGCCTTGCACCACGCCGTGCGCTGGTCGGTTGCCGCACAGGGCCGCAGCAGCGACTTTGGTCCGGTGACGGTGCCACCCGGCCAGTACCTCCTGCTGGGCGACAATCGCGACAACAGCGCGGATTCCCGCTATTTCGGCTTCTTCCCCCGCCGGGAGATCACCGGGCGCGCCACGCGGGTCGTCGTCTCACTGGACCCTGGCAACCATTACCTGCCCCGAGAGGACCGCTGGGGCGCCACGCTGCAATAAACGGTGACGCCCCCATTGCCACGTCGTGATCCGGTGCGTACAATTGCCGGCTCGCGTGGACCACACGCACCGCTTTGGAGAGGTGGCAGAGTGGTCGAATGTACCTGACTCGAAATCAGGCGTACGTGTAAGCGTACCGTGGGTTCGAA
>JACXTT010001873.1_pt1 | contig 34325 bp, 30 predicted proteins | sample 9270951 | NCBI WGS metagenome assembly JACXTT01 (sample SAMN15532306, study PRJNA645909) | rock metagenome | isolation source: weathered quartz diorite | place: Puerto Rico | collected 2017-06-21 | reverse complement strand
GCCCACGTAAATGAGGTCGCCGAGCGCGGCGACACCGCGATTCACCCAACCGCAGCAGACTCGCGCGTCGTCGGGGATATTGCGGCGGTACTTCCAGAGCGGCCTGCCGGTACGGGTGTCGAGCGCGGTAACGTTGCTTGGCGGCTCGGAGATGTACATGACGCCGTCGACCACCAGCGGCGTGGTCTCGAATTTCTGGAGCGAGTTGACCTGGTAGACCCAGGCCGGTTTGAGGCGGGCGACGTTGCGGTCATTGATCTGCTCGAGCGGCGAGAAGCGATGACCCGAATAGTTGCCAGAGTAGGTCAGCCAGTTGCCGGACGCGTCGGCGCCTTTCAGGATTCGTTCGTAGGTGACTTGCGAAAACAGCGGCGCCGCGGCCGCCACTGTCAGCAAGAGTCGAGTGGTACAGATCATTGTTGCCCTCGCAGGCCGGCCAGATACGCGACCACGTCATTGATTTCAGCGGCGTCAAAGCGTCCTCGGTACGACGGCATGGGCGTGCGTTTTTCCGCTTTCAGATTGGTCAGGTCCTGCTTCGTGAACGAATGGAATTTGCCGCCGAAATCTCGAAGCTGGATGGTCCAGGTGTCTTCGTTGAGGCGGATGCCGGAGATCCTCGGCCCGCTTCGCGGCGTCAGTTCCACAAGGCGGAACTGATCGGGGATGTCGCCCGCGGGATCGAGCAACTTGCCGCGCAGGTGGGCGGCGCTGCGGCGGATTCCCACGTCGCTGAGGGAAGGTCCCATCAGGCCGCCTTCCTTGCCGACGACATGGCATTGGAGGCATCCACCTTTGCCGCGGACGAGTTGACCGCCACGGGCAGAGTCGCCGGTGAGCGGTTCACGGCGGATCTGACCGAGGGTGCGGACGAAGGCGGCCACCTGCCAAACCTCCTTGGGGGCCATGAAGGAGGGCGGCATCTCGGTCTCGGGGAGGCCGTAGCGGATGACCTTATAGAGGCTGAGATCTTCGGAGGCGCGCGGCAGAACGGGCACGCCGAGGTTGGCGCCTTTCCCGCCGTCGCCGCTTGGGCCGTGGCATCCAGCGCACCGGCCGGCAAAGAGTTTCTTGCCCATCTCCACGTCGGCCTGGCTGGTGAACGGATTCTTGTCGACGTTGGGCAGTTCGATTATTTGCGGCGGTTGAAAAAGGAACAGGGTAACCCACCAGATCACGAGCCGACCTCCCCGAAAGACGTTGAGTATATCAACGCGTGGACTACGGCGGAGCCGTAGTCCACGCATGGCGTTGGGTGTTGGGTGATGGGCGTGGGTGGAGGAGGCGTGGCGGGGCCGCGCGCCGTTTTTTTGGGGTGAACGTGGCAGGCTGAACGACTGCCCCACCTTGCACTTGTGGCAACACGCTGAATATGGCTTCGGATCTGCGATTGGCGGCGGGCGCTGTGGCGGAGGCCGGCGTTTTGCGGTGTCGGGCGAATACGGCAGTTTACAGCGTGATCAGAAATGTAAAAACGAAGAAGGCAGGCTAAGCCTGCCCACCCAGACCTTACTCAGAAGACGAATTTCAAACCTAATTGGAGCTCGCGCATGGGGACGCGGGTGGCGCGGATTTTTCCGAAATCGACGCTGGCCCGAGTGGTATTTGGATCGCCCAGAATCGGATGGTTCGGGAAGTTGAACGCTTCGAAGCGAAACTCGAACCAGCGCTGCTCGGTGACGGGGATACGCTTGAGCGTGGAGAAATCCCAACTGACGATGGCGGGTCCGATCACCGTATTGCGTCCGGAGTTCCCGAACGAGCCGAAGGGCTGGAATACGTAGGCGTCGGTGTTGAAATAGCGCTCCGGATTGCGGACGCCGGAGTCCAGATCGGTCGGCTGGCCGGTGGCGTTGACGCGGTCCACCTGGTGACCACAGTTGCACTGGTCACGGCCGGCGAAGACGTTCAGCGGGAAGCCGCTCTGCAGTGTGATGATGGAGCCGAGCTGCCATCCGCCGATCAGGGAATTCGATACGCCACCGCGGTCGGCGAACTTGCGGCCTTTACCGAAGGGAAGCTCGTAGAGCAGCGACGTCACCAGGCGGTGCTTGCTGTGGAACGCAGCCAGAGCTCGATCGCACTGGACGCAGAACTCGTCCTGAGCGAACAAAGTGTCGTACGCGTGTGGGCGGATGCCGCTGCCGGTGTCGATGGCCTTGGCGAAAGTGTAGCTGGCAAGATAAGTGAACCCCGCCGCCATATGGCGCTGGAGCTTCGCGCCGAGCGAATTGTAGTTGGCCTTGCCAATGCCGTCCACCAGGAAGACCCGGCCTAGTTCGGGGTACGGCGTGCGCGAAACGAATGACCCAGTGGGGCTGGGATCGGGATAGTTGAACGACCGGTACTGCTCCAGCTTGCGGCTGACCGACCCGAGGTATCCGACTTCAAGAACCGTGTCCCGGTCAAGCTGGCGCTGAATATTGAGCAGGTACTGGATGGTGTAGGGCGTGCGGCGCTGGCGCTGGTTGCCGAGCACGGCGGGCGTGCTCACCACGGCTCCTGCGGCGAGGTTGCGGAAGGGCGCATTGAAGGTGAGATCCGGGAAATCAGGATTGGTTTCGTCGAAGCGGTAACCCGCCAGGTTGCGGGCGGGATCCAGCTTTGGGGTGCCGGAATCCTGGGTGTAGAACATGCCGGCGCCTGCCCGGACAGTCCACTTTGGGCTCGGGCTCCAGGCGATGCCGAGGCGGGGAGCGAAGTCGTTGTTGTCGGTGTCGATGAGGCGCTCGCCGAGACGGCCGTCGCGGGCGACCTGGATGGCCGGGTTGAAGCGCAGGGCGACATTCTCGTAGAAATCGCCTTTACCGTAGCGGATCAGGGTGGGGTGCTTGGCTGGGTCCTGGATCTGCGCGGCGCGATCGAAGGACGGCACGTGGACGTTGACCAGGCGTCCGGCGCGGTCGGCCCAGGGCGGTGTGTTCTCGTAGCGCAATCCGATGTTGATGGTGAGGTTGGGGCGCACTTTCCACGAATCGTCGATGTAGTAATACTGCGCGGTGGTGCGGAACTGGGCGAAGGTTTGGGCGACGCCGGCGCGGCATAGGCGGCAGTAGCCGAGCAGGAAGTCGGCGAAGCCGGCGCCGGTGCCCTGGCGGGCGGCGGGGTTCTCCGTGGTCTGGCCTTCGAAGACGAACTCGCCGCGCGGGAAGGTGTAGCCGGACGCGTTCCAGCGGTCGCGGCGGACTTCCAGTCCGAAGCGGAGTGAGTGCTTGCCGCGCACCCAGGAGAAGTTATCCACCCATTGCAGGGTCAGGGCCCGAGTAGTCCATCCGTCCGTCGCGGTGCCAAAACTGCTGACACCGGTCAGAGTGATGGCGGGGGTGCCCCAGGCGTCGGGAGCCTGGAGAATGATGCCGGGAATGTTCAACTCGGCCATCACGTCGCGCTTGAAGGCAAGCTCATTACCGTAATCGTTGGTGAAGCGGCTTACGCCGAAGCGGAATTCGTTCACCATGCTCGGGGAAACGACGCGTGTGTTGGAGAGCATGGCCTGCCAGGGCTTGTTGAGGATCTGCTGGCCGTTCAGTTTCAACCCAGGCAGAAGCTGGCCTTCCTCGCCGCGGCTGTAGCGGCCGAACCAGGAAGAGCTTTTGTTCTCGTTGAAATCGATGCGCTGGTTGAACTGATCGCGGTCAATGACGCGGCCCTGCCCGATCTGGTAGTTGGAGACCAGGCTGGCGCCGGGTTGGTTGGGGGCCGGGTAGAATTCCAGTAGTTTGGTGGATGTGGTGTGGATTCGTCCGGTGGGAATCAGGTTGCCGGGGAAGGGCTGAGCAGTGATGGAGCCGGATTGTCCGGCGCGGGTTGACGGATCGTAAAGAAGATTCGAAACGCCTGAAAAATCGCCGCCGCGCATGGCTGAACTGGCGACGTTGGCGACGGTGCGAAGCTGCTTGCGGTCGCGGAAGCCCTCGAAGTTAGTGCCGAAGAAGAGGCGGTTGCGGCCGTCGAAGAGCTTGGGAATGGAGACAGGTCCGCCCAGAAAGAACCCGTACTGATTCCACTTGAAGGGATCCTTGGGCGGACGGAAGGTGGTGAACGCGTAGTTCTTGGCGTCGAGCTTGTCGTTGCGCAGGAATTCGAACAGGGCGCCATGGTACTGGTTGCCTCCGGCTTTACTCGAGACGTTGATCTGGCTGGTGGCGCGGCCGAATTCGGCGGGGTAGACTCCGGTCTGCACCTTGAATTCCTGCAGCGCGTCGATGGACGGCAGGAAGACGAATGTGTTGGCCTCCACGTTGGTGTTCTCGATGCCGTCGAGGGTGTAGTGGTTGAACATGGAGCGCTGGCCGGCGATGGAGATGTTGGTGTTGGCCCGCGCGCCGCCTTGCCGGGCGGCAGCGCCGTTGGCGCTGAATCCGAAATTGACGTTCGGGCTGAGGGCAACCAACTGGAGGAAATTGCGGCCGTTGAGAGGCAGGTCGACGATGCGGCGGTTTTCGATGACGGTGCCGACCGTGGAGTCCTCGGTGGAAAGCAACTGAGCGGAAGATGAGACCTCTACGACTTCACTGACCTGACCAACCTGAAGCGCGAAGTCGATGCGGGCGACTTGCTGCACCTGCAACTCAATGTTGGTCTGGGTGAAGGTGCGGAACCCCTTCATCTCGACCTTAACGTCGTAGGAGCCAGGCAGCAGCGACGGAAAGCTGTAGATGCCGGCATCATTGCTGGGAACGGCGCGGGCAGCGCCGGTGGCCCGATTGGTCACGGTGACGAGGGCTCCCGAGACGACACTGCCGGACTGGTCGCGGATCTCGCCGGTGATTTCACCGTAAGTTTGCGCCAAGGCGTTGACGCCCAGGAAAAGCAGCGCGGAAACAAATGCGGACGATCGCTTCATGATCCCCTCCTGGCCGATTGACTCGGGGCCCAGCGCGAGTTGCGCAATGCGCGGTGATCCGGCGGAGACTGGACTTAATCCGTGACCGCAGTCCGAAACAGAACCCTGCAGCCAAGGATCGAGCGGAAGTCCGGCGCCCGCGTAGACACCGGCCGAAATGCTATCACAATCGGCCCGAAAGGCAAATGGAGGGGCGGATGAATGGAGGGGCGGATGAAACGCCGGGTAGTCCCGTTTCACTATGTTTTGACCAAATTTCATTTCCGGAGGCCCCTCAAGTGGCAATTCTCAAAGTGTTCGCGGGCAAAGACGACGCACCCGCGGTTCTGGAACATTCCAAGCTGATCGAAAAGTATGATGCCTTCCTGCTGGTGGAGGCGGGCGAGGAGGAGGCCAAAGCGCTGGCCCGAAAGTATCCCGTCGAGGACATCACCAGCCAATATGAAGACCCGTCAGGCGCCGTTAAGGTTCCTGCCGCGCGCGACCTGAGCATGGCCAAGCCGGCGGTTGTCAAGGCGGACCGCAGGCTGCCCGCGGGACCTCACCATTACGTGGTGCAGTTCATCGGTCCCATCAAGAAAAACTGGCTTAGCCGGGTGAAGGCCACCGGCGCGAAGCTGCGCGTGCCGCACGGAGGCTTCGGGTACGTGGTTTGGGCACGAGAGTCGTCGCTGCCGAAGTTGTCCGAGCTGCCCTTTGTGCGATGGGTGGGGCACTTGCCTTATCAGTCGCGTGTGGCTCCGGGGCTTGCGGGCGGGGCTGCTCCGGTGGAATTGCCGAGGCGGCGGACGCGTCCAGGCGTGTTGACGGTGGAAGTCTTCGACGGCGCGGACACGGGCAAGATCGCGCATGCGGCACGGGCGCTAGGGATGAAGGTTCTGTCGCAGGATCCGAAAGCGCAATTACTTATCGTGGAATCCGACGCAGCCGAAGCTGGAAAGCGGAAGGCGATCCAGGCGCTGTCGGCGGTGCATGGGGTCCGCTATATCCGGGAGCGCACGGTGCCGCGGCCATCGAACAACGTCGCGACGACGGTGATGGGCAACGCGTTCACGGCGACGTCGCCCAGCGGACTGGGGCTGGCGGGCGACGGCGAGATCATCGGGGTCTGCGACACGGGGCTGGATACGGGCGACCCGGCGACGATTCATCAGGATTTCGCGGGGCGGATCGTGACGATCAAGAGCTACCCGATTACGCCGGACTGGTCGACGATTATCTCGAATCCGGGCGGCGACGACGGGCCGGCCGATCTGGATTCGGGGCACGGCACGCACGTGTCGGGCTCGGTGCTGGGCAACGGGACGGCGTCGGCGGCCGGGCCGGCTCTGATTCGCGGTCACGCGTATAAGGCCAAGCTGGTGTTTCAGGCGGTGGAGCAGGAGATGAAGTGGAAGCCGAACGCTCCGGCAGATCTGAAAGGGGAGCGATTCATTCTGGCGGGCATTCCCAACACGCTTGGGCCGCTGTTTCAGTTCGCCTATAGCCAGGGCGCACGGATACACTCTAATTCCTGGGGTGGCGGAGACCCGGGCGCATACGACGATCAATCGCGGCAGTTCGACCAGTTCGTGTGGGACCACAAGGATTTTTGCTTCGTCATCGCGGCGGGCAACGACGGGACGGACAAGGACGGCGACGGCAAGATCAATCTGGGCAGCGTGACTTCGCCGGGGACCGCGAAGAACTGCATCACGGTGGGAGCTTGCGAGAACCAGCGTCCAGAGTTCAACACGGAGCACTACGGCGACTGGTGGCCGGGCGACTTTCCGGTGAATCCAGAGAAGACCGATCCGATGGCGAACAATCCGGACGAGGTGGTGGCTTTTTCGAGCCGGGGGCCGACTCTGGACAAGCGCGTGAAGCCGGACGTGCTGGCGCCGGGGACCTTTATTCTTTCGACGCGGTCGTCACAGCTTGCCCCGAACAATTTCGCCTGGGCCGCGTATCCTCCGGATAAGAGGAGATACTTCCACATGGGTGGAACCAGCATGGCGACGCCTCTGACAGCAGGGGCGGTGGCGCTGGTGCGGGAGTTTCTACGCAAGAAGCAAGGGATCGCCAGCCCGTCGGCGGCGTTGCTGAAAGGGCTGCTGATCGCAGGCGCGCAGCGGCTGCCCGGGACGGCGGCGGCGAGTGCGATTGTGGACAATCATCAGGGCTTCGGCAGGGTGAATCTGGACCGCTCGCTGAAAGGCTTTCTGGCAGCAGTGGAGGGACCGGGGCTGAGCACCGGCGGCAAGTCGACGTCGACGGTGAAGGTGACGGCGTTGAACAAGACGCTGCGCATCGCGCTGTGCTACTCCGACTTTCCGGGGGACACTCTGGTTAACAATCTGAACCTGATCGTGACCGATCCGGCGGGGAAGCGGTACGTGGGGAATCAGTCCGGGGCGGCGGGGGGCAGCTTGACGCTGGACTCCACGAACAATGTCGAGGTCGTGCAGGTGACGAAGGCGAAGAAGGGCACTTGGACGATCGATGTGGTGGCGTCGGGGGTGAGTTCGGGGCCGCAGGACTTTGCGATCGCGGTGGTGCTTGTGTAGGCGTGGACTACGGCAGAGCCGTAGTCCACGCCGGCGTTGGGTGATGGGTGATGGGTGGCGGGGGTTATGGCGGTGCTGGGAGTGGTAGTGTGTTGGGCGAGCGGGCACAGGTGCGAACGCCTCGGCGAGAATGCGTGTGTCACTGTATGTCGGAGCGGATAGCGAGATTTTTCATCGACCGAAGTGTGCCCTCGCGGGAACGTCGCTGGAGTCAGAAACCTCATTTTGGCTCCGCCTTTGGATGCAACAACTTGCATCGAGGTTCCTGGGAGAGTCTCAGTACAGCATAGTGAGAGTCTGGACCACGTCCTGCGGCGAAAGCGAGCCGTGCCAAGCATCAGTAAACGGCGTGCCACAATAAGAGGGAATGATTGAACAGATTCGCTCGGGTGTTTCGGCCAAAAACGCCCGGGTGGTCCTCTTTGATTTCGACGGCACAATTTCCCTGATACGCTCCGGATGGATGGAGGTGATGGTCCCGATGATGGTCGAAATTCTGCTCGACCTTAAGACGGGGGAACGGGAGGAAGACCTCCGCCTGCTGGTGGAAGATTTTGTGGGAAGGCTGACCGGCAAGCAGACCATGTACCAGATGATCGAGCTGGCCGAGCAGGTGGAAATGCGCGGCGGGCGGCCGCTGGAGGCCCTGGAGTACAAGCGCATGTACCTCGACCGGCTGAACGTCAAGATCGCCGGCCGGCTGGAGGAGCTTCGCGAAGGGCGGTGCGAGCCCGACAAACATATGGTGCCTGGTTCGCGTCAACTGCTGGAAGGGCTGAAGGAGCGCGGGTTCAAGATGTACCTGGCCAGCGGCACCGATGAAATCTACATGAAGGAAGAGGCGCGGCTGCTGGACGTGACGCGCTACTTCGACGGCGGCGTGTTCGGCGCGCTGGACGATTTCAAAAGCTTCTCAAAGAAGATTCTGATCCAGCAAGTGATCGCGTCATCGGAATACCGCGGCGACGAGTTTCTGGGGTTCGGCGATGGGTACGTGGAAATCGAGAACGTGAAGGAAGTGGGCGGCGTGGCGGTGGGGGTGGCGACGGAAGAGCCGGAATGCGTCCGGGTCGACGACTGGAAGCGCACGCGGCTGGTGGGCGTAGGAGCGGATTTCATTGTTCCGAACTATCTGGAGCACGAGCGCCTGTTCGGCACGCTTTTTCCGCAATGAGGAGCCGCTACGAGATCTTTGACCGCTCGCGGCTGCTGGTAAAACCGCTTGGCGAGCGGGTCCACGATCTGAAGCGGGAGCGCTGGCTGGATCTCGGCGATGCGACGCCGGAGTATTCGCATCACGATCTAGGCAAAGTGGCGGGGCGGCTGGCTGACGCGCGGCGCACAGGAGCGGCGCGAATCCTGATGATGGGGGCGCATGTGCTTCGCGCCGGTGTGAATCGTCATTTGATTGACCTGATGGAACGTGGGGCGGTGGCGCACCTGTCTACGAACGGGGCCGGTGTGATCCACGATTACGAGCTGGCGCGGATCGGCGCGACCACGGAGAGCGTGGCGCGGTACATCCGCACGGGCGAGTTTGGGCTGTGGCGCGAGACGGGCGAGCTGAACGACTGGATCGCGGAGGCGGCGGCGGAAGGGCTGGGGCTGGGAGAAAACGCCGGGCGGCGGATCGCGGAGAGCGACTATCCGCATAAAAACCTGAGCGTGTTCGGGGCGGCCTACCGGCTGGGCGTTCCGGCGACGGTTCACGCCGGCATCGGCTACGACATCCTGCACGAGCATCCGAATTGCGACGGGGCGGCTGTGGGTGCGGCGAGCTATCGCGACTTCCTGATCTTCGCGCGGTCCGTTGAAAAGCTGGAGAGCGGCGTGATGCTGAGCTTCGGCTCGGCGATCATGGCGCCGGAGGTGTATTTGAAAGCGCTTGCGATGGCGCGCAATGTAGCGGGGCAAGAGGGGCGAGAGATCCGGCGCTTCACGACCGCGGTATTCGACCTGGTGCCGATCGGGGGCGACATTCACCACGAACTGCCCAAGACGGATCCGGGCTACTACTTCCGGCCGCACAAGACAATTCTGGTGCGGACAGTGGCCGACGGCGGGGAGAGCTTTTATTTTTGCGGAGACCACCGGGCTACCGTGCCGGCGCTGCGCAGAGCGGTGATGGAGGCCGGCGCATGACGGTCAAGCAGATTCTTGAGCGGCTACCGCGGATTTCCGTGGCAGTAGTGGGAGACATATGCCTAGATCGCTGGTGCTATTACGACCCGGCGGAAGCCGAGCCGTCCCGGGAGACTGGCCTGGAGCGGGTGGCCGTGGTGAAGACGGAGGTGACGCCGGGCGCCGGGGGTACAGTAGCGAACAACCTCGCGGCGATGGGCGTGGGTAAAGTGTCGGTGATCGGAGCAACGGGCGACGACGGGCACGGTTACGAACTACGGCAGGCCCTGGCGGCACGGCGGATCGAGGATCGCGGGCTGGTTACCGTGCCGGGAATCCAGACCTTCACCTACACCAAGCTGATGCGCGCCGACAGCGGAGCCGAAGACCTGCCCCGCGTAGATTTCATCACGAACGCGCCCCTCAGCGCGCTGGCCGAGGGCACAATTGTGGAGTGCGTGCGCTATGCGGTGCATTCGCACGACGTGGTGATCGTCGCCGATCAGGCCGAGCACCGCCGCGGAGGCGTGGTGACTCCGGCGATCCGCGAACTGCTGTCGGCGCTGGCCAAGGAGCAGCCATGGAAGGCGTTTATCGCGGATTCGCGGACTCGCATCGAGACATTCCACAACCTCATCCTGAAGCCCAATCAGGAGGAGGCGGAGGCGGCCAGCCGGCGGCTGCTGGGGCGGGTCGACTATCTGGAGCTACGCCGCCAGACGAACGCGCGGCTACTCACCGTGACACACGGCGGCGACGGCGTGCTGGTGGTGGGGGAACACAGCGAGGAGTGGGTCCGGACGCGGAAAGTGGAGGAGCCTGTGGACATCTGCGGCGCCGGGGACAGCTTCTGCGCCGGGATGGCGGCCGCACTGGGCGCCAAGGCGACGGCGGCCGAGGCGGTGCGTTTCGGGAACCTGGCGGCCTCGGTGACGATTATGAAGAAAGGCACCGGCACGGCCAAGCCGGGAGAATTGCTGGATGCGGACGCTGGCAATTGACATCGGCGGAACGAAGTTCCAGATGGCCGATTTCGACGGTGAAGCGATGGCGCGGCGCGAGAGCCGGGCCACCGACCGCGACGGCGGGCGCGACTGGATGCTGGGGCAAATCCGCGACATCGCGCGCGGGTGGCAGCGTGAGACGCAATTCGACCGGTGCGGGATCAGCTTCGGCGGTCCGGTGGATTTCGCGGCGCAGAGGGTTACGCTTTCAACGCACGTTGGCGGGTGGCGGGACTTCCGGCTGACGGATTGGGTGAGAAGCGAGCTGGGCCTGCCGGCGGTGATGGACAACGACGCGAACGTGGGCGCACTGGGCGAGGCGATTCACGGAGCAGGGAAGGGCTGCCGGTCAGTTTTTTACATGACGCTTTCGACGGGCATCGGCGGAGGCATCTTTCTGGATGGCGCGATCTGGCGCGGGCCGGATTCCTATGCCGGGGAGATCGGGCACCTGACGATCCGGCCGGACGGTCCGGTCTGCCTGTGCGGCGCGAGCGGATGCTTCGAGCGCCTGTGCGGCGGGCTGTGGCTGGAGCGCGATTACGGACGCCCGGCGAGGGAGCTTCTGGAAGATCCGGCCTTCACGGCGAATTACGTTGTGAATCTCGCGCTGGGGCTGAAGGCGGCTATCATGTTGTTGAACCCGGAGCGGATCGTCATCGGCGGGGGCATCAGCAAGGCCGGGGACAAGCTGTTCGGGCCGCTGCGCGCGGAGCTGCGCCGGCGGGTCACGGACTGGTCGAAGGCGCGCATCGACGTAGCGCCGGCGGCGTGGCCGGACGATGGCGTACTGTACGGAGCGCTGGCGCTGGCAGGCGAACTGGAATCCACATGAACTCATTTCCTATCGAGTACAAGAAGCAACTGATCGAGACGATCGAAACCATCGACACGGACAAGGTGAGCCGGGCGATCGAGCTGTTCCGCGCGGCGCGGGCAGAGGGGCGGCGCATCTTCGTTTGCGGCAACGGGGGGAGTGCGTCGACCGCGTCGCACTTCGCCTGCGACATGGTGAAGGGCGCCAGCTTCCAGCGTCCGCTGCGGTTTCGCATTATGGCGCTGACGGACCAGCTTCCGACGATCACGGCTTATGCCAACGATGTGTCATACGATGCCGTTTTCGTCGAGCAGTTGAAGAATTTCGCGGAGCCGGGCGATTTGTTCATGGGCATCAGCGGGTCGGGGAACTCGCCCAATGTGCTGCGGGCGATCGAGTACGCTCGGGAGCGCGGGCTGAGGACGATCGCGCTGACCGGGCGCGACGGCGGCAAGCTGGGTCCGCTGGCGGAGCTGAATATTCAGGTTCCGGCGCCGCACATGGGACGCATCGAGGACGCGCATATGATCGTGTGCCACATGATAGGGTACGCGTTCATGGAGGAAAAGGCTTAGTCTGAGCGAACAGTCGCACCGGTCGGACCCGCGCGTGCTGGGGCGGCGGACGCTCCGGCGGGATCACCGCATACTGGCGGGGCTGTTACGGCCCGGGATGTCCGTCCTTGACGCGGGTTGCGGAACAGGCGCGATTACAGCTGATATAGCCAGGGCGGTGGCTCCGGGCGGCGTCGTGATCGGCGTGGATCGGGACGAATCCCTGCTGGAGATTGCGCGGCGGGAGCACGCAGGGATTCCCAACCTTACGTTTGAGGCTGGCGACGTGCTGCAACTGGCGGTTGAAGGCCGGTTCGACATCGTCACAGTCGCCCGGACCTTGCAGTGGATCGCCGATCCCGGCGCCGCGGTGGCGCGGATGGCGAAAGCGGCACGGCCGGCGGGAATCGTGGTGGTGCTGGACTACAATCACGAAGCCAACCGATGGGAGCCGGATCCTCCGGCGGAATTCCGGCGGTTCTACCGTGCTTTCCTGGCGTGGCGGGCTGTGAACGGCTGGGACAACCTAATGGCCGATCACCTTCCGGCGCTGCTTCGCGACGCCGGCCTTGCGGAAGTGGAGAGCCACATCCAGGACGAAGTTGCCATGCGCGGCGCGCACGAGTTCTTTGAAGACAGCGCTATTTGGGGGCATGTGATCGACAGCCTCGGGCCGAAGCTGGCCGCCGACGGCTTTCTTGGGGAAGCGGAGCGGAGGGAGGCTGGCGAAGCCTATGCCAGGTGGCAGGAGGCATCGCTGACTCGGCAGGTTTTGTCGTTGAGAACCGTGGTCGGACGAGTGCGCAATGAGAAATAGCGGTCGCGGCTCGGTAATTTCGGCATTACTTCGCGACCGTTTCCGCAAGCACGTAGCCTTTGCGTGCGCGGACTTCGGCGCCGGGGTATTTGCGCTTCGCCGCCGCTGACAGCGTGACTTCGATCGCGCGCGTTTCGCCGGCCCTGCCCGGCGGAGTGCGGTAGTCCAGGCGGTAGCGCTTGCGAATTCGGTCGATCATCGTGGCGAAAGCTTCGCCTGGTGCGCCGGACTCGATCAATTCGCCCCCGGCGGACGCCGCGATCTTGTCGAGCTTCGTATCGATAAATTGGGTCCAAGGGCCGCTCACGTTTGAGTAGGCGCGAAGGGCCTGGCCGCGCTGGGTGGAAACGACGATCGCATCCAACACGGCGCCGGCCTGCCACAGCGCGCGGGTTACCTCCGAATCCTTGCGGCTTTTGCGGCTGATGTTGTCCGTCACGGCCAGAACGGAGCGGCGGGCGTTGGAGCGAGCCGACCTCCGCACGTACTCGGCCGCGTCGAGGATGCCGGCGTACAGATCGGTCCCGCCCTCAAAATCGTCGGCGTCGACGATCTTGAGCAGCTCTCCGGGTAGGCTGTCGAGGCTCGACGTGAAGGGGAGAGCGAGCGCCTGTCCGGTCTTGAAGAGCGTCACGGCGACACGGTCGCCGGGGTGCAACGCGGCTAACGCCCGGCGGGCGGCGCGGGCGACCTCGGCTGCGGCGGGACGCATGCTGCCGCTGGTGTCGAGCAGCAGGACCAGGTCGAGCGGCTCTTCTTCCATGCCGAAATAGAGGATGGGTTGCACTTTTCCGCGGTCGGCGATTACGAAATCGTCCTTTTCCAGGCTGGTGAGCGGGCGGCCGTCCAACGTCACCTGCGCGTCCACGCCAACCACGGAGACGCCGGTGCGAAAGAGCACGCCGGGCTCCTGAGGCGCGGCCAGTAAGCGCGCGGCCAGCAGGATCACGGCGGCCAGCGGAAGCAGAGGAACTTTGGACAAGTGCGACAATAACTATTATGGCGTTTGTGACGGTCCCCGAGGCAGTGGAGGAAATTAGCGCGGGCCGTATTCTGGTGGTGGTGGACGACGAAGACCGCGAAAACGAAGGGGATTTGACGATCGCGGCGGAGAAGGTGACGCCGCAGATCATCAACTTCATGGCGACGTTCGGGCGCGGGCTGATCTGCGTCGCGTTGAGCGAGGAGCGGTGCGATTACCTGCGCCTGCCGCTGATCTCGCCGCAGAACACCTCGAATTTCGGCACGGCGTTCTGCGAGTCGGTGGACGCGCGCGAGGGAGTGACCACCGGAATTTCGGCGGCGGACCGCACGAAGACTATTCTCACGCTGGTGGATGCCGGCGCGCGTCCGGCGGACCTGGCGCGTCCGGGACACATGTTTCCGCTCCGGGCGCGCAATGGCGGCGTGCTGGTGCGCGCCGGACAGACCGAGGCCTCGGTGGACCTGGCGCGGCTGGCCGGGCTCTATCCGGCGGGCGTGATCTGCGAGATCATGAGCGAGGACGGCACCATGGCGCGTGTGCCGGAACTGATCGAGTTCTGCCGCCGCCACGAGCTGAAGATGCTTTCTGTGGCGGAGCTGATCCGCCACAGGCTGAAGCATGAGCGCTATGTCCACCGCGTGGCGGAGGGCTTCATCGAGACCGAGTTCGGACCTTTCCGCGCCATCGCCTATTCCAGCGACATCGACGCCGAACGGCACGTGGCGCTGATCCGCGGCGAAGTCAGCGGGCAGGAGGGCGTCCTGGTCCGTATGCACACGCATTGTACATTCGGCGATATCTTCGGGTCCACGCAGTGCGATTGCGCCAAGCTGATCCGCGGCTCAATGGCGCGTATCGATCGTGAGGGGATGGGCGTTCTGGTGTATCTGCACCAATCGGGGCAGGGCTTCCGCATCCAGAGCGAAGAGGGTGTGCGGCGGCTGGCGGCGCACGCGCGTGGCTCGACGCAGCAGTCGGGCGGCAATCCGCTGCACGAAACGGGGCTGGGCGCGCAGATCCTGTCGGACCTGGGGCTGCATGCGATCCGGCTGCTGACCAATCATCCCAGAAGGGTGCCGGCGCTGGAGGGTTTCGGCATCGAGATCGCGGGGCAGGAGCCAGTACCGCTGGACGACGCGGCGATTTCGGGAACCGGACGAACGTCAGGAGCGTTATAACGATTGTGAGATACCTCCGTTTTCTCTGCATGATTCTAGCCGGTGTTGCGCTTGGCGCTTCGGCCTTCGCGGCCGATCCGCAATTGCTGCGTCTGGTACCCACCGACGCGCAGGTGGTGGCCGGCCTCGATGTCGCCAAGCTGAAGAGCACCCCGTTCGGGCAATACCTGCTGACGCAACTTTCCACTCAGGAGTCGCACTTGCAGGGGCTGGAGGCGATGACCGGCTTCAATCCGCGCCGCGACCTGATCGAGATCGTGTCGGCGGCGCGGGGGCCGAATCAGAAGAGCGGCGTGGTGCTGCTGCGGGGGAACTTCGACAAGGGGAAGATTCTCGGGCTGCTGACCGCCAGCGGGCAGACGCTGAATCTCTACCAGGGTGTGGAAATGCTGTCCAATCCGCACGGGCGGGAGGCGGTGGCGCTAGTGGACAACTCGCTGGTGGTGCTGGGATCGAACGACAACGTGAAGGCCGTCCTGGACCGCCGCGGGACGGGTGAAGCAATGGAGGCGACCCTCAACGCGAAGATCGACCGGCTAAGCGGGGTGTATGACGCGTGGATGGTGACGACGCTTCCGGTGGCCGATTTTGCGGGGGCGGTTCCCGACCGCAATGCCAGCGGCATTCTGAAGGGCGATGTTTGGAAGAAAATCCGGCAGGCATCGGGCGGCATGAAATTCGGGTTGATGGTGGAGATGACCGGCGAGGCTGAGGCGACGAGCGCTCAGGATGCGACAGCGCTGGCGGATGTGGTGAGGTTCCTGGTGAGCATGGTGCAGATGCAGGCGCCTCAGGACGTGCCGGAAGCGCTGCTGAAGGCGCTTCGCACGGCGAATGTGTCATCCGCGGAGAGTACGGTGAAGGTGAGCCTGGCGATGCCGTCGGCAGACCTGGAGGGGCTGTTGCAACAGCAGATGCAGAAGGGTCCACGCAAGCGCGCGGCGAGGTAGTGCTGGCGCTACATCTAGCCCAATATCGCGTCGATGTCCTTATGCCCGCGTCGGTTGGCCCAGGCGGCGGGCTGCGCCCACGGTTCATCGGTGGGCAATTCCGGCTTCGCGCCCTGCTTCAATAGCCACTCCACCATTTCTGTCTTGCCTTGACGCGCCGCCCAGCCTAGCGGAGTGGACGAATAATCGGTGTCGACGGCGTCGATTTCAGCCTCGTTTTCCAGACACACCGCCGCTACTTCAATGCTTCCCTCCGCTGCATAACGATGAAGCGGCGTCACGCCCAGCCAGTTGCCGCGCTTCGGGTCGACGCCGCGCTCGATCAGCCACCGCGCGTACTCCGCGTTTTTGGCGCGCAAAATGACGCGCTTCAAGGCGCCGGGCTGGAAGCGGAGAATCAATTCCCCGACGCGTTTGGGTTTCCCGCTGAAAGCCGTGCCGAGGTCAACCTCGCTGAAATGCAATTGCGGGTTGGCGTGGAGCATCGCAGCCAGGGTTTCAACGTCATCGTCGTGGCACACCAGTTCGACGGTTCGTGTGCCGCCATAGGATGCGATGAGATCCACCATCTCCCTGGACGTGCCGGCGAATTTCGCCATTGAAGCGCAATTGCCGGACGATTCGACGGCGGCATTCGGATCGGCGCCATGTTCCAGCAACAGCTTGGCGATCGCGAAGTGATTCTTGCCGATCGCGGAGTGGAGAGCGCCTCCGGACGGAGCGATGCCTGGCTCGGGCTGATTGGGATTGGCGCCGCGTTCCAGCAGGAGCTTCACCACCTCAATGTGACCCGCGCCCGCAGCGCAGCGCAGCGGCAGCCCCGAGTAGTAGGTGGAATACGCGGGCACGCGGTTCGCCAGTCCGGGGTCCTGGTCCAGCAATTCGCGAACCCGGGCGGCGTCGCCGACCTTGGCGGCCACACTGATGTCGTAATGCGCACCGCGCGCCACCAGGTAGCCGATAAGGACCTCGTGCTTTTGCAGCGCGGAGGCGGGCAGGTCGCGATACCAGCTCCGGTAGTGATAGTCGCCGTTGGTGAGGTCCAGCGGCCGCGCGCCATCCGGCCGCCTGGCGTTGATATCGGCGCCGCGCGACAGGAGAAGGTCGATCAGCGGGATCTGTCGAGTGAGCGCGGCCCAATGCACCGGCTGATTGCCGCGCGCGTCGGCGGCGTGAACCAGTTCCGGCCGCGTCTCCAGCAGGGTAAGCACCCGGGCGGTGTCGAAAGAGCGGATGGCTTCGGCGATCTCGACGCCTTCGGGGACGATGTGATATCGCTCCTTGAGTTGGGTTTCAAAGAGAGCGGCCAGCTCGGCGTAGCCCCGGTCGCGGGCGATGGTAACCAGCGAATCGCCGGCTTCATAGGCCGGGTCCGCGCCCTTCTCCACCAGGAAGTCCACGACCGCGCGATGATTTTCGCGCACGGCGAAGCGCAGTGGCGTCAGGTATTCGTACTCGCAGTTCACTAAGTTGGGATCACGCTCTACCAGCGTCCGGATCGCTTCCAGGTCGCCGCGGATGGCGGCGCACAGCATGGCCCAAACGTCCACGCCGCGCCCACGAGACCAAGGCTCCACCTGCTGGCTTCTCAGCGATTCCGGCTGGATCATCCGCGCAATTTTACCGTTAGCGTCCATACGAACTCAGCAACTCGTCAACATCCGCGTAGCCGGAGGGGAATTCGGCCGCATCGGCTGAGGCTCCGGCGCGTAGCAGCGCCCCCACTGACTCGGGCGACCGCCTGTACGCCCAGTAAGAATTCACGCAGGCGCGCACGGCCAGCGCTAGGGCGGTGCGGCCGTCGCCGTCCGGCGCGTCGATCGGGGCTCCGCGTTCGATCAGGAGCTTGACGGCGCCGTGCCACGCGCGCCACGCTGCCACGTGCAGCGCAGTGCTTCTTTTCGCGATGCCGAAATAGGGGTCGCCGTCGTACAGCGTGTCCACTCTCACGCCCAAGTCCAATAATTGCCGGACGCCCTCCGTGTTGGCCGTTCCGGCAAATTCCGCCAGGAGCTTTCCACCTTCGGCGAGCAGTTGGCGGACCAGTTCGGGCTCCCGCGCAGCGATCGAGTTCACCTGCTCGGCGTCGTTTCTGGCGCAGCCGGCAATCAGCCGCTCCACGCCCTTCAGTTCGATCGCGATGCCGCGTCGCTCGATCGCTTCGAGCACATCGCTCCGCCCCCTTCGCGCGGCGATCGAAATCGCGGATTTGCCGTCCAGGCGATTGGGCAGCACCGGGTCCGCTCCATGGTCGAGCATCACCTCGATGTTGGCGAGGGCGTTGTCGCGCCTCAGGGCCTGGTGGAGCGCGGTGTGATGCCAGCGGGTCATGCGATTGGGGTCGGCGCCGTGCTCCAGCAGATATTTGATGCCGTGGTAATCGTGCCAGTCAGCCTTGCGAAGCAGCATTGTGGCGAGGCTGTCGGAGGTGAGTTTGCCGCTCTCCACCAGGACGTGCAGGGCGGCGTTGTCGTGCGTTTCCGGGGAGTGATACGGCGTTTCTTCGTCGTTCGGGTCTGCGCCGTGTTCCAGCAAGAGGCGAGTGATGTCGGGATGCTGGGCCACGCCGGCGGCGCCGTAAAGCACGCTCTCCCATTCCGGCTCGGGCTGGTGGTTGGGCTCCCAGAATCCGGTTGACGCACTGGCGCCGGCGTCCAGCAGAGCGGTTGCGGCCCGCACGAAGCCGTCGGTTCGCGCGTGGTCGAGGCGCAGGAATTTGGAGAAGCAGAGATGGGTCAGAGCATCCCAGCCGCGCGGGCCCCCCTTGGCGGTGGCGCTTGAAGGATCTAGAGCGAGGAATCGGCTCACGGCGGCATCGTCGCCGAGCAGCGCCGCGATATGGATGTCGCTGCCGGCTATTTCCGGATGCGCGGCAAGGATCGCTTCGGCGCGGGCTAGTGAACCGTGCCAGACGCAGGCATCGATGAAGGCAGAGCGCGGATCTTCGGTTGCAGCCATAAGGCGGAGACTCGTCCTCTGGTCTCGGGCGAGATACCTATTTTACGAGGAAATCCGCATACCGGCGTCGGCGCGCGCCACTGCGCTTTGATTCCGAGCGCCGGCATCAAAAACCGCTCGCTAATGGCCGCGGCGTGGTGCCGCTTCGCGGCCCTCTCGAAAGTGTAAGACAGCACGGACATAACCTTCTGCGAAAAGGCGGCGGGTCCTGCTAAACCAAGCCGAATCGTGGAAGGCCAAAAAATCCGTTCACACCTCCGCCAACTATTTATTTCCTTTGTTTTCAACACAAGTATCCATTTCTAGCCGAATCTGTGAATTCCGGCATGATAGCTTTGAATTGGGAGGAGAGAGCTTCGGCCTCTTCCCGGCGAGATTGGAATTCTTTGGCGGCCTTCCGGCGACGAACCGGGGGCCGCTTTTCTTTTTGGGATCGGGGGATTCATGGAAGACGACTCGCGCGTGGAGCAACTGCGGCTGGTGGTGGACGCAGCGCTTACGGAGTTTACTGGGATGGCACAAATAGAAGGAATCAAAAAACTGACGGTGGGAGACTTCATCCGGCTGATGCAGTTTCATCAGGAGACCTGCAGGGTGGAACCGAAGGAGATCCGGGTGACATGGGTGGAATCGCCGATGACGGAATCCGAGATAAACAACTGACATATGATCCGCTGCCGTCGCAGCGTAAATTCCACCGGTCAAACGCGAGATTTAAAGGTTTTTCGGGACCCATCGGATCCGGGAAAAGTCAGGCGTTGTGCCAGGAGGCGATCCGGCTGTGTTACCGGAACCCCGGCAGGATGGGACTGATCGGCGCTCCGACCTACCCGATGCTGCGGGACGCGACGCAAACGATGCTGTTCGAGCTGCTGGACGAACACGGGTTGGAGTACGAGCACAACAAGGCCGAGAACACCGTATTCCTACGCGAGTGCAAGGCGAGGATCATTTTCCGCGCGGTGGAGGAGTTCGAGCGTCTGCGCGGGACGAACCTGGCGTGGTTCGGGCTGGACGAGTTGACGTATACGCGCGAAGGAGCATGGCTGCGGTTGGAGGGCCGGCTGCGGGATCCGAAGGCTAAGCACCTGTGCGGGTTCGCTGTCTGGACGCCGAAGGGCTTCGATTGGGTTTACGAGAGGTTCGTGGCCAGCCCGAAGGCGGGCTACCACTTGACCTTGGCCCGGCCTCAGGAAAACCGCTTTCTTCTGGACAGAATTCCGGATTTTTACGAGCGGTTGAAGGGCAGCTACGACGAGAGGTTTTATCAGCAGGAAGTATTGGGCCAGTACCTGAATCTGAACGGAGGGCTGGTTTACGCGTCGTTCGACCGCGGCATCAACGTGCGGCCGGTGGAGCGTTCGGGGCGGCTGACGCTGCTCTGGGCGCTGGATTTCAACGTCGATCCGATGTGCTCCGTGGTGGTCCAGATCGACCGGCAGGACATCCGCGTGCTGGACGAGATCGTTCTCAAAAGAGCGAGCACGGAGGATGCCTGCGAGGCGTTCATGGAGCGGTTCGGCGAACACGCCGGGAGCGTCATCGTGTACGGCGATGCGTCCGGGAGCCATTTGCAGACGACGGGCCGGTCGGATTACCAGATCGTGCGCGAGGCGTTCCGCAAGCGGGCGATGAAGGTGGACTACCGGGTGCCGGCTGCGAATCCGGCCGTGCGGGAGCGGGTCAACCTGGTCAACGGGCGGCTGCGGTCGGCGGACGGCCGGGCGCACCTCTTGGTGGACCCGCGCTGTAAGGAGCTGATCAAGGATTTCGAGCAGGTGGCTTACAAGGAAGACAGCCCGCAGGTGGACAAGGAGCGGGACCGCAGGCGGACGCACTTGTCGGACGCGCTGGGCTATCTGATTTGGCAGGAGTGCCGGCCGCTGACGGCGATCGGGGAACGGCCGGACCGTTTGCTGTGAGGTTCGCGGGGAAAGAGCGTTTGCCGAGGGAATGACATGGAGAACATCAGCCGGGAGCATCCGGAATACGTCGCCCACAAGGCGATGTGGACGAAGTATCGGGACCTGTACGCAGGCGGGGAGCAACTGCGGCAGAACGCCGGCCAATATCTGGTCCGGCGGAGCAAGGAGCCGGGAGAGGTTTACCAGGAACGCCTGGAGCGCGTGTTCTACGAGAACTACGTCGGGTCCGCCATCGATTGGTATGCGGCGACCTTGATGCGGCGGGAACCGGCGATTCTCTGCGAGGGCGCGAACGACGCGGGGAAGCAATTCTACAGCGAATTCGTCGAGGATTGCGACCTGAAGGGAACCAATCTCACCGATTTCTTCCGGCGTCAACTGGTTCAGACGCTGGTCTATGGACGTAGCTACGTGGCGGTGGATTTCCCGCGATTTCCAGGGCCGGCGGCGAACCGGGCGGAAGAAGAGGCGCTCGGGCGGTCAAGAGGATTCCTGACGGACTACTCGCCGGAAGAGGTCATCAACTGGAGCCGGGACGACCGGGGGAATCTTGACTGGGTGGTTTTGCGGACCTCGACCCTGCGGCAGGACCGGGTTAGCGACGCGGGCTGGCAGCGCGAAACGCGCTGGCTCTACTACGACCGGGAGAATTTCAAGCTGTACGGGCAGGCCGAAGGCTCCGGCGCGGCCGCCAGGATCCGGCTGCTGGACGAGGGCCGCCACGGGCTGGCGGGACTGCACAGGGTGCCCCTGTTCTCTACCGAAGTCAGCGAAGGGCTGTGGCTCATGAACAAAGCGGCGCTGCTTCAACTGGAGCATTTCAACAAGTCGAACGCGCTGGGCTGGGCGCTGACGATGGGTCTGTTCGCGATGCCGGTGGTTTACTCGGAGCGAGAGTGGAGTCAGATCGTGGGCGAATCCTACTACATCCAACTGGGGCCCGGCGACCGCTTCGGTTGGACTGAGCCGGAAGGGCATGTGTACCAGATTGCGTCGGAAAACCTGAACCGCCTGAAGGACGAGATCTACCGGGTCTGCTACCTGATGATGATGGCCGGCGGGACGGGCACGTCGAACCTGGCGCAGTCCGGCCTGAGCAAGCAGCGGGATTTCAGCGTGACGCAGGAGGTGTTGAGAGCCTACGGCGACGCGATGAAGGAAACCATGAAGCAGGTGCTGCGGGCAATCGAGCAGGCGCGGCAGGACGATCTGCGGATCGACGTTCTGGGCCTGGACGAATTCGACATCGGCGACTTCGGGAGCGAGCTGGACGACGCGAAGAAGCTGCTGGATCTGGGGATCGGGTCGCCGACGCTGAAGAAGCAGTTGTTCAAGAAGCTGGCGTTCAAGTGCTTTGCCGACGCGCGGCAGGATCTGAAGAATCAGATCGCGGAAGAGATTGAGTCGGCGGGGTAGCCAGTCAAACAGACAAGGTCAGGAGCCGAGGAAAGACGGAGATGGAAGAGAACAATACGAATTCTTCGCCCGCGATCGAAGTGGAGTCGATCGTGCGGCAGGTGATCGACGAATACACCCGGAAGGAACAGCACAAGGCCGAGCCCGCATACAAGACGGAACTGCAGGAAGAGCGCCGGCGGCGCGAGCAGCTCGAGCGGCGTGTGAACGAACTGGTGGAAGAAAACAACCGGACGCGGCAGATGGCCGAGGAGACGGACCGGCACGCGGCCATCCGCGGCGAGCTGCAGCGTCTGGGCGTGAGCAAGGTGGACCTGGCTTTCCGGGCGGTGCGTGACGACGTGTCGCGAACCGAGGATGGCCGGCTGATTGCGCGAGGCGAGCAGGGCGAGCAGGGGCTGAAGGAATACCTGGCGGGCTTCGTCAGCGCGAATCCGGAGTTTCTTCCGGCGCGGATTCCGGGAGGCTCCGGTATGACGGCGGGCCAGAAAGCACCAGCCGAAACCGGCGGGGGCGTCGACCTGGACCGCATCCGTCCGGGCATGAACAAGGAAGAAATGGAACGGGCGCGGCAGGAAGTGGCGCGGATCGCTTCGCAGACTTTGAAGGGGCTGTAACGTATCGCGCGGATGGCGTCACAGGTTGAAGACCTGCACCGTCCGGGCGCAGGCAGAAATGCCTGGGCTAAGTAAGCCCGGGCCAGAAAGAACAGGAGAAAAGAATGGCAGCAATTACCTCAGCGAACGTAGCCAACGCGATTGTGAAGCTGGTGGCGGCCGATGCATTGCCGGCACTGGTGGGGAACCTGGTGATGGGGAACCTGATCAATCGCGACTACGAACCGACGCTGGCGCACGCGGGAGACACGGTGAACGTGGCGATTCCGCCGTCGCTGGTGGCGAACAACCTTTTGGAAGGCGGCTCCGTGCAAACGCAGAACCCGAGTCTGGGCAATGCCCAGATCGTTCTGAACACCCATGCGGAAGCCACCTTCCAAATTCCGGACGTGACCAAGATTCTGGCCGTGCCGGATCTTCTCAACATCTATCTGCAGCCGGCCGTGGCGGCCATCGCGCAGAAGATCGAGACCGACCTGCTGAGCCTGTATCCCAGCTTCACGGCCAACACGCCGGTGGGCACGGGCGGAACGGCGATCACCGAGGCCGTGGTGGACTCGGCCGAAACGGCACTGTTCAACTCCAAGGTTCCGGCCGGTGAGCCGAAGTTCCTCGTGGTGGACGGCACGACCTATTCCCAGCTCCGCCAGATCACGCGGTTCAGCGAATTTTCGTCGGCCGGCGAGGCCGGGCTGCGCGCGCTGGTGGACGGCGCGGTGGGCAAGCTGAAGGACTTCTATATCTTCCGCTCGCAGTTCATTTCGAAGACGGGCAGCTCGCCGGTGACGACCAATAATATGGCGTTTTCGAAGAGCGCCATCGGCCTGGTGATTCGCCGCCTGCCCAAGCCATTGCCGGGGACGGGGGCGATTGCCGAGTACGCCGAGATCGGCAACTTCGGCATGCGGGTGGTGATGAGCTACCAGCCCAACACGCTGGCGCAGCAGTTCACTGTGGACGTTCTTTACGGCACCGCCGTTCTGCGCAACGGTTTCGGTGTGCAGGTCCGCAGCTAACAATGCAGCCGGCTACCTGAAGGGCCGGCGGCGGAAGTACGGGCAGGCGAAAGCGCCTGCCCCGCCGCGGATTTAACGAGCCGCGACCGTTAGGGAGCGGTTTCTCCTGAACGAAGGGAAAAAAACGATGGACATGAAGCTTTACTACCAGAAGATCCGCGAGATCGAACAGACGATCGCCGTGGAGGGCGGGGTGCTCGTGAGCCACGCGACGCCGGACGGAGGCAAAGCCGGTGTACGAAGCGAGGCGCCGCGCTATACGGCGGCAAAGATGCTGGTGGACGGCGTGGCGCGGCTGGCCACGGAGGACGAGGCGCGGGAGTTTCGCGAGCAGATGGCGGAGGCCAAACGTGTGGCCGACCAGGCCGCGGTGGCTTCGCGGCTGCAGGTGACGGTGGTGTCCGAGAGCGATCTGCGGGCCATCAAGAGCGTCGTAAAAACAACCAAGTAGAAGCCGGAGAGGAAACGGGCACGAGATATGGCACTATTCACGGACAGTCCGGCGTTCGGCCTGGAGGACATGGCCGCGCACGAGACGGGCATTCTCGACACGGCGTCGACGGAAGGGATCGATCTGATCCAAAAGATCTCGCTGGCGATCGAGGAAGTAGGCATCGAGTTGCTCGCGTCGCTGAGCCGGCAGGCCGGCGCGGAATCGGCCGGGATCGCGCTGGGCTCCGTGGTGGTCACGTCGCCGTTGCGGCTGTGGCAGATATTTCACACGCTCGAGGTGGTGTATCGCGACGCGTATCACAGCCAGTTGAACGACCGCTACAAAGGCAAGGGGCAGGAGTACCGGGATCTGTCGCGGTGGGCGGCGGGAAAGCTCACCGAGATCGGGCTTGGCTTGGCGGCCGACCCGATTCCGCAAGCGGACGCACCTCAGTTGAGCAGCCAGTTCGGCGGCTTGGCGGACGGCAGGTATTTCGCTTGCGTGGCGTGGGTGAATGCAGGTGGACAGGAAGGAGTGTCGGGGGCCCTGGCGTCGATTGACCTGGCGTCGAGCAAGACCTTTGCTGTGACGCCGGTCAACCGGCCGGGGAACGCTGCGGGCTGGAACGTCTACGCAGGCGTGTCGCCGCTGGATCTGTTCCGGCAGAACGACACGGTCCTGGCGGCGGATGCGACGTGGGCGGCTCCTGACGCGCTGGGCGTTAGCGGCCCCCGGCCGGGGACGGGGCAGGAGCCGAGCTTTCTGAAACAGGTGGCGCGGGTCACGCTGCGGGGCTGACGGAGGCGGATATGGAAAGCGTCGCGCGGGTAACCACGGAGAAGGTTGCCGGTTTGCTGAATGCGTCGGGGGGCCTGAATGAAAACCTCGCCGCTTTGGCGGAAACCGCGGGAATCGAGTTGACGGCAATTCCGACCGGCCGCTTCTACCTTGCGAACGTAGCGGCGGACCTGATCGAGAAAACCGGGGGCACGAAGTACCCGGCGATGCACATTTACTGCGAAAAGTTCGTGAACTCGCTGAGGGAGAAGTTCCGGACCTTTTCCGGCAGGTCGGCCATGGTGGTGGAAGTGCGTGTGTCGCAGGACCGGCTGGAAGGAATTGAACGCGTCCTGCAGGCTTACGTGGACGCGGTGACGCGCGTCCTGGATCAGAACCGGGGTGATTGGGGTGACGGAGTTTTTTACGGGGGCGGATATGAGGCGACGTTCGGCGCCGTGAAACACGGCGGACGGAACTTCCTGCAAACGGGGAAAGTGAGTTTCGAGGTCGAGATCAGCCTGGATTGATCCGGCCGCTTAAGGATCCATATGTCTTGTTACATTTCATCGAACGCGAATCGCCTCCATACGGCGATGGAGAGCACGTACGGGCAAGTCGCCGCGATCACGGAGGCCAACCGTTTTCCCGCGGTGAAGTTCACCGCCAAGCAGCAGATCGACGTAGCGGACCGCCGCGATAAGACTGGGAGCCGCACTTTTGCCGGCGTTCCGGCAGGATCGCGCAGGCGAACCACGTTTGAGCTGAAGACGTACATGACCAGTTGGAGCCAGGCGGGCGTGCCCGGGTACGGTCCGCTGTTTCAAGCGGCGATGGGCGGACTGCCGTTGTCCTTCAATGGCGGAACGGTTGCGGCCGGCGCCACACAGAGCGTGCTGGCCTTCATTGCGCCGCACGGACTGGCGGCCGGCCAGGCGGTGGCTTACGGCGGCGAAATCCGGTTTGTGGATTTCATCGTGGACGCGACGCACGTTCAGGTCAACGTGCCGTTCTCAACAACTCCCGCGGCGGGCGCGCCGGTTTCGCCGACGGTCACCTACCTGCCGGCCACGGACGTGAAAGCTTCAGTATTTTCGACTACTGGAATCCGGCGACGGTGGTGCAGCGGATTCTGTGCGGCGGCGCGGTGGACAAGATGCGTATCAACGTCAACGCTGACTATCACGAGTTTGAATTCAGCGGCGGCGGCCAGGATCTGGTCGACAACGTGAGCTTCGCCGGGGGAGACGGCCAACTGACCGCGTTTCCGGCCGAACCGGCGCCGGGCGCCTTCGACTACACAATCGTTCCCGGGCATCTGGGCCAGGCCTGGATGGGGACGGGGCCGGACCGCTTCTATACGATCACCAGCGCGCAAGTCCTCCTGGACAACGATCTGGATCTGCGGGCGCACGAGTTCGGCAGCGCCACGCCGAAGTGCATCGCGCCGGGCCGGCGTTCGGTATTCGCGGCCTTCGACCTTTACGAGCAGGACGACGACGCGACGAAGACCCTCTACCAGGCCGCGCGGCAGCAGTCTCCGGTTCCGGTGATGTTTCAACTGGGCCAACAGCCGGGGCGATTGTTCGGAGTCTACATGAAGAGCGTGGTGCCGGAGGTTCCGGAATTCGACGATAGCGACCGTCGCCTGGCATGGAAATTCCGCCAGTCGCGGGCGCAAGGCACTATCGACGACGAGATTGTGGTCGCGTTCGGGTGACGGCGCGGAGGCGAACATGAATTACGAAAGCTCGGCCGCGCGGGAGGCGGCATCCGTTCCCGGGGCCAGTTTCGTGCTTCACCGGGTTTCTTTCGGACGGCGCATGGACTTGGTGCGGCGCATCCGGGAGCTGGCGCTGAAGGCGGAGTGCCTGGCGGCGGGCAGCGATCCGGTGGAAAAGATGGGAGCCGCGCTGCTGGCGGCGGAGATCGATAGAGTGTTTTTGCTGTGGGGGCTGAAAGAGCTCCGAGGGTTGGCGATCGACGGCGAGGCGGCGTCTCCCAAGACGCTGGTCGAGAGTGGGCCCGAGGAGCTCTTTCGGGAGATCCTTTCGGCCGTGAAGGCGGAGTGCAGCCTGACGGAAACCGAACGAAAAAACTGATACTCGCCTTCCATTTTCACCAGTCGGACCAGGCCGGCTGGAAGTGCGAGGACTGCCGGAAGTCCGGCCTGGAGCGGTCGCGCCGATGCGGGTTTCTTCCGCTTGTGCAGGAGCCGGCGCGCATCGTGTGGGCGCGGAAGCGCGTGGCCACGGACCAATGTCCGAAGTCGGAAGTGACTGCGCAGAGCCTGGAGTGGCTGGAGAAGTTTTTCGTCTGGAAGCGGCTTGGCGCGGCCTATCCGGAGACGCCGGGCGCGAGGGATGTGGAAGCCTTCCTGCTTCTGGAGCAGGAACTGGAACGGGAGCGGGAAGGGAATTATGGCTGATTTGAGTGGGCGGGAGCTATTGCTGGCGGCTTTTGAGCAAGCCCTTGGGAATTCGAGCGCTGGGGGCGGCGCTCTTCCCGGAGGGCTTGACCCGCGACCGGCGGCCGCGTTGGGCGACGCGGTCACCGACCTTACCCGTCAATTGACGGGTGTCGGATCCGTGAGCCAAGTGCTCTCGGAGACGGTCGCGGGAAACACGCAGGCGGTGGCGCAGAACACAGTGGTACAGGGTGCGAAAAGCCTTGTGGGTGAGATCGGCAAGACGGCCACCAGCGTCCTGGGCGGGGCGCTGGGGCTGTCGCCGCTCATCTCGGGCATCGTCAGCCTGTTCGGCGGCGGCAAGACGGAGCCGCCGCCTCCGCTGGTTCGTTTTGCGCTACCGCCCGCGGTGAAACTCGAGGGAAGTGTCAGCGGTCCGGGCGGCCGGATCGCGGGCGTGGACTACGATCAATTCGGAAATCCGCGGGCTTTTTCGAGCGCGGATTCTTCGACGGCGCCGTCCGCAGGCGGGCCTGCGCCGGCGCAGATCACGGTTCAGGTCCAGGCCATGGACAGCCAGTCGTTCCTCGACCACAGCAACGACATCGCGCGGGCCGTGCGCGACGCGATGCTGAACATGCATTCGCTGAACGACGTAGTGAGCGATTTATAACGCCATGGCCACTTTTCCCACGCTTAAGACCGGCGTTGTCGCGCAGTATCCGGCGCCCAGGAGACTGCGCTTTCAGAACCAGGTGATCCGCTTTCTGGACGGAAGTGAGCAGCGGTACCGGGGCTTCGCGAGCGCGCTCCGCGAATGGACGATCCGGCTGGACCTGCTGGACGACGCAGAGCTGGCCGCGTTACGCGATTTCTTCGAGGTGCAAAAGGGCCAATTCGGCAGCTTTACTTTTGTCGACCCGCGAGACAACACGACTTATGCCGATTGCAGTTTCTCCGACGACCGGATGTCGATCGAGCTCGCAGGCGAATCGCGCGGCCGCACCACGCTGGTGATTCAGGAGAACAGGAGCTGAAAATGCGATTCTTTCCGCAATTGTCCAGCGGCGCGGCCGGCCAGTTTCCGCTGCGCAGGCGGCAGGTCCGGCGCACCGTTGTGAACGAGACCGAAGACGGGCGCAGGATCAAGCTGGCCGACGACGCCGCGGGAGCCACCGAATGGGAGCTGGTATTCGGCGGCTTGAGCGACACGGAGGCGGCGGCAATTGCGCAGTTCTTTGCCGACGGCGAGGGGCTGCTGGGCGGATTCACTTTTATCGATCCGGCGGCGAATCTGCTGGCCTGGAGCGAGAAACTGGACGACGCCGCCTGGCAGCCGGCTCCCCTCCTTCAGATCACGAGCGGCATTGCCGACCCGCTGGGAACGCAGCGCGCCACGGGCCTCGTGAATCCGGCCGGCGCCGCGTTGAAGATCGAGCAGGTGTTGAATGCGCCGGAGTGGTTTATGTATGCGCTGAGCGTTTACGCCAGAAGCAGCGGCGGGTCGCGGCTGAGGCTGATCCGGTCAGGATCGTCCAGCGAATCCGCGCTGAAGGATCTGACACCGCAGTGGCAACGGCACGTTTTGTCCGGGAAATTTACCGGCATCGGCGAAACCGTGCGATTTGCTCTGGAGGTGGAGGCCGGCGGATCGGTGGAAGTGTTCGGTGTGCAGGTGGAGGCGCAGCCGGGCGCGTCCGGTTACAAGCGGACCTTTTCCCGAAGCGGCATGTATGCCAACGCGCGATTCGGGCAGGACGACATCGAGATCACAGCCGAGGGCGTGAACTGGAGTTCATTACGGGTCGCCATCGTCGCCCAGGGATAAGACAGGAATCCCATGCCAACCATTTACGAGCACAAAGAACAGGCGCTGACGGAAACGCCGCTTCTCCTTTTCGATTGCCTCCTGCCGGACGGACAGCAGCAAAGGTGGAGCACGCACCAGGCGGCGGTCGACGGCGCCAACTACGACGCGCGGGTCCTGCGTCACAACGTGTTCGAGATGCAGGCGGCGTCCGACCAGGGTGTCGACGCGATCCCTAAAATATCCATCACGCTGGCCAATGCCGATTCGCGCTTCTCCGAACTGGAGCGATCCACGGGCTGGAAGGGATCGCGGCTAACCGTGAAGTTTCTGTTCTTCGACCTGAGGAACGGAGCGCCGGCGACCGAAGCGGTGGTCCTTTTCAAGGGAACGCTGAACCCACCCGATGAGATCACCGAGGCGGCCATCCGGCTTACGGCGGTGAACCGCATGAGCATGCAGCGTGTGCTGCTGCCGCAAGTTCGAATACAGAAGCGATGCCCGTGGGAATTTCCGGCGACGGCGGCCCAGCGCGAAGAAGCAGTCAGCGGCGGCAATAACGCTCAATATTCGCGATTCTTCCGTTGCGGGTACTCGCCGGACGTCGCCGGCGGCGCGGGAAATCTCAACGGCGCTGTTCCCTTCACCTCCTGCCGGTTTACGCGCGCCGATTGCCAGGCCCGGGGGATGTTCGCGCGCGACCAGGCGAATCAATTGACGGCGCGCTTCGGGGGCGTTGAGTTCGTGCCGGCGTCGATCCTGGTGAGGAGCTACGGAGACAAAGGATCGCACGTTTCGGCGCTCTCCGAGAATGAGGCCAAGTACAACGACTTCGTCCCTTTGCTCTACGGAACCGGCTGGCACACGCCGCAGATCGTGTTTGCGCGGAATGACGGAAACCTGACCCGCCTGGAGATCCTGATCGGTATGGGCGAGATCGACGGCGTAATCACCGTGCTGGTGAACGACGTCGAGATTCCGCTGGGTCGCGCCGGGGCCAATATGACCGGCACCGGCTGGTTCAACACCGTCACTCTCGGCAATCGTACCGGCGGATTCAATCTGGACTTCACCGACGGGTCCGGCAATCCGCTCGGCGATCCCTATGGCAGCATGGCGTACTTGTCCGTCGTGGTGCCGAACCGGATCAACGACGGACGCAATCTGCCGAACGTACGCGTGCTGGTGCGAGGCATGAAGCTGCCGCGCTACAACCCGGACGGCAGCCTGATCGCGGTGGACTTCACGAGCAACCCGGTCTGGATTCTGTTGGACATCCTGCGCCGCAGTGGCTGGGACTTCGATGAGATCGACCTCGCAAGCTTCGCTGAAGCGGCGGAATACTGCGACGAGCCGATCGCGGCGGAGGACCTCTACGGCAACCCCGCCACCATCGCCCGGTTTCAATGCAACCTGCTTCTCACCAAGCGGCGGACCGCGGCCGACGTGATTCGTGGAATCCGCAACGCGTCGCGGCTGCTTCTCAGCTACGGCGCGGGCGGCAAGCTGCAAGTGCGGGGGCAGAATACGATCGCCGCGCAACAGCCGTCGAAGCCGGAGTGGAGCAACAGCACGGATCCGCTGGACGGCGGCTGGCCGGGCTACGAGTTCGGCGACGGCTCCTCCGGCACTTCGGGAATTCTGCGCAACGCCAACGGCTCGCCCAGCGTCCGCGTCTGGTCGCGGGCGACCATCGACACGCCGAACCGCTTTGCGGTGGAATTCCAGGACGCGTTCAACGAGTACCAGCAGGACGGCCTTTCGCTGGTGGACGTGGATGACGTGAGCCGTGCCGGCCAGGAGATCACCGGACCGCTGAGCGTGCTGGGCGTGCCGAATTTCAGCCAGGCCGCGCGAATTCTGAGATTCAATCTGGATCGCTCCGTGCAGGGAAACACGTTCGTGGACTTCGAGACCAGCGTTCGCGCGCTGGGGCTCAGGCCGGGAGATATCATTTCGCTTACCTACCTGAAAGAGGGATTCGACCGCCAGCTTTTTCGCGTGATGGGCATCTCGCCGGGAATGAATCACCGGTCCGTTCGGATCACGGCGCAGATCCATGACGACGCCTGGTACACCGACGCGAATGGAGCGGACAGCGCCGGCGGGCGTCGCCGGGCGGGCGGTGCCATTGGACTGCCGCGGCCGCTGTTTGGCACGATCGTGGATGCGAACGGAGATCTGCAGTTCGCCGTCACGGAGATCCCTCGGGACGAAGCCGACGGCGGGGCGGTGCTGGATGCCAGGGTGGAATTCATCGCGCCTCCGTCGCAAACCAGCGCAGTCGCCGGAATTCCACTGGTCAGCCTGGCCGCCGCGATCGGCGGCGGAGGAACGCTGGCGGCCGATCAGACGTTTTACTACGCGGTGAGCGCGGTGGACGATGCGGGGTTGGAGAGTGCTCTCTCCTTCGTCGTGCGGGCGCTGATTCCGCCCGGCGGCGGTGGCAACAGCGTGACGCTGTCGGGTTTGAGCTTCTCGAACGGCACCGCGGCGTTCCATATTTACCGGGGACCCAGTCCGCGGCAGCTTTTTCGCATCGCCTCCGATCAGACGCCGGCGACGCAGTACGTGGACACGGGCGCGGCCGAACAGGTGGTGGCGCCGACCGACCCCAACTATCATCACGCGAATTTCTACTGGAGGCTGGAGACGCTGACCGAGGTTGCGGCGGCCATCCACGGCCCGTCCACGGCCGGCAACAGCACGCTGCAGATGCCGTTGAACGGATACGCGGGCATGGCCGTGCGGATCACGCGCGGCAAGGGCGCGGGCCAGGAGCGCACCATCGTATCCAACACCACCACAACGGTTACGCTGACGCTTCCCTGGACCGTGGAGCCCGACGCTTCCAGCTATTTCACGATCGCCGAGTCGGGCTGGAAATTCGGAGCCACCGGCGGCGCGAGCCCGATTCAGTTCGGGATTCCCAATCATACCGGAGCGACCGTGCAGATAACGGGCCGCTCGGCCAACATCGATGACGTCGAGAGCCCGGCTGAGTTGGCGCTGGTCACAAGATGGCTCATCGGAGGCGCGGGTTCCGGCAGCCTGGACTCCGACGTTCCTCCTAAGCCGAGCTTCGGGCTCACCTTGCCGGGGCGTGGAGGGGTGGTAGAGATCGGGGGTATCGCGTTCCAGACCCTGGACAATACGCGAGGCATCACGGCAGCTACGGCGACAATCCATTTCTTTAACGAACTTGCCGGCCAGCCCGCGGCGCAACTGGCGGCTGCGATCGCTGACACCGATACCGTCCTCGACCTGACAACCGCGGGCGGCGCGGCGCCAGGCTCGTTCATCCAGGTGGATCGCGAGGTGATGGAAGTCGTCACGGTCGGCCCCGGCGGCCTGCAGTACGAAGTGGAACGAGGCCGGCACGCGAGCACCGCCGCCTCTCACGATGTTTCCTCCGTGGTCTACCCGCTGGAACGGCAGGTCGTGATAATGCCGTTCGCGCGCGACTTCTTCGGTAGCCCGGCGGGCGGCGATTGGAGCTATCCAGTCGTGCTGCCCGAAGTGAGGGTTTCGAGCGCCGAGTTGTTCGTTTCGAACAGCGTCGGGGCCGGCGAGGCCGAAGCGATCTGCGTTACGCAGAATATCGACAGAGGGCTTCGCACCCTGGCCGGCGGAGAGTTTTCCATCACCATCGACGGATTTCTGGCGATAGAAGACAATGCCGCGCCGGACTTGGTGGTGGACAACCAGTACAGCGTACGCGATGTCTATGCCGTGGTTCGCGAGCAGCCCGTGGGAGCGCCGGTCGACATCCGTTTGAAACAGGATGGCGTCGAGTGGTGCGCATTGTCCATTCCGGCCGGAGACACCGCGTCAGGCACTGTCAACGGCTTCTTCCTGCCACCGCTTGCGGCGGGCGCCCGCGTGGGCGTGGACATCACGTCAGTCGGCCAGGCGGCGCCGGGAACCGATCTCACGATCGTGATCCGCCTTTAGAGGAGCTTGCACGATGCCGGAGACCCTGGATAAGCTTCGTCCCGACCGCGACCTGCAATGCTACTTCGAGCGGCCGTCCGCGATCGCCGCGCTGAGCCAGACCAGCTCGAGCGGATTCACGTTGTCGGGCACGTGGCGGCAGCAGTTCGACTGGGCGGTGATTGAATGGAACCGCGACAACATCTTCGAGCACCCGCTGCTTCGCAATCTGCCGGACGGCGATTTGAGCGGCCTTCAGTTGTCCTATGAAGAGACGCGCCAGAACTGCATCCCGCTTGATGCCGACATCGCTCACACCGTCGACTGGCCTTCGCTTCGCGTTTGGGCGGACAATGGTTCGGGGGAAGCGGTCTATAAGGTTCCGCTGAAGTCGCACGCGACAGCCATTGAGGGAAGCTACACTGCGGCCAGCGCGACGTTCGAACTGCAGGGTGCGTCGGCGGCGGGAGATTATGTTGAGCTTGCCTGGCAGTCGGAGCACTATAATTTCGCATTCGCCAGCTCTTCCAGCCCGCTGTCGGACGCCGCGCAGGACATCGTCGATCAGATCAACGGGCATTCGCCCACGCTCAGCGCGGCGAGATCGGGAAATCAGATTATTCTCACTCACCGCACACCAGGCGAGAACGGAAATCGCCTGGGTGTTTACGCTACCGTCCATTCGGCTTCGGGTCCGCCGGCCGAGTCGTGGCAGCCGGCGGCGCAAAAGTTAAGTGGCGGGACCTCCCCGACGAAGTGGCGTTTCGACTTCGACTTCAGCAATTTGACGGACGAAGCGAACGTGCACGTCCCTACCACCGCTGTACGCAAGCTGCGCTGGACTTATGCGGCGGCGTTGCAGCCCGGCGCGTTCGTCCGCAGCGAGTTTAAAGTCGGCGTCGGCAACTGGACAGTGACCGGAACCGGGCGCGGCTACCGGGTCGCGGGACCGGAGAGTCGCCGCGTGGAAGACGATCGCAGCGAAATTGCCTACAGCGGCTCCTGGACCACCTGGCGCGGGAATTACTCGGGAGGCTCCATCCGTTTCGCCACCACTCCCGGCGACTCGGTGTCATTTGTTTATACCGCGCCGCAAGACCACTCTCTCTACCTGGGCACGCTCTGCTCGGACAACTGCGCGTCGATCTCGATTGTGGTCGCCGGCCAGGCCGTGAATGGGAGAAACCTGCTTGTTTTGGGCGAATGTGTTGTGACCAG
>JACXTT010001872.1_pt1 | contig 34331 bp, 32 predicted proteins | sample 9270951 | NCBI WGS metagenome assembly JACXTT01 (sample SAMN15532306, study PRJNA645909) | rock metagenome | isolation source: weathered quartz diorite | place: Puerto Rico | collected 2017-06-21 | reverse complement strand
CAGCGCAGCTTCCGCACCGCCGAGCAGGCCGTCAAGACATGGTGCGATCAAGTCAAAATCGCCGCATAGAAAAACTTGACTCAATCACTACGCAATCAATTCAGTCAAGGAATCTAGCCGCACCTGCACAGCGACCAAAGCCAGGGGACGCAAGCCATTAGCGAGCCTAGGATTGTTGGCCAGGTTTCACACGACAGCCCCACCAACTACAATGACGCGCTTACCGGCCTGAGACTTGCTCGGAGCCGTGATCATCAGGTCGAGTCGGGCGCTCCACGATGGGCCCCGATAGACTGCTCAGGAACGAGACAACGTCCCGCGTCTCCTCCTCCGTCAAGCGGATGGGCTTGCGCTCAGTGTGTCCCTGGCCGCCATGTGCCAGTTCGGAATGACCAACCGCCGCTGCCGGCGAACGCACGTAGTGCGTCACTACCTCGTCCAGGTTCGCAAGCTGGCCTGCGTGCATGTACGGAGCTCGTAGGGCCACGTTGCGCAAGCTCGGGGTCTTAAAGGCGCCTTCCATGCCCGGTTCGCCGGTCGCCATGAAGCTCAATTCCTGGCACGCTTGCGGGGGCGCGTCGCTGTAGCGGCTCAGGCAGTTGAACTCATCCGCCAGAACCTTGGCTGTGGCGGGCGCGCGGCCACGGTCTGGGCGTGCGGACTCTCTGGGTGGGATGCCGGTGTTGTGGAAGGCCTGGTCGGTCAGGAGCGGGCCGTTGTGGCACGTCGCGCATTGAGCCTTGCCGATGAATAGGCGAAGGCCTTTGACCTCCTGGGCAGACAGCGTTTGCTGGCCCCCGCGGTCACCTTTGAGAACCGCATCAACATACCGGTCGAAGCGGGAGTCGCCGTAGCTCACGGTCCGCTCGTAGGCCGCAATCGCCTTCCCGAGGTTGGCGAAGACGCGATTGACGGCATCGCGTTGCTCGTTCGTCAGCCGAGACCAGGCCTCTCTTTCGTCAGCGCTGCCAAGCGGGCTAGCGTCGGCCGGCAGGCCCTGCAGGTTTGGGACGGCGCCGAACAGGGACTCATATTCCCGCCGGTAGTGCGCGCGCACGACTCGGGCGAACTGGACGCGGTTGCCGCCGTGCTCGACGCCATCCTCCAACGGACCCAAGGCTTGCGACCACTGGCTGTCTTTGCGGCCATCCCAGAACAGGAAAGGGCTGTACGCTGTCGCTGCGACTGGCATGGTACGGCGCTTTCCGACTCCGACGCCCCTTCCGACGGGCAGGCCGTCCTGGAACTGGCGGTCGGGCGCATGGCAGCTGGCGCACGACACCGCCCCGTTGCGAGATAGGCGTGCATCCGCGAACAGCCGCTTGCCGAGCGCGACTGCTTCTGGCTTGTCTGCCACGGCGTTGGACGGGTCGGGCGGCGGCGCAGGAAGCTTATACAGGCTCATCGAGGATAGGACGCCCCATTCTTCCTTCGACCACGTGTCGTGGCGGTCCGTGGCGCCGTCAGCGAGTCCGACGCCAGTGAGCAACGACAGAGACGCCAGCACCACGACCACAGCGGCGAGTGCGCCCGTCAGCCTTCCGCGCTTGCTCGCCTGCCGTGACGCGGGCAGCCTAGATTGGTGGAGCTGGCTCATGAAACTGTCTCCTTGGCCCAAACGCTTAGCGCTGAATCCCTGAGTCCCCGACGATAACGTTGAACACGGCTCCGTCGGTCACATCGCCGGCTTGAATTGCCAGGCGCATGTCCCACCAGCCGGTCATGCTGAACTTCATGCCTTCGAGTGAGTAGACGCCAGGCGCTATCTCGCGTGTGATGCGGGGCTTAGTAGGGAAACCGTGGCCGTGCCGCGGCATGCCCCCGTCGAATCCAATCGTGGCTCGCGAAACAGGTTTCCCCTCGGGCGTCTCCACGCGCACCTGCCAAGCGTGCATCTGGTTGATAGCCGGGCCCGAAGCCGGTGGGTCCATACGGACCATGAACTTGCCTTCGGAGCTAGGATGCTGCAGCGAAAGGTCAAGGTTCGCCGGAGGTGTGCCGCAGGCGGTAGTGAGAAAGGCAAACGCGACTGCGACGAGCGCGGTTGGCGCGGTGAGTTTCAACATGGTTGGGGTTCTTGGAAATGACGATGGAACGAGCAAGGCCGGGCGCTCAATGAGGCACCTGAGAAAACTGTTGGGCGTCCGGTGGCACTTCGACGGCGCGCCGTGTGGCTAACGCACTGAGCGAGCGGCGTCGATGAGCCGCTGCAGGTCGGCCGGAACCGGCATGGGCTTGAAGCCGCTGACGTTGGCGCCGCCGGTATTTCCGGTAGGCACCCAACCCGGCCAGGTCTTCAACGCAGCGGCGAGGAATCGCCAGGCCTGGCCGAAAGCTTCACCCGCCATGTTCTGGCGGAGTGCCCAGCGGAACATCGCCCAGTGGGTGCGTACGTGTTCCGCCGTGGCTCCCTGCCCAAGGATGTGGGCGCGCTCGAGGTGAGTGAACGCCGCGCCTAGCTCGCCCCGCGCTTCGCGCGCCGCCGCGGCATCGAGTTCGGCCTGGACATAGGGACGAATTCTAAGAGCGAAGGTAGTGCGGTACATCGTGAGTCTCCGGGATGGGCTGTTAGACTGAGCGCAATTATTGGGGGCCGCACACGGAAGGAACTTGAACGAAACGGCTGAATTGAGGAGGTAGCGTTGTGACAACAATGCAAGGGGGTTCCGTGCAACCGTCTGTCGGGCGCGGTCGTTTCTCGGCCATCACGTCCGCGGGCCGCGGCTACTTCTGGCAAGGCGGCAGTCTTTGGATAGGTGAAGGTCAGGGCAGAACGCAGTGGCACGAGCACCATGCCCATCAGCTCGTCGTCGCGTTGAAAGGTAGCTTCCGCTTTCGCACCGAGGCCGAAGGTGCCTGGACTGACTACGAAGGCGCCATCGTCCCCAGTGAATGCACGCACCAGTTCGAAGTTGATGGCTCCGCGATCATGGCACACCTCTTCGTGGAGCCCGAAAGCAGCGCCGGGCGCGCACTCACAGCACGCTTTGGTTCCAATGCCGTCGCTGAACTTCCGGCCGCAAGTGCCCACGCGGCTGCCAAGTTGCTGTTTGAAGCCTTGCAGTCGAGCCAGTTGGCCAAGGACATGGTCGAGGCTGCATCGTTGGCAATCGCAGTGCTGTGTGGGACCGCGACTAGACCTGACAAAAACCTGGACCCGCGTCTTAGCCGGGCCCTGGACTATATCCGCTCAAATATTCGGAATCCCATTACACTGAGTGACGTGGCCTCAGCGGTCGCCCTGTCGGAAAGTCGTTTTCGGCATCTCTTCGCCGCCGAAACCGGCAGTTCCTTCAGAGCGTATCTCCTATGGCTGCGCATCAATCTGGCCATAGAGGCGGTCATGTCCGGCGCATCCTGGACAGAGGCCGCGCATGAGGCTGGATTTGCGGATTCGGCTCACCTTACGCGGACGCACAAGCGCATGTTCGGCATCGAACCGACAGCACTGCGCCATCAACCGCTCGGGTAAGCATTGGCTATGGCAAGTGCAAGCAGTGCGCCGCAGCTTCGGGACGCGCGCGTCAACTTCGCGATTTTCATGCGTGGCACTGCGGACCGGCCCATCGCAAATGGTGGGGCGACGTGGTGTGGCATCGTTCGGCTTGCTCACGGTCGTTCTGGACGTGGCAAGGCGGCGGTGGCAGCCGGCGGCTATATCACGGCGGCCTACTGGTTTACGGCTTCGACATCGTTCGCCAATCCCACGGTCACTATCGCTCGCTCTCCCACCGATACCTTCGCTGGCATCCGACCTGTCGATGCCCCTGGCTTCATCGGTGGGTGGCGCGCTAGCGGTTCTCCTTCTCCTATGGTTCGAGCGCCTGCATAGCTCTCCCCGCAGCGCGACTGAAGCTGTCAACGAACAGGGTGCGCGCACGCTATTATGAGGCGTCCGCCCGAAGCCGAACTCCGTGAAGTGCCACGGCGCTACCGCCACTCGACGGCAAACGCGATCAGCCGCAGCCTTGCCTGCCCTCACAGGGGTATATGTTGCGCCACCGCAAACGCTGCGCCGCTGCTTTGGCTTCCCGGCTGGACACGCCATAGACTATCGCTATGGTCGCCAACTCTGACCGGACGCGCCTGCCGCTGTCCAAGTACCGGAAGAAGCGTGACTTTAATGTCACGCCCGAGCCCACGCCTCACGCCGGCGGTCCTTCAGCCGCAGGCCAACACTTGTCGTTCGTTGTGCAAAAGCACTGGGCCGGGCGGCTGCACTACGACTTTCGACTCGAACTCGATGGGGTGCTGCTGAGTTGGGCCGTCCCCAAGGGGCCGTGTTACGACCCTCAGGAGAAACGGATGGCCATCCATGTCGAAGACCATCCCATTGAGTACGCAGGTTTCCAAGGCATTATTCCCCCGAAGCAGTACGGAGCCGGAACAGTCATTGTGTGGGACCACGGCACCTGGGAGCCTGTCGGCAACCCTCACGAAGGGATTCAAGCCGGAAAGCTCGTTTTCCAGCTGCACGGAGAAAAGCTCGCTGGCCGCTGGGAACTAGTGCGCATATCGAAACCCGACGACAAGCAAGACCAGTGGATGCTTTTCAAGAAGCGGGATGAGTGGGCGCAGCCCCTTGCCGAGTACGACGTCATCAAAGCCCTTCCGGACAGTGTCGTCGACAAGCCCCTAGGTCTAATCGAGGAACGCGAGCCTAAAGCTGGTCCCGATTCTTCCCTCGGCGAGGAAGCGGCAATTGACCTCACCCTTGGAGTGACCGCCGAGCTGCCTACGATACTCGAGCCGCAACTCGCTACCCAAGCGGCGTCCCTACCCAAGGGAGACGGCTGGATTGTCGAGACGAAGTTCGACGGGTACCGCCTTCTTACGCGGATAGACGCCGGCAGCGTCAGGCTCTTCACTCGAGGCGGACACGATTGGACAAGCAAGTTCAAAAGCCTTGCAGTTGAGTTGAAAGACCTGAGGGCTTCGAGCGCCTGGCTCGACGGTGAAATCGTTGTCCTCAAGGATGGCCTTCCAGATTTCAACGCTTTGCAGAATGCCATCGACGCGGCTCAGGGCGAGAGCATCATCTACTTTCTCTTTGACCTTATCTACCTGGACGGGAAAGACTTGCGCAAGGTGCCATTGAGCTCCCGCCGAGCCCGGCTGGCACAACTCGTCGGAGCGCCCGGCGAGCGAATTCGAATCAGCGAGCATTTCGATGCGCCGCCGACCCAAGTATTCAAGGCCGCATGCGAATTGGGCTTAGAGGGCCTGATGTTCAAACGGCGTGACGCGCCGTATGTTTCGAGCAGGACTCAGACCTGGCTAAAGGCGAAGTGCATCCTTCGCCAGGAGTTCGCCGTCTGCGGCTTCACCGACCGAAGCGCTGCGCCCCAGGAGGTCGGTAGCCTTCTGCTGGGCTACCACGTAGATGGCAAGCTCCGTTCTGCCGGCAGCGTCGGCACAGGGTGGGATGCCAAGACCGGCCGAGCATTGAGAGTCCAACTGGCAGCGTTGGAAGTGCCTTTTTCACCATTTGAGACCTATGCAGTCAAACCGGGGCGCTGGTCCGAGCGCACTGCGGGCGGCGAGCATTGGGTCCAGCCGTTGCTGGTAGCGGAGGTTGCCTTTGCCGAGTGGACGCCTGACGGTCACATCCGACAAGCCTCGTTCAAAGGAATGCGCGCGGACAAGCCAGCAAGCGACATCGGCCGCGAGGCCGCCAGGACATTAACTTCAATACCTTCACCACACTCCGTAAAGGTCACCAATCCGGACCGGGTAATCGACCCGTCAACCGGGCTGACCAAACTCGACCTGGTTCGCTACTACGAAAGCGTAGCCGACTGGATGCTGCCCCACCTGACGGACCGCCCACTATCGATGCTGCGCGCGCCCAATGGCATCACCGAAGAACTGTTCTTCCAGAAGCACCCTGAGAGCAAGATGCCGTGGCTCAAAGTACACGACCCGAGCCTGTGGCCTGGGCACCCCGCCTTGCTATCAGTCGACACCCTTGATGCACTTGTGTCGGCAGCACAAATGAACGTCGTGGAGTTCCATACCTGGAATTCGTCGGTGCGGCTCCTCGACAAGCCCGACAGGGTCATCTTCGACCTTGACCCGGGCGAAGACCTGAAGTGGCAGCACATGCAGGAGGCGGCACTCCTTGTTCACACGTTACTGACCGAACTCGGGCTCAAGGCTTGGTTGAAGACCAGTGGTGGCAAAGGCTTGCACGTCGTCATCCCGCTGACGCCAAGGCTCGATTACGGCACCGTGAAGGGTTTCTCTCAAGCCTTCGTCCAGCACATCAGCAAGACTATCCCCCAGCGGTTTTCCGCAATGGCGGGGCCAGCGCACCGTAAGGGAAAAGTGTTCGTCGATTATCTTCGCAACGGCTTGGGCCAGACGACCGTCGCGGCGTTCTCGGCGCGGGCTCGTCCAGGCATGGGGGTGTCAATGCCAGTATCGTGGGAGCAACTGATGTCGCTCAGAAGTGGCGCGCAGTGGACAGTCACGACAGCACGCGAGTACCTCAGCTTCCAGACCGAGGACCCGTGGCATGAGTATTGGTCGACGCGGCAGTCATTGACGACGGCACTGAAGCGGCTAAGCTAACCTTAGCGCACGTGCGCTTGCCACAGTCAACAGTCTCGAGGCGTGGAGGATAGTATGCCGGCCCGTTCCATCGCATCGTTGTCGCTTTCCTTCGGCTTGGTTTCCATACCGGTCAAGCTATACACCGCCACGGAGAGTGAGAGCGCCGTCAGGTTCAACTACATGTGCAAGGACGGTTCCCGCGCCAAGCAACAATACATCTCGGAGAAAAGCGGCCAAGTGGTGGAACGCTCTGATTTGCAGAAGGGCTATGAATTCGAGAAAGACCACTACGTCTTGTTTGCGCCTGAGGAACTTAAGGCTCTGGAGGATAGCGCAAGCCATGTCGTCGATATTGTGGCCTTCATCCCGGAAAGGACTGTCGACCCGCTGTACTACGACAAGGCGTATTTCGTAGCGCCCGACAAGCGAGGCGGCAAGCCGTACAACCTGCTGAGAGACGCCATGCGCAAGAGCGGCCGCTGCGCGCTGGCAAAGTGGGCGTCAAAAGGCAAGACGCATATGGTGCAGATTCGTCCGGCAGAGGACGGCTTGGTGTTTCAGCAGTTGCTGTTCGCTGACGAAGTTCGGTCGATGAAAGACCTGCACATTGAACAGGTTGAGGTTTCCGACGCCGAATTGAAACTGGCACTACAAATTATCGACCAGGCCGCAGAGGATAGCTACGACCCAACACAATACGAAGACGAAGAGAAGAAGCGCATCCTTCAGGCCATAGACGCGAAGATTGCAGGCAAACAGATTGTTTCGCCCGAGCAGGTCGAGGTGTCGACCAGCGGCCAAGTTATTGACCTTATGGAAGCGCTGCGAGCAAGCCTGGCTAAGGGTGGCAGGAAAGCAAGGCCGCCAGCGGCCAAGGCCAAAGCGTCTACTGAGGACGTCGCGGACCTCACCACGAAGGAGCGCAAGGGCGTGAAGCGCGCGGAGAAAGTCACTGAAGCACCCTCGCGAGTACGAGCTCGGAAGTGACAGACCACATTTCCGAGCAGCACTACTCGCTGCGCAGTCTCCAGTCTTTGCTCGGCGTATCCCGTAGCGTGTTGGCTGGTCTGATTGAGGCCGGCTTCGTGAGCCCTACACGTGGTCGCCGGAACGAACTCCGCTTCACGTTTCAAGACGTTGTGCTGCTGCGTACAGCATATCAACTTCAAGCCGCAAATATCCCTTCGCGCAAGATTGTTCGCTCCTTGGCCAGTTTGCAAGCAAAGCTGCCCGAGGACTTGCCGCTGACGGGAATTCGTGTCTCAGCGGTCGGCAACACGATTACCGTGCGGTCTGGTCCTGACCAGTGGGAAGCCGATTCCGGACAATTGTTACTTGACTTCGAGGTGGCCCCGCTTCGAGGTGCTGTGACGTTTCTTGACAGCGCGCCGGCAAGTGCAGCGAGTCGGGGTCAGGGAGAAGAATGGTTTGCACTAGCCGAGCAACTGGCTGTGTCCGACCCACAAGGCTCAGAACATGCATACTGGAAGGCCCTGGAATTGTTGACCGTGCCGCACTACGCGGCTTACACAAACTTGGGGGTCCTGCTGGTTGAGAGCGGCCGGCATACGGAGGCGTTGACAGTATTCGACAAAGCTCTGGAACACTTTCCCGCCGATAGCCTGCTTCACTTCAACCGAGCTGTCGTATTAGAGGAACTTTCTCGCCAGGAGGACGCTGCAAGCAGCTACAGCAAATGCCTGGAATTAGAACCAGACTACGCCGACGCGCATTACAACTTGGCTCGTCTGAGTGAATTGCGCGGCGACAACCAAACTGCTTTGCGACACTACAACGCGTACCGCCGACTCTGCCCGTAGTTGATGGATGTGAGGACCATGTAGGCCCTGAAACCATTCGCAATTGACACCGGTGTCGAAGTGTTGGCCGCCGACCGCCTCGAGGTGTAGGGCCGCGCCAGTTGCCTTGTGCTGCATGGCGGCGCAGCCACGAGCGAACGGTCCCACTGGCTTGTGCTCCGTCAAATTTTAGCTAGCCATGGACTTGGGACCCTCGCAGGGGATTTCTCCGGGCACGGCGAGAGTTCAGCGCGAACGCCCAATTCCCTGAGTAAGCGCTACGATGAAGCAATTGCAGCGTTGCAGTACCTTGATGAAGGGAGCCGCGCGCTGTCATCGGCATCAGCATGAGCGCCGAAATCGCCGTGCGCATTGCCGCCGCCCCTAACAATCGCATCGGGCGACTTGTCACACTGGTTCGGCGCCGCCTACGATTCGGCCGCGCTCGCGGTTCCCTTCGGACCAGCCTTCACCAAGATACTCCGCACGGCGCAAAGCTGGCGGCGCTCAATTGTCTTCGAACAGATAGCGTCATTTCCTGGCCGCTTAACGGTGGTCCGCGCTACTGAAGACACCGTCGTTCCGGCCATCATCGGTGAGCTGCTCGTTGCGAACGACAGACGCGCCGAACACACGGAAATTGTCGACATCCCAAATACAGACCACGCTCTTGGCATGGCCTTGCGAGCACAGCCGAGGCTAGTCGACCGCCTCGGAAACGTCATCTGTCACGCCATCCTTGCCTGACACAGAGCAAATTCTTACTTTGCCTTGGCGCCACGTGCAGCTGCCCGACGTCGTTTTATCGGATGTCGAAACTGAATGTCTAGAGTTTCGGTTGCAACGAAAGCGCAAACTCCGCGTTAGTCGTCGTCTCCATGATGTCTATGGTATCCGTGGTGCCGGCTGCCCCAGTACCCGTACGGTCCATAGTATCCACCGCCATAGTACCCGCCATCGTACGGCACCACGACGCAACCGCCGAGCAGCGTAGATGTGGCAATTAGCAATGCGAGAAAGGCTTTCATGGCGCTTCCCTCATCTTGAACAAGTGCGGAGAGGCCAGGCGTTCCAGCCAACTGGCACTCTCCACAAGGCTCCTGCACTCGAGCATCGTTGCAATGGCTTTCGCCTTGGCAACCGACCTCCTGTTCGCTCGACGGGAGCAGCTTACTGCTTCTTCGTCTTATCCATGCTGGGTGCGGCCTTCGCGGCTTCGGGCTGCGCCTCGTGCTTCGCCACATCCGCCTTGGCCTTCGCCTTGTCGGAATCATTCTTTGCGTCAGTCTTCGCCATACCAGCCTCTGTATGGGTGGCCTTCGTCTTGCTCGCATTGTGGTGGGTGCCCTTGGCGGCGGGCTTACTGGCATCAGCCTTTACGTCTGCCTTCTCCTTGTTGGCGCTGGCCTGAGCCTTTACTTCATCGCCCTGCGCGCCGGCACTCTTCTTGTTCTTGTCGGCCTTTGCCTGCGTGGCGCCCTTCTCCTTGACGACCTTTGCCTGGTCTTTCCCCGCATCGCCCTGCGGCTGAGTCGCGGAAGCTGGCACACCAGTCTGCGCGAAAACGGTACCGACGAGGGCTGCGGAGGCGAGAGCAGCGAACAGCTTCTTCATGACGTGAACTCCTGGGAAATATTTAGCAGCTCGGCAATGCGCCTTGCTTACCGGAAAAACGGTACGGTTGGCGTCCGCGTTGACCCACAAGTCGTGACAATCCGTAAGGTTTGCAACTGCCAAACATAAGTTGCCAGCGCAGCCGGGCGCGCCTCCACGTGCAGCCCTGTTCAATATCATTTCGGAAGTTCTTCGAATCCAGTCCCGCGAGAAAGCTCGTCAGTGAACGTTGTCGACCGAGCTCTCCGTTCGGCGGGACAGCGTGTGCTTCCATATCGCGTTACAAAAAGTAACCGCCGTGCGAATCCGCTAATACACCATCGAAACACCCTTGCCTAGAGTATTTGTAAGAGGACAAGGAGTAAGCCATGCGGAAGGTCGCAGCACTGTGGCTTCTGGCCGGAGTTGTGGGACTCGCTTCCAACGTTGCCGAGGCGCGCGTTGATGTAGGCATTGGTATCGGCATCCCCGGGCCAGCTGTGGTCGTTCCTCCACCGGTCTACTATGAGCCGGCTCCTGTAATCGTCGAACCTCGGCCGGTTGTGGTTACACCCGGCTATGGGTATTACTACGATGACTGGCAGGCTCGTGCTTGGCGGGAGCAGCAGTGGCGCGAACGACGCTGGCGGGAACGTCAATGGCGCGAGCGCCATCGCGAATGGCATCGTTGGTACGACTACTACGAGAATTAGAAACGTTGGCACCAACGCGGGCGCGTTCTGACTCGGACGGCGCCGGACGCAGCGTCCCTCCAAAAGATGGGAGAAACCTTTGCCACCAGCTTGCCGTTCCCCGGCAAGCATGGGTTGGCCGCGCCTGACTACGCGGGAACCGCAGGATACGGGTAGGCTCTCCCAATTGCGCCGTACCCCAATTGAGGTAGTCCGAATGGCCGAGGTTGCGACCATGTTGAGTTCATACTCTGCTACCGTCCCCGAGATGGGCCCAGCTGCAAGCACGGGGGAAAGCGGCCATCAAGTTCCCTAGCAGAGACATCCTCAAGGCGCGCACAAGATTCGGTGGGGAGGGCGATGCTTAATGGTTTGCGCCACAGCACCACACCAGTAAGCCGAAGAACACGGGTGCGCACCTCCCTGGGCCCGGGGTACTCCGAAACATGCAGGGGAAGTACCTCCATATAAACACGCCGCCGCACCTCGTAGCTAAGCGGACCCTTCGTGTCACGGCGAATCAACTCTGCGTGCGCCACCTGCAGATGCAGGTACAGCGCACGAAGGACCAAGGCAAAAAGCAATGCTGCTGCTATCAGCATCACGATGCTCGTTAGTCGCTACGGGCATCAGTCGAGACGACGGCACATGTAATGCGTCCTTGCACCAAAGCGCCGAAGGAATTCCTTCGATAGCTGCATCTCCTGCGGCATGTCGTCCAACGCGGTGAGCGTGAACCCGAAGCGGGCAAAGAACGCGGGATGCTCGGCCGTGAGCACTGCAGCCCTGGTGCAGCCGCTGGCGCGGGCGCGCATCAGGATGGCCCTCACAAGATGCGTGGCGATCTGGTGGCCCCGGTACTCGTCGAGAACCGCAGCGGCATGGACGATGACCGTCTCGCCATGCATTTCGCCGCTGGCGCAGCCTATTACCTTCTCACCTAGCACGGCCAGGCTGTAGAGGCGGGACGAGGGATCGATATTGCTGCCGGGCAAACCGCAGGAATGGAGCACCTGCGAGATTGCCTCCACGTCTGCCGACCCGGCTGCGCGAATTCGCACATCTTTTATCATTCTTTTTTTATCCTACACATGCAACACTTTGAGGCAGTATGTCGCAAGAGTACGAGGCATGCCATCGGCTAACTGAATGAGTTCCAATCACTTCAAACGCAATCTCCGCCTGCGCTACGCTTCGCCTCGTGCCCACGCCAGTCAAAATCCAATCCACTTAACTCTGATATAAATAATATTTAAATCATCCATGTAAAGTCATGGTTCCATCACAAGCCAGACGAGTATTCATTCACGCGCCAGTAGTGGCAGCCTTAGACCCGAGCCTTCCAGGCTCCATCGCCTGCGTCATGTCCGGCATGAGGGCCGCAGGTTGCCCCATCATGTTATGACACATACTCGTTTGGACGGCCGTGACCTTGCTCGTTTCCTTGGACGGACGCATCGCCGCCGACGGAGGAACATCGCGTCCACTGGGCCGCGACAAGAGCGGTCTGCTTGGGTGCGCCGGCATAGGGGAATTCGACGGGCGTGTCGGGCTGCTTCGAGGGCTCGCCGTGGCTGTGCGTGAAAAAGGGGGGGACCGCCTAACGAATCTGCTCAATCGTCTATTCCACGTACAAGCAGGACTTATGCTACCCCCCTTTGGTGCGGGCTGTATTCTTGCTGGCGTAGTATACATCTCACATTATGATGGTTTTCATGGCGCGCTACACACGCATCGGCATTCAAAGTCCTTCGTGACTTCAAGCGTGGAGATTGGCGCGGTCTGCGGGGGGGCAATTGGTGGATGAGAACTACAAGCCGTGGAGACAACGCTGGCTGCAATGGCACGCCCGGTCCCTGCTGGCTAGCGTCGTTGCGCTAGCCGAGGCCGAACGGGAATCCTACCTGGACGGAATGCGAGCGGCATACCGCGACCTTGGCGACTTTCCAGAGAGCGAGATTGATTTCATATTTCGGCGCGTGTCGCGGGGCATAAGAAAGCTAGGCCCATGTCCTGGTGTTTTCGAAGTTTCGGCGCTCACTCAACTGCGCATCCGGGCACAGGGGCTGCGGTTGATGGCAGACGCATCCAGGCTCATCCCCGAGGAGCCTCCCATCGCCGAAGGTAAACCCTAGCGAGGGAGCGCTTGGCGGTAGGGCGATGGCACGATATGCTAAGGACACAAAAAGCTGCCGGCAGCGAAGCCTGCGCCGGAGCTTCAGCGTCTTGACTACTTTCCTTGCATGCGGCTTTGCATGCTTTTGGCTTCGAGGATGAGATGGCAACAGGTACCGTGAAGTGGTTTAACAGCGAGAAGGGCTATGGCTTCATCACGCCGGATGACGGCGGCAAAGACCTGTTCGCGCATCACTCGGAAATCCAAGGTAACGGATTCAAGTCGCTCGATGATGGCGCGAAAGTAGAGTTCGAAGTCACGCAAGGCCAGAAAGGCCCACAGGCATCAAAGATTCGCAAGCTATAGGCGCTCGCGGCCCAGTAGTCCAAATATAAAGGCCCTTCGTCACTGCGAAGGGCTTTGTTGTTTCCGGCTCTCCTCTTCCGCCGCTTCCCACTAGACCTTGGGAACAGCCGGTGGCTCTGTCCAGCGTTCTTTTTACTCAAGAATTTGCGGCGATTCTTTTTGGCCACGTTGCGGCGCGACTGCGACCCCAAACAGGGTTGTGCCGCACTGTCTGGGCACGGGCAATCCAGCTTACTAAAGATGCTGCCCACCGTTGATGGCAATGTTCCCGCCGGTCAGGAAAGCGGCTTCCTTGGAACAAGGGTAGATGACCAGCGCCGCGACTTCCTTGGCCTCTGCGAGACGGCCATCAGGAATATTCGGAAGGATTAAGGTGTCCAGAATTTCAGATACATTTCGTCGCAAATTTTTAGCGACGAAGTGGCCGCACACCGTTGCCAGGAACGATTTCAAGCGGTAGCATGCCGCCCCACGCGATTGCGCGGAGAGATTCGTCGTGATTGTGAGCAACATATAAGATGTGTCGCGGGCTTCGTGGAGCCACGTCGAGCACTAGCGAGAGACAGCATCATGCCGCCGTACCTTCACCTCCGTTTGGCCTCTCTAGCCGATTTGCCTCAAATAGCCGCATTGCTCGAACAATGCCGCCTAACCACAGATGGCGTAGCGGAGATTATTGACAGCTTCCACGTCGCGCATAGCGACAGTCGCATCATTGGCTGCGCAGCGGCAGAGCGTCATGGCGAATCCATCGTCATCCGCTCGGTAGCCGTTGAACCCGCCTCTCGGGATAGAGGTGTCGCTACTCGCCTTGTCGACGCCCTCCTGATGCGTGCGCGCGGCACCGATGTGCGACATGCGGTATTGCTGTCGGAATCGGCTCCCGCCTATTTCGCGCGGTGGGGCTTTTCGCTCATTCCTGCCGACAAGGCGCCCTCGGACGCTAGAGCGTCGTCGGAGTTTCAAGGCGCCACACCAACCTCAGCACTGTGCATGCATTGCGAACTGAGATAGCCCGGTCACTGTTCACACAGGCCGACGCTACCAGCGCGGAGGGGAACATCCTGCGGCCCAGCAGCCAGAGCGTGCGTGAGATTAATGGCCACGTGCGCCTCTGGCATGCACTTTGCGTCGGCGAATGGCAGAGAAAGGACTAATCTAAAAAAGCCCAATTCAGCGCGGCAACTTGCCCTAGGTAGTACCGATGAAACCCATAGTTCACTATTTTCATTCGCACCCACCCCACCATGGGGCCCGCTATTACTGGGCTCTGGCAGCCGGCCTTCTAGCGGTAGGCCTCCTGTATCTCGCGTGGGCGGTGCTTTTGGCAGCGCGTTAGGGCGATGCTGACGCCCTAAGCGAATGAGAAAATTGCGCGTCGCGGGCGTACGACTGCCACGGGGCCAACGTTGTACCGGTGGCATTGGCCCCGAGCATCAAACGACACAATCTCGGGCGCCCAACTGAGAGCCAGCAGGCGCCGTATTTCCACGCCTTCAACGACGAGGCCACCAGGTGCGACCGTCACACTGTCGCAATCCAGACGATACTCGGTCCTACCGCGAGGGCCGCACGGCCATCAGGAGCCCCCAAACCAGTTGTATCCCTGGTCCGCCCAATAACCGCCGAGATACTTGTTGGTGACAAATCGCAACTGGGCGTAAGAAGCGCGGCTACGCGCGCGACCTCAAACGTCTACATTCGCCCTCATTTTCCGGCCCCGCAGCTGCTACCGCGCTGGCCGGCAGACTGTTCTCGCGTACGATTACGTCTTGCCGACCCCTGACTGACCATCAGCAGCGCCTGATTGCCGGTCCAGACGTCGAAGACGCACAATCATTTCCTTTTCAGCCTGTTTGTCGCCGTGGGCATTCGCGGCTTCAATTCCCTTCTGAAACGCTACACGCGCCTTCGCGTCTTGGCCGAGGTCCACATAGAGAACTCCGAGGGCTCGCCAAGCGCCCGAATAGTGCGGGTCTAACTCGGTGGCTTTGACCAGATGGGGAACAGCAGCGGCCAACTCTCCTTGTTGCTGGTACGCGAGTGCAAGCGTAACCCTGAGGAGAACGGAGTCCTGCCCAGCGGCGAGTCGTCCCTCCAGCGGTGCTATCGAGAACTTTGGCATGGTCATGACTTCCTCCGTCTACGCCCGACGCGTGTACACCGGACCTACAACTTGCTGCGACTTCGCTTCAACCTCTCAGCAAATGAAGAGAACGTCGTCAGCGAGAGCGCAAATGGTACGACCATGACCTCGACGCGAGGGCCACCACCGGCATGACGGCCATTGCTGGCGACTTCACACCAACCACGCTTTGCCAGCGGAGTGCGGACACTGTGATTCAGTGGGTAACTGACACTACCTGCCCAGAAATGTCTTCCATAATGCATTTCTGGTAGGCCTGTGCGACCACGGCCGCCCGAACGCCCTTGGCCGGGTCACGTCCCATCGCTTCGAGCGTTTCCCACACCCATCCGGGGCTGACGACATTGACGCGAATCCTGCCCTGCAATTCGAGCGCAGCTCCCCGCCCGAACGCCTCGATGCCGGCGTTCACGGTGCCTACCGCTGCACCCCCCGGCATTGGATGCTGCGCGAGGGTCCCGCTGGTAAGCGTGACCGACCCGCCCTGTGTGATGTACGGAACTCCATACCGGACAAGATTGACCTGCCCCATCAGCTTATTGGCCAGGCTGAACGCGAAATCATCATCGGTCAAATCGTCCAATGGGGCGAATTTCGCGGCGCCTCCTACACAGACCACGGCGTCGACCGTGCCCACTTGTTTGTACATCGCCAGAATCGACTGCTTGTCAGAGATGTCCACTGAGACCGGAGAGCTACGACTGGCTCCTATCAAGTCATGCTCTCCCGACAACAAGGCCATAATTTCTTTTCCAAGGAGCCCGGTGGCTCCAATGACAAGTACGCGCATACGCCCCCCCTGATAACAGATGGTGGGTGGTAGTGAATGGCCCTCAGTACCCAGCCCGCCTTCAAGAGATGAAGTCGCCTTGCGAATAGCATACGCCTTGGTGCGGTTGCGTGCGGAAGGTCGGTGCTTGCGCATCAGGTTGCAAGGAAGGGGCCACCGCGCAAGCGGTTCCCAGCCGCATCCGAAAAGTCTTGCGCACCAGCAGTACGCCCGCCGTATCCATCGACAAACCGAGCGGCAAGTGCGGCGTGTGCCGGACAGGGTCTACACAGCCGGTAGCGAGCAGTGGAGAGCCTAGTGCCAAGCCTAGGAAGTGCTATTGACTGTACATCTTGCTCATCGCTATCTGAATTCACACGGTCGGAGACGCAGTCTAGACACCACCAGCTCAGCCGGGAAATGTGGCTTGCCCCACAAAGGCTTCGCATTCAGCAATTGCAGACGCTCTCAAATCACGGGTAAATATCAGTGCAGGAAGGGGAACGAGCGCCCTTCGGTAACGAGCATTTGCACCATGAGCTTCGACCTCTTTGTCGGAATCGACTACTCGGGCGCCGAGACGCCAGACAGTCCGCTTCGAGGCCTTCAAGTATTCGCCGCCGGGGCCGGACAAGAGCCCAAGGCTATACATAACTCAGACGGCGCTCACGGTAATTGCGGAAGCTGGTCTCGCCGCGCCGTCGCGAAATGGCTCATTGAGTGCGTGGCGTCTGGACAGAAGCTCCTGGTTGGCATTGACCACGCTTTCTCCTTTCCCAAATCGTATCTCGACCGAAATCACATCAGCAGTTGGCCGCAGTTCCTAGATGATTTCTGTGAGCGGCGGGCGAGAGAGGATGCCCTTTGTCCCCAAGAGCCAGCCATCAATAGCAGCCGATGCAGTGGTAGCGGCCGGCTGTACGATTGGCAACATGGTAGCTCGGAGGAACTCCGACTTTGCGAGTGCTGGACATCAGGGTCCAAAGGGGTCTTCCAGTTCGACATGCATGGTTCCAATGCCATAGCAACGCACGCCGGCATTCCCTGGCTTCGGCATGTGCGAGAACAGGCTCAAAGCCTTATCCATGTCTGGCCGTTTGATGGCTGGCAACTACCCCCCGACAGGCGTTCGGTCATTGTCGAGGTATGCGCGCCCATGCTTCGGAAGCGATACCCGCGTGCTGCTAGAACTGCTGACGAGCATGATGCGTACGCGGTGGCGCGCTGGCTCAGAGAAGCGGTCGCCAGGGGGGCAATCGAGCGCTACCTGAATCCGCCGTTGACAGTCGAGGAACGCGAACTCGCAGCACTCGAAGGATGGATATTTGGCGTTTCATAACGCGCTCCACCGGTGCCTCGAAAAGAAGCGCCTGGAGCCGGCCCGCCAGGAAAGAAATTGGGACGATGCCATCGCCGGCGCCAGCCCAGATGCCACAGCGCACCCGGCCCAGCCGCCCCCCGGTTTCCCCCTCATTATTAACGGCGTCTTAGTGTTTTTGAAGAAGTAACACCGTTTTCAACGCTAGCGCGTCGGCGACCGCAGTCAAGGCTCTAATGCGTGCAAACGAACATGCGAACAAACGAAAAGGCAGGTGGTCGACCCGTTCCCCTAGCCCGCTTTCGGCGGTGCCTTTTGTTTTCCATCTTCATCGATAGGCCGAAGAAGAGCACTGACTGTCCGGCCTCAGACCTCACTGCAGGCAGTGCGCCCTCGTCACACAAAGTGCGGAAGACCCGCCAACCTGACCCTCGTGGCGGCGCACCACCTGCACGACGAAGTCAAGCATCGCGGCTTTATCCATCAACGTGAGACTTCCCGCGTCGTAGCCACGCTCTTTCGCCGCTGGCGCTTTCACCGACTGGCTATCCACCACGCCCGCGCTTAGGCAAGGCTGCCTGCCTTCCAACTCCCTATCGAGCATCAGCACAACGCCATGAAGCGTCTGGAACAGGAACCGGCGCATCAGTCGGCGAAACCACCAGTACACCGTTTGCCAGGCCGATCCGGCCGTTCAGCTCCGGCGGCAGAGGATATTTTGGAAAAGGACTGGCAGCGCCTACTTGCTGCCGTCGCGCGCGTCGCCGCCGAGCGGGTCGACAATGATCATGGTGCGATCCAGCACGCCGCGCTCGTCAAAGTAGGCGCTGAAGTGCGCCGGCTGGTAGGCGCCCGCGTAGAGCCGATAGGACCAGGCCTCGCGTTTCATCATGGGGTAGTACTCGATCGGCTCGCGGGGCCGGCCGAAGCGCTCGGCAACGTCCTGCTTGGTCCAGACGCCAGGGCGGGCCTCATAGATCTCCTTTTCAGTCAGCATCTGGCGGAAATTGGCCAGCTTGCCGCTTGCGTCGAAGTCCGCCGCGTAAACTTCGAAGCCAAGCGGCTGCTTCGAGTAGATCCATCGGCTGGTGCCGTCGGCGAGCTGGTAGGTCTCGGAGGGGGCGCCAAAGGTGTCGCGTACGGCGCTCTGCGGGCTGCCGAACATCTTCCGGGCGGTCTCCACAGGCTGGAGGGTGGCACAGGCGCAAAGCAGGGTTGCCGCAGCGGCGGCCAGCCAGGCGGACAGGCGATGGCGCATGATCGATCTCCGGTAAGGGGCGGCGGGCGCGATTCCATTCAGCATAGTGCACGCCATGCAGGGACCCGTGCCTGCACAGCTTGGTAAACACGCGGGCCCGGCCGAATATTCCAACCCGTTACGATAATCATTGGACGGGTCCAAACCCGCATCTCGTACCGAGTGATATGAGCCACCGCAGTCGCAAAGCCGCTTGCGCCGGCTACTGGCGCGCTGTGCTAGAACGACACACACACCTGGCTGCGAACCCGGAGCACTGCTTCCTGCTGAAAGCGGGTCTTGTACTCGTTGACGATTGCTCGCGCCTCGGCTTCGCTGCGCTCGTCCGCGGGGTACACCAGACTGAGGACGTATGAGGCCTCGCGCACCACGCCGCCATTGGCGCCGCGCCATTGTCCTGAAGCAGGCCAGGCAGTGAAACCTTGTGCAAAGCGCGGAGCCACCGAGCCTTGCAGGAAGGCGTCCCATTCGGATGCCGACACCACCCCATCAGGCTTCGCCATGCCAAAGTACATCAGCTCGCTAACCGCGCGCTCCTCGCCGGCCGCGCACATGGGGCCGGATACGACTGCGCAGCCGGACAAGGCGAACGTCAGCGCCAACGGCAGCGCAACAGCGACGGCATCTCGGAAGCCGCGCGGAGGCAGGAGCCGATCCTGCATCGTTGCGGGGGATTTCGCGACCACGCTCAAAATGCCCGTCAAACGCAGCACCGGAATCCGACGAACATGTCGCTGCGGTGCGGCAGGTAGAAATTCCGGTAGCGGGGATGCCGCATGCGGGCATGCGTGGCGAACGAGCCGCCGCGAACCGCGCGATGCGTGCCGAACCAGGGCGCGGAGTACTCCTGGTAGGGGTCTGCCGAGAAGCCCGCATAAGGCAGAAAAGCACCGGCCGTCCATTCCCACACCGCCCCACCCCACTGGATCAGGCCGCGGCTCGCCGCATACTCCCATTCGGCTTCCGTGGGCAGACGCTTGCCGGCCCACCGGCAATAGGCCTGCGCTTCATAGGCGTTGACATGGCAGACCGGCAGGTCGAGGGGAAGCGGCACCCACTGCCCGAACCAGCGCAATTCCCATTGCCCCGGCACGTCGCGCGCCGCCTGGCGCCACCGGGCCGGATGCGCCAGCCCGCTCTGCTGCAGCCAGGCCATCCCTTCATCCGACCACCAGCGCCGATCGCGATAGCCGCCCGCGGCAATGAACGCGGCGAATGCCGCGTTGCTGACGCATTGGCGGTCGATACGAGCCGGGGCGATGCGGACTGCGTGGGCGCACTTCTCATTGTCAAACACGAATCCGCCGTCTCCCGATGCTCCCATCAGAAAGGCATCGTCGGCGATCGCCACATCGCCGCCGCCGGGCGCGAGCGAAGGCATCGCAAGCGGAGCATGCAGCGGATAGTCAAGCGTCTGGCGCATGTAGGTCAGCGCCTCGGCGTGCATGTCTTCGTGAAACAAGGCGAGACGGAAAAAATAGAGCGCCTCGTCGGTGTCGTCAGTTCCGGCAAGCCGGTTGCGCACGCCTTCCTGCACCGTACCCACGTAGGCGCGTATCTCTGCGAGCTGAGGCAGGTCCAGATGCCAGCGGTCCTGGTGGGCAACGCGCATGGAATCGAACCAGCGATCCGCGTCGGCCAGCAAGGACGGGAGACTGGCGGCGAAGCGCCCCTCCTGGTCGGCGCGCGGATCGCGCAGTATCCAGTGCTCCGTAAACCAGGCGATATGGGCATACTCCCACAATGGCGGGTTGATGCCCGGATCGTAGCGAACCCGCCATTGGGACGGCGACAAATCCTGCAGGATGGCCCACGTGCGTCGATGCGCTTCGACGAACGCCTCATCCAGCCCGAATTTGTTTATCCTTCTCGCAGCAAGCCCTTCAGCGCTCATCGCCATGCACCCTCCAAAGGCCACAGTGGCAATTATCAGTCCGGCACTCCGGAAAGCCAATAACGGCAACTGGCAAACCGCCAGCCGCTGGTCCCGCTTCTTGCGCGCCGACTACGAAGTCCTGCTGAAAGCGGAGTGGCCGTCGGACGGCGAGCGCGGCGCCCTGCCCGACTGCATGATCGCCTTGCACGCCCGGCGGTCGGCAGACAGTATCGCAAGGTTTGCCGCAGCCTGCCCGGATCGTCCGCTAGTAGCGGTGCTGACCGGGACCGACCTCTATCGCGACATCCACTGCAACGAATCCGCCCGGCGCTCCCTCGAGCTCGCCACCCACCTGGTGGTGCTGCAGGACGAAGGGCCAGCCGAACTGTCTCCCCGGCATCGCGCCAAGTGCCGTGTGATTTACCAGTCGGCTCCGGCATGTGCGCCGGGTACACCCGGTGGTGGCACCTTCGATATCGTACTGGTGGGCCACATGCGGGCGGAAAAGGACCCTCTGACCCCCATGCGGGCGCTGGAACTGCTCCCCGACGATTCGAGCGTGCGGCTCATCCACATAGGCGGCGCCCTTGACGATGCGTACCTGCAAGCGGCGCAGGCTCTGCAAGCGCGTGCCTGGCCGGCGGTGCAGCGCTACGTCTGGCTGGCCAGCCTGCCGCACGCGGAGACGCGCCGGCGCATCCGGCAAGCGCAGGCGATGGTGATCTCGAGCGTGATGGAAGGCGGCGCCAACGTCATCGTCGAGGCCGTAAGCAGCGGTGTGCCGGTGCTGGCCAGCCGCATCCCGGGCAATATCGGCATGCTGGGCTCCGACTATGAGGGTTATTTCCCCGCGGGCGACGCCCGGCAACTGGCGCTGCTGGTCGAGCGGGTCAGCCGGGATGGCGCTCTTCTGGCCCGCCTGCGGGAGCAAGTTGCGCGCCGGGCGCCGCTGTTCGCACCGGCGCGGGAACGGGCGGAAGTGATTAAACTTGTCGCCGACGCCCTGAAACAAGCACGAGCCGCATCCCCGCCGTGAACCGGAAAACGAATGGCGGAAGTTGCGGACACCCGGTGTGCTGTCGGAGATCCTCAAGAATTCGAGGCAATTCGAAGTACTTCCGGGCCCGCGCCGCTGGTAGGCATTGAGACCAGCGACGGCCGCCCTTCCCCACCATTTGCCGTGCCAACCCTGAATTTTTCCCCACTATGCTCCCTATTCTCTTGCGCACCCTGAAGCGCCTTTCCATGCTTGGCCTGCTGTGCGTGGCCGGTCTTGCCAGCGCCCAGCCGGTGCTCAAGGTGTCGGCCATCCCCGATGAGGCACCGACCGAATTGCAGCGCAAGTTCGCGCCGCTGGGCAAATACCTGGAAAAGGAAACTGGCATGAAGGTGGAGTTCGTGCCGGTCACGGACTACGCTGCCGTGGTGGAGTCGCTGGCAACGGGCAAGATCGACATGGCCTGGCTGGGCGGTTTCACCTACGTGCAGAGCAAGATCCGCACGAATGGGGCGACCATCCCTATCGTCCAGCGGCAGGAAGATGCCGCCTTCACCAGTAAATTCATCACCGCCGACAAGACGATCAAATCCCTGGCGGACCTGAAGGGCCGCACCTTCGCCTTCGGTTCGCCGTCTTCGACTTCCGGCCACCTGATGCCGCGGCATTTCCTGTTGCAGGCCGGCATCGATCCGGACAAGGACTTCAAGACCATAGCCTATTCAGGCGCTCACGATGCGACGGTCGCCTTCGTCCAGGCCGGCCGGGCCGACGCCGGCGTCCTCAATGCCTCGGTCTGGGACAAACTGGTGGAGCAGAAAAAGGTTGATACCGACAAGGTCAGGGTGTTCGCCGTCACGCCGCCCTATTACGACTACAACTGGACCGTACGCGGCGGTCTCGATCCGGCCCTGCGCAAGAAGCTGACCGAGGCCTTCCTCCGGCTTGACCCGAGCAACCCCGAACAGCGGGAGATCATGGCATTGCAGCGGACGTCCAAATTCATCACCACCCGGCCGGAGAACTACGCGGGCATCGAGGCTGCGGCGCGTGGCGCGGGCCTGATCAAGTGAGCTTCCGCATCGAGACCGCCAGCATCCGCTATCCCAACGGACAGTGTGCGCTCAGCCAACTGACGCTCGCTGGGGGCCGCGGCGAACGCATCGCCGTCATCGGCCCATCGGGAGCCGGCAAGACCACCTTGCTGCGTTTGCTGGCAACAGCGCTGCGGCCAAGCGAGGGCCGCGTCGAGTTGCTGGAGCAAAGCCCCTGGGCGCTGTCCGCCGGACGCCTGCGGCGCTTGCGCTGCACTATCGGCATGGTGCACCAGGCGCCGCCAATGCCACCACGGCAGCGCGTCGTCACCGCTATCCTGGCCGGCCGCCTGGGCGTCTGGCCAGCATGGAAGTCGATGCTGTCCCTGGCCTACCCGGCTGACCTCGCCGGAGCCACCGAACAGCTCGCCCGCCTCGATCTGGCCGACCGCCTGTTCGACCGTTGCGATCAACTGTCCGGGGGCCAGCTCCAGCGGGTAGGCGTCGCTCGCGTGCTATACCAGCGCCCCGAGTTGATCCTGGCGGACGAGCCCGTCTCGGCGATGGACCCTGTGCTGGCCAACCTCACACTGGGCGAGCTGTGCAAGGAAGCGGCGACGCGGACAGCGACCCTGGTCGCCAGCCTGCACGCGGTAGATCTGGCCTTGCGCTGGTTTCCCCGCATCGTGGGGCTCAGGTCTGGCGCGATCGCCTTCGACCTGCCGGCCGAACGCGTCACCGATGTCCTGCTGCGAGAGCTTTATGCCTCCGAAAGCGAGTCGCCGCCGGTGCACGGCCGCGAGCCGCTGCGCATGGCTGCCTTATCGGCTGGCGGCGACCGGCCCAAATCGGCGTGCCGATGACCGCCCACCCGCGCGATCCGCAGGCGCTGCGCCGGGCGAGCGGCCTGGTCGTTGCGCTGCTTCTGCTGTGGCCCTTGCTAAGGCTTTCCCAGTTCAGTCCGTCGGCGCTGTTCGAAGCCGGAAACCTGAAGGTGATGGGGCGCTTTTTGCGCAGCTTTCTTCCCCCTGAGGTTTCGGCCGAGTTTCTCGGCTACGTGGTCAAGGCCACGCTGGAGACACTGGCGATCGCCACGGCGGGAATTGCCCTCGCCTTCGTCGTTGCCACGCCGCTTGCCGTAGCGATGACGAACAGCCTGTCGATCTCCCGCATCGGACCTGGCCCCGCCCGCAAGCCGCGCATGGCTTTGCGCGTCGGCGTGCGCGCCCTTGTGCTCCTTCTGCGCGGGGTGCCCGAGCTGGTCTGGGCCCTGCTCTTCGTGCGCGCCCTGGGACTGGGGCCTGCGGCTGGCGTGTTGGCACTTGCCATCACCTATGGCGGCATGCTGACGAAGGTCTATGCGGAAATCCTCGAGTCCAGCGACCGGCGCGCGGTGGATGCGCTGCTCGGCGGCGGTAGCGGGCGCCTGGTGGCGCTGCTCTATGGGCTGCTGCCGAATGCGGCGCAGGAGCTGGTTTCCTACACGGTCTATCGCTGGGAGTGCGCGATCCGGGCCTCGGTGGTGATGGGCTTCGTCGGCGCCGGTGGCCTCGGCCAATTGATGGACCAGGCGATGAAACTGCTCAATGGCGGTGAAGCCGCGACGATCCTGCTTGTCTTCCTGCTGCTGGTCCTGCTGGCGGACGCGATCAGCGCCCGGCTGCGCAAACTGCTGGCGTAAATCATGGCAAACAAGACCAAGGCCGCCCAGCTCTGCATGAGCTGCCTGCTCACCCTGATCGCCGTGGCAGCGGTGGTGTCGGCCAGTTTCGCCTATCTCTCGCTCAATCTTGGCCGGCTCTTCTCCATGGACGCGGCCGGCGAGATGCTGCGCTTCCTGCAATCCTTCTTTCCCCCCGACCTGTCGGCCGGCTTTCTTGCCAGGACAGCCAGGGGCATGCTCGAAACGCTCGCAATGTCTGCCGTTGGCACCTTGTGCGCGGCGGTCCTTGGCCTGATCCTGGCGTTACCTGCCTCCGGCCGTCATGGCGCTGCGCTGAAGGCGCTGTCGCGGCTGGTGCTGAACCTGTTGCGCTCGGTGCCCGAGCTGGTGTGGGCGGTCCTCACCGTGCTGGCCGTGGGCCTCGGACCATTTGCCGGCACCCTTGCCCTGGCCTTGCACACCGCCGGCGTGCTTGGCCGCCTGTTCGCCGAAGCACTGGAGAATGCGCCGGCCGCGCCGGCACAGTCGCTGCTGGCAACCGGGGCGTCCCCCGCCCTGGCCTTCCTGTATGGCACGCTCCCCTGCGTCCAACCGCAGTTCCTGGCTTACACCCTGTATCGATGGGAGACAAATATCCGCATGGCGGCGATCCTCGGCTTCGTCGGCGCTGGCGGGCTTGGGCAGATGCTGTACTTCGAACTCTCCCTCTTTCATCTGGCGCAGGCCTGCACCGTCATCATCGCCATGCTCGTCCTTGCGGCACTGGTCGACGCGGCGAGCGCATTCATGCGCCGCGATTGGGTCATGGTTCACGCTTGACCCCCGTGGCTGGCCAGGAAAAGGCGTGGCATACCGGAGGGAGACGAGGCCATTCTTTCCCAAGCGGTTACGCTGCGCCCGCCCCGCGCCCCACGTGTGCCAGCGCCAGTGTCAGCCTTGCCCCCACCTCGGCGTTGTGTCTGACGAGCTGCTACGCCTTGAGCCACTTATCGCCTGCCGAGGTCCGGGATGAAAGTCATCATTCGCGTTGAGACCATCACCGATTGGAGCGAATGCAACACCCAGGAGAGGCGATGCCCGCTGAAGTGGTTGAGTTCCTCGACCGGTTAGGACGGATGGCTGAAGCCGAACCCCAAGGTTCTTAACACTCCCGAAGCTCAGGCGCGCGTTCATATCGACCCATGCGCCACCGCGGCCAGCACTTGCGCTGTGTGCTCGCCCCGCCAGGGCGCGGGGCCAGGCATGCGCACCTGCCCGTCGAGGCGCGGTGCAGGCGTTACCTCCAACTCGCCATCGCGCTCGAAATAGAGGCCACATGCGGCGTTGTGGGGATGTACTGCGGCCAGCTGCGACGGCCCCTCCGCGAGGACATGCCACGCGAGAGCGGCGACTACCTCAGCAGTATCTTCATTGCCGACGAAGCGGGTGCCAAACCGGTCGCCCGCGCGTCAGTTCGCCACCGAGGGATCCGTCAGCGCTACAGAGTTCGTCGTGCCGTGAAGAGACGTTCCCGTCAGAATGCGGTCGGCGACAGATCCAAGCCGCCGCTCGAATCGATCGAAATGCGATAACGGATCGTCGAGGCTGGATTGAGCTTTACCTCCCTCTCCTTCAACCCACCGAGACACATTGCCGAAGTCTGAGCGCCAAGAATGATCGTCCCCGGCTTGGCGTAGAACCGAGCTACTTCACCCGATCTGAGTCGCCCCACTTCCTTCCCTTCAACTGATAGGACTGTATCGCAAGCGCTGCCGTAAAACCCTTGATCTCGGGTCACGACTAACGTCGCAAAGTCGCCGGGTGGCGGGCTTTGCAAACCGCTAAGTCTCTCTGAGGGTACCGGCGTCGCCTCACCCGCCGGTATGGGCGTGGTCGAGCATGCGGACGCCAGCAATGTCACCACGCAGACAGAAAGGATTTTTCTTGGGATTAACACGTAGCTCTCCGGAATGCTCTAACGCATTGAGTGTAGGAACAAAGCGATGGTTGCGGGTGGGTTTCCCGCATTCCCATGAAAATCCGGTTGCCCCACCGTCGTATCTGCGCCACGAATGGTAGGCCTCTCTCCGCGGCGCGTCGTCGCCCGGATGTTAGGTCCGGTGCTGTGTGCCAGTCCCGACAAGCTAGCCGCGCACGGCACGCCGCACGATCCGTGCTGGCCGTCTGGTCGCAGTTGCTGGCGCCGTGGCGGTGGCCAGATTTTCCGGTGGCGCTGTATTCGTCCCCCCGGCAACTGGCGTCTCGAGTGAGCGTGGTCGTGGATTGGGCGGCGGGCTTTTCGGGGAGCGGTTCAAGCCATTAGCGGGGCGCGACATGAGGCCGGCAGCCGTGTTCAACTGGCGCCGACTTCGTTCGTGAGGGGCTTGCCGCTTCCGAACTCCGTCACGCTGCGCAAGGTTGTTTCGCAAATGGTCGTCACGGCCTCGCGCGTGAGGAAGGCTTGGTGCCCGGTCACGATCACGTTAGGAAACGTAATTAGCTGCTGCAGCACGGAGTCGTCGACGATGGTGCCGGACAGGTCGCGGAAGAACAGGTCCGCCTCCTGCTCGTACACGTCGATCGCCAGCCCGCCGAGTTGCCCGCTCCTGAGCGCTTCGATGACTGCTTCCGTGTCGATCAGCCCGCCGCGGCTAGTGTTGATGAGCAAGGCCCCCGGCTTGGCGCGCGACAGCGTTTCGGCGTTGATGATGTGATGGGTCTCGGGCGTGAGCGGGCAGTGCAGCGAGATGCAGTCCGCGCTTGCGCCGATTTCTCCCTCGTACGCGTAGCGTCCACCAAGGGCCTCGAATTCCGGGGACGGGTACTTGTCGTAGCCGATCACGTTGCAACCGAACCCGACCATGATTTTCGCAAACACGCGCCCGATCTTGCCGGTGCCGATCACGGCCACGGTCTTGCCGCACAGGTCGAAGCCCATCAGGCCTTCGAGCGAGAAATTGAAGTCCCGCGTGCGGTTGTAGGCCCGGTGGATCTTGCGGTTGACCGCCATCAGCAGGGCCGCCGCGTGCTCGGCGACCGAGTTGGGCGAGTAGTCGACAACGCGCACTACCTTGATCCCGAGCGTCTGCGCGGCTTTCAGGTCGACGTTGTTGAACCCCGTGCAGCGCAGCGCGACCAGCTTGGTGCCGCCGCGTCCGAGCGCTTCCAGCACGGTCGCATCGGCCCGGTCATTGACGAAGATGCACACTGCGCCGTGGCCCGCGGCGAGGCCCACCGTTTCACTGTCCAAGGGAACTTCGAAGTACTTGAGCTGATGGCCTTCCGCCGCATTCGCGGCATCGAGATGTTGACGATCATAGGACTTTGCGCTGAAGACGGCGATTTCCATGATGTGTCTCCGCGGCGAATCGCGTGGCGCGCTTCGCCCAGGTTGCGCTGCACTATCCGCCAGCCAGTGCGGCGGCGACCTGTACGAACAGGATTTTCACGATGGTCATCGACGGGAAGATCATCGAGTAGCCGAGGTCGGGCCGGTCGGTGGGCGCGACGCGGTTGGCAAAGGCAAGGATGGCGGGATTGCCGGTCGCGCCGCAGATCACGCCCACCGCCAGGTCGAACGGCAGCCTGAAGACCCAGAGGCAGAAAATCGCAGTAATCAGCAGCAGGGCAAGCAGAATCACCACGCCATAGATCAGGAAGGACAGCCCGGTCACGCCGATGGTGGCGAAGAACTTCGGCCCGGATGCAATGCCCACCTGTGCGAGGAAGATGGTCAGCCCGAAGTTGCGCAGAACCAGGTTGGCCGACAGCGGCATGGTCCAGACGAACGGTCCGAGACGGCGCACCCGGCCGAGCGCGAGGGCGACCAGCAGCAGCGCCGCTAGCCCCAGCGCCAGCGTGCCGACGCCGGGAATCGGCACCGGGATCAGCCCCACCAGCAGCCCGAGGGCCGCGCCGATGCCGATCGAGATAAAGCTCAGCTCGGCGGTGCCCTTGATGGAGTCGCCGAACAGCGCGCGAATCGGCTTCATGTGGGCGCGATTGACCAGCAGGCCGACGCGGTCACCGAACTCGAGGGTGAGGTCATCGCGGGGCATCAGGTCCGCATCGCCGCGCCGCACATGGGCGATCGAGCAGACCATGCCTTCGGGAAAACGGATATCGCGCAGCGTGTGCCCGACCACGAGCCGGCTTGAGGCGAACACGCGCATATAGTCCAGGTCTTCGCGATGGCTTGTCATGCGGCCCGGCTGCAGTTCCCCGCACAGCGAGGTGGCTTCACGCAGCACGGCCGGGTCGGTGGCGGTCGCGAGCAGCACGTCGTTGGCCTGCAGGACCAGGTCGTCGGCGGACGGGTGGTTGTGGTGGGCGCGACGCACGGCGGCAATCGCCACCCCGTCCGGTAGGCGCGCTACCACCTCCGACAGCCGCGCGCCGATAAACACCGGGTTCGTCAGCGCAATCTCGGCGGTCTCGATCAGCTTTGGTGGCGGCCGCACGATATTCGGCTTGAGCAGCGCGGTGAGGGCATACAGAAACAGGATCGGCCCTGCCACGCCGACCGGGTACGCGACGCTGTAGCCCACCGCGGCGCCGTCGCTCTTCATCGCCGCCATCGCGGCCTGCAGGCTTGCCGTGCTGGTGCCCGCGCCGGCGAACATGCCCAGCGACTCGTCGAGCTTCACGCCGACCAGCGGCACCAACGCAACCGCGACCAGTCCGGAGCCAACCACGCCGAGGACCGCAGCGGCGTTGGCCTTGATGCCATCGGGGCTGGTCAGACCCTTAAAAAACTGCTCCCCGTACTGGATCCCAATGCCATAGAGAAAGAGCAGCAGCCCTAGGGTGCCAAGGATGGCAGGCGGCGCGGACTTCGGCGCGAACCCGCCGATCGCCAGCCCCACGAACAGCACCGCGCCCGAACCGAGCGACACGCCCTTGATATTGATCTCGCCGAAGACATAGCCCAGTGCAACCGTGAGGAACAGCGTGAGCAGCGGCTGGGTTTCGAGCAATGTCCGGACTGCATCCATGGCAGCTCCTTTCTGATGGGCAGGAGCAAGGGGGCAGCGATAAGCAACTGCGCAGGGTCACGCGCGCACTGCGCGGACGGGGTTGACAGCCCTTGTTCTGGGCTCGAGTGTGGCTTGTATGAATCCGATCATCGTGACAGGCACCGGCCGGCACGGCGGCAACCACCGGAATGCCCCTCGAAAATATACGATGCGCCGCACGAATTCAAGAATTGAAGCGGCGCGGCAGCGGGGCTACCAAACTTCCCAACTCTGCCTAACCTGCAATCGGCCCTCCGTCAGCCTGCGGCGGGACGCGGGCGGTTGGTACCGCTAAACACCAGTCTTCTGCCAAGCCCTATCTCCACCTTACGGCAGCGCCGGCCTCACTTCCAGTTCGGCACGCCCATCGGCGACTTCCAGGCGATCCGCTTCAAGCTGGCGGACATGGCCACGCAGATCGAGGCGTCGCGCGCCCTGCTCTACGCCGTGTGTGCGAGAAGATCGACGAAGGCGTGCGCACCGACACCGAAGCCTCGATGGTGAAGCTCTTCGCCAGCGAGATGTCCGAGCGCGTCACCGGCGAAGGCCAGTTTGTCGACGTGGCCATGTCCGACGCGGTGCTGGCCATGTGCGAGCGCATCGTCTACCAGACCTCCTACACCGGCACGGTTCCCGCGCCAGAGGGCAACCGCCACCCGCTGCTTTGCCCGTTCGGCGTGTTCCGCGCGCGCGATGGCTACGTCTCCATCGCCGGTGGAGCAGCCGGGCTCGGCCGTGCCGGTCAAGATCGCCGGGGTGCCGATCAAGCTCAGCAGCACGCCCGGCAGCATCCGCCAGCGCGCCCCGATGCTGGGCGAGCACACCGAAGAGATCCTGCTGGCGAGCGGCTATGAGAAGAGCGAAATTGACGCAATGCATGGTGCGGGCGCCATTCGCTAGCGCCAGCCAGGGCCCGCATTCGAGAAAAATTTGATTTACTTGTGTAGTAGCTCTGCGTAACGGCCGGCTTGCTCGCCGTTCCTTGCCCATATCCTTCGCGGAGATTGCGACATGGCCATCCAGCTCAACCACACCATCGTCTTTTCTCATGACAAGAAGGTCTCCGCCGACTTCCTCTGCGAGATCCTCGGACGTCCCCCGGCCGAGCCGTTCGGGCCGTTTCTCGGCGTCCGGCTGGACAATGACGTGACCCTGGACTTCATGGACGCGGAAGGCGATGTTGCCCTGCAGCACTATGCCTTCCTGGTCAGCGACGCCGAATTCGATCAGGGCTTTGCCCGCATCCGCGCGCGCAACCTGACGTACTGGGCGGACCCGTACCGCCGCCGCCCCGGCGAGGTCAACACGGACGATGGCGGCCGCCGGATCTACTTCGAGGATCCGAGCAAGCACTTTCTGGAGATCTTCACCAAGGGCTAGGATGCAAGCACCCGCTGCCGTGAGCCTTTGACGAGACACTGGCGCCCTGCCACGCCCGCTCGAGGTTTTGCAGCGTTGACTGCGCTTGGTTGATGCGGTTGCACCCCATAGAATGAAGTTGCGCCTCGGAAAGCGGCTCTGGTTTCTGCCGCATCAAAGGAGGATGTCATGGAACTTCATATGCAATCGCATCGCTACACGCAGCGGTGGCCGGACTGGCGTGCGGCGGCGCTGGCGGGCCTCGTCGCCGGGGTGGTATTCCTGGTGCTCGACTTGCTCGCGGCCATGTTGATGGGGGCCAGCGTCTGGAAGCCGCTGACCATGATCGCGGCCATCATGCTGGGCCCGGATGTGCTGGCGCAAGCTGCCACCTTCCAGATGAGCGTGCTGGTAGCGGCCGTGGTGGTCCACTTCGTACTCTCTGTCGTGTTTGCGGTAATCCTGGCAACGATCATGGCGCCGTTCCGTTTTGATTCGAGCGTCGGCATGGCCTCGGTGGTGGGCGCGCTGTTCGGCCTGGTCCTGTACCTGGTCAATTTCCACGGCATGACTGCAGCCTTCCCATGGTTTGCTGAAGCGCGAGGCTGGGTGACCGCCATTGCCCACATCGTGTTCGGCCTGGTCGCGGCTGACTCGTACCTGAAACTGGAGAGGAACGCGGATGCGTCCGCCGGCGGAACTGGCGGTACCTAGGAGAGCAAGCGCAAGACGAGCAGCGGCAAGGCGCGTGATCCATGCAGACCGTCGCCTATCCCTATCAGCCAGCGCCTGAACGGGGCACCTTGGCGTGCTTCCTGCTGGCCTTGTTCATGCACGTGCTGCTGGGTGTCCTGCTCTATTACGGCGTGCGCTGGCGCAGCGCGGCGCCGGAGGGTGTCGCGGCCGAACTGTGGGACGCGATCCCGGAAGCCGCAACGCCAGCGCCTGCAATCACGCCGGTGCCAAGCCCGAAGCCGGTCGAAGAGGAAGAGGCCGACATCTCGCTGCAGGAAAGGCAGCGCAAGGCCCAGCAGGCCGCGCGCGACGAAGCACAAGCGCGGCAGCGCGAGAGCCAGGCCCGTGCCGAAGCCGCCCGCAAGGAGGCGCAGCGCAAGGCGATGGAAGCGCAGCGCCAGTCCGACAATGCCCAGCGCCAGGGCGAACTGGCGCGGTTGCGGGCGCAGGCGGGCAATACGGGCACGCGGGCCGGCTCCGGCTCCGGCACGAAGCCTTCGTCCGGTTATGCCGAGCGGGTCCGGCAGCGGGTCAAGCCGAACATCATCTTCAATGAAGACGTCAGCGGCAATCCGGCGGCGGTGGTGGCCGTGGCCATGGCTCCGGATGGCTCAGTGCTGTCGGCGCGGCTCGCCAAGTCAAGCGGCAATGCGGCCTGGGACAACGCCGTGCTGCGCGCGGTGCAGCGGTCCGACCCGCTGCCGCGCGACGAGAACGGCGTCGCGCCCTCCAATATCCTCATTACCTTCTGGCCCAGGGACGAGGGCGGCTAGTACCGCCGGCCGCCCTGTCCAGGCGCTACACCTCCACATAGCCCTTGCGCAGTTTCTCCGCCACCAGCTTGTCCGCCTCGCGCCGCGCCCGCTCGGCGCTGTCGAACGCCTTTACGCTGGTCTGCCCTGTGCTGCCGATGCGGCCATAGGTGACGGAGAGCTCCGCCCCGCGCACGCTGGCACGCCAGAACTTGCGCGACGTGCCCTGCTCGAAGCGCAGCGTCCGCACCAGTTCCGCTTGCGCAGCCGATGCCGTCGCCGCGTCCGTCGGGGCCTCGCCCGTTGACGCCGCATCCTGCACCGCGGCCGGCTTCGCCAACGGCACCGGGATCTCGACCTCCACGTCCAGCGCGCGATCCTCGCCATCGGGAAGCATGGCCTCGATGCGGGCCAGCACCGCTTCCGCATCGTCGAGCCAGTCCCTGCCGGGGATGTCCAGTACCCGCCAGCCGAAGCTGCGCAGGATGCCGGGGCGGAATACATAGCGCTCGGCGGTGTCCGACACCGCCTCGGACGGCGCATCGAGCAGGATTGCCAGCGCGTAGCCTTGTCCCGACGGATCGGCGATGGCCAGGTCGCAGCGGAACTGCGAGCGGCCGACGTTGGCGTGCACCTGGTGGCCGCGCGCACGCAGCGCCTCGGCCAGTGCATCGCGGATGCTGTCTGGCGTGGGTTCGCGCGTAAAGGCGTCGCGCGCGCCGGGGTTCAGTGCGCCCAGCACCGACTGGGCGCGCTCGAACTGGCCGCGCGCGCTGGCCTGCGCGAACTGCAGGAACGCGCGCAGTGCGGCCGCGCCGTCGTTGTGCACATTGGTGATCGCCTCGGCCTGGATCGTCGACACCACCGCCATCCGGTGGCGCGCGCGGCTGAAGATCACGTTCAGGCGCTTCTCGCCGCCGCGCTGGTTGATCGGGCCGAAGTTCATCAGCATCTTGCCGTCCGGCCCGGGCGCGTAGCAGATGCTCAGGATGATGACGTCGCGCTCGTCGCCCTGCACGTTCTCCAGGTTCTTGACGAACAAACCGTTGAACTGGTCGTCGTCCTCGCGCACGTACTCGCGTTCGAGGCGCATTGCGAAGTCCGCGTCCTCGGCGGCCAGCGCCTCGAGCGCGGACTCGATGGCGCCCTGCTGCGCCTCGGAAAACGCCACGATGCCCAGGCTCAGCCCGGTCTCGCGGCGCAACAGTTCGCGCACGGTCCGGGCAATGTAGCCCGCCTCGGGCGCATTGCGGCGGTCGGCGTAGACGCCGTCTGCCAGCCGGTGGAAGCTGACCGGCCGCGCCAGCAGCGCGTCGGCGCCCGCGATGCCGGCATCCTCCTGGTCCGAGCGCGGCGCAGGCGCCTCGTCCTCGGCCTGCTCCAGCAACCGGTCGGGAATGGTGACCAGCCGCCCGTCGTAGAACGCCGCGTTGGAAAAGCTGATCAGCGATTCGTGACGGCTGCGGTAGTGCCACGCCAGCAGCGTGGCAGGCAGGTTGCGCGCGGCCTGGTTCAGCAGGCTGTCCGAATCGAGATTGATGGCGATGCGGTCGCCCTCCTCTTCCACCACGATCTCGTCATCGCCCTCGGCCCCGCCGGCCGTGAAGAAGCTTGTCGGCGGCAGCTGCATCTCGTCGCCGACCACCACCACCTGGCGCGCGCGGCTCAGCGCAGGCACTGCCTCCTCGGTCGGGATCTGGCTGGCCTCATCGAAGATCACCACGTCGAACAGGTCCGGCGACAGCGGCAGCGTGTCGGATACCGACAGCGGGCTCATCAGCCAGATCGGCTTCAGGTCGTTGATGACGATGCCGGTCTCGTCGTCGGAGAGATCGCGGATCGAACGGTGGCGCATGCTCTTGCCGAACTCGTGCTCCAGTTCGCGGCGGCCCGTTGCGTATTGCTTCTTGAACGCCTTGCCGTCGGCGTCCAGCATCGTGGCCGACAGCGAGGACACGCGTACGTTCTCGGCGAACTGCTTGTGCCGCGTGGCGCGCACCACTTGCGCGTTCAGCGCGAGCAGTTCGCGCTGCCCTTGCGCCACGGCGCGCGCAGCCTGCGCCAGCGCCGCGCCGCCAAAGCGCGCCAGCACCGGGTTCTCACGCGCGAGACGGCGCAGCGCCTCGTCAGCCACCAGCGCTTCGAGCTGTGCCGGTGCATGGTCGAGCCACTGCAGCGTGGCGGCGCAGGCGGGGTCACCCGCGTGCACCGCGCGCAACAGCGGCAACAGGTCTGGCAGGTCATCGAGTGCCTCGCGCAGATCGCGCAGCAGTTCGGCGATATCGCCGAGGCGTGCGTCGGCGGCCAGC
>JACXTT010001871.1_pt1 | contig 34340 bp, 32 predicted proteins | sample 9270951 | NCBI WGS metagenome assembly JACXTT01 (sample SAMN15532306, study PRJNA645909) | rock metagenome | isolation source: weathered quartz diorite | place: Puerto Rico | collected 2017-06-21 | reverse complement strand
TTCCGGAAAAGCGATTCGGCATGCGCGTGGATGTACTTTTCCTCGTCCTTAGTTAAATCCTTGCTAGTCAGCACAAAAACGGAAAGCTCCGCTGTGCGAGGATTGGAACGCCATTCCGCAAGCAATTCAAGACCGCCAGTCTTGGGGAGCACTAAGTCAAGAATAGGCACGTGAAGCGCCCATAGTCCCGATGCGGGCGGTGGCGATGCTCTTGCATTTGGCGGACAAGACAAAGATTAAGACACGGCCGGGCTGTCATGCGGTGCGGGCGGAAGTGTGGATGGGTTTATCCAACGATTCGCTGTCCCATTTCGCGAGTCTGGCGCCGACTTCGTAAGTGCTCTGGCAGAACTCGAGGAGCGCCGAACTGGGAGATGCGGCCCGCCGAACGTCTTCATACATGAGCAGGAATTCGTTGAGCTGGGGCTGGTAAAAAGCCGCTTCAGGGCGGACACGGGACTCCCGGAAACCCTGGGGTTCGGGAGCCATGTAGGAATAAAATGCGGAGCCCTGAACGTCGCCGCCGCCGGGCCAGAAGCCGACGCTGCTGACTTCATGCGAGTAGGCTTCGCGGGTGATGACATCGGCGCCGGTGCGCTCGGGAGCCCGGCGGCCGGAAAAGCGGGTCACCGCAAGGTCAAAGCTGCCCCAAAAAAAGTGCACCGGGCTGCATTTGCCGATGAAGCCGGATCTGAACTCGTTGAACACGCGGTCCACGGAAACAAGGACTTGCCAGAATCTACGAGCATACTCCGGATCGTAAGACGCGTGAACGCGATCCTGATCGAACGGAATAGGGTTGGGTATTTCGACTGGCATTCTCCAAATTTTGACCTGGATATCCGCGGAGCGCAGCATGCCCATGAATTCCTGATAAAAGTCCGCAACTGAGCGCGGGACAAGAGGCAACGTCTTGCTCCAGCCGTCGTTCCTGCGGAGCACCAGCACGTGGTCAATAAAATCAAATTGCACCTCGAAGACTCGCCCAGCATAGGGGATAAGCGAAGTGGTAAGGCCGCGTGAGGCCACGTACAGCGGTACGTTCCACCAGTGGTTCACCGTGGGCGTGAGCGCCAAACGAACTTTGCCGACGATCTGAGTCCACATGTGGAGCGTGGCGTAAGTGTCCTTCCAGGAGTCTAGTGGCAGGGGCGGCCAGCATTCGGCAAGATCGCTAAGGTTGGTTTTGCGTGATGAGCTCATGTGGAGGCTCCCAAGTGTTCGCGCAGCTGTAAGCCGGGCAACGAACGGAGAAACAGGATGAGGCATAGGTTAGCGCAAGAAAGTACGCATTTAAAAGTAGAGAACCTTAGCGGGAGGGGGAAGCGGGATCGGGTGTTTCTACGACGTTTTGGCCACGGAAGGGGAGTTTGAACTTGCGGGAAATATCGGGCCAGAATTCGCGGAGGGCTTCGAAACCCATCTCGGTGAGGACGCCGAGGCCCACGCGCTGCACAAAAGGGGCGATCCCGCGGTGGTTGTCGGGGTGGTAGGTGTTGCTCACAAGGGCCGAGGTGGCGGTTCCGAGCCATTGGGAATAGTTGAACATTTGCGTGCCGTCCTCGCGGTGAGCCACGAATGCATGGTCAATGGCGTGAAGCAGGCGCTTTCCGGAGCTGCCGTGGATTAAGCGGTAGTAGCGCGGGTCTTCCTTAAGGAGCACGGGGTAGGCGAAGTCCTTGAAAAATTCACTCGTGGTCTGATCGGCGAGATTGGCAGCGAAGCGTTTTCCGTAGCCAGCAGCGCCCTGGCCATAGGAGGGATCGTCGTCTTCCGCCTGGCCGATGCCGGCGTTGAAACCCGCCCCGAGAAACGTGGCGGGATCAAAGGTGTCCTGGACGAAAAGAAGGAACTTGTCCTTGGTTTCGAGGGTGCAGAGCACGATGCCGGGCTTGTAGTGTGGCGGATGGACGGACTTGCGCTCGAGTTTACGAGCGAAGGTGCCGACGAGCTTGCTGAATTTTCCGTTGTAGTCCGCCCAACTGGGCATAGGAGCGGGCTGGACGCAGGGTAAAGGAGCGCTGGGCTGGGTCTGAGAATTAACCTCAGACGACGAAGGCAGTGGCGGCGGAGTTTGAGGCTCCTGCGCGGAGGCCAAGGGGCCCCAGGCAAAAGCAGCCAAGAAGCTTAGCCACGCCCAGAAGTGAAGATGGGTCGGAATCGCCAAAGTGCAGCTTGCAGCGTATCACTTCTGCTAACGGTAGAAAACGTCTGCCCTTCCCAGCGAAAAGAAGGAGTTCGAGTGTTCGGATATGGGACGAGGATTTGGGTAGGGCGAGATTTCGCCTTTGGTCAGGAAACAATTTGGAGGAGAGGCTCGTATCTCAATGCAAATGTCCAAAGGAGGCAGCCAGCCATGATCAGCCGTAAAGAAGGACCCTTCAAGAAAACATCTCTTCTTCTCACAGCGACGGCCCTCTTGATGACGCCGCTTGCGAGTTTTGGCCAGGCCGCCAAGCCGCAGAGCCCGGCAGGTGGAGCGGCGAGTCAGAGCTCCCCGTCACAAAGCGCCTCCGTTGACAAGCGGGATATGTGGCTGCATGTGCGTGTGGATAGCCCTGATGCGAAGGGCGAACGCGTACGGGTGAACATTCCCGTTGAGCTAGCGGAAAAGGTATTGCCGACAATCAACCACGACAAGCTCCACGGCGGAAAAATCAACATTAATTGCATGCACGGAGACGACGTGGACTTGCGTGCGCTGATGGAAGCGGTGCGCACGGCAAAGGATGGAGAATACGTGACGGTTCAGAGCGACGACAGCGACGTACGGGTGGCCAAACAGGGGGGACACCTCATCATTCACGTTCTGGACAAAGGCAAATCAAAGAAGGAACAGGTGGAAGTGAAAGTGCCAATGAAGGTGGTGGATGCCCTGTTCTCGGCGGGGAAAGACGATCTGGATCTGGTTGCGGCGCTGCACGTGTTGTCGGGAATGGGCGATACGGAGCTCGTTTCGGTGAAAGATGAAGAAAATACGGTACGGATTTGGCTGGATTCAAAGAACGTGACGGAATAGCAGCGAAGATCGTCAAGGCGGTAGCAGATGTGCCGCACGGCCTGCGAAAACGGCCTAGTGAGTAGGATGGGGAGAAAAAATCATGTTGCTGGCAAAGATGGCACTGGGATTGGGCGGAACGCTCGTCCTGGCAGGTGTTTATACGTTTCGCGAGGGTGTGATTCGGGTGGATGTGGACGAATACCATGCCAACGGCTCGCATGTGCACTTCTTTGTGCCGGCGGCCGTAGTGCCGATGGCCATGCACTTCACTCCGCAGGAGTATTTGAAGGATGCCGGGGAAGAAGTGCGGCCGTGGCTGCCGACAGTGCGCGCGTTCACGAAAGAGCTGAAAAGATTCCCGGACGCCGATCTGGTGGACGTTCGTGACAACGAAAGCCATGTGCAGATTCGCACTCGGCATGGAAAACTGCAGATCGATGTGTACGACCCAGGCGAACTGGTGCACATCGTTTGCCCGCTCGACTCGATCGAGGATGTGGCGAGCGAACTTGTTATGCGCGCTCCCGGCGCGTGACAGGCTGTCCTTTCCCCCCCATTATTTTGCAAGAAGGCAGATCCCTTGCTACGCCTGCCTGCGCAGGCAGGTTCGGGTTGACTCTTGTAGGCTTTTAAGAGCATGCCACGAATAAAAACATTTTTGACGAAAGCGGTGCCATTTTTGGACGCCACGGAGACCTATTCGTAGGCGAGGGCCACGACAGGATCGTGCCTTGAAGCGCGCAGCGCGGGGTAGAGCGCGCCAGCGGCGGCGCCGGCCAGCGCCAGGGCGATGGACTGCAGGACCCAGCGCGAAGAAATAAGAATCATAAGGGCGGGATTAGTTTCCTTGAGAATGGCTTGTGTGAGGAAGGTGACACCAATTCCGAGGATGCTGCCAAGAAGCGTGAGGACAAACGTTTCACCCAAAAGCATTTTGATAATGTCTAGCCGGGAGCAGCCCAACGCTTTGAGGATGCCGATCTCGCGAGTGCGTTCCAGTACCATGGTGTGCATATTGAGAAGGACCACGAGAAAGCTGATCACGATGCCGAGTCCCACCATGGTGCGGATAAAAGGTTTCAATTCAGGGAGATTGGACGAATTCATGAGGGAAACATACTCGGAAATGGAACGAACCCGATTGTCGGGTGCAAGCTTGAGGATTGCAGCGCGAGTGCCATCGGTATCGCCCTTGCTACGCACGTAAATCATGGAGACGCGTTTTTCGACGCCCGCAATGTCCTGCGCGGTCTTAAGCGGAATGAAAAACCGGGCGCCTTTCCCGTGGGCCACAATCCCCGTGATGGTAAATGAATGATTTAAAAGACTTACCGTGTCACCTACGTTGAGATGGCGCGTTTTGGCAACGATGTCATCTGCCAGTGCTTCATTGGCAGCCTCGAACGGGCGCCCCGTGCGGAAAAGAAAGCCGCGGCTGAGGGCATTGAAGCGCTGGTAGTCAATACCATAGACGACGACGAAGTTCTTTTGATCCATGAGCGTAAGCGTCGGGGCGACCTCATCGACCTGGGGCAGGGCTCCGATCTGGTCGCCGAGAGTCTCCTGCATCACGGCGCTAGAAAAAGCAAAAAAAATCGAAGAGTTGGGAGGCTGAACGAAAAGATCGGCTCCCACGCCTTCGACGCGCTTTCCCCATTCAGAGAGGACACCGGTGGTGAGGCCCGCAATCATAAGAACAAGAATGACTTGAATGGCGATGGCAGCGACGCTGAGAAAGCTGCGGAGTGGACGAGCGATGATGTTTCCCCACAGCATTTGAAGCTGCGAGAAGCGTCCTTCAAAAGTGTCGTTCATGAGGCGAAGCCGCGAAGCTACTGTATCATCGAGATTTCGTGAGGGTCAAAGCCGCTGGGAAGCCGGAGAGAGGCACGCCGCATGCCGAATCCCGCGGCAAATATTTCGGGGACGTAAAGTTTTCAACACAAGTGTTGATAAGTTTGTGGAAAAGGCGTGGTGGAGGCGTGCTAACTGTTCTCGCTTCAATGATCTTTTCCGGTTTGCACAATTTCCGTGCAGAACGGCAACGGATCAACGAAAAACAGAAGCGATTCGAGAACGCCGAGAGTCAGTACCACTTCGGAGGGCGTTCCAGATGAATCTTGATGATCTGTCTTGGATCGGTCACATCAAACCATCGACCGTACGATTTCCACCCTTCCGCGACGACCTGAACAAGCGCTTTACCAAGATTGGCGTCGGGGACGTGGGCGATACCTTCGCGATTTGTTTTGACGCTTAATTCTAGTTTCTTGTCCTTCCTCAGTTTACGTTCCTCGATATATTTCACGTATACGCTTGCATTTTCAACCGGCACGTTTTTGTCACCGCCGGTAACTTCAATGGTGAGCCGGGTAGGAGAATTGGAAGGCAGGGTCTGCGGCTTAGGCGAGGGCGCCGGGGAATCCTGCGCGCGAACAGAGGATAGCACAGCAGCAAAAAATCCCAGGGCAAGAAAAATTGCAAGACGCGAGGCGAGAATTGGCAAAGATCTGCTTATTTGCACAATTCCATCCTCCACGGAAGTAAGGGGCGGGTCAAGCCTGTCCGATGTTTGGTAGTGTCCGGATCTTGCGGGCGTTTCATTGCAAGCCTGATGCTGTAGGATGCTTTGCTTGATAGAGGTGGATGTCTCCTCCCCCGGGAAGCCGCAACTTGGTTATGGAGCCCCAGGGTGCTTCCTGAACCTCAGAGCATTTGACGCGCTTCTTACCCAGGGAAGTCATTTCGGCATTCAGATCCTCGCACATGAGATAGAGTTCGTGGACACCATTCTCGTCGGACGGGTGGAACGCAGCTTCTGCCGGCGGCAAGGCAAAGATCAGCCAGCCGTGACCCGCATCAACGGACTTGAACCCAAGGATGTCGCGGAAAAATGCGCGATCCGCTTCGGCATTTTTGCTATAGACAACCACGTGAGCGCCAGAAATCATGTGCCCCTCCTGACAACTGCGCAGAACTCCCGGCAGGCTGCATGTTCCGCGGAATCCCGGAAACTTTGTCGGGTTCAAAGTAAGACATTACTCCAAATCTTATTTGATGCCGAGCCCGGTACGCTGCGCTGCTCAGTAGGTAGGAATGGTGGCGATGACGACCCGTAAGGGTGACGGGTGCACGTCAAAAAAGTTGTAGGTCAGGCTGCTAAGCGTTCGGATCTGCGCTCCCAAAAATCTTGAAAGCGCCCACTCAGCTTCGAACAGCGCAGCGCGATGATGGCGTTCGAACCGCGTACGGTCCAGTGCATGCCAGCTCGTTTTAGGCGCGTGCCGATAGCCACTTTACAGCCGGCCTCTACAACTCCCGTCGAAGTACATAATCCCTGGGCGTGAAACTCCGGATAGCGCATTCGCTCGCGATTGCTCTTGAAATAGTGCAGACAACGGCGCGCCTCTCTGAGCGCACTACTTGGCGGCGCATGGCGGCGAGCAGCGCGCGGAACTGTCCGCTATCGAGTTCTTCATGGCGTCGTTTGGCCCACAGGGCGGCGCGCGGAGAGGCGAGGCCATAGAGAGCTTTGCTGAGTTCACTCAAGTGCTGCTTGGCATGAAAACGGTCGACGATCTCGATGGTCCCGGGGAACAGTTCCGCGACCAGATTCCAAATCCAGGGGGCACCATCTCCGAGCGCCGCGGTACGCGCGGCCTGGGTGAAACGGCGGCGCTGGGTCTCGCGCCAGACGCGCTCGGCAAAGGCGGAACGTTTCTTGGCGATATCCGGAATGGAAGCACTTTCGATGGCTGCCGAATAGGTGATCGATCCTTCATCGCGGATGGGTGTGCCGTCGGAGTCGAACGATTCCGCGCTCCACACGGTGCAGAGTTTGACTTCCCGAGTTTTCGCGGCACCCTCCCTCTTACTGGGCACGTCCGTTAGTTCCTCCGCCCGCAGGGGGATCCCGGTTCCATCGATCCCTAGGTAGAGTGTCTTGGGCAGTGGAAGAGCATCGAGAGGCTCGCTGTGATGGCGTTCATCTTCCGCGATTTCCTGGCCCAGGGCTTCGGCGGTGCGTCCGACTTGCTTAGTATCGACGTCTACACCGGCTAGTTCTTGCAGTAGTTCGCTGCCTTCCTGAAAGCTGACCATGGCGCCGACGGTACCGGTCATGCGCGTGAGTGCGGGAGACAGGGAGGTGTTCTCGATTCCCAGATGTTTATCGCGGGGACAGCAGCCGCCACCGCAAGAGGAACAGTGATAGTAGGCTCGCTCCAGACGCAGCGGCCCGAGCACGCTCTGGAAGTGCTTGGTCCGGCGTCCGGCAAAATGTGTTTTGCCGCCACAACGGCAAGGGACATGGGAAGCCACTTCGTCCGATGTGTCGGCATTGAGCCGTTGTTCAATGGCGCGCGCCGCGAGCCGCAGCGTGCCATGGCGCAGGGCCATTTCCAGGGCCTCGAAATCCAGCTCGGCGACGGCCTCCCGACCTAAGAGTGCTTCGACCTCTTGGACGACTTCGCTTTCCAAGGCCGTCTGGAGCCCCTTTTTTGGGCAGCTTCGGAAGCCGCCGGAGCTTCGAGTTGGGCATCCGCCCATTGCTCGCAGGCCTCCCAGAAGGCTTCCACCTGGCGTCGGAAGTGTTGCCCCGCCTCGACCTGACGGAGTACCAGTTCGGCCTGTGCGTCAGAGACAAAGCGGGACTGCGTATGGCCTGCCACTCCGCGGGTGAGACTGAAATAGGGGCCGTGGCGTGCCTTGGGGTCGCCGGCACAGGTACAGCCGGGCTTACTGCACTTCACGTAGCGCTCTGAGAGCGAGCCTCGGCGCATAGGCTTCGGCTGAGCGAACTGCATGGCCAGATCACGAACGCGCGCAGGGATCTCCGGAGAAACGGGCATGGTTCCTCCTTACGGCTATAATAGCCGTAAGATACCTACCGCACAACCCTATTCTCGCGCTATTCTGATTTCTATGTCGTGCGCCCTAAGGGTGACCGATAATTTGACTGGCTGGTTGTGGTCTTGTACCTTTGCAGGAATCTACAGGGCAGGCAACGGCGGGTTCCTCGGCAGGCGCGTCGCAATGTCCCAAGATTCCGCAAAGCTTCGATGATGCCAGGGAATGTAGCGCATGGTTGCGCTGATCGACCTTGGTCAAAGCGGTTGTTTAATACACTGGTCAAGAGGAGAGAAAGATGGGATTTGCAACAAACGCGATTCACGTCGGACAGGAACCCGATACCGCTACAGGAGCGATCGTCCTGCCCATCTACCAAACCTCTACGTATGTCCAGGAAGAGCTGGGAAAAACCAAGGGGTACGACTACGCACGCACAAACCATCCCAACCGGAAGGCGCTGGAGCGAACGATAGTAAAACTCGAAGGCGGCTATGCGGCGTACGTTTTCACTTCAGGAATGGCGGCAATCGACGCGGTGTTCCGGTTGCTGCGGCCCGGGGAGCACGCGGTTATTTCTGAAGCGGTTTATGGAGGAGTGTTTCGTCTTTCGACGCAACTGCTGGTGCATTTCGGGATGGAATTCAGTTTTGTAGATACGTCCACCCCCGACGCGGTGCTGGCAGCGCTGCGGCCAAACACGAAGATGCTGTACGTGGAAACGCCCACGAACCCCACGTTGCGGGTGACGGATATTGCGGCGATGGCCAAGCTGGCGAACGAACGGGGCATCACCCTGGTGGTGGATAACACGTTCATGAGCCCGTATTTGCAGAAACCGATCGAGCTGGGTGCGCACATCGTGGTGCATTCGATGACGAAATATTTAAACGGTCATAGCGACGCCACGGGCGGCGTGGCAATCCTGACCCGATCCGAGGACGCGGAAAAAATATATTTTATCCAGCGCTCGGCGGGGAGCGGACTGGCGCCGATGGATTGCTTCCTTGTTTCGCGAGGCATCAAGACTTTGGCGGTGCGCATGCTGCAGCACAATGCCAACGGCATCGCAGTGGCACGGCATCTTGATGCACATCCGAAGGTGCGCAAAGTGTATTACCCAGGGCTGCCGACGCATCCGCAGCACGAAATCGCTCGCAAGCAGCAGCGCGGACCGGGGGCAATGCTGGCGTTCGACCTGGGTTCGCTGGACGCAGCACGACGCTTCCTCAACCAGGTCAAGATCTGCTCGCTGGCAGAGAGCCTGGGAGGAGTGGAAACGCTCATCTCGCTGCCAGCCATCATGACGCATGCGTCGATGCCGGCAGAGGTGCGCGAACGCGTGGGAATCACCGAAGGACTGGTGCGGCTTTCCGTCGGGATCGAAGACGTGGAAGATATTATCGCGGACCTGGACCAGGCGCTGTTGTACCTCTAGGGCCGTAGGGCGGTCGCACTTCTCACCATTGCATCAGCTTCTCCCCTGAACAAACTGGATTTAAGCCCAGCGGTGGAGTAGCCCGCCGAGCCGCAAACACTTCCCCTTGCTTATTGACAAGAGTGAAGGTAGACTCCCCCTCAGTAACTGAGAGGAGCGGCGATGAGTAAACCGACGGATCTGGTGCAGGGCACAGTGGACTTGCTGATCCTGAAAACGGTAGCGCTGGAGGTGATGCACGGATGGGCGATCGCGCTGCGGATCCGGCAAGTGTCGGGGAATGTTCTCCAGGTAAATCAAGGGGCGCTCTATCCGGCGCTGCATCGGCTGGAACAGCAGGGGTGGATCCAGGCGGAGTGGGGCGAATCGGAAAATAACCGGCGGGCGAAATATTATTCGCTGACGAAGGCCGGGAAGAAATACTTGCGTGACGAACAGGCAAACTGGGAGCGGCTGTCCGAGGCGATTGGCCTGGTTTTGAATACGGCGTAAGAGGGAGGGCACCATGCGCTTGCTAAAGAAGACCTTCCACAGGATTCGATCATTGTTCCGGAAAGACGCGGTGGAGCAGGAGCTTGATCAGGAGCTGCGCTTTCACGTGGACCGCCAAATCGCGGAAAACCTCTCGGCGGGAATGACGGCGGAAGAAGCCCGCCGCGCGGCGAGACGTGAATTTGGCGGAGTCGAGCAGGTGAAGGAAGAGTGCCGGGACGCCCGCAGAGTGAATCGCTTGGAGACCCTAGCGGCGGACCTGCGCTACGGATTGCGCACGCTAAGAAGAAGCCCGGGTTTCGCCGTTCTGAGCGTGCTCACGCTGGCACTGGGAATCGGAGCGAACACGGCGGTTTTCAGCATGGTGAATGCACTCTTACTGCGTCCGTACAAGTTCTACGACCTCGACCGGCTCGTTCGAGTCTGGGAGTACCGTGGCGCGGACGAAGGATTCGATTCGAGATACGTCGCTGCGGCAGACGCGGAAGATCTACGCGGCAAGGGCGAAGTTTTCGAGGCAATGACGACGTATGGTTGGCGCAATTTTAGCTTGAACAAAGAAGGCGACGCACAAGCGATTCTCGGGGCCAGGGTGTCCGCGAGCTTTTTCGAATTGCTTGGAGCAGTTCCCGTCGCGGGCCGAGTGTTTATGCCGAGCGAGGCACAGCCGGGATCTGATCAGGTTGCGGTGGTGGGGCACGGCCTGTGGCAAAGACAGTTTGGCGGTGATCCACAGTTGATCGGTAAGACGGTCGCGTTAGGCGGAAGAAACTACACGGTCGTCGGAATCATGCCGAAAGATTTCAGCTTCCCGGTTCCGGTGGAGATATGGGTGCCGCTGGCTTTGACGCCTCAAGAAAAAGCGGATCGCGGGCAGCTCTCTTTCCAAGTGCTGGCACGACTGAAACCGGGAGTGAGTGCCGGGCAGGCGCGCGCGGCCGTCGCAAATATTTCGCGGCACCTCGGGGAAGCCTATCCCAAAACAAATTCGGGAAGGGTAGCGACGCTTCTGGAGCTGCGAAAAGAGTTGTACACCTTCACGCTGCCCATGTTCAGCCTATTGCAAGCCGCGGCGGGATTCGTGCTCTTACTGGCGTGCGCAAACCTGGCGAACCTGGTCTTCGCGCGGATGATTGGACGTCAACGAGAAATAGCAGTGCGCACTGCGCTGGGAGCGGGCCGCGGACGGCTTGGGCAATTGTTTGTTTCCGAGGCGCTGGAGTTGTCGTTGATCGCGGGAGGAGCAGCGATCACGGCGTCGTTCTGGAGCGTGCGGGCGTTGCGCACTGGCATTCCTGTTGGTTGGACGAAATGGGTGCCCGGCTGGGATGGGATTCAAGTGAACGCAAACGTGCTGACCTTCGGCATCCTGCTGGCGCTGGGAATCGGATTATTTTTTGGACTGGCGACGATGTTGCACACCGGCAAGGTGGAACTGAGCGAAACGTTGAAAGACGCAAGCCGCGGAACGGTGAGCCAGGCGAAAGGAAGATTGCGGAGCGTCCTGGTCGTGGCGCAGGTGATGTTTGCGATGGTGCTTCTGGTGTGCGCCGGACTGATGATTCAAGGTTTCCTGAACCTGGCAAAGATTTACCACGGATTTGAACCTGCGAACGTGCTAAGGGTCGAAATCACTCTGCCAGAGAAAGAATACTCGGACAAAGCGAAAATCAGAAACTTCTATCAGCAATTGGTGCAACAGACGGCTGCATTGCCCGGCGTGCGCAACGCGGCGCTGATTACGAATCCTCCCGCGAGCAACGTGGACAGCGAGACGACAGTTTTCACGATCGAGGGGCGACCCGAACTGAAAGCGAATGACCAGCCATCGGCGGATCTTCAGATCGCGAACACGGATTATTTTGCCACGCTGAAGATTCCCCTAGTGGCTGGAAGACTGCTGTCAAACGCAGACAGCGCGGATAGCAGCGAAGTGGCCGTGATCAGCCAAGGGATGACGAAGCAATCCTGGCCCGGCGGAGATGTCGTGGGGCATCGGTTCAAATTGGGCGCGCCCGATTCCACCGAGCCTTGGATCACCGTGGCGGGAGTAGTGGGAGATGTCCGGCAAAATTGGTGGAACGCGACATCGCGAGCGGTGATTTACAGGCCGTTTACGCAGGCGGCGTCGAGATCACTGACGATGCTCGTGCGGACCGAAACGAACCCAACGAGCTATATATCATCGGTGCGGGAAGTCGTAAAGAAATTAGATTCGGAGGTCGCGCTACGCGGAGTCAACACTTTTGAAAATGAAGTAACTGATTCGATTGCGATCGTGCGAATCATGGGAATTCTGATGGGCGTGTTTGGAATCGTGGCGCTGGCGCTGTCATCGGTAGGGGTCTACGGCGTACTTTCGGAGAGCGTTGCCCAGCGGACGCGTGAAATCGGAATCCGGCTGGCGCTCGGCGCGAATCCGGGCCATCTAATGGGATTAGTGCTGGGACAGGCGCTGAAACTGACGGGAATCGGTTTGGCGATTGCCGTTCCCATTTCGTTTGCGGTAAGCCGGGCGATGGCGAGCCTGGTATTCGGGATTGTGCGTACTGATTTTGCTGTCCTGCTGGGATTCGCCGTGTTGCTGATTGTCGTGGCGGCGCTGGCAGGATACATTCCTGCACGGCGAGCCATGCGAATGGATCCGATGACGTCATTGCGCTACGAATGATGCAGGGCCCGCGTGAGAGAAAACGCGAAGCCGTGGCCAGCGAGAAGTTCGAATTTCATGCGTAGCCTCTTGCGTGGCTATTGTTGACTCCGCAGAGCCTCTGACCTAACATGCAGGCCAATCCACGCCCCGAATAAAAGCGAGAGCGCCATGATCCTAAAAATCACACGCAAGCAAATCGAACCGGACATCAGTGTCTTGGAAATGGAGGGAAAGATCTGCCTGGGAAGTGCCAGCCAGGAAGTGGAGTGGGCGCTGGCCGATCTTCTGAAGCAGAACCAGAAGAAAATTATTTTTGATCTTTCCGGAATCACCATGCTGGACAGCACCGGAGTGGGCATCGTCGTTATGTGCCACGCAAAAGTGAAGAAAGCCGGAGGAGCGCTGCGAATCGCCGGGCCCAACGGAATGGTCGAAGAAACTTTGAGGATGACGAGCGTGGATAAGATCATGCCCTTTTTTCCGAGTGTCGTGGGGGCTTCGGAAAATTTCCAGACCGCCTAGGAAGCAGCCTGAATGCAAGTCACCGGGAGGTAAGGTTACTGACGCTTTCCTGGAGCCAGCCGAGGTAATCGCTTGATCCCGCAGCGATGGGCAGAGCGATAAATTCCGGCACGTCGTAGCTGTGAAGGCGCTTCACTTCCCTCTCGAGAGCGGGGAGGCGTTTCGAAGTGGTCTTCAGGACCATGAGAAATTCGCGGGCCTTTTCCGCCCTGCCCTTCCACCGATAGATCGATTCTACGGGAGTCAAGAAAATATTGACGCACGCCGCCAGGCGCTTGTAAACGACGGCTCGCGCGATACGACGCGCTTCAGTCAACGAGCCGCAAGTCAGGAATACACATCGGTTTTGTCCACCCGCAATCATCGCTGGCCTCCGTTGCTTTAACGGACATCGGAATTTGTCATTCTAGAATCCTAATGCCGTAAGCAGCTTTTGTCTCCCGGCACGGCGGGCTAGAATACAGCGTTATGAAACCTTCCTCACGGGCAGGCGTTCAGCCAGATTCTCCTATCAAATTTGGGACCTCGGGCTGGCGCGGATTGATCGCGGATGATTTCACGTTTGAGAACCTGCGTCTTGCGGTCACAGCCATCGCCCAACATGTAAAAAGCAAGGGGAAGAATCCGACCATTCTTGTCGGGTACGACACGCGATTTTACTCGGAAGAGTTTTCGCAACTGGCGGTTACGATTTTGCAGGTGCACGGGATTCGAACGCTGTTGAGCGATACGTTTTCGCCGACGCCGGCCGTTGCGTACGAAGTCATGCGGCGGAAGCTGGACGGGGCGGTGAACTTCACAGCCAGCCACAATCCCGCGCAATATCACGGCCTGAAATTCTCGTCGGCGGACGCAGGGCCCGCCCTGCCGGAGGTGACGAAAGACATCGAGGCGCGTGTCACGAAACTGCTGGGCAAAAACGGACGCCAGCGAAATACCTCAGGCGCCCTCGGAAAGAGAGAGCTCGGCGAGACGGTTCAGTTGCGGGAAACCTACTTGAAGCGTCTCGAAGAGTTGGTGCGATTTGATGTGCTGCGCAAAGCTAATGTGAAGTTCGTGGCGGATGCGTTGCACGGTTGCGGGGCCGGGTACCTCGATGGGGCGCTGGTCAGGAACGGGATCAGCGTCCAAGCGATGAGGACGGAGCGTGACTGCCTGTTTGACGGGACAGGTCCGGATGTCTCGGAAGAAAATCTGGCGCAGTTGCGCAAAGCGGTGCGGGCAGCAAACGCCACCGCGGGTCTGGCAACAGACGGAGACGCAGACCGCTTCGGCGTCATCGACTACGACGGGACCTGGATTCAGCCGAACCACATCCTTGCGCTGGTGTACGACTACCTGGTGGAAACGCGAGGATGGAAGATGCCCGCGGCGCGCAGCGTGGCAACCACGGAAATGATCGATGGAGTGGCAAACATGTACGGGCAGAAGACATTCCAGACGCCGGTGGGATTCAAGTACATCGGAAAACTCATCCGAGAAGACAAAATTGCCTTGGGAGGCGAGGAAAGCGCGGGGCTAACGGTCCGCGGGCACGTACCGGAGAAGGATGGCATCCTGGCGTGCCTGTTGATGGCGGAGATGATGGCAGCGCGGGGGGAAACGCTGGGGGAACAGATTCGCCAACTCTTCAAGAAAATTGGAAGGGAATTCTGGCCGGTCCGGGAGAATCTGCACTTGAGCGAGGAACAGAAAGCGGCGGCGATCAGCAAGGCCGCGGAGGACGGCTCAAAGTTGCTGGGGAGGAAGGTCTCCGCGGTTGACAGAACGGACGGTGCGAAATTTACCTTCGCGGATGGGTCCTGGCTCCTATTGCGCTTGAGCGGCACCGAGCCCTTGCTCCGGCTTTACGTGGAAGCGGAAAGTGAAGTGGAATCCGCACGGCTGGTGCGAGAAGCCACAGATTGGATCTTGAAAAAGTAAGACGATGAAACGAAAAGTGGAAAAGCCGACTTTCTTCCAACGATACGGGCGAGGATTGCTGGGATTATTTGTGCTTACGCTCCTGGTGCATGATGTCTTTGGCACGCACGGCTTTCTTGCGATGCGACGCACACGAAATGAAATCGAGAAGGTGCAAAAAGAGATTGAACGCCTGAACAAGGAAAACCGGCAACTGGCTGATGAAGTAAAAGCGCTGAAGACCGATCCGCGTTACATCGAGAAAATCGCCCGCGAGGATCTGGGACTCGCCAAGGATGGAGAAGTGATCATCAAGATCCCGCAGGGACAGTTGCCGGAACAGAACCCGGCCGCGAAACCCTAGCACGCTTTTTTTTGAGGCGAGTGTGAATCAGAGAGAGTATCAGCATGGCGAGAAAGATCGCCAGCAGCCCCAGGGAAGCCTTCAGTACGCTGCACTGCCCTTTCGGTAAGATCGAAAATCTTCCATAGACAAATTCGATGTGGACCCAATAGACCAGCAACGAAGTTTTGCCGAGTTGGATGATGGGGCTGAAACCCTTTTGCGCAAAACCCCACCGGCACCAGGCGTAGATCAAGAATAAGAGGACGAGAAGAATGCCGGTGCGCATTAAAAAGAAATTGGGGCTGCTGTGCCAATAGTCGTAGACCTGATAAAGACGCACGGGGGAGGAGTCAAGAAGAATGGAAAGCGCAGCGGCAAGGATGCCGGTGACGCCGATCGCGGTGAAAACTAGACCTTCGCTGCGCCGGGCAACTTTCGTGAACAAAAAAAAGCCGACAGCGAGTCCGGCAAAAGCGAATGCGGACCAAGGGAAAAGCGGGAAGAGCCAAGGCTGTGGCTGATTGAAGACGTGCACGCCATTGATGTAGGACTCCACCGGCCAGGGAAGCCAGCGCGGGCGGAGGGTGGTCCAAAGCGGCGGAGTCGCCATGGCGACAGCGGCGGCAGCGAATATAACGGTGACGATCCCGCGAGTGCGGGACGAAGCGGCGTCGACGGACAGATTCGCACACTCTTTGGCAGTCAACCAGCAGAGGACTCCCATCAGAATCATGGAGAGGCCAAGGATATTGAGGACATCGACGCGGAGAAGATCGGTCCAGGGAGACCAAGGGTAGCCGAGTGCAAATTCCTGAAGACGAAAGAGCAATCCCAAGCCGAAAATCTCCGCGCCCCGGCGAATGGTAGTTTTCGCAATGGCGGAGCGCGAGATGCCTTTTTCCCAGAGGCGCTCGGTAACCAGTGCAAAAGAAATTCCTGCCAGGAAGATAAAGAGCGGGGCAGGAAGAGTTCCGCCGAGCTGCGACCAGATGTAGAGCGAGGACTTACGCGCCTGCGGGCTGAGCCAGGAGTTGTAGCAATGCGTCTGGAACATGAGGACGCAGGCGAGTCCTCTCATCCAATCAATGTACGCGAGCCGATTCGCTGCCGACGGTGTTTTGAGCTGGGTTTGGTCTGTCATGTCGATGCGTCAGTGTTTGCACCAAGTAGTAATGCTCCAACGACTTACGACTTATGCTGGATATTTCCAGGACCCAACACTAGCTGGGTGCCGAGAAGCCAGATGGCACAGACTTGCAGTCTGTGCTCTGAAGATAAAGGCAATAGATTCAACACCGCTACAAATGATTTTTACGCCGCCGGTGAACGGAATCGCCTTTTTCTGCAACCTGCTAGAATGCTCGCTTGCCTGCCAAGCGCCAACTTGGACTCTTTCCCATGATCGGACTGTGGGCCGCGCTGTGCTTTGCTGGAGCACTATACGCCTCCTGGAAAGACTATGGCGGCCGGGAATTTGCTGCCACCCTGACGGTGTTCGCGATTTATCTCGGTGTGATCCTGTTGTTCGCAGCGCGAGGCACTCCTGAAAGATTGGCATCTCTTCTTGGAACCGGTAGCGGCTACCTGTTGGGAGTTGGCACGTTTCTTGGATACCTGATTTACGCCGTGGGAACAAATAGTTTTGCATTCGCGCGTGTCGGGGCAGTGGCGGGGCTGGTCTTCTTACCGATAGCGCTGGCGGCGTCAGCGGGGCGAGAACCGATTGGTGCCTGGCAGGACTACGTGACGCTTGTGGGCGTATGGGTAGCGGTGAAATTTTCTCCATCGCATTGGATATGGCCGTATCCCGGCGGGCAATTGGCGTACGTGTTCACCGTGCTGCTGGCAGTAAACGTAGCGCTAGCCGCGTTCGTGCTGGTGCGCGGGTTCGGGGGCATCGGTTATTCAATCGGGTGGGACCGGCGATGGGTAGTATACATTTTGGGGAGTTTCCTCTTACTTGGGTGCATCGTGATACCCCTTGGCGTTGCGATGCACTTCATTCAATTTGCGCCGCGCTGGGGGGAATGGAGGTCGCTTCCCTTCCTCGCGACAGGCATTTTATTTTTTACGGCTTGGCCGGAGGAGTTTCTATTTCGCGGGTTGCTGCAAAACATGCTGACGCGCTCAACGAAGAGCGATCTCGCGGGATGGTGGACGACTTCGGTGTTGTTCGGATTTTCGCACATCACGAACATGGGCTTTCCAAACTGGCGCTATGTGATTCTGGCGTCGATTGCAGGAATTTTTTACGGATGGGCATGGCGGAAGAGCGGGTCGATCTTCGCCTCAGCAATTGTCCACGGACTGGTGGACGTGACGTGGCATTTCTTGTTCCGAACGTTGTGAACGATATAATGCATAAGCTCCTGCGACGCCGAACAAAGGCGCGGGAAGACTCGCGGAAAAGTGGAATCCCGGTGGTGACATCCGGCAGGTGGCAACGTCTAACTGCGTGCCAGGTGTGTGCCCACTGCATTTTGACGTCGCATCCGATTCAAAATTTCCCTAACGGAAGGTGTATCCATGGGGAGTAAAGCGGCGCTTTTACTGCTGGCTTGGGCGATCGCGACTGCGTGTGTTTTTGCGCAAACCAAAGAGATCGATATTCCCTACGAGAGATTTGTGCTGAGCAACGGGCTGACGGTGATCGTGCATGAGGACCATAAAGCGCCAATCGTGGCTGTGAACGTGTGGTATCGCGTCGGCTCGAAAAATGAGAAGCCGGGCAAAACGGGATTCGCACACCTTTTCGAACACCTGATGTTTGGCGGCAGCGAACACGCCCCGGGGCGCTACATCGACGCCATGGAAAAAATTGGGGCGACGGATCTGAACGGAACCACAAATACCGACCGGACAAACTATTTCGAGAATGTGCCGACCTCGGCTCTGGATTACACGCTGTGGCTGGAATCCGACCGCATGGGGCACCTGCTTGGGGCTTTTGATGAAAAGACACTCACCCTGCAACGCGGCGTGGTGCAAAACGAAAAGCGGCAGGGAGAAAACCAACCATACGGTGTGACGCGGCAACTGCTCACGCAAAACACCTATCCGGCGGGGCATCCCTATTCGTGGACGACGATCGGAGAGATGGCGGACCTGGATGCGGCGTCTTTGCAAGACGTAAAGGATTGGTTCAAGACGTACTACGGGCCGTCGAACGTGGTGCTGGTGCTGGCGGGAGACATCGACGCCAAGACCGCGAAGGAAAAAGTCCAAAAATATTTCGGTGACATTCCGCCGGGACCTCCGGTGGCGCACCAGGAAACCTGGATCGCGAAGATGACGGGAACGCACCGGCAGAAGGTGCAAGACCGCGTCCCGCAAGCCAGGATTTATATGGTTTGGAACATTCCCGAGTTCGGGAGCGCGGATGAAGATTATCTGGATCTGGTGAGCGATTGCCTGAGTCAGGGAAAAACTTCCCGGTTGTACAAGAGGCTGGTGTACGACGACCAGATTGCGACAGACGCGACCGCATTTATCGATCCGCGGGAAATTGGCGGGCAATTCCGAATTCAAGCTACTGCTCGTCCTGGGCAGGACCTGGGACAGGTGGAAAAAGAAGTGGACGAAGAATTGGCACGGTTCTTGAAGGACGGCCCTACAGCGGACGAATTACAGAGGGCGAAGTCCCAGTATGAGGCGAATTTCATCCGAGGGATCGAACGCATCGGGGGGTTCGGAGGAAAATCGGACCGGCTTGCAATCAATCAGGTTTTTCTGGGGCGCGCAGATGCGTATAAAGACACGCTCAGGCGGGTACGGGAAGCGACGCATGAGGATCTGAAAGCCGCGGCGAATCGCTGGTTGTCCGACGGCGTGTACATCCTGGAGGTGCATCCCTTCCCCGAATACAAGGAAGCGGCTACCGGTGCGGACCGTTCGAAGGCTCCGGACACGGGGACACCGCCGTCATTGAAACTGCCGAAGCTGCAACGAGCGACGCTTTCGAACGGAATGAAAGTGATCCTCGCCGAGCGCCACGAAGTGCCGCTCGTGAATTTCTGGCTGGCGACAGATGCGGGATACGCCGCGGACCAACTTGCGTCACCCGGAGCCGCCAGCATGACCATGGCGCTGCTTACAGGCGGCACGAGCAGCCGGAACGCTCTGGAAATCAGCGACCAACTGGCGTTGCTCGGAGCGCAGTTGCAGGCGTATTCAAATCTGGATTTGTCGATCGTGCGGCTATCGGCACTCAAATCGAAGCTCGATCCTTCGCTGGAACTGTACGCGGATGTGATCCTGCATCCGTCATTCCCGGAATCCGACTTCAAGCTGCAGCAGAAGCAGCAACTGGCGGCAATCAAGCGCGAGCAGAACACGCCGACGCAAATGGCGCTGCGCGTTTTTCCAGGATTGGTTTACGGCACTGGACACCCATATGGAAATCCGCTAACGGGATCGGGAACCAGCGAAAGCGTCGCAAGACTAACGAGAGAGGATCTGGCCAAGTTTCACCAGGCCTGGTTCAAGCCGAACAATGCAACGCTGGTGGTTGTCGGCGATACAACGCTTGCGGAGGTGACGCCGAAGATCGAGAAACTGTTCGAGGCTTGGAAACAGGGGCAAGTGCCGAAGAAGGATCTCAAGAACGTGCCGCTGGCGGCGAAACCGGTGGTCTACCTGATGGACAAGCCGGGCGCTCTGCAATCGGTGATCATTGCAGGGAGCGTAGCGCCGCCGACAGGAAATCCGAAAGAGATAGCCATCGAGGCAATGAACGACGGGCTGGGGGGAATGTTTTCCTCGAGGCTGAATTCGGATTTGCGCGAGGAGAAACACTGGTCGTATGGGGTCACCAGCTTCCTGAACGACGCAAGGGGGCAGAGGCCCTTTATTGCGCTTTCGCCGGTGCAAACCGATAAAACGAAGGAATCAATGGCAGAGATGAACAAACAATTTCGCGAGATCGTGGGAGATCGCCCGCTGAACGGAGAGGAGCTGAAAACCATTCAGGACAGTGAAACACTCAGCCTGCCCGGGTCGCGGGAAACTTTAAACTCAGTTGGAGGGTCGATTATTGACCTGGTGCAATTCGGGCTGCCTGACGATTACTATGAGACCTTTGCGGGGAAAGTCCGTGCGCTGAAGACGAGCGACGTGGCGGACGCGGCCAAGACAGTGGTGCACCCGGATAATTTAATTTGGGTGGTGGTGGGTGACCGAGCGAAGATCGAAGCGGGAATCCGGGAACTGGGGTATGGGGAAGTAAGAATATTGAGCCCTGAGGGGAAGCCGATGTAACGGGGCGTCCTCAGACCATGAAAGTGGCGGTTGCGGGCAACCATTCCGCGGGAGAAACTATCTGTTAAGTGTGGTGTTCATACAGCCAGCCAAAAAAGTTCGAGATAATTGCACGCAAAATCTGTTATCTGGATGGGTCAATCAACAAATGAGACTTAGCTACCGAACTACCTTCCTTCTCATGGCGAGTTCGTTGCTGTCCTTGGCAGGAGTGCATGCGAACGAGCAAACGCAGGGCGTCAGGGCGCGAATTACGGAAGCGGTGGATGAGACGAACTTGGTTCGCCTGCGCGGGAACGTGCACCCGCTGGCGCGAGGGGAATTCGACCAGGGAGTGGTAGCGGATTCGCAGCCAATGAACCGCATGCTGCTCCTGTTGCAGCGAAGTCCGGAACAGCAAGCGGCGCTAAGCAATTTGATGGAAGAGCAGCTGACGAAAGGCTCTCCGAATTTTCACAAGTGGCTGACGCCGGAAGAGTTTGGGAAACAATTTGGCCCCGCGGATGAGGATATTCAAACGGTGACGACGTGGTTGGGGTCACATGAATTTCAAGGAATCAAGATTTCGAAGGGCCGAACCACGGTGGAGTTCAGTGGAACGGCGGCGCAGGTTCGCAACGCGTTTCAAACGGAGATGCACCGGTTTGCGGTGAAGGGCGAAGAGCACATGGCCAATGTGAGCGATCCGCAGATCCCTGCGGCGCTGGCGCCAGTGGTGGCAGGCGTGGTCTCGCTGCACAATTTCCGGAAGCGGCCGCATCTACATCCCATCGGGACAGTTCGGAGGATGAAAGCAACGGGTGAATTGAAGCCGTTGTTTACGACGCCCAGCGGATGTGGCACGAACGGAACGGCGCAGTGCTTTGCTGTCGGGCCGCTAGACTTTGCAAAAATTTACGACGTACCTGCCACTATAAATACGAATCCCGCGGGCCAGGGTCAAACCATCGCGATCGTTGGGCGCACAAATATCAATCTCCAAGATGTGGCCGATTTCAGGAATCTATTCGGTTTGCCGGTGAATCAACCTAATGTCATCTTGAACGGGCCGGACCCCGGAAACGTAGGCGGCGGCGAGGAACTAGAAGCGGACCTGGATGTGGAATGGTCCGGCGCCGTGGCGCCGAATGCCACAATCGATTTTGTAGTGACAGAATCCCCTCAGACCAACAGCAGTGACGGAGTGGATCTCTCCGCGATCTACATTGTGGATAACAACCTCGCCGGGGTGATGAGCGAAAGCTTCGGCAACTGCGAATTTGCACAAGGTACCGCGGGAAATCTTTTTCAAAATGCACTCTGGGAACAAGCCGCGGCGCAAGGCATAAGCGTAACCGTGTCGTCTGGAGACAGCGGTTCGGCGGGGTGTGACGGAGGAACGGAAACTGCGGCAGCGCAGGGGCTTGCGATCAGCGGCACTGCTTCTACACCCTTCAATGTTGCGGTTGGCGGAACGGATTTTGACGATGTGGGAAATACGGGTACTTTTTGGAACACAACCAACAGCAATCCGGGGCAAGAGTCCGCAAAGGGATATATTCCGGAAACCACTTGGAATGATTCCTGCGCGGCTAACGGCTTGACAAGCTGCGCGACGGTGAACAGCAACGGCAATGATCTGGCAGCAGGAAGCGGAGGTCCGAGCAACTGCCTCACTTCGGACGGCGTGAGCCTGTCTACTTGCTCCGGAGGTTACCCTAAACCTGCGTATCAAAAACTAGCCGTGCCTGGAATTCCAGCGGATGGAGTGCGTGATATTCCTGATGTTTCGCTCTTTGCAAGTAATGGACATCATGGTAGCGCGTATATCGTCTGCCAGTCGGATGGGAATACGGGAGGGGCCTCGTGCAACCTCAATTCCCCGTTCCAAGATTTTGCCTTAGTCGGAGGTACATCAGCGCCCACGCCCTCGTTCGCAGGTATCCTGGCGCTGGTGAACGAGAAGACTGGGCAGCGGCAAGGGAACGCAAATGCAGTGTTGTATCAGCTCGCGGCGGCCGAAACCTTCTCCAATTGCATCTCCAGCAGCCGGACGAATCCCGCCACGCCACCTAATCCTGCATGCGTCTTCAATGACATTTCCACGCAAGCCACCAAGAGCACTATATCCGTCGCGTGCAAAGCTGGCTCTCCCAATTGCAGCAATACGGGAAGCAGCGGCTTCGGGGTTATCGTGGACCCCAAAAACAAGTCATTGGAAGCCTGGAACGCGGGGGCCGGCTATGATCTTGCGACGGGACTCGGATCGGTGGATGTAACTAACTTGCTGAACAGCTGGAGTTCCGTAAGCCGCGTGACCCCAACTGTGGCTCTTACAAGCAGCACAACTTTTCCGGTCCCCCATGGGGCAAATGCAAGTTTCACAGTGAACCTGACTCCGACGACTGCCACCGGGGATGTATCGTTGATCGCGCTGCCGGTCGGCTTCCCACAAGTGGCTATTGGGCCATTTACTTTGAGTGGCGGTACGATTAAGTTCTCGACAAACTTGCTGCCTGGCGGTACCTATCCCGCGATCGCTCGCTACGGAGGCAGCGCGTCACTCGCGGTCAGCGATTCCACCCCGATTACCGTTACGGTGACTCCCGAGGGCAGCCTAACCACGATTGCGTTGGTGGCGTTTGCCGCTAATGGAGCTCAGAGTGTCCAGACTTCCGTGCCGTATGGGTCGCCCTACGTCCTCAAGATTGGGGTAACAAACAGCTCGGGAACACCATGCGCGCCATCCACCGGCACGGTCGCGGTTAACCCGCTTCCCTGCCCGACGGGACAAATCACTCTCACGGACAACGGTAATCCCTCGAACGATTTCAACGGAGGGAACAGCGCGAATTTGAATAACCAAGGGATCGCGGAAGATCAACCTGTACAGCTCCTTCCCGGCTCTCATCCGCTGGTGGCTAAGTATGCTGGGGACAACAGTTTTTCCGGCAGCACATCGCCGACGGATACGGTGACGATCACGCAGGCGACGACGATGACTGCGATTACGGCCAGCCCGGCGTCGATTACATCGGGGGCCATGGTGACGTTGACGGCGAAAGTCTCCACACAGAGCAGTGGCGATGCGCCGGGCGCGCCCGGTGGCGTGCTCCAGAGTGCTCCCATACAGTTTTTGAATGGGTCAACGCCCATTACAGGAACGATTACTTTGAAGCCTGCACCCGGACCGAATGCATCGGCATCGCTGACGGCGACGCTGACGGCGACGATTTCGGCAATGGGACTGCCCGAGAGTCCTTCGCCGTGGCGGCCGAATGTTCCGCCGGGCGCCTACTGGGTGCTAGCTGCGTGCGCCGCGATGTATAGATTGTTCTTGTGGAAGATGCCTTCCTCGAGGCGGCGCGGATACGGGTATGCAGGGTTGGTGCTTTTCGCGCTGACCGCAGCGGGAATTGCCGGATGCGGGGGAGGTAAAAGCGGCCCGCCCCCGCCGAGAACGGTAACGATTACGGCGAAATTCGTGGGAGACACGAATTACACGCCATCGAGCGGGACGACGACGGTTACGGTGCAGTGAGGGCAAAAGAAAGCACTTACGCTGAACTCCGAGGTTGACGAAAATATGGACGGCTAGCCAAAGAGATTTTTTTGGCATTGGAACAGTTTCCAAGTTGCCGACGTTCATGAACGCTATCTTCCATTTCCAAGAACTCCTTTTGTCGACCGCGACCAGCCGCTAGCGAACAGGTAGCACATTCTGGCAGACGACTTGTTTAGAGAGATCTACTTAACCGCGCGGGCGAGGATGGGACCGAGCACCGCCAGAAAGAGCACATAGGCGGCTGAAAGCGGTCCGAGTTGCGGCTCGAGGCCGACACCCAAACCCGCAATTACGATTGAGAACTCGCCACGCGCGACCAAGGCCATGCCCGCCCGCAGACGTCCTCGCCGATCAACACCGGTTCGCCGCGGTGCCCAGAAACCTGTCAGCACCTTTGTCACCGCGGTTACAGCGCCCAGCAAAACAGCGGAGGGCAGAGCGGACGGCAGGGTTTCCGGGTCGATTTGAAGACCAAAAAAGAAAAAGAACGTGGCGGCAAACAGGTCACGAAGCGGCGCAACCAGACGATGTGTTCGTTCAGCCATGGGTCCTGAGACGGCGATGCCCACGAGAAATGCCCCGATGGCGGCCGACACTTGGAGCCGCTGCGCAGCCCCAGCGACGAGAAGGACCGCGCCAAAAATGGTAAGGAGTACGATCTCGTCTGACTGATGCGCAACAACGCGGCTCAACGGCACGCCGTAGCGGGCAGCCAAGGCGAGAACCAGAAGGACTGCGGCCAGTGCCAATGAGACAGACATGGCCATTCTTGCCGGGCCACCTCCGGTGAGGAGGACGGCAACGAGAGGTAGATAAACGGCCATGGCCAAGTCCTCCAGCACCAAGATCGACAGCACGGCCGGAGTCTCAGGATTGCTGAGCCGACGAAGTTCTGCCAAAACCTTCGCAATCACGCCGGAGGAAGAAACGTAAGTCACGCCGCCTAACAGGACTGCAGCGAGCGGCTTCCACTTTAGGAGGAGCCCCGCAAGGAGGCCAGGCATGAAGTTCAGCGCGAAATCCACGATGGCCGCGGGAAGTGCGCTCCGGAGATTGGCAACCAACTCGGCTCCTGTGTACTCAAGGCCTAACATGAAGAGAAGCAAAAGCACGCCGATTTCGGCGCCGATGTGGGTGAAGCCGGCACTGAGGTTCAGTGGCGCCAGTCCTCCTTTGCCAAAGGCGAGGCCAGCCAGCAGGTAGAGAGGGATGGCAGAGAAGCCCCAGCGACTCGCAATGCGAGCGAGGATCGCAAGACTTACGACGATCAGTCCGAGTTCGATTAGGACTCGGGATAGATCCTGGGTGTTGGAGTCCATGCGTTACGATACTGCATTCCATCTGCCACACACAGTACACTGTTGTTTACATCCCGCGACGCAATCAACAGTAGGTACTGCGACCCGCTCGCGAAATGGACGATAGACGAGCCATTCATTCGACTCGTATCGTCGCACCCTATTCTGGCCCACTACCGATTTCTTCGGGATTTCTCCGTGAACCTTCAGGCGGAGGATGATTTCAATTGGCGGAAGCCGGCGGAAAGTAGATACCCCAGAAGGCGGGCATGGGTGTGCAGAACTCGAGAGGAACCAGGGAGCCTTCCGAAGCGAGCTGTGGCGGGCGGACGACCTGGGCCTCGACAACCTTTTGGGTCTTCGGATTTTCCATCAAGACCTTATTCCCCTGCATGAGCGGCTCGGGAAGGATGACGAGAGCGCCATTTTCGCTCACCGTGTGCGTCATGGCCTCGATGGGCTGAGGTTTTCCCGGCACGCGGATGTGGACAGGTATGCGAAGGAGAACGCGCTGCGCGCGGCGTCGCTCTTCCGCGGTGGGAGGGCGAGAGGTTACGACCCTCGCCGTGGACTTGAAATGTCCGGGCCTAGCATAAAAATTCGGTTTCACAGTTCGAGTCCCCAGAAATCCATTTCCGGCGCGACCAATTCGACGCCGTATTCCCAACCATCCGGGCGCGGATTGCCCTTCCATACGATGACCGCGGCATTGCTGGCGCCGGTGGCAAGATTGGTGAGCGCAAGGCGATGCTCAAGATCAAGCGAGTGGGTGATTACGACCATGCAGCCATAGGGATTTATGACACGGGTGTGCGCTTCAACGTGATGGCGCTTACCTGTGTCCGCATCCCACTCAAGGCGGACAGGAACACGCGAATTCATGCGGCGGCCGCGGCGCTTTTCGTGAAGGCGCGAGCCCAGAGGTTTAACATCGCGAGTTTTTACAGGCATGCTCGCCCCATGGAAGCCATGCTAGAGTTGGGGGAAGTGACGGTCAATGGTACGCATGCGGGAGTGGGGACCAAAGAATAGCTGGCCCTTTGGACAGGTGCGGCAGAGAGTTTGGGACAGGTAGTGAAGAACCTGATTGTCAATGCGGATGACCTAGGATGGACCGAAGGGGTGAACCGGGGGATCGCGGAGGCCCACCGCCATGGCATCGTGACCAGCACATCTGTGCTGGCAAACGGGAAAGCCTTCGCGCCGGCCGTGGAGTTAGTGGAGAGGATGCAGGCGCTGGGTGTGGGGGTGCACCTGAACTTGAGCGATGGCGCGCCTGTGGCAAAGCGTGAGCAAGTCGGGAGCTTGGTGAACGACGGGGGGATGCTGAAAGGAGGGCCGGAGAGTCTGCTGTTGCGAATGGCGCGTCGCGGACTCGTGCTGGAGCAAGTCGAACGGGAGTGGGACGCGCAGATCCGGAAGGTGCGGGACGCGGGGATCCAACCGACCCATCTGGACGGACACAAGCATGTGCACATGTTGCCGGGATTATTCGAAATTGCGTTGCGGCTGGGGAAGCGGCACGGGATCGGCGCGGTGAGAATTGCGCACGAAGCCTCCACCTTGCGGGCGGCACTTTCGGCGGGCCAGAAAAAGCACGCGGCGCTAGTGATGAAACAGGGGGTGCAGGCGCGCGGGCTGAAGCTGCTGGCACGCGACGCGCGGGAGCTTGCGGAGCGCGCGGGGATCGCCACAACGGATTATTTTTGCGGGATCGCCCAGACTGGCGAGCTGACCCGCGAGGGAGTGGCAAGATTGCTGGAGAGGCTGCCGGAAGGAACGACGGAACTGATGTGCCATCCGGGCTATGCCGATGCGGAGCTGGAGAGTTCGGCGACGCGGCTGCAGCATTCGCGGCAGAAGGAACTGGAGATATTGACGGACACGAAAATTCGAAAACTTGTCGCATCGCAGGGGATACGCCTGATAGACTATGGCCTAGTAGCCAGCGAAGCATGAAAAGCGAGTCCTCCATCAGCTACTCGATCGTCGTCCCGTTCTACAACGAACAGGAAAATATCCCACCCCTCTACATGAAGCTAACCGAAGTGATGGACGGGCTCGGCGAGCCGTATGAGCTGGTGTTTGTGGACGACGGGAGCCGGGACAATTCGTTCAAGGTATTGTCTGACATTTATGAACATGACCGGCGCGTGAACCTGGTGCGGCTGCGGCGGAATTTTGGACAAACAGCGGCGCTGAAGGCGGGATTCGATTTTGCGCGGGGAGAAATCATCATCTCGATGGACGGGGATTTGCAACACGACCCGGAGGAGATTCCCCGCTTCCTGGAGAAGATCGAGGAAGGCTTCGACCTGGTGAGCGGGTGGCGGTACGCACGGCGGGATCACTGGCTGATGCGGCAACTTCCGAGCCGGGCAGCCAATTGGATGATGGCGCGCCTTTCGGGCGTGGACCTGCATGATTTTGGAACGACATTCAAGGCTTACCGGCGGGAAATTATCCAGGAAATTCAGCTGTATGGAGAGCTGCACCGGTTTATCCCGGCGTTGGCGAGCACTACCGGCGCGCGGATCACGGAAGTGCCGATCGAAAATCTTCACCGGAAGAGCGGGCGGTCAAATTACGGGATCGGCCGGACAATCCGAGTGTTTTTGGACTTGCTGGTGGTGAAGTTTTTGCTGGACTATTCGACGCGGCCGCTGCAATTTTTCGGGCTGCTGGGCATGGGCGGCACGGGGCTGGGACTGCTGCTGGCGATGTTCCTGGCGTTCAAGAAAATCTATTACCATACTGCGATCATGACAGAACATGGGCCGCTGATGCTGCTGGCTGTGGCGCTGTTTGTCAGTGGAGTGCAATTTGTCTCGATGGGATTCCTGGGCGAGATGCTAGCAAGGACTTATTACGAATCGCAAAACAAGCCGATTTACGCGCTGCGCGAAGTGAAGAGTCACCGCAAGGAGACCGGAGATTCGGCCGAGCAGGCGCGGCCCTCGGGGAGCTCCGAACGGTAAACCGATCGAATGGAAAGCGGCAAGTCTTCCTTTATTTCCCCCATTGAGATTGGAAATCGAGCCGGAAACGCGCAGCGACCGCAAAAGCGGGAGCAGGCAACCGCGTTCACTAATTTGCAGCAGCACCCTGAGATTTTTTGCGTTGCAAGAACGTAGGCAGGGAGGAAACGTGAATCGCGAACAGTTTTACGCCATCATGGGCGGAGAAGGAAGGCTCGATTATGAGCTGTATCTGAACACGAAAACGTTGCTCTCCTGCCAGACAAACTTTGCGGAGCTATGCAATGCGGACGAGCTGCAGTTTCAAATCGTGCACCAAATCGAAGAACTGTGGATGAAACTGATCGCGTATACGCTTCTGGACATCGATGAATACTTGCAGCAGGAAAATACCAACCGGGTGCTTACGCTTTTCCGCCGCGTGCACACGGCGCAGAAACTCATGAGTCAGCAGATTATCCTGCTCGAAACAATGTCGCCCAAGGAGTATCAGGAAATCCGTAAGAAGCTGGGCAACGGCAGCGGGCAGGAGTCACCTGGATTCCGCGTGCTGCTGAAAATGTATCAGCCACTGTGGAATTCGTTTCACACGCACTACCTGGAGAAGCACGGGTTGACGGTGGAGAAGATTTACGATTCGCAATACAACCACGGAGACGCTTACGTCGTGGCGGAAGCGCTCGCAGAATTCGATGAGTTATTTCAGAAATTCCGCCAGGAGCATATGCAATTGATTTACCGGACGATTGGTTTCAGCGCGAAATCGCTGAAAGGGCGGCCCGTGGAGATTCTGGAAGAGGGGATGCGGCACAAGTTTTTCCCGGAACTGTGGGAGATTCGCAGCCAAATGACCGACCGTTGGGGCGCGGAGTATGGGGTGAAACGAGAACCGCTTGGCGGGCATCATTGAGGGAAAACCTGAGAGTCACCCCGACCGAGAACCAAGCTACCAAGACGGGGAGAGATGGCGATACTCGCTGCGGTAGAAGACCAAGGGGTTACCGGGATGCATCTCGGAGGCTTCGACTTCGGCGACAAATATCGTGTGGTCACCCATGAGGTACTTTGCGATAACCGTGCAGGCTAATTGGGCTAATGTCTCCTCGACGACGGGAATCCCTTTCCCGGTCCAGCGGTAACGAATGCCCAAGCACTCCTCGGCTTTGGCGTCGTGCTCCCCAGCTGCGAAATATTCCGACCATGCTTCCTGATTTTCCTTCAAAATGCTCACACCAAACCCATGCTGCTTCTGCAGCAGCGGCAAAAGACGCGCGCGATGATCCACGCAAATCAGAATGAGCGGGGGATACAGCGAGACCGAAGTGAATGCGTTCGCGGTCATGCCGTGGACTAGACCGGGAGCGCGTTCAGCGGTGACCACGGTTACGCCAGTAGCGAAACAGCTAAGAGTTTTCCGATAGTCTTTTTCGGATATGGGAGTGAGCGGCATTGCTGAAGTTTTCGAAGATAGCATAACGAACGCGGCATATGCGAAACACACCGCAATTGAAAAGTTGCGAAAAACCTGAATCAGGATGGTGAACGGGAGCGCGTATAATCGTGGACTGCTTTGGGGAACGCGAGAAGCGTGACGAAAGAGCGAAGAAAATTCGTCTCGGGGGAGCGCAAGGAAAATGGCGAGGAAGATTGGAATTTTGGGGGGTACGGGTCCTGAGGGGACGGGACTGGCGTACCACTGGGCGCGGGAGGGCGAGCACATTGTAATCGGCTCACGCGACGCTAAGCGGGCAGAGGATACCGCGTCGCAACTGCGCGCGCGGATTGGCAGTGCAGCGCAAATTGAGGGTGCGGACAACGCCGGGATCGTGGCGCAATGCGAAATCGTGGTGTTGACGGTTCCCTTCTCCGGGCAGGCAACGCTTCTAAAGCAATTGAAAAACTTTTGGAAGCCGGGAACGATTGTGATTGATACGACGGTTCCGCTGGCAGCGACCGTCGGGGGATCACCAACACGAATGCTGGGTGTCTGGCAGGGTTCCGCAGCGGAACAGACGAAAGAGCTTTTGCCGCCAGGTGTAAGCATGGCGGCAGCGTTTCACAATCTGGGAGCGGAATTGCTGGCCGGCGAGGCACCGGTCGAGTGCGACGTCCTGGTTTGCAGCGATGACGAAAAGGCGAAGCAAACGGCGATGGAATTGGCGGGGAAGATTCCAGGCGCAAGAGGATTGAATGGTGGAAAACTCGAGAATGCGAGGATCGTGGAATCGCTGACAGCACTGCTCATAGGATTGAATATTCGCTATAAGGTTCACGGGGCGGGGATCAGGTTTACGGGGCTACCCGCGAAGTAGCGACCCGTGCGGCACCTTGAATTTCAAGGAATGTAGCGCGAGCACCAAATCGCCATTACAAACGGAGAAGCGCTCTTGCAAGTTTGCGTTTTTGCGCGCGGGTCTTCATTACGGTGGGCATGACGGCAACTTGCATCCCCAGCGATTGAATCTTTTCCTGCTGAGCTTTGTCTTGTGTGTCAATCACAAATGTTCCCGTAAAATCGGCATAGAGTTCGGCAACACCAGCGGCGGAAGATTGGTGGCCCAGCTGGGCAAGCATTTTGTCGGACGGACCTTTGAGCGATTTTCCACCAACGATAGGACAAAGCGAGACAACGTCATTTTTTCGGGCGCGTAAGGCGTCGCGAATTCCCGGTACGGCGAGAATTGGGCCAATACTTATGAGCGGATTGCTGGGGCCGATGAGAATTCGATCGGCTTCGCGAATGACTTGGAGGACGTCGGGAGCGGGCACTGCCGTCTCTACGTTTTCAAAGCGAATTCCACGAACAATGGGCCGCGCACGGCGCTTCACCAAATACTCCTGAAAATGCAAAGGGCCTTCATTGGAGTCAATGAGTGTTGGAATAGGCTGATTGGACATGGGCAGAATCTTAGCTTTCACACCGAGTGCGGTGCGAATGGACTCCGCGGCCTCAGTGAGGGTTTTTCCTCCGGAGAGCAAGGCCGTGCGATGAATATGGGTGGCGAGGTCGCGGTCGCCGAGATTGAACCAATTTTCGCGGCCGAAGAGAGCCAGACGTTCGAGGGCATGGAAGGTCTCGCCGCGGAAGCCCCAGCCTTTTGCGGGGTCAACGATGCCGGCGAGAGTGTAGGTCACGATATCGAGGTCAGGAGAGATCTTTAGCCCATGAAGGACGATGTCGTCACCGGTATTGACGATGATGGTGAGGGCACGGGGATTCGTCACTTCATAAAGGCCGAGCAGTAATTTGGAAGCGCCAACTCCTCCTGCGAGGCAGACTATTTTCGCGGACTTTTTCATCGTTTTATTGGACGGTGCTGGTCTTCGTCCATCATTCACGGGCATAGCCGTCAGATGAAGCGAGTTCGGCGAGTGTCCTGCGCACGCGAGGCGAGCAATACTCCGGGCGGCCTATGAATTCGGGATAAAGCGCAAGACGCTCACGCAGTGTGAAACCACGCGCCCGCGTCTCCGTTTGCAGGTGCTCGATCTGCGGCCAGGCAGCTTCCGGATTGATGAAGTCCTTCGTGACAGGGGATATGCCCCCCCAGTCGTTAATGCCGGCCTCAAGGAGGCGAGGAAAATCTGCGTAACTAAGATTGGGAGGCGCCTGGAGATTCATTTTTTCACCCAGGATCAGACGGGCGAGCGCGAGGGTGCGCAGCATTTCTTTCAACGGCGGATCGGGATGAGCGGCCATGGGAATTGCGGGTTTGGCGCGAAAATTCTGCACGATCACTTCCTGGACGTGGCCGTATTGTTCGTGGAGTGTTCGAATGGCCAAGAGAGAGTCAATGCGCTCTTCCATGGTTTCCCCGATGCCAATGAGAATTCCGGTGGTGAAGGCGATGGAAAGTTTGCCGGCTTCCTCGATCGTGCGCAGGCGGAGGGCGGGGACTTTGTCGGGAGCCTTGGCGTGAGGCAAACCATCGCGCATCAGGCGAACACTCACGTTCTCGAGCATCAAGCCCACACTGGCGTTGGATTCCTTGAGGCGTTCGAGAGCGGGACGGTCCATAACTCCGGGATTCGCGTGAGGAAGCAAACCGGTCTTTTCGAGGACGAGCTCGGACATGGCAACGACGTAATCCAGGGTGCGGGTGAATCCCTGCGTGCGAAGAAAATCTCGGGCTTCCGGAAAAATGCGCTCGGGCTGGTCGCCAAGGCTGAACAACGCCTCTTTGCAGCCGGCGCGGCGCCCTTGTTCGGCGAGAGCGAGAACTTCTTCGGGAGTCATAAAATGCGCGCCCGGCTGGCCGGGATCTTTGCGGAAGGTGCAGTAACTGCAGTAGTCACGGCAGAGCGTGGTCAGGGGGATGAAAACCTTTTTCGAAAAGCTGACGACAGTTTCTTTCCCGGACTTGCGAACATGGGTGGCCGCGGCGAGAAGGTCGTCGAGCGAGGCGAATTCGGCAAGGGATAACGCTGCAGCGCGGTCAATGCCGCGCCCTTCACGCGCACGGGCCAGTTCGTCGTCATGGAGAGAGCTAGTGCACTGCCTTTGCGAGCTGGTTTGCATGACGGTTAGCGAAACAAATCCTCACTGGCAGGCCGGATGATGCTGGCAGCAGTCTGCCGCACGGGACGGTAACGATAGCCGCGAACGACAACGACGGGAAGGCCCGTGGTTTTGCCCATGGCTAGACCGGCAGCGGCCGCGAGTTCGTCGGCCACAGCAAGAATCGTAGCATGCAGCGACTTGCCGGAGCGATCCTTGGTGCCGCGGAGATCGAGAAGCGCAGGCGCACCAGCGGCGCCAATCGCGACGTTTGTAAGGCCTAGGCGCCAGGGGCGTCCGAAAGTGTCACTGATGATGACGGCGAGACGCTTGCCGGTGCGTTGGCGGAGTGCTGCGGCGAGACGGCGAGCCGAGCGGTCAGGATCTCGTGGGAGCAGAGTGACGGCATCGTCGCCGGGAACATTCGAGCGGTCAACGCCAGCATTGGCGCAGACGAAACCATGATGAGTTTCGACGATAAGCGCGCGCGAACCCTTGCGCACGATGCGGCGGGATTCGCGCAAGATCACCTCGATCATTCGCGGATCGTTTTGTACCGTCGCTGAAAGCGAAAGAGCCTCCGCCGATGGAGTCACCGTGGAAAGCAAAACAGTACGCCCTTCAGATTTGGACACGATCTTCTGTGCGATAACCAGAATGTCGCCGGACTCAAAAATGATCCGAGCACGAGCAGCGTCAACAATAAGTTTGGAAAGATTGTCGCCCGCTTGAATTTCCGGTAAGCCGGGAATACCGAAAAGCCGAATTGTCCCGTCGCGCAGTTCTTTGGACTTGGACGGCCGGTGTGTCGCTGATTTCGGCATGGGGCGCGGAGGGAGAGATTTTACGCGAGGTAGAGCAAGATTTCACGTTCGCTGCAATATGATCGGGAGCAGGCGCAACGATCCGACGGAGTGATTATTTGACCTTCCGAGATTGAAGAGAGATTCAGCCGCTCCGGGACGGCAAAAACAGCCGCGCCTCCGGTCGAAATGACATGGTTGCTTGGGGCGGTGAGAGGACAAGCAACTTACAGTTGCTGGCATCTCCCGAATTTCGGAATTCAGGCTTAACGGGCAAAAACAGAACGGGCGGAGCATCCACATACGGTGGAGGATCCGCCCGGAAGAACCGTTGGCTTAGAGATGCGGGGGCTTGTCGTCTTGTGGCGGCTTTGACGGCTCTTTTGTTTTCTTATCCTCTTGCTGATGCTTCTGTTCGGGCTTTTGCGGCTGTTGAGATTGCTTGTTCTCAATGTGCTCGACTTGTGGCTGGCGTTTCTCGTTGGGTTGAGCGTGCTTCTGGTCGTTGGGATTGCTTTGTTCCACCTTCGTGCGCTGATCGACTTGGCGCTGCTCTACCCTTTGCTGTCCTTGATCCTGTTTCTGGCGGACACTCTCAACGTTTCCGCCCGGCTTGTTACCCTGTCCTGGCTGGCCACCTGTATTGCTTGAAGATACCGCAGGCTTCTCGGCGATGTTTGGGCGCTGCTGGTCATTCCGGTCGCGCCGATCATTTCGATCTGGCTTGTTACCCTGTCCTGGTTGGCCACCGGCATTGCTTG
>JACXTT010001870.1_pt1 | contig 34368 bp, 28 predicted proteins | sample 9270951 | NCBI WGS metagenome assembly JACXTT01 (sample SAMN15532306, study PRJNA645909) | rock metagenome | isolation source: weathered quartz diorite | place: Puerto Rico | collected 2017-06-21 | reverse complement strand
CGCGGCCTGGGAACCTTCGTCAACCCTCACCCGGTCAAGCCGGCGACGACGAGCGAAGAGCGCAGCGCCAGCCTGCTCGACAACATCATCGACATGGGCCAGAAAACGGCGGTGAAGGTGATCTCGATCGACGAAGTCCACGCCACCCCGGAAGTGGCCGAGGCACTCGACCTGTCGCCCGGCGATCCGGTGGTGAAGATCGTGCGCGTGCGCCACTACCGCAACCGCCCGCTCTCGCATATCACGGTCTACCTGCCCGCCGAACTGGGCCGCCCGTTCACGCGCAAGGCACTCGAGGAACAGCCGGTGCTGCGCCTGCTGGAAAGCAGCGGCGTGCGGCTTGGCCGTGCCAGCCAGGTCCTGTCGGCGCGCCTTGCCGACGTGGTCGTCGCCCCGCTGCTCGACGTGCCGGTCGGTGGTGCCTTGCTGGCGGTGCGCCGCGTGGTCAAGGACAACAACGGCCGCCCGATTCAGTTCCTGCTCGGCCAGTACCGGCCGGACCGCTATGAGTACCGCATGGAACTGACGCCGGCCGGCGTCGACAGCACCAACGTCTGGGTGGAAAACGAAACCCGTCCTGGCCTGCGCGACTGAGCCGGACCACCGCGGGGCGGTCCAACAGCCCTGCCACGCCAATGGGATGGCCCCGCGCGGCGCGATCCCGGGCGATACTGCGCATTTGTGATCACTTTTCGCAAGGAGCTGCCGTCATGCCGTCGTTCCGTCCGCGCACACCGCCCTACAGACGTTCACTGAGCGCCCGGCTTCGCGGCGCCGCGGGTGCCTGTGTGCTGGCGTTGTGCGCAGTCCCGATGGCGGCCCATGCGCAGATCGCGGGTGGCAAGGCCATCCGCATCCTCGTCGGCGCACCGGCCGGCGGTACCACGGACACGCTGGCGCGCACCATCGCGCAGGAAATGTCTCAACAACTGGGGCAGGCCGTGGTGGTCGAGAACCGTCCCGGCGCCGGCGGCAACATCGCCGCAGACCTGGTCGCCAAGAGCGCGCCCGACGGATCCACGCTGCTGATGAGCTTCACCAGCCATACCGTCAACGCGACGCTCTACAAGAAGCTGCCGTTCGATCCGGTGCACGACTTCACGCCCATCACGCTGGTCGCCACGGTACCGAGCGTGCTGGTGGCCAACCCGCGGCTGCCGGCCAACAACGTGCCCGAACTGATCCACCTGGCACACGCGCGGCCCGGCAAGCTGAACTTCGCCATCGGCTCGGTCGGTTCGTCGGTGCACCTGGCGGGCGATATGTTCAAGATGATGACCCACACCTACATCGTGAACATTCCTTACAAGGGCACCGCGCCGGCCATCACCGACGTGATCTCCGGGCAATGCGACCTGATGTTCGCGAGCACGCTCAATGTCCTGCCGCATGTGCGGGCGGGCAAGCTCAAGGTGCTGGGCGTGACCAGCGCCACGCCGCTGCCGCAGTTTCCGGGCGCGGCGCCGATCGGCGCCACCGTCAAGGGCTTCGAATCCAGCGCCTGGTTCGGCCTGTTCGGCCCGGCCGGGCTGCCGGCGGACGTGACGCAGGCCCTCTACCAGGCCGCCCGCAAGGGCCTCGATGCGCCAGCCGTGCGCAAGCGGCTGGAGGCGGACGGCGCCCAGCCGCTGGGCACCACGCCGGAATCGTTCGCCGTGTTCGTGAAGCAGGACGTGAAGCGCTGGGCCACGGTGGTGAAGTACTCGGGGGCCACGCCGGAATGAACGTGGCTGCAGTCACCGCGCCTGCCCGTCCCGCCACGCTGGCCCAGAAGCTGGTGGCGCGCGCCGCCGGCATGGAATATGTCGAACCGGGTTCGCTGGCGATATGCCGGGTCGACCTTGCGATGTCGCATGACTCCAGCGGCCCGCGCCGCGTCGCGCCCTTGCTGGAGACCCTTGGCACGACCGTGTGGGACCCGTCGCGCTACGTGGTCGTGACCGATCATTTCGTGCCGGCCGGCGACCCGGCCGCCGAATCGATCCTGCACTTCACGCGCGACTGGACGCGCCGCAGCGGCGCCCACCTGATCGACGGCGAAGGCATCTGCCACGTCGTGCTGCCCGAGCACGGCCATGTGCTGCCCGGCCGGCTGATTGTCGGCGGCGACAGCCACAGCCCGACCGGCGGCGCGTTCGGCGCCTATATGTTCGGCGTCGGCGCCACCGAGATGGCCGGCGTGCTGGCGACGGGCGAAATCTGGCTGCGCGTGCCGCAGACCATCCGGCTGCAATGGGACGGCGCACTTGCGCCCGGCGTCTGCGCCAAGGACATCATGCTGTTCCTGTGCGCGCGGCTGGGCCTCGGCGGCGGCCGCTATGAAGCCATCGAGTACACCGGCAGCGCCGTGGCGGCCCTTTCCATGCAGGAGCGCATGACGCTGGCCAATATGAGCGCCGAACTGGGCGCGCAGACCGGCCTGGTGGCGCCCGATGCCGTCACGCTGGATTGGCTCGCCGGGGCAGGCGTGCCGGCCCCGACCCTGGCCGGCATCGACCTCGCGCACTGGCGCAGCGATGCCGGCGCAGCGCTGCTGGCCAGCCATGTCTTCGATGCCGGCACGCTGGCGCCACAGGTGGCCGCGCCCCATTCGCCGGCCAACAGTGCGCCCGTGGAGCAGGCTGCCGGCGAGGCCGTGCAGATCGCCTACCTGGGCGCCTGCACCGGCGCCAAGCTCGATGACCTGCGCATGGCCGCGCAGGTGCTGCGCGGCCGACGCGTCGCCCCGGGGGTCAGCCTGCAGGTGGCGCCCGCATCCGTACGCGACCAGCAACAGGCGCAGCGCGAGGGCACACTGGCCATCCTCGTCGATGCCGGCGCCGAGCTGCTTCCCAATGCCTGCGGCGCCTGCGCCGGCTATGGCGCCGCGCGCTTTCCCGCCGGCAGCCGGGCCATTGCCTCGACCGCTCGCAATTTCTCCGGTCGCATGGGCGATGCCGGCAGCGCCGTATGGCTGGCGTCGCCGCTGACGGTGGCGGCCAGCGCCGTGACCGGGCGCATCACCGACCCCCGTACCCTGCTCTGAACCCGGTTTTCCCCATGACCGATCCTTCCGTTCCCGCGACCGCCGGCCGCATCTGGCGCTTTGGCGACAACATCGACACCGACGCCATGGCCCCGGCGGTGCTGATGAAGGCGGCGCCGGAAGTCCTTGCCTCGCATTGCCTCGAAAGCCTTCGTCCGGAATTCCCGAGCCAGGTGCGCCCGGGCGATGTGGTGGTAGCGGGCACCAACTTCGGCATCGGCTCCTCGCGCGAGCAGGCGCCGCAGGCGCTGCGCCATCTGGGCGTAGGGGCCGTGGTGGCGCTGTCGTTCGGCGGGCTGTTTTACCGCAACGCCATCAATCTCGGGCTGCCGGTCCTGGTCTGTCCGGACACCAGCCGCCTGGCGGATGGCGCGGCAGCCACGCTGGACCTGGAGCATGCCGCCCTGCGGCTCGATGATGGCACCACCGTCGCCTGCGAGCCGGTGCCGCCATTCTTGCGCGAGATCCTGGGCGCAGGCGGGCTGATCCCTCACCTGAAGTCCAGGCTGGCGCGCGGCTGACGTGCCCACCCGGCGCCCATCCGGCGCCCGCCCGACGCTTACGCCGGCCACGCCGCCGCGTCGCGCAGCAGCGCCAGGGCCTCGTCGTCGCTGGTCTGGGTGAAGTCCAGGTAGAAGGCGCCTACCGCGCCGAAGTTCGCCGGCGTGTTCAGGCAAATGACCTGATCGGCCGCGGCTTCCAGGCTGGCCAGGCCCTCGGCGGCCCCCACGGGCACGGCCGCGATCACCGGGCCGGCGCCGGCCATGCGCACGCCTTCGAGCGCGGCGCGCATGGTGGCGCCGGTCGCCACGCCGTCGTCGACAATGATCACCGTGCGCCCCGCCAGGCGCGGCAACGGCGCGCCGCCACGATAGCGCTGCTGGCGCCGTACGATCTCGTTGAGCTGGCGCCCGCGCTCGGCATTGAAGGCACCGCTTTCGACGGTGCGCCGTACCCACGGATCGTCATTGATGACGGTATGCGGATCCCGCCCGGCATCGCCCTCCACCACCGCGCCCAGCGCCAGTTCGGGATAGCCCGGCGCGCCGATCTTGCGCACCAGCAGCACGTCGAGCCGGGCGCCGATGGCGCGCGCCACCTCGTACGCCACCGGCACGCCGCCGCGCGGCAGCGCCAGCACCAGCGCGGGAGCGCCATCGCGCGGCTGGCCGACACCGAGTCCGGCCAGATGGCGCCCCAGGTAGAGGCCGGCCTCACGTCGGTCGGCAAAGCACGGCGGCATGGACATGGCGCGCTCCTGCAGGAGGGTCGGCGAGGTCGGCAAGGTCGGCACAAAGGGGGGGGCGAACCGCAACCCCTCAGCCACTATAGTCCGTCCGCGTCATGCTGCCCCGTCGTCATGGGTTCAGCCGGGCATTGAACGCATTGCGGCAACAGTGTGTTGCACTGCGGCAGGCTGATCGCCGCGGCCGCGCCCGTTACGATGCTGGTCAGGCGGCAAACCCGCCTCATCGATGCATCGATGAGGCGGCCATTCCGGCCGCGCCACCAGTGAGCCTGACATGACTTCGCAGCACCTGACCAGCAACGAGCCAGACATCGCCCGCCACGACAACGACCCGGACATTCCGTTCGGCTCGCTCGAAGCTGCCGCCATGGCCGAACTGCCCTACACCTTCCGCCAGACCGGCACCTGCACGCAGTACTTCCGCGAATTCTTCAGCTGAGCGGCGCCGAGTCCACGCCCATGGCCTGGTCGCACAGCACGATCAGGCGCTCCATCATGTCGCGCGCGGCGGCGGACGGCTCCGGCTGCGCGTGCAGCGTCAGCTCGATGGCCGGCACGGTGCCAAGCCATGGCTGGTCGTCGAGCAGGCGATGGGCGTCCGACGCCAGCCGGCGCGGCAGCAGGCTGATGCCGAGCCCGTCGGCCACGGCCGCGCTGATACTGGCCAGGCTGGCGCTGACAAAGCCGATGCGCCAGCGCCGCCCGCTGGCGTCGAGCGCATGCGTCATCTCGCCCCGGTAAAGGCCACCGCTCGGGAACGCCACCAGCGGCACCGGGTCGCGCGCCATGGCCGGCCGCGTGCGGCTGTCGATCCACGCCAGCGGCTCGGGCCAGCATGCCACCCCGGCGGCATGGCCGACGCGCTGCTTGACCAGTGCCAGATCGAGTTCGCTGTCCTGGAACCCCTGCCAGAGATCGTGGCTGAGCCCGCTGGTCACCTCCAGCCGGATCCCCGGCCAGGTATCCGCAAACCCGGCCAGGACCGCTGTCAGCGGCTGCGCCGCGAAATCCTCCGGCACGCCCAGCCGGATCTCGCCCTGCCCGGAAGTCTGGCGCACCTGTTCCACCGCCTCCGCCATCAACTGCTGCAGGCGCCGCGCATAGCCCAGCAGCCGCTCGCCCTCCGGCGTGGTGGTGACGTAGCGGCCACCCCGGTCCAGCAGCGCGCAGCCGAGCTGCTCCTCGAGCCGTCGCACCTGCTGGCTGACGGTCGACTGAGTCAGGTGCACACGTTGGGCGGCGCGGGTGAAGCTGCCGCTCTCGGCGACGGCGACAAAGCTCTGTAGTAGCGCGGGATCCAGGCGGGCGTCATGCATGGTGAGTCGGGTAGTTGGTTTTCCACTGCTTATGATTTCATCATTTAATTTCCCAATCGCCAAGCCAGGACGTAGATTGTCGGCTCTCCCCTATCTGTCCCCTTGCTGCATGCGGCGTGCACACCACATTACCCGAAGAGCAGGCACTTACTTTACCTAACGCTATGGCAACCCACGAACAACTCATGCGCGAGGCAGTCGACCTGGCCCTCGCCAACCGGGATCGCGGCGGCCGCCCCTTCGGCGCGGTGCTGGCAATCGACGGCGAAGCCGTGGCCACGGGCGTCAACGACATCGTCCACAGCCACGACCCCACCACGCATGCCGAGATGGAAGCGGTGCGCGCCGCGGCGCGCAAGCTCGGCCGGCCGGACCTGCGCGGCAGCGTGGTCTACGCGAGCGGACATCCGTGCCCGATGTGCCTGGCCGCGATGACCATGGCCGGCGTGCAGGCCGTCTACTACGCCTTCGACAATAACGATGCAGCGCCCTACGGCCTGTCTAGCGAAGCGGCCTACCAGGCCTTGCGCCTGTCACTGGCACCGCCGCCACTGCCGCTGCAACGGCTGGCCGTGGAGATCTCGGCGGCGCAGCTTTACGGCTCGCGCCAGCCCCGCGGCTGAAGCCATGACGTTCGACGTATCGCATCGTGCGCCGCCGCGCTGGCTGATTCTGGTCGCAGTGGTGGGGATCGGCCTGAACCTGCGGCCGTTCCTGACCGCCGTGGGGCCGCTGGCTGCCACCATCCGCGCCGGCACCGGGCTGGACTACGAAGGCATGGCATGGCTGACGCTGCTGCCCATGCTGCTGATGGGCGCCGGCGCCTTTGCCGCACCGGCAATCCGCCGGCGGCTTGGCGCGCGCCGCGCGGTGCTGGGCGCGCTGGCCATGCTGGGCGCCGGATCCGCGCTGCGCGCGCTGGCCACGGACGGCGCGCTGCTGGTCGCCACCGCAGCCCTGTGCGGTCTTGGCGTAGCCGTGGTGCAGGCTGCCTGCCCCGGCATCATCAAGCAGGAATTCCCAAGGCGCGTGGCCCCGGTCATGGGCCTGTATTCGGCCGCGCTGATGGGCGGCGGCGCGCTGGGCGCGCAGCTCGCCCCGCTGATCTCGGACCTGTCCGGTTCGTGGCAGCAGGGCCTGGCCTGGTGGGCACTGCCGACCGTGGCCGCGCTAGGACTGGCCTGGCATGCGCTGCCGGCCGCAACCACGGCCACGCCAGCCGCCCGCGCCGCGCACCGGCCCGCCGGCCAGCTGCTGCGGCGGCGCCGCACGTGGATGCTGATGGCCTGCTTCGGGGTGATGAATGGCGGCTATGCCTCGCTCGTGGCATGGCTGGCGCCGTTCTACCAGCAGCACGGCTGGAGCGTTGCGCGCAGCGGCAGCCTGGTGGCGCTGATGGCGGTTGCCCAGGCCGCCGCCGCGCTGCTGCTGCCGACGCTAGCCGCGAGCCGCCAGGATCGACGCGCGTGGATGGCGGCGGCGCTGGCCATGCAGGCCATCGGCTTTGCCGGCCTGGCGCTGGCGCCCGCATGGTCGCCTTATGCGTGGGCCGCCATCGGCGGCGCCGGACTGGGCGGCTGCTTCGCGCTGTACCTGGTGGTAGCGCTTGACCACCTGCCGGATCCGGACAGTGCCGGCGCGCTGAGCGCACTGATGCAGGGTGGCGGCTTCCTGCTGGCGTCACTGGCGCCGTGGATCACCGCCGCGCTGCATTCGCGCACCGGCGATTTCGTGGCCGGATGGTGGTATCACCTGGGCTGCGTGGCGTTGGTGTCCGCGCTCACCATACGCCTGGACCCGGCGCGCTACGCCAGGTCCATGGCCGGCGCCGCAGCCCGCCCTGCGTAGCACGCCGCCCGCTCGACGACGCCATCGTCAACAGGTCTTGTACGGCAGGAACTTGCCCGACATCTCGATCTGCACGCGGGTCCATGCGGAAATCGACCACCGGCCAGCCGCTCAGCGCGGCATGGCCCGCTCGATCACCGCGCTGACATCGGCTTGATCGGGCGCGGTGGAGGGCGGCAGCGCGAACAGCGCGCCCGCCGCCGGCGTCAGCCCCTGCAAGATGCGTAAGGCCAGCACGATGAGCATGACCGGCATAGTGCCTCCCGGCATGGTTGCCAGCGGCCAGCATGGCTTACCGGCATAGGTGGACGGCTTCCCGCGAACGCTGCGAGCCGCGCAAGCTTTGTGCCATCACCCGAATCACTCGCTGGCCCCAGACGGCACCGGAGCGGGGAAACACTGCGCCAATGTGCGGCACGCATGAGCGAAGCGTACCCAATTCTGCGTATGCCGACGCGGCTGTGGCGGAGCCGCGCAGGCCGCTGCGCGAGGCGTGCAGCGCCGAAAGCTTTGCGAGATTTATTTCCGATGTAACGCCTCATTACCCCCGGCACGAACCTCGCTACCACCCGGACAAGACCCGCGTGCCGCCGGCAAACCCTTGTGCGACAAGGCCTTTCCGGCAACGCCGCGAAGCCGCCCGGGCCGCCACGCAGCGCATGCGTCATGTGAGACAGACTTACAAGTGCAAGCACCCGGCACGGGGCCGCGTCGCTACATTGAAGCCGTGTTCAATGCGAACGATACGGAGCCCAATATGAAACGCGCCCTCAGCCTGGCCGTGCTGCTGTCCACCACCGCAGCGCTGCTTTCCGCCTGCATCGTGGTACCGCCGCGTGGCGGCCCGCCGCCCCGCTACCACTACTACCACGACCGCTACTGATCGATACCGCCTCCCCGTCAACCCGACAACAGCAACCACGATGAAACGCCAGCTCCTTCTCGCCGCCGCAGTTCTCGCCGCCGGAGGTACCTTCGGCCTGCTCAGCCCCGCCCAGGCCCACGACGGTCCTCCCGCCTACGCCTATGGCCATCCGCCGCCGCCGCCGCGCCATGAGTCGCGCCCGCCTGCACGGCCGGGCCAGGCGTGGGTGCCCGGCCACTGGGCCGCCCGCGGCGGCCACTATGACTGGCGCGGCGGCTACTGGCAGGCGCAGCGGCCCGGGTACCGATACGTGCCGGACCGCTGGGTACAGGGCCCGCACGGCTGGGTCATGCGACCCGGCTACTGGGCGCGCTGAGGCGCACACCACCAACCGTGCAGGCCTGCGATCGCCGCAAGGGTTGGTGGCAAGCCGCTGGAGCAGCTGTGCGGCACACTGCTCCGGCCTCATCCCGAGGTGGCAAGCTCCCCTCATCCAGAAGCACTAGACCGCGTGTCCGAGCATGCGCATCAAGCGTCGCAAGTATTGGGAAACACACCAATTGCACGCCGTTTCATAATTGCGCCATTGATTAGCGCTTCATTTTCTTTTACCCCCCCGAAGGGGTTATAAATTCGGCACAGCAAGACCCGGAATAATCAAATCGGTTGCAACCCTGTAACCATCTGGCAAAGCGATGTCTCAGTTGTGATACGGTTCCCAACCCGCTCCGGCATGACGTTCTAGAAACATCCCCCCACCCATTGGAGGGATTTTCGGCGGGTATTATGAAGCTCGCTTCATTCCCCCTTGACTGGCCGCCGATTAGGCTCGCTTGCAATCCATACCACCACCCCATAAGATGGTTTTAAGCCGATTTAGGAGCGAGAAACTTTCGGGTTCGGGTTCGGGTCATCTTCCAGCCGCCGACAAGTTCCGAGCAGAAAACGGGACAGGCCGGACATGGAAGCACGGGGGTCAGGGCAGTCAGCGGGCCGCAGCACGCGTCCGCTTGCCGTACCATGCCTCCCCATACGCAAAGCGCCCGTATTCCCTCCCGAGTAACGGGGAGTGAAACATGAATGCCTTGCTGATCGAGGAGCATCCTTTGCTCTGTCTCGGGCTGCTACAGATGCTCGAGAACATCCAGGATTCCGGTCACGTCGCGGCGCTCGCGCCTGACGAGATCGGGCGACACGACCATGTACCGCACAACGCAGACCTGCTGGTCTTCGGCATGCCCGCCGACACACGCGTCGGGTGGGCCCAACTGCAGGTGGCACGCGAGCTGCTGTCGCCGCAGCGCATCCTGATACTGGCCGATCAACTGCCGCTGCATATGCCCGACGCGGACAGCGCGCGCGGCGTCTGCGGATGCTTGCCCAAATCGGCATCGCTGGCAGTCATCGAGGCCGCCATCCGGCTCGCCGTTTCCGCCGTGCACGGCCTGCTGTTCAGCGCGGAGACAGGCACCATGCCGTCGGCATCGCGCCCGGCGCTGCCCGTCACGCAATCGCTCGCGTCCGCACCGCTGCCGGCCGCGGCGCAGCCCGAACAGCTTTCGCTGGCCACCTGCGCCAGTGCGCCGCGCAGCGCGGTGCGCAGCAGCGTTGCCGTGCGCGACCTGACCGGCCTCAAGCCCGGCCTGCCGCTGTCTGGCAGCGCACGCCTGGCAGAACCGCCCGCCGAGGCCGAACCGAGCTACGACGAAGCCGAGATGCTCAAGATCACGCCGCGCCAGTACGAAGTGCTGGTGCTGCTGGCACGCGGCTATCCGATAAAGACCGTCAGCCGCATGCTGAACATTTCCGTTGCCACCGTGAAAAGCCATGCCTGCACGCTCTATCAGCGCCTCAAGGTACGCAACAAGGGCGAGGCTGTCTACGCTGCCCTGCAGCGTGGCGCCACGCTCGAATGGGTGAGCGGCGACGAGTGCGTGACGCGGGACAGCAGCATGCGCCCCGTGGTCGCGCGCCACAGCGAAGCGGCCGTCTACGAGGCCGCAAGCCCGACGATCTGAACGCCAGTACCGGCGCCGCGACCCGCAAGACAAGACGGGCCGGCGCTGCCCCGGGCTATGCCGGGGATCGAGGGGGTCAGCCATGCCTGCCAGCACTTTCCTGCCCACGTTCTCCGTGTGCATCTGCACGCGCGACAATCCGGATGGCCTGCGACAGACGCTGCAGTCCGTCGCGCAATCCACCACGCCGCCGCAACAGCTCATCGTCTCCGATGACAGCAGCAACTACGAAACCCGCGAGATGATGCGCGGCGAGTTTCCGGATGTCACGTACGTGGAAGGACCACGGCGCGCGTGTGCGGCCAATCGCAACCGCGCCGTGCGCGCGGCGACCGGCACGCACGTCCTCATCCTGGACGATCGCACGCTCCTTGGACTGACATTCCTGCAGCAAATGAGCGAGCGGATCGCGGATGATCATATCCATCAGGCAAGCGCCGGTGCGCCAGCAGCGCCGCTGATCCTGACCGGCACCGACCTGTGCGGCGGACAGCGAGGCAGGCCGCGCAAGCCGACCTTCCTGGGCCAGCCCTCGCTGGATTACCGCTATGGCGAGCGCCTCTGCTCGGTGGTGCTGCACAGCACGGTGTTTCCGCGCGCGCTGTTCGATCAGATTGCCTTCGACGAAGAGCTGGTGGCGGGCTATGACGAGATCGACCTGGCGAGCCGCGCCGTGTACGAGTGCCATTGCCGCATCGAGCTGATGCCAAGCGCCGTGAACCAGCACGCCACACCACCGGCACGCGACGAGCCGGCAGCAGCTTGCGAGGCATCGCGCCTGTACGTGACCTTCCGGCGCTATGGCCGAAGCCAGAGCCGACGGGGCAAGGCCGCGCTATTCCTGGCGTTTGCCTTGCCACACCAGCTTGCCCATCAACTGCATCAGGCCGGGTGGCGCGGCGTCGTGCCGTTCTGTGCCACCGCGCAGCGGCTCTGGCGGCATCTGCGACGCACATCCGGCGCCGCTGGCCACGGCGATCTCCAGGCCAGCGTTCGCATGCCATTGCCACGCGACTAGCCGCCAAGGCTGACACCCTCTCGCCCGCGCCTGCCATACCGCTCCCGACAGGAAACCACGAAGTGTCGGCAGCGGTATGCGTACCCGTTTCTGCGTGCCTCCGTGAGCGCGTTGATGCGCCGCGAATCCACGTTCGGCAGCGCACGTAGCCGGATTGCGCTGGGCCCTGCAGACACGGTACTTTGGCACCGAGGCGGATGCACGCGGCGGTGTTGCGTGGAGTGGTAGCGATCTATGGCATGGCAGCCGGTCGCCGCCTGGCGTCCGCACCTTCGGAACAGAAGAAGACCCGTGCCATGGACACACCGATGTGGATGCTTCGAAAGGTTGCCGCCGGCCGCGGTCCGTGCAGTACGCGGGTAGCAGCGATCATGGCGGCGGGACTGGCCGCGTTGATGTCCCGAGGAGCTCGGTCATGACAAGCCTGCGCGCCTTGAAACTGCCCTCCCTCTCGCGCCGCCAGAAGATCGTGCTGATGATGACGGTCGATCTGCTGGCCCTGCCGCTGTGCTTCGCGCTGGCGCTGCTGCTGCGCTCCGGCGATCGTGAGCTGATCGTGCAGTACGGCATCTGGCCTCCGCTGTTTATCGCGGCCAGCACGATCCCGGTATTCTCGTTCAGCGGCCTGTACCGGACCGTGCTGCGGTACATCGACCTCAAGGTGCTGTGGGTCGCCGGCGTCAGCATGGCCGCCATGGTCGGGCTGACCTACGGCGTGTCCTTCCTCATCAATGACAGCCGGCTGCCGCGCGCCGGCCTTCTGATCTACTGGTTCATCGCGTTCGCCTACGTGGTGATCTCGCGGTTCCTGATCCGTGCCATCCTGCGGCGCAGCGAGCTGTGGCGCAACACCCGTGGGCGTCCGACCCGGCGCGTGGGCATCTTCGGTGCCGGCGAGGCCGGCTTCCAGCTCGTGAACGCCATGCGCGCCAGCGTCGACCACGAGGCCGTGTGCTTCTTCGACGACGACCGCGCATTCGACAGCCACACCGTCGCCGACCTGCCCGTCTTTCATACCTCGCGCATGAAAGAACAGCTGCAGCGGCTGGGCATCAACGAAGTCGTGCTGGCAATGCCGTCCCTGCCGCCGGAGCGGCGCAAGCGGATCCTGGACAAGCTGCACCGTTACAACGTGAGCGTGCGCACCCTCCCTACGCTACTGGAACTGGTGGACCGCAAGATAACGATGCAGTCCATCCGCGAGGTCAAGGTGGAAGACCTGCTCGGCAGGCCCGTCGTGCCGCCGCGCGAAGCGCTGTTCGCCAAATGCACGCACCGCAAGGTCGTCATGGTGACCGGCGCGGGCGGCTCCATTGGCAGCGAACTGTGCCGGCAGGTCGCCACGCAGCAGCCGCGCATGCTGATTCTCTTCGACCATTCCGAGTGGGCGCTGTACACGGTGGAACAGGAGTTGCGCCGGAGCTTCCCTGAGGTGCCGCTGCTGGCGCGCATCGGATCGGTGTGCGACACCAGCGCCGTGGCCGCCGCCATGCAGGGCCAGCAAGTCGATACGATCTACCATGCGGCGGCCTACAAGCATGTCCCGCTGGTCGAAGACAACATGCCGGAGGGCCTGCGCAACAACGTGCTGGGCTCGGTCACCATTGCCAATATGGCCGACCGCTTCGGCGTGCAGACCTGCATGCTGATCTCGACCGACAAGGCCGTGCGCCCGACCAACGTGATGGGCGCGAGCAAGCGCATCGCGGAACTGGTCTTCCAGGCCGCGGCGGCGCGGCCCGGCACGCACACGGTTTTCGCGATGACCCGGTTCGGCAACGTGCTCGGGTCTTCGGGCTCCGTGGTCCCGCTGTTCCGCAGCCAGATCGAAGCGGGCGGGCCGGTCACCATTACCCATCCGGATGTGATTCGCTTTTTTATGGTGATCCCCGAGGCTGCCCAGTTGGTGATCCAGGCAGGAGCCATGGCCCGTGGCGGCGAAGTCTTTGTACTGGACATGGGCCAACCGGTACGGATCCTGGACCTCGCCCGCACGATGATCGAAATGTCAGGCCTGGTGGAAAAGACGCGCAAGAACCCCAACGGCGATATCGAGATCAAGACCGTCGGCCTGCGCCCGGGCGAAAAACTCTACGAGGAACTCTTGATCGGCGGCATGGTTACCCCCAGCGAGCATGAGCGCATCATGTGCTCGCACGAGCCCTTGATGGAAGAAGCCGAGCTTCATGAACGCCTGGATGAGCTCATCGCGGCCTGCGAGACGCGCGACCAGCTGAAGATCCAGATGCTGGTGCAGGCGATCGTACCGGAATACGCGCCATACACCTCGCTCGACGCGCGCGCAAGCAAGCCGGCGAACACGCCGGAGGACGTCAGGCTGCCGTTGCACACTGCAATCCGCAAGGTCGCTTCGCGCACGCTCGGGCAAACGGAAACGACGAACAATCTGGAGCCGGGCAGGCTGTCGAGATCGGGAGAGACTTCCTGAAGCGTTGAAGGCGATTTCCCGGTGCACTTTATCGTCGATAAGCCAGGAACATTGCCGTCAGGAGAGGAGCGCCACAGTGCGAGGCCAGGCCGCCGTGATCTTGCCGAAGGCCATCCCAGGTGCTCCCGAGGTGCATGCGGTGCCGCGCCTCGTTTCCAGGTCAACACGCAGGCAAGTTTCAACTATCAGAATCAGCAGAATCAGGCAGTACTCCCCTTGTCAAGAATTGGAGTGGAGTAGCCTGAAGCACGCAACCGGCCCGGCGCCTCTTTGCAGATCGCCAAGCGACTTGGAACTGCCGCGGCAACCGCTATCCAGCCTGGCGCGCGACAGGCATCCAGCTCCAACCATGGTCGCGCGGTTCAGGGGGCAGCGAATTGGCGGGCAATGGGACCGGACACTGCAAGACTCTGATCACGGTCCGCCCGGAGGCAGGGTCGACATCGATGTCTCTGAGGCATTGCATCGTCACATCCAGCCAGCGAGTCCCCTGTACCCAGAGCGATGCCTTGACGGGACCAAGCATGCCTGGCAGTTCAAACAGCGCAAGCGTGGTGAGCAGCGCCGCAAGCAATACAGATACGCGATGGTCGCGCAGGCAAACCAGAGGCCTGACATTGATCCACGCCACACCCAGACCGATAGCCGCCCCAATCAGGGTTTCGGCAAAAGTATGATAGAGCCCCGCCACGAGCACGATCCCCATCAGCAGTGCCACCAGCAAGCCGGCAACTATGCCGTACTTCGCGGCACGATCGCCGACGATCGATCCGAGCAGCATAAACATTACCGGATACACGGCGGCAGTCAGCATGGCATGGCCGCTAATGTTGTATAGCCCCACCGACGGCAAGAACCAGCCGTAGAACACAAAGGCTAGCTTGCCGGCCAGGACCAGGCTCGCGCCGACTCCGAGCGATACTACCCAGCGAAACGCACGTCCGCGGTACCCGGCGCAGGCGAGACACACGGTAATGAACCCTGCCAGCGCCAGCGCCTGAGCGGCTCCACCAAGTCGGATTACCTGAAACCACGGAGTCATCTATCGGGCTCTCCTTGAGTCCATTACACCTGGTCGCGCGCCCGCTGCCTCCAAGCGCAGGTTCCTCAGCGCGACGCTTGTCCAACGATATCCTGGACTACCTTCCCGGTCTTGCTCACTTCTGCGTCGGTCAGCGTTGGATGTACCAGGAACATCAGGCTGGTTTCGCCAAGGGCCCTTGCAACCGGCAACCGCGCGGCCGGGCGCCAGCCGGTGTCATCGAACGCCTTCTCGAGGTAGGCTTCCGAGCATACCCCTGCATAGCAGGGCACACCTGCAGCATTGATCTCGGCCATGAGCCTGTCCCTGCTCCACCCCGCCTTCAATATCTCCGGGCGGACAAAGGCATAGAACTTGTACCAGGCATGCCTGATATGGGGAGGGGGCACCGGAACGCGCAGCGTCCCGCACGATTTCAAAGCTTGCGCCAATGCCATTGCGTTGGCCGTGCGCCGCTCGGTCCATTCGGCCATCCGCTTGAGTTGAATGCGGCCGATGACTGCCTGCATCTCCGTCATGCGCCAGTTGGTGCCGAAGGAATCATGGAGCCAGCGGAATCCCGGTGTATGTTCGCGCTCATACACGGCTTCCCAGCTCTTTCCATGATCTTTATACGACCACATGCGAGACCAAAGCTCGCGATCGTCGGTCGTTACCATGCCACCCTCACCACCGGTACTCATGATCTTGTCCTGGCAGAATGACCAGGCGCCGACATGGCCAATGGTGCCGACCGCACGGCCCCTGTAGCAAGCGCCGTGTGCCTGGGCACAATCTTCGATCACGCTGAGCCCATGCGCTTGCGCCAGCGCCATGATCGGGTCCATGTCACAGGGGAATCCGGCCAGATGCACGCATATCACTGCGCGGGTGCGGGGTGTCAGGACGCGCGCGATAGTCGCCGCGGAAATATTGCCGCTATCCTCCTCGACATCGGCGAACACGGGAATGGCGCCTGCATTGACTACGCAGGAAATACTGGCGATGAAGGTGCGCGGCGTCACCACCACCTCGTCCCCTGGACCGATATTCAACGCTTTGAGCGCAACATCAAGCGCGAGCGTGCCATTGGCCAGCGCCACGGCATGGCGGGCACCGCACCAATCGGCGAATTCCTGCTCGAACTCGCGGCATTCCGTGCCCGTCCAGTAGTTCACCTTGTTGGAGAGCAGCACCCGCTGCACGGCATTCGCCTCCCCCGAGGTGAAGCTCGGCCATGGGGAAAATTCAGTCATCAGCATCGAGATTGCCCTGGTCAATCAAAGCCGTGCGCCAACCCTAGCTCATCAGCTTCCCGCAAACTTCGGTGCCACGGGGCGGACAACGTGGCGGCGGGCCTTATCGCGCCAAATGCAAGAAGGCAGTCGTTCCACTCAACGTGTGCTGGCCCTCGGATCGCACCCGCGAATACAGCATCTGAATCTAACCATCGATTGCCGCCCCCGTGTAGCACTGGACGTTGCCCAGCCCACACTGCCAGACCGGACGAAGCATTACCGGCTCATGGACCACTCCCTGCGTCAATGCACAGGCTCTTGCGTATGCAACATTGCAACTGCGTCCGGTGACGATCGGGGACGCCCAGTCTGGTGTCACACTGGTCGGCCTGATGCACCTCACGCTCAAGTCAGCATGCATGTGTGTCAGCGAACAGATACGCGTTTCGTCCGGGTGCAATCTGTGGGCGCGTGCGAAAGGCGCCATCAATACAGGTGACGATACTTGCCATCGGTGTCAGCCCATGCCGGTGGCTAAAGCGAACTATGACTGGCATATTGCTCCGTCGAGGAGCACGGTGAGTCAGGCCGAGCCTGCCGGAAGCGTACTCCGATGAGAATCATGTTGCTGATTACCGGGCTGGGACTGGGGGGCGCCGAGCATCAGGTAGCTGCGCTGGCCCAACAGTTCATAGCGCTGGGCCATGCCGTTGCCGTGGTCAGCCTGACATCCGATTGCGAGGTGGATCTTCCCGATGGGATTCAGACACTGCGTCTCAATATGCAAAAGACGCCGCAGTCGATGGTGAGCGCGCTCTGGCGTGTGCGGGGTTTCGTGCATGCGTGGCGTCCGGATGTGGTTCACGCCCACATGGTTCACGCAAATCTGTTTGCTCGCACGTTGACGCGTGTCTGCACCGTCCCTGCCACGATCTGCACAGCACACAGCTATCGGGAAGGTGGCACGCTGCGCATGCTGGCATACCGGCTGACAGACCGATGGACCGACTTAACCACCCATGTCAGCACTGAAGGCCGTCAGCGCATGATTGAGTTAGGCGCTGTCGCGGCGGAGCGCATTGTCGTCATCCCGAATGGCATCGATACGAGCCGTTTCCGCCTGGATGCCGAGTCTCGCGCTGCCGCCCGGGCCGCGCTCGGGATTGGCGCAAAGGATAAACTCATCGTCAATGTCGGCCGCCTGGTGCCGGATAAGGCGCAAGCAGTTCTGCTGGACGCATTCAGCGTGGTTGCCCCCAAATCCGGAGCAACATTGATGATTGCTGGCGAAGGGCCCAGCCGTGCGGCACTGGAACAGCAGATCGCACGGCTGGGTCTTGCTGGAAAAGCAATTCTGCTCGGAAAGCGGCACGACATACCTGCCTTTCTGAATGCGGCCGACCTGTTCGTCCTCTCCTCCGAGATCGAAGGCATGCCCCTGGTTGTGGGCGAAGCGCTGGCATGCGGCTGCCCAGTGGTCGCCACCGATGCTTCCGGGGTTGCAGATGTGCTGACTGGCGTCGGCAAACTTGTACCCAGGGGCAATGTCCAGGCACTGGCTTCGGCTATGGACGAGGCACTGGCACCAGGAAGAGGCCAGATCATCGAGCAGCTTGCGCGGCACCGGCACATCGTATCGCACTTCAGCATCGAAGCCATCGCCGGGCAATGGCTCAGGCACTATGCCCCGCATCGTTGATACGGCTCCGGCTACCGGCATGGGTCCCCGCCGGCCTGAGCGGCGACTGACTGCAGGTCTGAATTCTTCCTGGCTCGGTGACAGCTGCTCGGTCAAGCGGCTAAAGCGACTGTAGTGAGGTGAGGACGCGAACGTCCGAGATGGCTCAAGAAATGCGTGTGTGCGCGCCCGTACGGATGGCGTGGCAAGCTGGTTCTAGATTGGGTCTACCCGGCCGAAGCCCAAGATCGGAGCAGCCGGGAACGGCTATGTGGCACGCCGTGTCGATCGACATGCTGGTAAGGAAACCAACCATGCTGAGAATGCCGGACTCTACTGAGAACGCCGCGGCAGTCATCGTCGGTGGCGACCTCAACGGGCTTGGATTGGTACGCTCTCTGGCCAACCAGAAGATGCCCATCATCGCGGTGGATACCACCAGCAGCAAGGCAGCGCTATGGTCCCGCTACGCCCGCCGCTGCGTGATTCGCAGCTTCAAGGGCCGCGATTTTGTCGAAGACATGACTGCCCTAGGCAAGAAATTCGAAAAGCGCCCGGTCCTTTATTTGACCGACGAAGATGCCGTTCATACGGTTTCCGAGAATCGTACAGAGCTATCGAAGTGGTTTCGATTTCGCCTGCCCTCTGACAAGGGCGTCAAGCTTTTGAGCAATAAAGCAGAATTTCATCGGTTTGCCGAGCGGAATGGATTTCCAGTTCCTCATACCGAAGTCCTTAAAGACCTATCTGACCTCCCGCTACTGTCAAAGCTACGCTTTCCTTGCATCATCAAGCCCGACGATAAGCGCCATGCACTGAGCGGCGATAAAGAGCGGGCAGTCCGCATCGACTCCTTGGGGGATGCCATGAAGCATGCCGGCATCATGCTTCGTACGCCTGGAGGCATCGTTGCGCAAGAGTGGATAGAGGGACCGGAGAGCAACATCTACTTCACGCTGTTCTATCGCGGCGAGAACGGGCAAATAGCCGCCATGTTCACCGGGCGCAAGATTTTATGCGCACCGCGCGATGTAGGCAGCACGGCCATATGTATTGCAGCCCCCGAGGCATGTGAAGTGCTTGAACCAATCACACTCGCTTTTGCGAATTGCGTCGACTTCGCTGGCATGGGCAGCATGGAATATAAATGGGACAACCATCACAAGAGATTTCTGATGATCGAGCCAACCGTCGGAAGAACGGATTGGCAAGAGGAAATTGCAACGCTGTGCGGAGTAAATATTCCGTTAGCGGCCTATAGACACGAACTGGAGCTTCCGGCCGCGCCGAGTGTAACAGTTCCATCTCATGTTGCGTGGCGCTCGACATTTGCAGAGCGAGCGCCGCGACACCTGCTGACAGAAAGGATCCGGATCGTCGATGGGTACTTTCGCTGGAGCGACCCTATGCCTGCCGTGCAGCACTACTGCATGAGTCGCTCATTGGGACGCCGCATCATGAGGCAGTGGACCTTGCGGCGCAACTCCACCGCCGGCGAACAATTTCAATAGGAACAAAGATGAACTCGTCAACAGACACAGCCATCATCGGCGCGGGCCCCTATGGTTTGTCGATCTCGGCATATCTGACCGAGGCCGGCGTGCCCCATCAAGTTCTTGGGCAGCCAATGCATGCCTGGAGAAATTACATGCCGCCCGGGATGCTCATGCGCTCCGAGGCCTTTGCCTCCGATCTCTACGCACCGCAGGGAGGCTACACGTTGGAAGAGTATTGCCGGCGCAATGGAATCAGCTATGCGCCGATTGGCATGCGTCTGCCACTGGAGGTATTCGTTGACTATGGACTCTGGTTTCAATCACAACTCGTCAGTCATCTTCGCACCCTGGAGGTTGTCGAATTGCGCCGGCAGGATGGATTCTTCCGGCTGACTTTGAACGATGGCAGTTTCCTCGTTGCGCGGCGCGTGGTAATCGCTCTGGGCCTGAAGGGATTTGAGCGCACGCCTCCGATATTGCAGGGCCTGCCAAGACCTTACGTGATTCACTCGGGCGAAATCGGGAGCCTGGCATGGGCGAAGAACAGGAACATCGTCATCGTCGGCGGCGGTCAGTCGGCGCTCGGCCTCGCCGCACTCCTGAACGAGATCGGGGCTCGCGTTCGCTTGCTCGTGCGGGGCGAAACCGTGAGCTGGAACGCGGAACCGGATGCCTCGCGCGGAATCGTCTCGAGGCTGCTAAAGCCGGAAGGAGGCCTGGCAGTGGGCTGGTACCCGTATCTGTTGTCCGAGTACCCCTTTTTGTTCCGCGCGGCCTATCGCAAGTTGCGCAAGAGAATTGCCGAGAGTTCGTTTGGACCATCGGGCGCGTGGTGGCTGCATGATCGCGTGAACGGCAAGATTGATATCTCATTTCGAACGGAGGTCAGGCATGCCGAGGTCCGGAATGGCCAGGTAGTTCTTCAGGTCGAAAGCAGGAATGAAACGTCCAGCATTGCCGCCCAGCATCTTATTGTCGCCACAGGGTTCGGGGTTGACATGGCGAAGCATTCTTTCCTTTCCCAAGAGCTCCTGGAGTCGCTCTTTCTCGTTGGCGGCTGGCCTGAACTGACGCGCAACTTCGAAACCAATGTACGAGGCCTTTATGTTATTGGCCCAGCCGCCGCACTCAGCTTTGGTCCGGTTATGCGCTTCGTCTATGGCGCGAAATATGGAGCCCCGCAGTTGACAAGGCACATCAGCAGCTGTTTCAAGAAGGAAGCCCGGGATTTTGTCTTCCCCTCGGAACCTGTCGCGGGAGATAGTGGGGCACCGTTGCGGGGACAAAGCATTTTCCGGCCCTCAGGAAATAACTTGGGGGAACCGTGATCACACCGTCGCTTGGGTCATCGCGGGGCATTGTGATGCTTTGCCAAGGATGGTACTCCCGAGCGCCAAGAGCTCGTCGAGTACATTAGTCGCTAACCATAGGACTGGCTATGGAAAACAGAAATGCAATCCTGGATGGCCTCAGGCTGGTGGCGGCGCTGGCAGTGCTGATATTCCACTTCGGATTCAGGGGTTACGTCGCCGAAGGATTTCAATTGCTGCGATACCCGGAGATCGCAGACTTTGCCAAGTATGGCTTTCTTGGCGTCGAGCTTTTCTTCATTATCTCTGGCTATGTCATCCTGATGAGCGTGCAAGGCCGATCGCCTCGCAGCTTCACCATCGCCAGGATGGTTCGCCTTTATCCTACATTCTGGCTGTGCGCCTTTGCGACCTTCGTAGTAGTCAATCTGCTGGGTCAAACGCACCTGGCAACATCGCCCCTTCAAGCGGCAGCAAACATTCCCATCCTGGCAAGTGTCTTTGGCGCACCCTACATTGATGGCGTGTACTGGTCGCTGGCGATCGAGATTCAGTTCTATGTTGTGGTTGCGGCCCTGTACTTCTCAGTGCCGCCCAAGCACTTGGCCACGGCCCTGGCAATATGGGTAGCTGCGGGCGCAATCTTCTTCGTCGCAAGCCAGACACTCGGCATCAATTTTCGCTATCCTTGTTCCAGCTATGCCGGATTCTTCGGAATTGGTTCCGCGATATATCTTGCCGAAAATGGTCGGCGAAGTAGATCTGTTTGGTTGCTATATTTAGTTTCCCTGGTAAGCGCATTCATAAGGCTGTTCGCATACCTGGAATCAGCATCCACTACGTTGCATGTCGAGGTCAGCCTCCCCATCATGACAGCGATCCTGATTGCCTCTGTCGCCGCAGTTCATTTGTCACATCGCATCCGCATCACGTCATCCCGCCTTCTAACCACTCTCACTTTTGCCGGTGGGATGACGTATCCGCTTTATTTGCTACATCAGAACATTGGTTACAGCATTCTGAACAGATTCTTCGATGAAGGGTCGCGCTGGTCGGGGTTCGTAGTTGTGGTCGTCTTGATGCTGGTGCTGTCGGCATTTGTGTATGTCATTTACGACCGACCGGTCAGGACAGCTCTCATGAGACAGCTTGGTTCGAGGAGGAAGGCAGCTACGGTGGAGCGTGCACCAGGCTAGTGGACCAGGAGCGAAGCGCGGCAAGGCTGGAGCCTTGCGAGCATTCGTGACGACGGATCGTGCGTCTTCTCGGCAGACTTATGCAACGAACTTGCGATTCAGGACACTACTGTTTCCAGTTGCCTCTTAGTGTGTGCGAGGATTCCCCACCGCTGCCGGCCCTGACCCAAACACACTGCGCTGTGTCTCGATCAATGCGGTCTGGCCTCTACCTGCTGGCCGATTGCCCAATTGAATCCTGTCAATTCGCGCGCAATCGCGGTGCAAACTTGCACTGGTAGCTTCCCATGCATTGTCAGGTGACGGCAGCGCTGACATAAGCGCTTCTGTGCACTCCATGCGATCTCCTGTATCTCGGCAGTGGTGCGCTCGGCGCGCCGTTGCAGCGTTGCCGTTTTGCGGGCCGGGTGTCGATAGGTCCAAGCCGCCTCGACCAACCCCCGCCGTACATGGCTGTTGCCAGCCTTGGTGATACCGCCGCGTCGTTCACGTTTGCCGCTGGAATGCTCACTCGGCACCAGGCCCAGATACGCCATCAACTGCGGTGCATCAGCGAAGCGCTGCAGATCGCCAAGCTCGGCGATCACGGTCACCGCGGCGATCAGGCTAATCCCGCGTAGGGCCATCAACGCTTCGATTACCGGCCGGACCGGGCAGTCTTGCACCGCGCCTTCGATCTCCTGCTCCAGGCTAGCCACACGTTGGCTGCAAGCCCGAACGTTGTCGATGTATTCCTGCAGCACGATCTGCTGTACTGGATAGGCGAACTTGATCCCCTCGAGCCAGCGCCAGTGCGCCCGTCGCTCGTTTCATCGCGGTGTTGAGTGAGCGCCTTGTGGGGGACTCCAACCTGGGATCCTGAATGCGCTCCGCGATCTCGTCCAATTCTCTTTTTTTGAGACGAAGGGAGGAGCGACAGCATTCCAGCGTCAGGATCCCATTCTTTCTGCTGGATGACTTTGACGCTATTCCGCATTATTTCCCGGGGCTTGCAAGATGCTTTGTCCATGCAAGCCGCTCCCGCCATGTCCCTCAACCAGTTCCGACGGGACGGCCTGTGACTGGACAACACGATCTCCGATCTCCTCTTTAAAGCATCTGCTGATGTGCCGTGCCAGGTGTGGAGCCGCGTACTTTGCGCCATAGACGAAACGCAGTGCAGGCCCGAAGCTCAGCGCGGCGGCCGGCCCAACCACGTATAGATCGCGTACACTGGTTTCGAAATTGCGCGTCAGACTTGGCGAGCCACTAATGAGTGAGAGCGAATTCAGGATTTCCTGGGAAAGGAAGGAATGTCTGGCCATATCAACCTTGAACCCTGTGGCGAGAACAACATGATCAGCGCTAACGCATGACGTCTCGTTCCCGGTCGCGACCTGCAGGACTATCTGACCATTCTTGATTCCGGCATGTCTGATCTCGGTCTGAGTCGAGATATCAATCTTGCCCTCCACGCGATTGCGCAGCCACCACGCACCCGACGGTGCCCACCCGGTCTCGATGATTCTCTTGCGACGCTGAAGATTCATCAAATGGAAGACAACCGGGTACTCAGACAGCAAGAAGGACAGCAAAAGAGTACTCGGACTGTTTGAATCCCAACCGCGCCCCAGGCCGACGCGCGCCCTCAGCAGCTTCGAGACACCCCCGCGGGAAGTACGCGGTTCACCACTCCAATTCACCTCACCGCGCACAAGCAGGCGAACCCGGGCTCCGATCTCGCCAAAAAGTGCAGCAAGCCCGATCGCCGACTGCCCCCCGCCGACAACGACGATACTCTTGCCTTTCGCCCATGCCAGGCTTCCAAATTCGCCAGAGTGAACCACATAAGGCCTGGGCATGCCCTGGAGTGCCGAAGGCTTCTGCGCAAATCCCTTCAGGCCCAAAGCCATCACCACGCGCCGCGCCACCAGGGAACTGCCATCGTCCAGGCCCAGCAGGAAGAATCCGTCCTTGCGGCGCATACTGACAACTTCCGCCGCGCGCACGTGACTGACCAATTGCGACTGAAACCAAAGCCCGTAGTCCACGAAGAGTTCCAGCGGCAGGCGGATTCCAACCGGTTTATATTCGATGCGATTGCGGCGGCAAAATTCTTGCATCGTGTAGCCATCCCACGGCGCATAGAGGTTCGAGGCAAACGGCTCCGAGCGCATAAGCATGCCGGGGGGCATGAAATTTCTCCAGGCATGCATTGGTTGCCCGAGAATTTGGTGGGGCACACCAGCCTTGGTCAGGTAGGCCGAAACCGATAGGCCATAGGGGCCAGCACCGATAATAACCGTATCCGTCGACGAGATCATTATTGCTCTTCCCATTGAATTTTCCTGGCTCCGGCGGAGCCGCACCGTTCCCGGTTACTTCGGGCACGCCGCCCAGCCAGATTGAGTCAATCTAGAACCAGCTCGCTGTGTCATCGGTACGGCCGCGCACACTCTCGTTCCTGGTTCTCTTCGGGTGGGCATGCATGGCTTGTACGCAAGCGCCAGATGCGGATCTCGCGAATATCGGAATCGGGAATGGGGCACGGCAGGCGTTGCCGGAAGCCTGCGCCTCGGGTATCGGGCCAAACTCCACAGTACGGCTAAGTGCGTTTCCGAGCGCAGCGGAACCTTGGCTTTCGCGAGACCGGCGGCGCGGCGTAACGTGGCCTAACGTGGCCTCGAGCACATTTGGTGCTTCACACGCCGACCCAGCCTTGGTTAGATAGACCCTGGAGCGGAAATTCGGAATCCGTCGGACGGCGGCCGTGAATGCCGCTGCGCGATGAACGGGACGGGTCGATCATGAAGCGTTTGTTCGATATAGTTTTCGCCTCCATGGCTTTGCTTGTGTTGGCAATTCCATTGCTGATCCTGGCAGGTGCAGTGCGCTGGAAGCTGGGCAGTCCGGTGCTGTATCGCCCGACGCGTGCAGGCCTCGGCGGCAGGCCATTCGTACTTGCGAAGTTCCGAACCATGACGGATGAGCGAGGCCCTGATGGCGAGCTCTTGCCGGATGCGGACAGGCTCACACCGTTCGGCAGGTTAATGCGCCGTGCCAGTCTCGATGAGTTGCCTCAGTTCTGGTGCGTTCTGGTGGGGGACATGAGTGTCATTGGGCCACGACCTTTGCCAATGAAGTACGTGCCGTGTTACTCATCGGACCAGGCACGTCGCCTTCTGGTCCGTCCCGGCATTTCCGGCTGGGCGCAGGTGAACGGGCGGAACTCTCTGGGCTGGGAAGACAAGTTTCGCTTCGACACCTGGTACGTAGACCACCGCTCTTTCTGGCTGGATATGAAGATCCTCTGGCGCACGGTGGACACTGTCTTGGGCCATCAGGGCATCAACGCCGCGGGGGACCTGGAGGTGCCAACATTCACAGGCAGTCCCGGTGGCCAGCACGTGGCCAGCGAGTGCGGGCCCGCACGGAATGAAGACATTCCGATTCACACGGCATGATGACGGGTTCTCATGCTGGAATGGCATAGGGGGGAAACATGAACGTCCTGCTGACGTGCGTAGGTAGACGGCGCTATCTGGTGGAGTATTTCAAATCGGAGCTGAACGGGACCGGCATGGTGCTTGGGGTGGATATGCATGCCGGTGCTCCGGCTGCGAGCGCGTGCGATATGTTCCTGGTAGCGCCCAGCCTCTATGCGGAAAACTACATCGACTTCCTGGTCGATGTATGCAGGGTGCATCGGGTCTCGGCCATCCTGTCCCTGAATGATCTGGAGCTCCCGCTGCTTGCAGCCCAGGCACCACGGTTTCGCGAAACCGGAGCGATACCGGTCATCTCGTCAGCAGAGGTCATTGACCTTTGCGCGGACAAGTTTCTGACCGCGCAGTTCGCAGAATCAATCGGGGTATCCACGCCGCGCAGCTATGCGACCCTGGAAAGCGCCGAGCACGCCATTGCGGCGGGCACGGTGGCCTTCCCTCTGGTGGTCAAGCCCCGCTGGGGCAGCGCAAGTTTTGGCATCTTCTTCGTAGAGAACCGGGACGAGCTTCGCTTCGCCCATGCCTACTGCCAGCGGATCTGGCGGCAATCGAATTTTGCAAGGATGGGGCAGCCAGAAGCACTGGTGCTGGTTCAGGAGGCGATCTCTGGCCAGGAGTATGGGCTCGATATCTTCAACGATCTTGAAGCGAAGCCGGTCGGATTTGCCGTGCGCAAGAAGCTGTCGATGCGGGCGGGGGAGACTGATCGGGCGATCACAGTCGAAAGCAGGCCTTTCAGCGAACTGGCCGCGCGCATCAGCCGCGGATTGCGACATATCGGCAATGTGGATTGCGATGTGATCGAACGCGACGGGCGCCAGTATCTCCTGGAGATGAATCCAAGATTTGGAGGCGGCTATCCCTTTACCCATATCGCGGGAGCCAACCTGGTACGGGTGCTGCTGAATTGCTTGCGCGGGCAGCAAGGGCAGGAAGTCCGCTATCAGGCTGGCATCGAACTGGCCAAGTGCGACTATCTGGCCAGCGTGGGCGCACGGCTTGAGCAAGGATGAATGCAGGCGACGCCGTTCCTCCCGTGTATGCAAGGCATGTGCGCGGCGATACAGCGGCTACGCAGAAACGGGTACGCTGCCCCGCTTGCGAGCCAGCGAGCCGCGCTTGGGCAGCGCAGGAATTTCGCCGACCACCAGCGGATGCAAGTGGACTAAGCGTGACTGATCGCTGCAAGCACCCGCCTGCCGTCGCGGGTTAAGAATGGCCTGACCCGGGTTCTGCACTGTCGAACCGGAAGTTCCTGATCCATTGAGCAGCGTGGTGCGGGCAGCAGTTGCCGTCACACTCTGTCCTGAGTTCCGGCCTTGAACGGCGTCGCGTTGCGAAACGCTCGCGCAATGCGCGACGCAATCCTGCGCCCCACGGCCCAGAAGTTGACGACATGGCGCTTGCCAATCCATCGAATCGGCAGATGCCGCAAGCGCACCGCTTGGCTTTGCCGCACCGCGTCGTACGGCCTCACCCATTAGCATGAAGCTGGTTTTTACTCTCGACGGAATGGGCATAGGCGCAAACCTTCCCGTCGGGATAAAGCCAGTGACCCGCGCAACGCTATCGAAGGCCCACGGAGTGAATTGGATTCACAAGACCACCAAAAGACCGATACACGGCCAATTTTGACAGCACTACCATCAATAGAACCGGTTATTTTTATATCACCAGGAGCAGCCAATGCGCCAATTCAAGCCACTGACGAGCTTGCGAGCGTTCCTCGCATTGTGGGTCTTGTGCAGGCATTGGTTCCACGCCTATGGCGGGTATCCCATGTTCATCGATATCGGCAGCGGCAACACATTTTTCGACCAAGGTTATCTTGGTGTCGATGGCTTCTTCGTACTGAGCGGGTTCATTCTCACCTACAACTACGGTTCTTTGAATAGCCGGCAACTGGACAACAGGAAATTCATTGTCGCGCGGATCGCGCGAATCTATCCCGTACATATTGCATGCCTCCTGCTCTTCGCCGCGTTCGTTCTCGTTCGGGACTATGTCTTGCACACCCATTCCATCGGAACGCAGGACTACGATGCTTCGGGCTTCATCCTGAATGTTCTCCTTCTCACCGCCTGGCGATATGCCAGCTCGAACGGATGGAACGATGTGGCCTGGTCTGTTAGTGCGGAATGGTTTGCTTACGTCTGCTTCCCGTTGTTCCTGCTTGCAGCTCCCAGGCTCAGAAAAGTTCGCATTCTCGCAGTTGCCGGCCTGGCAATAGCAGGGCTCGTGGCTGTTGAGATCACATCGAAAGAGCACCTATCCATGGGCAGCGGTCTCGCTCGCCTCATTCCCGAGTTCCTGTTGGGTGTTCTTCTTTTTCGCCTGCGCGAAGCGTTGCCGAAATTTGGTGGTTTCGTCGGCGGCTCGGTCGTATCCTTGTTGGTCTGCGCATTAGGGATCAAGATTGGTGCGGACAGCTTATTTGTAGCCGGCGCGGCATGCCTGATTCTCTCCCTGTCCTATGAGAGGGATACGCTGACCCGTGCTCTATCCTGTGCTCCGCTGGTATTTCTCGGCGAAATCTCTTACTGCATCTATCTGGTTCAGCGTATACCGCAATACCTGTTTTCATTCGCCAGAAGCAGGTTGCATTGGCTTGCGTCAATGCCTGCGCTAATGCAAGCGTTGCTGCTGCTTCTTTTTACCTTGGGGGCGGCTATCCTGATGCACTATCTGGTTGAGAATCCAATGCGGTCATTCATCAATCGCCGCTTTGGTGTACGCAAGGATGAGGTTAATTCACTGGCAGCGTCATCTTCCCAGGTGCTTCAAGCACCAGGAGTACCTGACTAGACTCGACTCGAGGACGGCGCAGGCGCGCCGGCCTGCAAGGACAGCGCATCATCCGCGCGTCGGGGAATCAATCCGGAGTGACGTGAAGCGTCCCTTCCCCCGAAGGTCGCTAACAGTTAACCCGTTCACACCGTCGTCCCCGCGAAAGCGGGACCCGGCGACTTCTAGAAACGCTGGATGGCTTCCTACGCCCGCAGACAAGCGCTCAGCACTGTTTCCCTGCACCAGCGGGGCTGGTCACGGGCAACGCGCATAGCGCCGCAACGGCAGCGCCATGGCGAGCTCTTGAAGCCACGCGTGCGGCCCTGAGGTGAAATCGGGCATGCGGCAGTCTTCCCTACCTCTGCGTCCGGGCCCTGGACAGCGCGAAGTTGCGAAACGCTCGCGCAATGCGCGACGCAATCCTGCGCGCTACGACCCAGAAGTTGACGACATGGCGCTTGCCATCCACCAGAATGCGGTCGCCCCATTCCGACATCGTGTGAAGACCATGTGGATTCAACTTGTCCCTTCCCGGGCTGACGATTCGGATCACTTCTTCCCGATAAAACTCGGGCGTGCAATGCAGTATCCGGTTGACAGAGACCGCCTGCCCGTAGCGGCTCTTGCATACCTGCGCCACGCGCAACAACTGGTCGCCGTCCTTGATGACGGAACCCGCGGAACGAGACGAGCAGTGGTCGAACTTCACCGGATTCTGTGGATGCACGTGCCAGGGCCCGAGCAGGTCGGATGCATAGCACAGGCAAAGATTGTCGAACGCACCCAGTGATCCGTCGGTGTACGCCAACCAGAAATATCCGCCGTGCCTGAAGATTGTCGGGTCGGCGACTTCGGCGTCGTCTAGAAGGACCACTACCTGCGTCCAACACCCGCATTCGTCCTGCCGGCTGAGGACGCAGCGGCGGCTTTGCCCGGATTCCGCGACACAATACAACGCACCGGCGTGACGAAACAGGTAGGGATATGACAAATGCCCCGGCAGCCCAAAATCGACATCCTGCGGCCGATCCGGCACCACGTATCCGTTGAGCTTCAACTTGACAATGCGGCCAGTATTCCGCTTGAAGTCGAACTCCTCGCAATATATCTCGTCCTTGCAGCCAGGCACGCCAAACGGATCGGCCCAGCAGTGGGACGAGACGCGCTTGCCAATCCATCGTATCGGCAGATGCTGCAAACGCACCGCTTCGGTGAACTGCATATCAACAACGCCGACCATCCATTGCTCGACCAGGAGGAAGCCTCTCATCAGGCGCAACAGGCGATTGCCCTGTCCCCGCGCTTTCCAGACCAGCCGTTGCACTGCGTTCGCCCGCTGGCCTTCTGCTTTCCATATGGGACGCGGCTCGAGAGCGCCAAGCACGGAAATCTCACGGACGGCGCAAAGCAGCAGCGTCCCGGCATACATGCACAATCGCTGCGGCGATACCTGCTCGCCAGGGTCTACATATGCTCCTGCGCTATCGACCAGCGTGGTTGCCGACTCAGTGCTGGCTACCAGGTGCAGGCGCACTCCCACTGCAGCCGCAATCGTCTCGAGTCCGTGCTGCCCGTCCCCCAGGACTACGCCACGTCCATCGCAAAGTCGCCATACACCTTCGACGGCATGGCCTTGCCACGCCGCGTCGAGGCGGCCAGTGAGATCGACGATTGCCGTAACCTGGCGCGCCTTTGGCGGCTCGCCCGCGCGACCGGTCGGCGCCGCGCAGCTCAGCTCAGGCATTGTCACATCCGAGACAAGCGTCTCGCACAAGCCGGAAGCGCGAAGCCGGCTCACCAATTGCTGCTCCCAGGATGCCGGATCCCTTGAATCAAGCACGAAGACAAGAACCGGAAGTGCCGCGGCGCTCGGCAGCTTGTACTCGCCCAGAGGATTATTCATGCTTGCCTCGCGAACTAGGAGGAAGGTCGCAATAGGGTGAGCGCGGGCGAAAGCGGCGGCTTGGCACGGCGACGCGGCACCGCGCCGTCACGCAATGATCCAGACTGAGCATTTCGTCTCCGCTCGGCTTCAGGTGGAGCCCTGGGTCAGCGCTGGCGAGCGGCCTTTAAGGCCTGCGCCGGTCGCCATCCAGTGAGTTCGGCTTGGAAAGGCCTGTCCTGAATTAAGCGCAATACTGAGGCCGCCGACCAGTAGACTGACGGCCTCATCCATTAGCATGAAGCCGCTCTTGAATCTCGAGGGAATGAGCGTAAGCGCAAACCCATCGGGATTAAGCAAGTGATCCGTGCAACGCTATCAAAGGTTTAGAGATCAGGCGTGAATTAAATTGAATTCACACGACGTAGCCGAATTACCACCAAAAGACCAATACATGTCCGATTCTGACAGGACTACCATCAACAGGACGGGTCATTGTTCGTGCCACCGGGAGCAGTCTATATGCGCCAATTCAAGCCACTGACAAGCTTGCGGGCGTTCCTCGCCTTGTGGGTCCTGTGCAGGCATTGGTTCCACGTCTATGGCGCGGATCCCATGTTCATCGATATCGGCAGCGGCAACACATTTTTCGACCATGGCTATCTTGGAGTCGATGGCTTCTTTATGCTGAGCGGGTTCATTCTCACCTACAACTACGGTTCTTCGAAGGGGCGTCCACTGGACAAGCGGAAATTCATTGTCGCGCGGATCGCACGAATCTATCCCGTACATATTGCATGCCTCGTTCTCTTCGCGGTGTTCGCTCTTACTCGGGACTTTGCCCTGCACACCCATGCCGTCGGATCGCCGGACCTCACCGCTTCCGGCTTCATACTGAGTGCTCTTCTTCTCTCCGCCTGGCGATATGCCGGTTCGAACGGATGGAACGACGTGGCCTGGTCTGTTAGTGCGGAATGGTTTGCTTACGTCTTCTTCCCCTTGTTCCTGCTCGCAGCCCCCAGGCTCAATAAGGTTCGCATTTTCGCCGTTGCCGGCCTGGCGATGGCCGGGCTCGTGGCTGTTGAGTTGACCTCGAATGAGCACCTGGCCGTGGCCGACGGTATCGCTCGCCTCATTCCCGAGTTCCTGATAGGTGTCCTCCTGTTGCGCCTGCGTGAAGCGATGCCGAATTTTGGTGGTTTCGTCGGCGGCTCGCTCGTATCCTTACTGGTCTGCGCCTTGGGGATCACGATTGGTGCGGACAGCTTATTTGTAGCCGGCGCGGCATGCCTGATTCTCTCCCTGTCCTATGAGAGGGATGCGCTGACCCGTGCTCTGTCCTGTGCGCCCCTGGTATTTCTCGGCGAAATTTCTTACTGCATCTATCTGGTTCAGCGCATACCGCAGTACCTGTTCTCATTCGCCAGAAGCAAGCTGCCTGGGCTGGCGGCAATGCCCGCTCCAATGCAAGCCTTGCTGTTGCTTCTTCTTACCCTGGTGGCTGCTGTCCTGATTCACTATCTGGTTGAGAATCCAATGCGGTCGTTCATCAATCGCCGCTTTGGTGTACGCAAGGATGGGGGCAAATCACTGGCAACGTCATCTTCCTAGGTGCTTCAGACCCCAGGAGCACCCCGACCAGAGAGCCGGAAACTCAGGCTGCATAGCGTCATATCCCCGCGAAGGCGGGGCCCGGCGACTTCTGGAAGCGCTGGATTGCTCCCTACCCCTGCGCCCGGGCCCTGGACAGCGCGAAGGTGCGATAGGCACGCGCAATGCGCGAGGCGATCCTGCGCCACACGACCCAATGGTTGATCACCTTGCGCTTGCCATCCACCAGAATCCGATCGCCCCATTCGGTCATCGTGTGGAGTCCGTGGGGATTCGTCCGATCGTCTCCCGGACCGACGACATGGATGACCTCTTCCCGAAAGAACTCTGGCGTGCAGTGAAGTATGCGATTGACGGCCACGGCCTGCCCATACCCACTCCTGCATACCTGCGCCACGCGCAATAGCCGATCGCCATCCCTGATCACGGACCCCGCAGCGCGAGACGAACAGTGGTCGAATTTCACCGGATTTTGCGGATGCGCATGCCACGGACCGAGCAGATCCGTGGCATAGCAAAGGCAAAGATTGTCGAAAGGACCCATGGATACGTCGGTGTACGCCAGCCAGAAGTAATCGCCGTGCCTGAAGATCGTCGGGTCGGCGACTTCGATATTGTTCAGGAGCTCCGCGACCTGTTGCCAGCACCCGCTTTCGTCCAGGCGATTCAACACGCAACGGCGGCTCTGCCCCGACTCGGCGACACAAAATAACGCACCTGCATGACGAAACAGATAGGGAAACGACAAATGCCCCGGCAGCCCGAGATCGACCTCCTCTGGCCGTTCAGGTACGACGTATCCATTGAGCTTCAATTTGACGATGCGGCCGATGTTCTGCCTGTAATCGAACTCCTCGCAATAGATCTCGTCCTGACAGCCAGGCACGCCAAAGGGGTCGGCCCAGTAGCGGCTCGACTTACACTTGCCGATCCAGCGTATTGGGAGCTGCCGCGCACGCAGCGCCTCGGTGAACCGCATGTCGACAACGCCCACCGCCCATTGGTCGACCAGCAGGAAGCCTTTGAGCAACTTCAGGATCCGATTGCCCACGCCTCGCGCCTTCCACACCAACCGCGATGCGGTAGTCGGATGCGGGCCGTCCGGTTCCCATGCGCGACGCGGCTCCAGCGCCCCAAGCACGGAAATCTCGCGCACCGCTGACAGCAGCAGTGTCTGCGCAAAACCGCACAATCGTTCCAGCGAAACATGCTCGCCGGGTTCGGCATATGCCGCCGCGCTGTCGACCAGGGTGGTTGCCTCGTCAGTGCTGGCAACCAGGTGCAACCGGATTCCCACGCCTGCCGCGATCGTCTCCAGTCCATGAAGATGGTCGCCGAGGACGACGCCGCGCCCATCGCAAAGCCTCCATACTCCCTCGACGGCATGGCCATGCCGCTCGACGCTGAGGCGGCCAGTGAGGTCGACGATTGCCTTGACCTGGAACGCACGTGGGGGCTCGGCCGAACCGCCGAATGGCGCCGGCCCTGCGCGCCTCACATCGGACAGCCCGACATCCGAGACAAAGGTTTCGCACAAGCCGCAGGCGCAAAGGCAATCGATTAATTGCTGCTGCCAGGATACCGGGTCCCGCGGGTCAGGCACGACCACGAGAATCGGGACTGGCGCGCTGGCTGTCGGCATGTACTCGCCCCGAGCGTTTTGCATCATTGCCTCGCGAACTAGGTGGAAGGTCGCAGTACGGTGAACGAGAGCGATAGCAGCCGCTTGACATTGCAATGCGAAACCGCGCCCCCGCGCAAGGATCCGAACCGAGGATCTTCTTCTTCGCTCCGCTCCAGGCCGAGCCCCTGGGGTCAGCACCGGCGAGCGGCCTTGAAGGCCTGCGGCGGTCCTACCCAGTGAGTTTTGGCCTGGACAGGCCTCTCTGGTATTGAGCGCCATATTCAGGCCATAGACCAGTAGACTTAAGGCCTAGCCTCGATCATCCGTTTGCATGAAGGCGGCTCTGGCCTCCCGACGGAAGCGCCGATACCCGGCGGCGCCTCACGGCACGTGTCGCCTGTCGCCGCGGCGCCTACCCAAGCCCCATCTCGCGCAGCATCGCGGCGTTGATCTTGCGCACGTCGTACTTGCTCTCGGCGATCTGGCGCGAGCGCCGGCCCATGCGCACAACCTGTTCCCAATCGCCTATCAATTGCATCATGGCCTGCTCCAGTGAGTCGACGGACTTGACCGGCACCAGCCGGCCGTTTTCGCCATCGACCACCGTCTCGCGGCAGCCCGGTGCATCGGTGGTGATAATGGGGCGGCCCATCGCCATGGCTTCAAGCACAGAATGCGGTGTGCCTTCCCCGTAGGAGGGCAGCACGAAGACGTTGCAGCCGGCGATGGCCGGACGTACGTCCGACAGCCGCCCGAGGAAGTCGACGGTCCCGTCGGCTACCCATGCGTCCAGTTCCTGCTGCGTGATGGCGTCGGGGCTGTTGTCGATCCAGCCAACAAGGCTGAAACGCGCGCTGGCGCTCCGGGCCCGGACCCGCCGCGCCGCCTCGGCATACTCGCGCACGCCCTTGTCGCCCAGCAGACGGGCAATCAGCAGAAAGCGCGGGCCGTCGTCGGGCAGGGGTGCGACCCGGAAGCTGGCGACGTCGACGCCGGAGCCATTGACGATACACGAGCGCTTGTCGGGCGGCAGGATCTCGGACCGGCGGAACAGCGCCTCGTCGTCGGGATTCTGAAAGAAGGTGGTATGCGCCCGGCTGAGCGCCAGCGCGTACAGCTGCTGGGCCACGTTGCGCAGACCGTTCCTGCCCTTGTTTTCGCGGAAGGCGTAGCCCAGGCCGGTGATCAGCGCGAAACGGCGAGGCACGCGGGCCAGCCATGCCGCCAGCATGCCGTAGATCACCGGCTTGAT
>JACXTT010001869.1_pt1 | contig 34369 bp, 29 predicted proteins | sample 9270951 | NCBI WGS metagenome assembly JACXTT01 (sample SAMN15532306, study PRJNA645909) | rock metagenome | isolation source: weathered quartz diorite | place: Puerto Rico | collected 2017-06-21 | reverse complement strand
GCGCGGGCTCGTCGGCGGCGGGCTCCGGCGCGGCGGGCGCGGTCATGCGCGGCTCGCCCGGCTCGGCGCGGCCCAGCATGAGAAAACGCTGCGCCCTGATCTCGGTCGTCGTCCTCTTGTTGCCCTCGCGGTCGTCCCACTGGCGCGTCTGGATCGACCCCTCGACGTAGACCTGCTTCCCCTTGGACAGATGCTCGCGGACGATCTCGGCCTGCTTGCCCCAGACGACGATGCGGTGCCACTCCGTCCGCTCCTGGCGCTCGCCGCCCTTGTCGGTCCAGACATCGTTGGTCGCCAGGGTGAAGTTCGCCACGGCGGTGCCGTTCTGCGTGTAACGCACCTCCGGGTCCCTGCCGAGATTCCCGATGAGAATGACCTTGTTGAGGCTGGCCATGTGCGACCCCCTGATCTCCGACGGCTCCCGGACGCTAGACTATCACAAGGCGCCGCCCGGACCGATCGCCGGGGTCTCGCGCGGTTGCGCGGGTCGTGAACGGCACGTAGAATCCCCCCGCCCCGGGCACCCCGGGGGACCGGGGGATCGATGGACAGAGAGCGCGGGCTGATCCGGGCCGCCGGCTCGATGAGCGTCGTGACGATGCTCAGCCGGATCGCCGGCTACTTTCGCGACAGCCTGCAGGCGACCATCCTCGGCGCCGCGAATTCCTCCGACGCTTTCGTCATCGCGTACCGCATCCCGAACATGCTGCGCCGTCTGGTGGCCGAGGGGGCCCTCACCTCGGCTTTCGTCCCGACATTCGCGCGCTACATCCGCTCGGGGGACCATCGGGCGATGGCGCGGTTCGCCGCCTCCGTGCTGTACGCCATGGCGGCGCTTCTGGCGATCGTCTCGGCCCTCGGCATGGTGTTCTCGCCGTTCCTGGTGAAGGCCCTGGCCTGGGGCTTCGCGGTGTCCCCTGAGAAGCTGGCGCTGACGATCTCCCTGAATCGGATGATGTTTCCGTACATCTTTTTCATCTCGCTCTCGGCGATCATGTCGGGCATCCTGAACGGCTTCGACATCTTCGCGCTGCCGGCCTTCACGCCGGTCCTCCTCAACCTGGCGATCATCACGTGCGCCTGGCTCCTGCGCAGCCGCTTCCCGGACCCGTCCTACGGTTTCGCCGTCGGGGTGCTGCTCGGCGGTTTCCTGCAGCTGATCGTGCAGATCCCCGCGCTCTGGCGGCACGGGATGAGCCTGCGCCCCCCCGAGAGTCTCGACCTCGAGGGGCTGCGCGAAGTGGCGCGGCTGATCCTGCCGCGCGTCTTCGGCGTCGGCATCATCCAGGTGAACCTGGTCATCGACTCGCAATTCGCGACGTCGCTGCAGACGGGAAGCGTGTCGTTCCTGTATTACGCCAACCGGGTGACCGAGCTCGCCCTGGGGATCTTCGCCATCAGCCTCTCGACCGTCATCCTCCCGACCCTGTCGCGGGCCACGGCCGACCGGGACACCGAGAAGGTGAGAGGTCTCCTGTCGACGGCCATGCGTCTCCTTCTGTTCGTCACGGTGCCGGCGACCCTGGGACTGATCGTCCTGCGCGTGCCGATCATCCATGTCCTGTTCGAGAGGGGGAGGTTCACCCGGGACGACACGCTGCTCACGGCCAGCGCGCTCGCCTACTACGCCATCGGTCTCCTGCCGTTCGCCGCGGTGAACATCCAGGCCACGGCGTTCTACGCGCATCGCGACACGCGCACGCCCGTCAAGGTCGGAGCGCTGACGTTCCTCCTGCATCTGGGATTGAACTACCTCCTGCGCGGCCCGATGCGGCACAGCGGCATCGCTCTGTCGACCTCGGTCTCCGCGCTGGCGGACAGCGCGCTCCTGGCCTGGCTGCTGCGCCGGCGCGCCGGCGAGTATCTGGACGCGGCGGTGCGGCGCTCCGCCTGGCACACGCTGGTCGCGGGCGGGGCGATGGTCGCCGGGCTCCTGCTCGCGCTGCGCGCGGTGGACGTGCTCGCCCTGCACGGGATCGGCGTCAAGGCCGCGGTCCTGGCGGCCCTCGTCGGGGGCGGGATCGCGATCTACTTCCTCGTCCTGGCGTTGATGGGGAGCGAGGAGCTGCGGCTCCTGATGTCGATGAGGAAGGGGGCGCGATGAAGGCGGTGGTGCAGAGGGTGTCGCGCGCCGAAGTGCGGGTGTCGGGCGAAGTGGTCGGCCGCATCGAGCGCGGTCTGGTGGTCCTGATCGCGATCGAGAAGGGGGACACGGGCGGGGACCTTGACTGGTTTTCCGACAAGGTGCTAAATATGCGCGTCTTCGAAGACAACGCGGGAAAAATGAATCGCTCGGCCCTCGACACGGGCGCCCAGATCCTCGTGGTGTCGCAGTTCACGCTTGCCGGCGATCTCAGCCGGGGCCGCCGGCCCGGTTTCGAGCGCGCGGCGCCGCCCGAGGAGGCCGAGGTGCTCTATCGCGCCTTCGTGGAGACGCTGCGCAGGAGCCCGCTCGCGATCGCCACGGGTCGCTTCCGCGAGTTCATGCAGGTCGAGCTGGTGAACGACGGGCCGGTGACCTTGATTCTCGAAGGCCGGGCGCGATGAAGGTCGCGCACCTGATCGACGAGTTCCTGCATTACCTCACGGTGGAGCGCGGGCTGGCGAAGAATTCGGTCCTCGCCTACGGTCGCGATCTCGCCAAGTTCGGCCGCTACCTGACTGCCAAGGACCGCACGCCGCGCCAGGTCCGGCAGGGGGAGATCGACGAGTTCGCCCGGCGTCTGTCGGGCCAGGGGCTGTCGGCCAAGTCGATCGCGCGCGCCCTCAACGCCGTGCGCATGTTCTACCGCTACCTGGTGATGGAGAAGGCGGTCGTGGAGGATCCCACCGCGCAGATCCGCGCGCCGCGGACGCTGAAGAGTCTGCCGCGCTATCTCACCCTCGAAGAGGTCGACCATCTCCTGGAGGCGCCCGATCGCGGGAGCGCGCTCGGCCTGCGCGATGCGGCGATGGTGGAGCTGCTCTACGCCACGGGTCTGCGGGTCACGGAGCTGGTCTCGTTGCGGCTGCGCGACCTGAATCCGGAGGCGGGCTATCTGAAATGCCTCGGCAAGGGCGGGAAGGAGCGTCTCGTCCCGCTCGGCCGCCAGGCCGCGCGTCAGATCCGCGCCTATCTGGAGGCGTCGCGGCCACGCCTTCTGCGCGGCGCCGCGTCCCCGGCGCTGTTCCTCAACAGTCGCGGCGGCCCGATGAGCCGGCAGGGCTTCTGGAAGATCCTCAAGAAGCACGGTCGGGCCGTCGGGCTCAGGGGCAAGCTCAGCCCGCACGTCCTGCGTCACTCCTTCGCCACGCATCTGCTCGAGCGGGGCGCCGATCTGCGATCGGTGCAGATGATGCTCGGCCATGCCGACATCTCGACGACACAGATCTACACGCACATCAATCGCGAGCGCCTGCGGAAGATCTACAGGGACTTTCATCCGCGCGCGTGACGCGCGCGGCCGCCGGGATTGCTTGACAGCATCCGGGGCGTGTGCTTGACTACGAATCATGGCCGCTGAGGAAGACGATTTCGAACGGCCGCTCCGCGAGCTGGAGAAGAAGATCGAAGAACTCTCCGGCGTGCCGGGTGGTGACGATCGCGCCGACGAAATCGAGCGACTCGCGCGCCGCCTTCAGGCGCTCCGGCAGGAAGTGTACGCGCGGCTCACGCCGTGGCAGCGCGCGCTGGTCGCGCGTCATCCCAAGCGCCCCTACACTCTCGATTACATCGCCCTCCTGTTCACCGACTTCGTCGAAATCCACGGCGATCGCAAGTACGCTGACGATCCGGCCATCGTGGCCGGCTTCGCCAGCTACCAGGGGGCGCCGATCGCTGTGATCGGTCACCAGAAGGGCCGCGACACGCGCGAGAAGGTGCGCCGCAACTTCGGCATGCCGAGACCCGAGGGGTATCGCAAGGCGGTGCGGGTGATGGATCTGGCGGAGAAGTTTCAGAGACCGTTGTTCACCTTCGTGGACACGCCAGGCGCCTATCCGGGCAAAGGGGCCGAGGAGCGCGGTCAGGCCGAGGCGATCGCCGTCAGCCTGCGGACGATGGCGCGCCTCACCGTGCCGATCGTGGTCACGGTCACGGGCGAGGGCGGGAGCGGCGGCGCTCTGGCGATCGCGGTGGGCGATCGCGTTCTGATGCTCGAGCACGCGGTCTACTCGGTGATCAGCCCCGAGGGGTGCGCGGCGATCCTCTGGTCGGATCAGGGCAAGGCGAAGGAGGCGGCGCGCGCCATGCGGATTACGGCGCCCGATCTGAAGGAGCTCGACGTCATCGACGCCATCGTGCCGGAGCCCGCGGGCGGCGCGCAGGCCGACCACGCGAAACAGGCGGCGATCCTGGGCGAGCGCCTGTGGACGTCCCTGGAGGAGCTCAAGAGCGTGCCGCCCGACGAGCGCGTCGAGGCCCGGTATCAGAAGTTCCGGCGGATGGGCGCGTTCGGGCAGGCGAAGTTCTTCTGACCCGTCTCTTCGCGATTTCCCACAGCTCCTCCATCCGGTCCCGGTGCTCGGGGGCGGGCTTCCGCCCCTCCGAGAGAAGCGTCTTCTCCACGTAACGAAAGCGCTCCACGAACTTCCGGTTGGCCTCCTGCAGCGCCCGCTCCGGGTCGAGGCCGGCGCGGCGGGCGACGTTGGCGAGGGTGAAGAGCAGGTCGCCGATCTCCTCCTGGATGGCGGCGCGCCTCCGCGAGCGCAGCGCGCGGCGCAGCTCGCCGGCCTCCTCGTCGAACTGGGCCATCACGCCGCGCAGGTCGGGCCAGTCGAAGCCGACGCGCGCCGCCTTGGACGAGATGCGGAGGGCCTTCAAAAGAGCCGGCAGATGCGGCGGGACACCATCGAACATCGAGGCATCCGGCCGGCCGCGGCGCTCCTCGCTCTTGATCTGCTCCCACTGCGCGAGGACCTGCTCGGAGGTGGCGAGGGCGCCCTCGCCGAAGACGTGCGGATGCCGGCGCACGATCTTGTCACCGGCGTCCCGCAGGACCTCCTCGAGGTCGAACTCGCCGCGCTCTTTCGCGATGCGCGCCTGGAACACGATCTGGAACAGGAGGTCGCCGAGCTCTTCACGATGCGCCGCGGGCCGCCCCGAGGTCATCGCCTGCAACGTTTCATAGGTCTCTTCGAGCAGGAACGTCGAGAGCGTCTCGTAAGTCTGTTCACGGTCCCACGGACAGCCGTCGGGCCCGCGCAGACGATCCATGATCTGTTTGAGGCGGTCCATCTCGGACACGGGTCCTCCTCTCGCGCGGCACGCATCTTAGTGCACCGCGTCGGGTGCGGCAACGGCTTGTCTTGCGCCGCGAGGCGGTGCTATCCTCCGCCCCGCGCGTCCGGGAGCACGCCGCGCGTGGACGAAGATGGACAAGAAGGACGAGAAAAAACGAGAAGACATCCGGGTCATCGATCGGCGGACGTTCACGTCCGATGGTCAGCGGCGCGATCCCGATCTGCCCGCGGAGGAGAGCGCGCCGGCGGCGCATGCCCCGGGGCCCAGCCTCGGAGCCGACGCGCCGCGCGCCGCGCCGCCGCCCGCGTCGCGCCAGGATCAGGCGGCCTCGGCGCATTTCGTCAGTCTGGTCCGCAACCTGGCTGCCACGGCCGCCGCCAATCTCGGCGAGATGCCCAATCCATTCACGGGCCAGGTGGAGATCGATCTCGATGGCGCCCGGCAGGTGATCGACCTTCTGCAGGCGCTTCAGCTCAAGACCCGCGGGAACCTGACAGCGGACGAAGCCCGGCTGCTCGAGTCCCTGCTCTACGACTTGAAGCTTGCGGTCCTGAATCTACAGAAGCCGAAGACGTCGAAGAAGTCGTGAGCCGTCCGCCGGTGCCGCATCGATGGCCGAGCGTCACGCCCTCCTGACCGGAGGCTGCGCGCGCCGCGCGGCCATCGCGACGACCTTGGTCCTCGCGCTCCTGACCGCCGCACCCTCCCGCGCCCAGGAGCCCGAGGTCATCGTCCTCGATCCGAACCGTCCGCTCATCCAGAACCCCGGCACCGTGCCGCCGTCGGAGGCGGGTGCGAAGCCGGTCCAGGAGCCGACCGGGTCGGGCCCCGTCCTGCCGTTGCAGGAGGGGGTGAACGCGCGCGAGGTCCTCGCCGATCTGTGGTTCAAGCAGGAGGCCCTGCAAAGGCGCGGCGACAAGGACGAGGCCGCCCGCCAAGTCGGAGTCGCGCTCGACTTCATGGAGCGTGAAGGCCTGCGGGGGGCTCCGGAGATCGCGGGCGCGTTCCTGACCCGGGCCTGGAGCCGGCTCGACGAAGGGGACTATCGCGGAGCGCAGGATCAGTTCCGCCTCGCCGCGCGCTTCGATCCGTCGCTCGCGGCCGCCCACGCCGGCCTGGCGATCGCTCTCTTGCGCGGCGATCGTGACCTGCGTGGCGCGGGGGCCGAAGTCTGGAGCACAGTCCGCGTCGGGCTCGGCAATGCCGCCGTGGTCTACCAGCAGGCGGGCAACGCCCTGCTGATCCTCTACCTCGGGCTGTGCCTCGGGGCGGCCACCGCCCTGGTTCTGATGTGCCTTCGCAGCGCTCCGGCGCTCTTCCACGATCTGAAGGAGAGGTTCCCGGGAGTGCTCTCGGAGGAGACCTCCCGCCTTGTGGGATGGGGTCTGCTGGCGCTCCCGCTCCTGGCGCTCGCCCCGATGGTCTGGCTCCTGGCGTTCTGGGCCATCGTTTTCTATCCCTACCTGCGCCGGTCCGAGAGATTCATCGCCCTCCTGGCGCTCGTCCTGCTGGTTGCGGCCGGGCCCGCCGGGCGCCTCCTGGATTGGGTCGCGGGGACGTCGGTCGATCCCGGGGCGCGCGCCCTCTTCCGGTCGATGCGCGGAGGGTACGACCTGCAGGACGAGCAGGCCCTCCGCAAGCTGCAGACCGAGCACCCGGACGATCCGATGTTCCCGTTCCTGCTGGCGTCGATCGATCGCGTCGCGGGACGCTTCAACGACGCGATTCTCCTGTACGAGGCGGTCCTGAAGATCGACCCGGGGCACTCCCTCGCGCTGGTCAACCTTGCGAATCTGCACGCCCTGCGGCAGGAGTTCGCCATCGCCCAGGGTTTGTACAAGCGGGCCTGGGAAACCGACCCCGCCATGGCGATCGCGCATTACAACAGCCACCTGGCGCACCTCGAGGCGTTCCATCTCGAGTCGGCCGATCAAGAGCTGAAGGAGGCGCGACGCATCGACGACGCCCTGGTCACGCGGCTCCTGGCGCAGGGGAACGAGGGGCGGTCGCGCCGATTGCCGATGGACGTCGGCTACGCGCCGGGCGCGGTCTGGAAGCGCGCCTTTCGGCTGCGTCTCGACCAGGGAGGGCGCACGTCGTGGACACGCACCCTGGGAGCGCCCGCGACCCTGGCCGGGTTTGCCGGACTCGCGCTGGCGTTCCTGTGGCCCGGGCTGGGTCTTCCGGCGCGCGGATGGCCGGCCCGTCGCTGCCGGCGCTGCGGGCAGGCGTTCTGCCGCCGCTGCCAGGTGATGACCAAATATCCCGATCACTGCACTCCCTGCGTCCACCTGTTCATCTTGCGAGATGGCCTCGCCCCGAGCGTGAAGACCCGGAAGATGGAAGAGGTGGTCACGCATCGGCGACGCGTCTGGGTCGGCGAGCGCATCCTGAGTCTGGCCCTCCCGGGCGGAGGGCACGTCCTGGGAGGCCGGCCGCTGCTCGGGTGCGCCCTCCTGATCACCTGGGCGTGCGCCGGGATGGCCCTGCAGCTTCGGGACGAGTTCCTGGTGCCGTCCGAGGGGCTCGTCGCCGGCGGACTGCTGTCGCTGGCGCCGATCGGCGCGGTGGCGCTCGGCGCATGGCTCGTGGGGAACCTCTCGGCCCACGAAGCCGATACGGAGTAACGCGGCATGGCGCTCAAGGGAACCCTCGAGGATTTCAGCCTGGCCGACATCTTCCAGCTGATCGGCATCCAGAAGAAGACCGGCGTGCTGACCCTCAAGAGCGACAAGGAAGTGGTGACGGTGTCGTTCGTCGAGGGAAGCGTCGTCTCGGCGGACGCCCTGCACCGCCGTCTCGAGGACCGGCTCGGGACGGTGCTGGTCAAGTCCGGGCGGATCACCGAGGCGCAGCTCCAGGAGGCGCTCCGGATCCAGAAGAACACCCTGAAGCGGATGGGAAGCATCCTGGTCGAGAGCAAGTTCATCGACGCGACCGCCCTGCGCGAGGCTCTGCAGATACAGATCAGCCAGATGGTCTACCGCCTGTTCCGCTGGCGGAACGGCGAGTACGATTTTTCGCAGGAAGAGCGGGTGGACTACGACAAGGAGTACGTCACACCGATGACGGCCGAGAGCATCCTGATGGAAGGGGCCCGCATCCTCGACGAGTGGCCGATGATCGAGAAAGGCATCCGCTCCTTCTCGGCCGTGTACCGTCGGGCTAACGTCGAGATTGCCGCCGCGTCCCGGGTGGCGGTGCCGGGAAAGGAGGAAGAGGCCGCGCGAGGGGTGACGCTGAACGAGGAGGAGCGGAGCGTCTACAACCTGGTGGACGGCAAGCGGACGGTGCAGGAGATCGTCGAGCGTTGCGCTCTCGGCGAATTCGATACCTGCCGCATCCTGTTCGATCTGATCAGTCGCCAGCTGCTGGATGAGGTGAAAGGGGGCGGTCCGAAGGCCGCCGCCGCGGCGCAGGCGCCGGCCGTGCGGGCGCCGCGAGAGGCTCCGCGCGTCCTTCTGGCCGCGGGGTACCTGCTCCTGGTCCTGGCGGCGGGGGCGCTGCTGAAGCGACGGGGGGAAGTCATCGTGACGGGTCTGTTGCACCGGGAAGCCGCCGTGCCGTACCTGTCGTCGCTTCTTCCAGGGCAGGAGATGCGCTCCATCCGGGACGCGATCGCGCGCAGCCGCATGCAGCGGATCGATTTCGCGATCCAGGTCTACTACCTCCTGAATCGCGGATATCCGGAGAATCTCAAGTACCTCGTGACGGCGCACCTTCTGAAGCCGTCCGCGATACTGGATCCATTCGGAAGACCGTTCGACTATCAGGTTCTGCCCGGCGGTTACCGGATTGCCTTCTCACCATCCGAAGATAAAGAGGAAGGGACGCTCGAGCTGGTCAATTCCCCTTCCGGTTGATTTATAAGTCTATTCAACTAATAGATATAAAAAGAGTTGTCTATACTTGACAATGACACACTCAATCTTTATACTAAGCAGCGACTAACTCATTGACATCTGTACGAGAGGAGGAGAGGCATGAGCAAGCTGATCGGCATCGACCTTGGGACGACGAATTCCGTCGTTGCCATCATGGAGGGCGGCAAGCCGGTCGTGATACCGAATGCCGAGGGCTCCAGAACGACACCATCGGTCGTGGCTTTCACCGAAAAAGGCGAGCTCCTGGTCGGGCAGGTCGCCAAGCGGCAGGCGATCACCAACCCGGAGAATACCGTCTTCTCCATCAAGCGGTTCATGGGACGCCGGATGGAGGAGGTCAACGAAGAGATGAAGATGGTTCCCTACCGCGTGGTGGCCGGCCCCGCGAACGCGGTGCGCGTGCGCATCCGGGGCAAGGACTACGGCCCGGAGCAGCTCTCGGCCTACATCCTGCAGAAGATGAAGCAGTCCGCCGAGGACTATCTGGGCGAGAAGGTCAGCCGTGCGGTGATTACCGTGCCGGCGTACTTCAACGACGCCCAGCGCCAGGCCACCAAGGACGCGGGACGGATCGCCGGCTTCGAGGTGGAGCGCATCGTCAACGAGCCGACCGCGGCCGCGCTGGCCTACGGGCTGGACAAGAAGAAGGACGAGGTCATCGCGGTCTATGATTTCGGAGGAGGCACCTTCGACATCTCGATCCTCGAGGTCGGCGAGGGCGTCGTGGAGGTCAAATCGACCAACGGTGACACCCACCTGGGCGGCGACAACATCGATCAGCGGATCGTCGAATGGATCACCAGCGAGTTCAAGAAGGATCAGGGGATCGACCTCTCCAAGGATCGCATGGCTCTGCAGCGTCTCAAGGAGTCCGCGGAGAAGGCCAAATGCGAGCTGTCCACCGTGACCGAGACCGAGATCAACCTGCCCTTCATCACCGCGGACGCCAGCGGGCCGAAGCACCTCCAGCTGAAGCTCAGCCGCGCGCAGTTCGAGCGCCTCGCCGGCGATCTGTTCGAGCGCTCGCTGCCGCGGGTGCAGCAGGCGCTCAAGGACGCGGGTCTGCAGCCCTCCGACATCGACGAGGTCGTCCTGGTCGGAGGCAGCACGCGCATCCCCAAGATCCAGGAGCTGGTGCGTCAGTTCTTCGGTCGTGAGCCGCACAAGGGGGTCAATCCGGACGAGGTCGTGGCGGTGGGGGCGGCGGTCCAGGCGGGCGTGCTGGGCGGCGAGGTCAAGGACCTGCTCCTGCTCGACGTCACGCCGCTGTCGCTCGGGATCGAGACGCTGGGCGGGGTGATGACGAAGCTGATCGAGCGCAACACCACGATCCCCACGCGCAAGAGCGAGACCTTCTCGACGGCCACGGACAACCAGACGAGCGTGGAGGTGCACGTCCTCCAGGGCGAGCGCGAGCTGGCCCGGGACGCGCGCACGCTCGGCAAGTTCCATCTCGTCGGGATCCCGCCCGCTCCGAGGGGCATGCCGCAGATCGAGGTCACGTTCGATATCGACGCCAACGGCATCCTCAACGTCTCCGCCAAGGATCACGCCACCGGCAAGGAGCAGAAGATCACCATCAGCGGCACCGGGACCCTGACGAAGGAGGATATCGACAAGATGGTCCGGGAGGCCCAGTCCCATGCCGAGGAGGATCGCCGCAAGCGGGAGGAGATCGAGGTGCGGAACACCGCCGACTCCCGGGTCTATCAGATCGAGAAGCTCCTCGAGGAGAACCGTGACAAGGTCTCGGCGGAGGACGATCGGGCCATCCGTTCGGCGATCGAGGAGGTCCGGAAGGCCATGGCGGGCGGCACGAGCGACCAGATCAACGCCGCGCTGAAGAGTCTCGAGAAATCCGCGCACCATCTCGCCGAGGTCATGTACCAAAAGAGCGGGGCCTCCGGCGGACCGGACCAGGGACCGGCCGGCGGTCAGGGCGACGCCACGGCCGGCTCGACCGCGGGCGGCCGCAAGGAGGGGGACGTGATCGACGCCGAGTTCGTCGACGTCGACGAGAAGCAGCAGTGACCGGCCGCTCGCCGCGCACCTCACGCGGCGAGGGGGCCGGCGTCTCCTGGGACCCGATCCGCGATCTGATGGGCCTGAAGGACCGCATGAACCGTCTCCTCGAGTCGGTCCTTCGCAAGGGCGATTTCTCGGCGGAGGGACTGTCCGGCTGGGCGCCGGCGGTCGATGTGCGCGAGGACCGCGAGGCCTTCGTCCTCACCATGGAGGTGCCCGGAGTCCGCAAGGAGGATCTCGTGATCCGGGTCGAGGGCGGCATCGTGACGCTGGAAGGTCGGAGGCCGCTCGATCAGGAAGCGCGGTCGGCGCTCCGCATCGAGCGGCCCCACGGCGCCTTCGCGCGCACCCTCCACCTCCCGTCCACGGTCGATGAGGCCAGGGTCACGGCCCGCCTCGGTCTCGGCGTGCTCGAAGTGTCTCTGCCGAAGTCCGCGGGCAGTCGCAGCCGGGCGCTCCGAGTCAAGGTGCTGTAGTGGTCAACCACTACGACGTGCTCGGCGTCGGCCGCAAGGCCCGTCTCGCCGACATCAAGAAGTCGTACCGCAGGCTCGCCCGCAAGTACCATCCCGACCTCAACCCCGGAGACAAGCGGGCCGAGGAGCGCTTCAAGCTGATCTCCGAGGCCTACGACGTCCTGTCCGACCCCGAGAAGAGAAAGAAGCACGACATCGAGCTGCAATACGGCGACCGGTTCGCCTCCGACGCGGCCGGCGGACCGTTCCGTGGCGCGGGGCCCGGGCCCGAGATCGGATTCGACTTCGGCGATCTGGGCGGCGCCACGTCCGGTTTCTCGGCGTTCTTCTCGGAGATCTTCGGGCGGCGCGAGGAAGAGACCCGCGAGGACACGCGGCCGCGTCGGGGCGAGGACGTCACGCGGACGCTGGCCATCGGATTTTTCGACGCGCTGCGCGGGCTCACCACCGAGCTCTCCGTGGAGGCCGAGTCGCCCTGCCCGCGCTGCAACGGATCGGGGACGGTGCCGTCGCGCGCGCGCCGGCCCTGCCCCGATTGCGCCGGCACGGGGCGCATCAGCCACATCTCGGGGACCCTGCGCTTCGCCACGACCTGCAGGCGGTGCGGAGGCCAGGGGGCTCTGGGCACCGAGGGCTGCGGCAACTGCCGCGGCGCCTCTGTCCTCAAGGGGCGCGAGACGCTCAAGGTTCACATCCCCGCTGGCGTGGACAACGGCTCGCGCGTGCGCGTCGGCGGCAAGGGGAGGGCGGGACGCAACGGCGGGCCGAACGGTGATCTCTATATCGTCACCAACGTCGCCGCGCACCCCTTCTTCACGAGGATCGGTGATAATATCCAGTGCACCGTGCCGATCACGGTGAGCGAAGCGGCGCTCGGAGCGCGCATCGATGTCCCGACCATCGACGGCTCGGCGAGCGTCAAGATCCCTCCCGGGACGGAGGGCGGCCAGAAGTTCAGGCTGCGCGGCAAGGGCGCTCCGCTCCTGCGCGGGTCGGGCCGCGGGGACCAGTACGTGGAGGTCCGCATCGTCACGCCGCGCGCGACCGACGAGAAATCCCGGCAGTTGCTGAGAGAGCTTGGAGCCCTGAGCCCGGGCGAGGAGCTGCGTCGTGGCCTCCGCGCCTGAGTCCCGGAGCCGGCGCCGCGTCGCGAAGGTCAAACGCAAGGACACCGCAGCCTATTACATGATCAGCGTGGTTGCCCGGCGCTTCGAGGTCCACCCGCAGACGCTGAGACTATACGAACGCGAGGGTCTGGTGAAGCCGTCACGCACGGAGGGGAATACGCGGTTGTATTCCGAGGGCGACCTCGAACGGCTGTCGTTCATCCTGAACCTGACCCGGGACCTCGGGGTGAATCTTGCCGGCGTCGAGATCATCATGAATCTCAGGGAGAAGCTTGAGAGCATGCAGGGGGAGATGGAGAGGTTCATCGCCCGAGTGCAGGAGGAGCTCAGCCAGCGCAGGCAGGACGCCGGGCACCAAGCGTCCCGGGCGCTGGTCAGGGTGGCGCACCCCGGGCGTTCCACGAAGTCCGACAAGGGGTAACGGTTGGAAGAAGAACGGGCGACCGGCAAGCGGACGGCGGTGTCCTCGGAGACCCTGAAGAAATACCTTCAGGAGATCTCGAAGCTCCCCCGCATCACGCCCGACGAGGAGAAGGTTCTCGGGGATCGCATCCAGAGGGGCGACCGGGAGGCCCTGCGCAAGCTGGTCGAGGCCAACCTGCGCTTCGTCGTGAGCTTCGCCAAGAAGTACAGGAACTGCGGGCTGTCCTTCCTGGACCTCATCAATGAAGGGAACATCGGCCTGATCGAGGCCGCGAAGCGGTTCAACCCCAAGAAGAACGTCAAGTTCATCACCTACGCGGTCTGGTGGGTCCGCCAGGCGATTATCCACGCGCTGTCGGATCAGAGCGGTGCGTTCCGCCTGCCGCAGAAACAGGCCAACCTCCTCTACCGCATCGGCAAGACCATCTCGCAGCTGACCCTCGATCTCGAGCGCAACCCGACACCGGAGGAGATCGCCGGCAAGCTCGGCATTCCGGTGGAGGAGGTCACCGGCCTCCTCCAGGTCGCGGACGAGAACGTCTCCCTGTCCACGGTGATCGACGAGGAGCACGAGTTCCACCTGTCGGACAAGCTCGAGCAGGAGGTGATCCCTCCGGCCGACATGGCGCTTCTGCGCTCGTCCCTCAAGGATCACCTGTATGCGTGTCTGGGGGAGCTCGACCCGAAGGAGCAGAAGGTGCTGCGGCTGCGTTTCGGCCTGGACGAGGGGGAGCCCAAGACCTTGAAGGAGATCGGCGAGATGATGGGGCTGTCGCGCGAGCGCATCCGGCAGATCGAAGCGCAGGCGCTGGAGAAGCTGAATCGCTCGCAGAAGTGCCAGCAGCTGCAGGGGTACCTGAACTGAACGGCTCGGAAGCGGGGAATCGTCGATGCAGGAGTTCGTCAACGGCCCCTGTGAGCGCTGCGGGGGCACCGGCTTCCTGATCCTGGAGTCATCCGGCGCGGTCCGCGCGCGCCCGTGCCCGTGCCGCCGCGTCCTGCAGGGCCGGCCGGCGGGTCTCGAGGAGTTCCTCGGCGCGGCGCGCATCCCGCGGCGCTATCATGACTGCGAGTTCGAGAACTTCGACGCCATTCCGCCGCACCAGCTGGCCCTTCAGGGCGCCCGGACCCGCGCGCTGCGCTATGCCGATGAGTATCCCCTGAGCGATCGCGGCCTGCTGTTCATGGGGCCGCCCGGCGTCGGGAAGACGCACCTGGCGGTCGCCACGCTGCGGCGCCTCGCCCTGCTCAAGGGCGTGCCCTGTCTGTTCTGCGACGTCCAGGATCTGCTGCGCCAGATGCAGGCGACCTTCGACAGGCAGTCGGGCATGAGCGAGCTCGACCTGCTGCAGCCGGTCCTGCAGACCGAGATGGTGCTGCTGGACGATCTGGGCGGGCGCCAGTTCAGCCCCTGGCTCGAGGAGACCCTGTCGCACATCGTCACCACCCGCTACAACGACAAGCGGGCGACGCTGGCGACGACCAACTACATGGATGAGTCCCCGGCGGGCCGCGGGCCATCGCTGAAGGATCGCATCGGCGCCCGGGTGTACTCGCGCCTCCAGGAGATGTGCCACGTGGTCCGGATGGAGGCCCAGGACTTCCGTCAGATCATCAAGAGTGCCGATCATCATCCTCTGGCGGAGCGGGTCGAGCGCCCCAAGGAGAGCGCATGACGGTCCGCCCCCACCGGTTCGAAGCGCTGGTCGTGGCCGGCGCGCGCACGCCGATGGCCGAGTACAACACGGTGTTCCGCGATCGGAGCGAGATCGAGCTGGGGGCGATCGCGGCGCGCGAGGCCGTCAGGCGATCCCACGCCCCGCCGGCCCGCGTCGACCACGTCGTGTTCGGCAACGCCATGCAGACGAGCGGGAACGCGATGTACGGAGCGCGTCACGTCGGCCTCAAGGCGGGCCTGCCGGAATCCGTCCCGGCCCTCACTCTCAACCGCCTGTGCGGCTCGGGTCTGCAGGCGATCGTCACCGGGGCCTCCCTGATCCAGCTGCAGGAAGCCGACATCGTCGTCGCGGGCGGGATGGAGAACATGACGCAGGCGCCTCACGTCGCGCGCGGCCTGCGCTCGGGTCTCAAGATGGGACACGCTCGGCTCGAGGACGCGCTCCTGGTCGGTCTCCTCGACACCTACTGCGGCTGCTCGATGGCGCAGACCGCCGAGATTCTCGCTGCCGAGCGGGGGATCACCCGCGAACAGGCGGACGGCTACGCCCTGCGCAGCCAGCAGGCGGCCGACGCAGCGGTGCGCGCGGGTCGCTTGCACGACGAGATCGTGCCGGTGACCGTACGCGAGCGTGGCCGGGACGTGGAGGTGACGGACGACAGCCACCGGCGTCCCGATACGACGCTGGAGGGTCTGGCGAAGCTGCCGCCGGCCTTCCAGGGAAAGGGCTTCGTGACCGCGGGGAACGCCTCGGGCATCGTCGACGGCGCCGCGGCGGTCGTCCTGGCGTCGCCTGCGGCCGCCCGCGATCTCGAGGGACAGCCGCTGGGACGGGTCATCACCTACGGCGTCGCCGGCGTGCCGCCGCGCATCATGGGGATCGGCCCCGTGCCCGCCATCCGCCAGGCGCTCGAACGCGCCGGGCTCTCGCTCCGAGAGATCGACCTGTTCGAGATCAACGAGGCCTTCGCCGCACAGTACCTGGCGGTCGAGAAAGAGCTCGGCCTGGAACGCGATCGAGTGAACGTGAACGGGGGAGCGGTGGCGCTCGGCCATCCCCTCGGAGCGACCGGCACGCGCCTGGCTTTGACTCTTCTTCTCGAGCTCAGGAGGCGCGGCGGACGGTACGGCGTCGCCAGCGCCTGCATCGGCGGCGGGCAGGGGATCGCCGTCGTCGTCGAGTCCGAGGGCGCGGCCGGACGGTAAAATCGACGGGCCCGGTCGGTCGCCCGGACGGAGGTGTCGCGATGGAGATCAGGAAGGTCGGCGTCCTCGGTTGCGGTCTCATGGGAGCCGGAATCGCCCAGGTGGCGGCGCAGGCCGGCTACTCCACGACCGTCCTCGAGGTCAGCCGGGAGCTCCTGGAGAACGGTCTCAAGAGGATCGACCGCTTTCTCACCGGCGGGGTGGAACGGGGGAAGGTGCGTTCGGAAGACCGTCAGGCGGCGCTGTCCCGCCTGAGCGGGACGACGGACTACGCGGCCCTGCACGATTGCGATATCGTGATCGAAGCCGTGGTCGAGAATCTGGCCGCCAAGAGGGAGGCGTTCTCCCGGCTGGAGGCCGGTCTCAAGGCGGGCGCCCTCATCGCCAGCAACACCTCCTCTCTCTCGATTACGGAGATGGCGGTGTCCACCAGGCGGCCGGACCGCTTCATCGGGCTGCATTTCTTCAACCCGGTGCCGCTCATGAAGCTGGTCGAGGTCATCCGCACCATCCAGACCGGCCCTGGCGTGGAGGAGACCGTCCTGTCGTTCGCCAAGAGCCTCGGGAAGACGCCGATCCGGACCATGGATCGCACGGGGTTCATCGTGAACCGTCTCCTGGTCCCGTATATCCTGGACGCCATCCGCGCCCTGGAAGAGGGGGTCGGCAGCATCACCGATATCGATCAGGGGATGAAGCTCGGGTGCGGCCACCCGATGGGCCCGCTGACCCTCCTCGATCTGGTCGGGATCGACACGACGTATTACATTGCCCACATCATGTTCGACGAATTCCGTGAAGCCCGATTCGCCCCGCCCCCCTTGATGAAACGGATGGTTCTCGCGGGTTTCAACGGACGCAAGACGGGGAAGGGGTTCTACGACTATTCGAGCGAGCCCCCACGACCGAACGACTTCCTGGCGCAGCGCTAGCCGAACGACGGAGGAGCGGGCATGAGCGGTCCGGAGCGGGTACGGGTCGAGACCAGGGGCGGGATCGCGTGGCTGACCATCAGCCGTCCGGAGAAGCTCAACGCGCTCGACCGGCACACGATGCAGGAGATCGACGAGGCGGTCCGCAGCGCGGGGGAGGACCCGGCCGTGGGCGTCGTGATCGTGACCGGGATGGGAGAGAAGGCGTTCGTTGCGGGCGCCGACATCGCCGAGCTGGCGGCGCAGTCGCCGGTGGAGGGCGCGGCGTACGCGCGTCGCGGTCAGGACGTCCTGATGCGACTCGAGCGCCTGGGCAAGCCGAGCATCGCCGCGGTGAACGGCTACGCCCTCGGAGGTGGGCTGGAGCTGGCTCTCGCCTGCAGCGTGCGCCTGGCGGCGGAGACGGCGAGGATGGGCCAGCCGGAGGTGGCGCTCGGGATCCTGCCGGGCTACGGGGGGACCCAGCGTCTCAGCCGTCTCGTGGGCCCCGGGCGGGCGCTCGAGCTCATCCTGACGGGGGAGCCGATCGACGCGCGCGAGGCGCACCGCATCGGCCTGGTGAACCGGGTGGTGCCTGCGGCCGAGCTGCCGGCGGCCGCGGAGGCGATGGCCCGGACTCTCCTGTCGCGCGGGCCACTGGCGCTGCGTTACGCCCTGCAGGCGGTACACGAGGGCCTGCAGATGACCCTGTCGGAGGGGCTGGCGATGGAGGCCGCGCTGTTCGGCCTGACCTGCGCCACCGAGGATATGCGCGAGGGCACGCGCGCCTTCGTCGAGAAGCGGAAGGCGGCCTTCAAGGGCCGCTGAGAGGCGTCATGTCACAGGCACCGGGGTCACAACGCATCCACTGGCGTCCGTTGCGCGCGGTGATCGTGCTGCGCGTGCTCGTCCTGATGGTGCTCGCCGGGTTCGTGCTGGCCGTGGTGATGAGCTATGGTCACCGGGGCTCCCCGCAGACGCAGATCACCATGGCTCCCGCGTCGGCGACGCCCGCGGATCAGGGACCGGTCGTGGATCGCTCGGATCGGTTCGAGGTGAACGGCAGCCGCGAGGGGCGCCCCGCCTTCACGCTCCGGGCGAACAGCGTCACCGGGTTCGCGGGCGATCGCAAGTTCCTCGAGGGGGTCGACCTGACCATCCACGACGAGCGCGGCGGCCAGGTCAAGGTGTCGGGGATCGAGGGCCAGTTCGACGCCGCCGAGCGGCGCGCCCGGCTGTCGGGAAACGTGACGGTGGAGAGCGAGGACGAACATCTGGCGCTGCACACGGGAACCCTGTTCTACGACAACGATCGGGACATGATCTTCACCGCCGACGACATCGTGTTCAGCATGGGGGGCCTCGAGGGGCAGGGACGCGGGATGAACTATCTGGTCTCGGAGCGCCAGATCAAGATTCCCGATCGCGTGCTGCTGCGCGTGTCCGCGGCGGAGGCCGGGCAGCCGGTGGTGGTGTCCTCGGGAGACCTGGTCGCCTCGCTGGACGGCAACACCGCGGTGTTCACCGAGAACGTGCGCATGGAGCGCGGCGGGGACGTGCTGTACGGCAACTATCTCAAAGTCCAGTTCGACGACGCGCGGCGCCTGGTGCGCCAGATCAATGCCTTCGGGGACGTGGTCGCGACCCTGGCGGCGCGCGCGGAAGGGAGCGTCAACGAGATGCGCGCCGACAGCCTGGTGGCGAAATTCGCCGGTCCGACGAACGAGCTTCGGGAGGCGGAGGCCTCGGGGAACTGCCGCGTGACCTCGGGACCCACCACCTCGCGCAGCCGCACCCTGCACTACGGGGCGAGCGACGACCTGCTGCAGCTGCGTGGAGAGCCGGTGCTCCTGACCGCGACCGACCGCATCGCCGCGCAGGAAATCGACATGAAAGTGGAGGCGAAGACGGTGCAGGCGCGCGGCGACGTGCGCACGGTCTCGATGCCCGGCTCCAAAGGTGGACCGCCGGCACCCGGGTTCGGCGGGCGCTCGGCCATCTCCTTCCAGGCGCGGACGCTCGATTTCGACCAGACGGCGGGGCGCGCGGTGTACAGCGGCGCGGCACGGGCCTGGCAGGAGGGGACGAGCATCCAGGCCGACACGATCGTGGTCGATCAGCCCTCACGCCAGCTGCAGGCCACGGACAACGTGATGGCGCGATTCACCCAGCGGCCGGCGGCGGACGGCGGCCCGGCGGGCCGCCCGACCGTCACCTCCGTGACCGCCTCGAGCATGGTGTTCGACGACATCAAGGGGGTGGGCCGGTACCGTGACAACGTGCATCTGACCCGTCCCGACGCCACCCTGACGGCGGATGCCATGGACGCATACATGGTCGACCACGGCGGCTCCCGTGATCTCGATCGGGTCGAGGCGTACGGGTCGGTGGCGATCAAGAGGGACCAGAGCTTCGGCACGGCGAAGACGGCCGTGTACCGTCCCGCCGAGGACCTGCTCGTCCTCAAGGACGAGGAGAAGCTGGCGGAGGTGGTCGACACCGCCACCGGCCGCACGCTGCGCGGGCAGACGTTGACATTCGATCTGGCGGGGGATAGGATTCTGACCGAATCCGCGCGCGGTGGTCGGACGTGGATTACCCTCAAGCCCGAATCCAAGGACGTCCAGTCGGTTGAGCCGAAAACTAAGCATTGAGGGGCTGACCAAGAGCTACCGCGGTCGGCCCGTGATCAAGGACATTTCCCTCCACATCCAGAGCGGCGAAGTGGTCGGGCTCCTCGGTCCGAACGGGGCAGGCAAGACCACGACCTTCTATTGCGTGGTCGGCCTTGTCCAGCCGGACGCCGGCCGGATCCTGCTCGGGGGGCACGACGTGTCGCGACTTCCGATGTACCTGAGGGCCCGGAGCGGCATCAGCTACCTGCCTCAGGAGCCGTCGATCTTCCGCAAGCTGACCGTCGAGGAGAACCTGATCGCCATCCTGGAGACCCTCGACATGCCGCGTGACGAGATCCGGCAGCGCACCGCGGCGGTGCTGGACGAGCTCAAGATCGGCCATCTGGCGAGGAGCCCGGCGTACAACCTGTCGGGTGGGGAGCGCCGCCGGGCCGAGATCGCCCGCGCGCTGGTCATCTCGCCGTCCTTCATGCTCCTGGACGAGCCTTTTTCCGGGATCGACCCGATTGCGGTTGCGGATATCCAAAAAATCATCTATCAATTGAAGGCGAAGGGAATCGGGCTCCTGATGACGGACCACAACGTGCAGGAGACCCTCCGGATCACCGATCGGGCCTATATCATCGCCGAGGGGAGGATCTTCCGGAAGGGAAGCCCGGATCAGCTGGCGGCCGATCCCCAGGTCCGGGAGATCTACCTGGGGGCGAATTTCCGGCTGATCGATCGCGAGCCGGCCGAGGCGCCGCCCAGCGCCTATCCGGCCGACTGAGGACCAGGCCGGAGCGTGACGGCCCGCGCGGGGGCCGCGAGGGACGACGGGAGCACCATGGCGCTCGAGCAAAAACTCAATCTGCGGATGACGCAGAAGCTCATCATGACGCCGTCGCTGCAGCAGGCGATCAAGCTGCTGCAGATGACCAAGCTCGAGCTGCAGCAGGAGATCACCCAGGAGCTCACCGAGAATCCGCTGCTCGAGGAGCTGCAGGAGAGTCCGCCCGAGGCGGACAAGCCGGAGGGGGACGACGCGCCGGCGGCCGAGGGCGTCGCCGCCAGCGAGGGCGAGGTTCCCGAGCGGGAGGCGGAAAAGGACTCGTTCGACGAGATCGATTACGAGTCGTACTTCCAGGACTACATGGACCTCAGCTACCGCCCGCAGGCTCCGTCGGAGGAGATCGAGACGCCGCCGCTCGAGAACATCCTGAGCAAGCCGCAGAGTCTGTCCGACCACCTGCTCTGGCAGCTCGACATGAGCATCGTCCCGCAGGGCCAGAAGGAGATCGCCCGGGCCATCATCGGCAATCTCGACGAGGATGGATATCTCCGGGTCGCGCTCGACGACATCGCCGCTATGGGCCCCTGGTCGTCGGACGACGTGGAGCACGCCCTGCATTTCGTCCAGGAGTTCGACCCCGCGGGGGTCGGAGCGCGCGACCTGCAGGAGTGCCTTCTGATCCAGGTGGCCTTCCACGACATGGAGGGCACGCCGGCGGAGACGATCGTCAGGGACCACATGGCGCACCTGCAGGGGCGCCGGTTCAAGGATCTGGCGCAGGCGCTGGAGTGCAGCCTCGAGGAGGTCATGCACTACGTCGACAGCATCCGCCATCTCGATCCCAAGCCCGGGAAGAAGTACAACGCCGGCAGCAACAACTACGTGATACCGGACGTCTACGTGCTGAAGGTGGACAAGGGATACACGATCGTGCTCAACGAAGAGGGCCTGCCGCGGCTGCGGATCAGCCCTTTCTACCGCCGCATGATCGATCGCAACAACACCGAGGTGACGCGCGAGACCCGCGAGTACGTGCGCGAGAAGTTCCGGTCCGCGTTCCGGCTGATCAAGAGCCTCGAGGAGAGGCAACGCACGATCTACAAGGTCGCGAAGAGCATCGTCCGGCACCAGCAGGGATTCCTGGACCTCGGCTACGAGCACCTGCGTCCCCTCATCCTCAAGGACGTGGCGGACGACATCGGCATGCACGAGTCGACCGTCAGCCGCGTGGTGAACCACAAGTACATGCACACGCCGCGCGGGCTGTTCGAGATGAAGTTCTTCTTCCATTCGAGCATCAGCTCCACGCAGGGACAGGACGTCTCCTCGCTGACCGTGAAGGAGCGGATCAAGAAGGTCGTGGGCGAGGAGGATCAGCGGCGCCCGCTCTCCGACGCCGCCATCGTGCAGATCCTGAGCGACGACGGGCTGCGCATCGCGCGACGCACGGTGGCGAAGTACCGCGAGGAGCTGCGAATCCCGTCGTCGAACGAGAGACGCCAGGGTTTCAGCTGAAGCCGGGTCCGATCCCGACACGGGGTGTCCCATGACGATCGTGTTCACCGGGCGAAAGGCCGACCTGACGCCGGGGCTGAGGACGCTCGCCGAGAGGAAGCTCGCGAAGCTCGAGCGCCTGCTGCACGAGAGCCCGGACGCGCACGTGATCCTGACGCGCGAGAGGCACCGCCACCTCGCCGAGATCGTGGTGCATGCCCGCATCGGCACGCTCACGGCGAAGGGGGACGGCGTCGAGTTCGAGGAGTCGCTGGGAAGGGCCGTCGAGCGCCTGCTGGCCCAGGCGCGCAAGCACCACGAGAAGATCGCGCGAGGCCGCAAGCGGCGCTCGCGCCGGGGGGCGCTCCGCGGCGCGCGCGGCGGGAGCCCTGAGGCGCCAGGGTCGCCGACGCCGGGCGAGGGCGACGGTTCCGTGATCGTCCCGATGGGGCGCGTGCCGGTCAAGCCGATGTCGATTGAGGAGGCCCTGCTGCTCATGCAGGACTCGCCCCACCCGGTCCTGGTGTTCCGCGACGTCGACTCGCAGCAGGTCTCGGTCATCTTCCGGCGCCGGGACGGGCGCTTCGGCCTGATCGAGCCGGAGACGTGAGGCGATGGACTTTCATCTGACACGAGAGCAGGAGATGCTGCGGGAGACGGTGCGCGCCTTCGCGGAGGAGGTCCTGAAGCCGCGCGCCGCCGCGTTCGACCGGTCGCGCGAGTTCCCCGTCGACAACTACAGGCGCTGCGCCGAGCTGGGTCTCTGCGGGATGATGGTCCCGGAGACCTACGGCGGGGCCGGGTTCGACGGCGTCTCCTATGTCATCGCCATCGAGGAGGTGTCGCGCGCCTGCGCGTCGACCGGTGTGATCCTGTCGGTCAACAACTCGCTGTTCTGCGCTCCGCTCCTGCGATTCGGCAACGAGGCGCAGAAGCGCGCCTATCTTATGCCGCACGCGCGTGGCGAGCGCATCGGCGCCTACTGTCTCACGGAGCCGCACTGCGGGTCGGACGCGGCGGCGCTCCGCACGCTGGCCCGCAAGGAGGGGAATCGCTACATCCTCAAAGGCAACAAGGTCTTCGTCACCAACGGCGTCGCGGCGCACACCTTCATCGTGTACGCCACCCTCGACCCCGCGCTGCGTCACAAGGGGATTTGCGCCTTCCTCGTGGAGCGTGATTTCCCCGGGCTGAGTCTCGGCAAACCGGAGCACAAGCTCGGGATCACCTGCTCAGGCTCCGTCGAAATCGTGCTCGATGACTGCGAGGTGCCGGCCGGAAACCTGCTGGGGGTGGAAGGCGAGGGGTTCAAGATCGCCATGGGCACCCTGGACGGCGGTCGCATCGGCATCGCCGCCCAGGCGATCGGCATCGCGCGCGCCGCCCTCGAGGAGTCGCTGACCTACAGCCAGGAGCGCCAGGCGTTCGGGAAGCCGATCGCCGATTTCCAGGCGATCCAGTGGAAGCTGGCCGACATGGCGACCGAGATCGACGCGGCGAGGCTCCTGGCCTACCGCGCGGCCTGGACGCGCGACCACCGCGCGCGCTGCTCGCTCGAGACGAGCATGGCCAAGCTGTTCGCGTCGGAGGCCTGCATGCGGGCGGCCAGGGAGGGAGTGCAGATCCATGGCGGCTACGGCTACATCAACGAGTACACTGTCGAGAGGCTGTTCCGGGACGCCAAGATCACCGAGATCTACGAGGGCACTTCGGAAATCCAGCGCCTCGTGATCGCCAAGGAGATCCTCAGAGAGGATTGAGATGAAGCCGAAGAACGGGTCCAGGACATCCACGATCGCCTCGCGGACGCGGCGGGACTGGGAGGAGACCACCCTGCGCCGGACGCTGGAGAGCCGGCCGGAGCGCAAGCTGTCGTTCACCACCGTTTCCAGCCTTCCGATCGAGCGTCTGTGCACGCCGGACGATCTCAAGACGTGGGAGCCGTCGGGCAAGCTGGGGTTTCCGGGCGAGCCTCCGTTCACACGCGGCGTCCACCCGACGATGTACCGCGGCAAGCTCTGGACGATGCGACAGTTCGCCGGCTTCGGAACCGCCGAGGACACCAATCGTCGTTTCCACTACCTCCTGGAGCACGGCCAGACCGGTCTCTCGGTCGCCTTCGATCTGCCGACCCTCATGGGCAAGGATTCGGACGATCCGCTCGCCGATGGCGAGGTGGGCCGCGAGGGGGTCGCCATCGACACGCTGGCGGACATGGAGGTGCTGTTCAAGGCGATCCCTCTGGGCAGGGTCTCCACCTCGATGACCATCAACGCGCCGGCGGCCGTCGTCCTGGCGATGTATCTGGCGGTGGCGGAGAAGCAGGGTGTCCCGCTCGCCGCGCTCGAAGGAACGGTCCAGAACGACATCCTGAAGGAGTACATCGCCCAGAAGGAGTGGATCTATCCCCCCGCTCCCTCGCTGCGCATCATCACCGACATGGTGGCGTTTTGCACGGACCACGTGCCGAAATGGAACACCATCTCGATCAGCGGGTACCACATCCGCGAGGCCGGCTCGACGGCGGCGCAGGAGCTGGCGTTCACGCTGGCCGACGGCATCGGCTACGTGCAGGCCTGCGTCGATGCCGGCCTGGACGTCGACGCGTTCGCGCCCCGCCTCTCGTTCTTCTTCAATTCGCACAACGACTTTTTCGAGGAGATCGCCAAGCTGCGCGCCGCCCGGCGTCTGTGGTGCGGCATCATGCGCGAGCGGTTCCACGCCCAATCGCCGCGCTCCTGGATGCTGCGGACTCACGTGCAGACCGCCGGCTGCTCCCTGACGGCCCAGCAGCCGATCAACAACGTGGTCCGGGTCACGATCCAGGCGCTGGCGGCCGTCCTCGGCGGAACGCAGTCGCTCCACACCAACGCCCTGGACGAAACGCTGGCGCTTCCGACCGAGGACTCGGCGCGCATCGCCCTGCGCACCCAGCAAATCGTCGCGGAGGAGAGCGGGGTGGTGAACTCGGTCGATCCTCTGGCGGGCTCCTATCTCGTCGAATCGCTCACCGATCGCCTCGAGCAGGAGGCGCTGGATTACATCCGCCGCATCGATCAGATGGGCGGAATCGTGCCCGCCATCGAGCAGGGATTCCCGCAGCGTGAGATCGCCGAGGCCTCCTATCTCTACCAGAAGCAGGTCGACAGCGGCGAGAAGGTGGTCGTCGGCGTCAACCGGTTCACGGAGGGCGACACCATGAAGGCGCCTCTCCTGAAGATCGGGGCGGAGGTCGAATCAGGCCAGGTGGAGCGCCTGCGCGCGGTCCGCGCGTCGCGCGACCGGCCGCGGCACGCGCGGGCGCTCGAGGCGCTGGAAGGGGCGGCGCGCACGGGCGCCAACCTGATGCCCGGAATCCTCGACGCGGTGCGTGCCTACGCCTCGGTGGGCGAAATCTGCGGAACGCTCCAGAAGGTCTTCGGCACGTACAGCGAAGGACGGGTGCCGCTCTGAGATGACGGGCGAGCGGAAGGTCCGGCTTCTCGTCGGCAAGGTCGGCCTCGACGGTCACGATCGGGGCGCCAAGATCATCGCCCGGGCGCTTCGGGACGCCGGATTCGAGGTCATCTACACCGGATTGCATCAGACCCCGGACATGGTCGTCGCGACTGCCGTCCAGGAGGATGTCGACGGGATCGGCCTGTCCCTCCTGTCGGGGGCGCACAACACCATCTTCCCGAAGCTCCTGCGGCTCCTGGCCGACAAGGGAGGCTCGGACATCGTGGTCTTCGGCGGCGGGATCATCCCCGAGGATGACGTCCCGGCGCTCCGCAAGGCGGGTGTCCGCATGATCTTCACGCCCGGAACGACCACCCGGGAGGTGATCGATTGGGTGAAAGCCAACGTCCCGCCCCGCCGCCGCTGAAAGCGTGCGCTCCTCGAAACGGCCCGGACCGGTGATTCCTTGACAGGGTGCACCCTTTGGGCTAGGTTCTGATCCGGGACCATGAAGCTCCTCATGGTGAGCGTCGGACAGGATCGTTATGCGGTGCCGGCCGATATCGTGACGCAGATCCTCGATCCGGCCCTGGAGAGCGAGCTGACCCTGGAAGCGTCGGAGGCGGTTTACCGGGGCGAGCGTTTCCCGCTGCGGGATGTCCATCCGGCGGCGGGCGGGGGGCGCGGCGTGTCGCGCGTGTATCTGGTTCTCGAGCGGTTGCAGCGTCGGGCGATCATGCCGGTCGACGAAGCCCACGCCATCCGCGAGATACCGGCCGCCGCCATCGCGCCGCTTCCGCAGTACATCTTCGCCCGGCCCGGGCGGGTCTTCCGCGGCGTCTTTTCGGATGGCGGAGAGCCGCGGCTCCTCCTGGATCGGGATGGCCTGTTGTGAGCGCGGCGTCGTGGCTGATCCGCTTCCGCGTGGCGGACGCCGAAGCCGCCCTGCCGCTCGGAATCGTGCGTGAGGTGACCACGCGCCCGCGGCTGGCGCGCGTCCCGGGGAGCCACGCGTTCGTGACGGGCATCGCGCTGCACCGTGGCATGGCGCTGCCCGTGTACGATCTGGCGCGGTTCGAGCCACTCTGGGCCGCGACCCGGCCGCGGCCGTCGGCACCGCCGGACGCGGAGCATGTCATCGTGTGCGACTGGGGCGAGGCGCGCCTGGGGCTTCTCGGAGATCAGGTGGACGTCCTGCCAGCGGGACCCCTGGAGCGGGAGCCCGATCCGGAGCGCGCCAGGCGATGCGGATTGAGCCCCGACTACGTGAGCGAAATCCTGCATCGGGATGGCGGGGCGGTCCTTCTTCTCGATCCCGGGCGGTTGTTCGCGTCTTTGGGTGTTCCGGCGGCGGAGCCGCGGAGCGCCGGGGAGGGTGGCGGTGAAGACGATCCTGCTCGCCGATGACAGCATCACCATCCAGAAGGTCGTGGAGTTGACCTTCTCCGACGCGGACTACAAGGTGGTCTGCGTCAGCAGCGGGATGCAGGCACTCAAGAAACTTTCCGAGGTGCGGCCGGACGTCATCCTCCTGGACGTGATCATGCCCGAGAAGAACGGTTACGAGGTGTGCGAGCAGCTCAAGCGGAGCCCGGCGACCTCCGGGATCCCGGTGCTCCTGCTCACAGGCACGTTCGAGCCGTTCGACAAGAAGAGGGCTGACGCGGCGGGCGCCAACGGCCACCTCACGAAACCGTTCGAGTCACAGGCGCTGGTCGCGAAAGTCGAGGAGCTGATCGCCTCGACCCCGGCGATCGCCGACGACGAACAGGGCGGCCAGATGGACATCATCAGCGGCGGGGAGGTCTACCACGTCGATCCGGGCCGCGCCGCCGAGGGGATGCGTCCCGCACCCCCGCCGGCGGCTCCGCCGCAGACGCCCGTGTCCGGAATCGGCTCCGCCGGGCCGGCGCCTGCCCCGTTCGCGGCCGGCGCCGGCAGGCCGTTTGCTCCATTCGCGGGCGAGGAGAAGGAGGCGGAAGCCCGCCCGCATCCCGCCCTGGCCAGCCCCGATCCCGCCGCGGGCGGCTCCTACGTCGGGTTCGCCGATGTCGGTCTCGATCGGGGGATGGAGGGCTCGATCGTCCCGGATCGGTTCGACGAGCCGGCCGGCGGCGGGATCGCGGCGTCGACGACCCGGCTTCGTCGTGACGCCGTCCTGCCGTCGCGTGACGCCACGCCCTCAGGGGTCTCGGGGACGGCCAAGGGGGCCTCGTCCGCCGGATCGGGCGATGCATTCGCCGGGTCGTTCGAGGCCGAGTTCGATCTCGCCGACGAGATGGCTTCGGGTGCGCCGACGGCGGACGCGATGGCGGAACCGGGCGAAGTCCCGTCGTGGACCCCTCCCCCCGAGGCGCCGCCCCCCGAGACCTGGCAGGTGAGCGACGAGCCGGCCGAACCGACACCGCAGCCGGCCGCGACCCCTCAGGCGGCCAAGCCAGCGGCCGCGGAGGGGAAAGGCCTAGGCCTCACGCCGGAAATGATCGATCTGATCGCTGAGAAGGTCGTGCAGCGCCTGTCCGACCGGGTCGTTCGGGAGATCGCCTGGGAGGTCGTGCCGGGCGTGGCGGAAACCCTGGTGCGGCGGCGAATCAAGGACCTCGAAGAAGGCTAGGATCGAACGCCCGTCGGGCGCGCCGGGGTGTGTCCCGGATCAAGTAGGCCTGTGGCCTGCTTTTTTGTTGTCAGGCCGGCCCCCGCCGGGCCCCCCTTTCCCTGGAACCGCGATGGAATTCACGCGAACCTTCGAACCGGGTACCATCGAGACACGCTGGTACGACCACTGGGTCCGCCTCGGGGTCTTCACGGCCCGCCCCGGCTCGCCCCGCCCGCCCTTCTCGATGGTCATCCCGCCGCCGAACATCACGGGGCGCCTGCACATGGGACACGCTCTGAACAACACGCTGCAGGACATCCTGGCGCGCTGGCGACGCATGAAGGGGGAGGATGTGCTGTGGCTGCCCGGCACCGATCACGCGGGCATCGCGACGCAGATGGTGGTCGATCGCCAGATCGCGAGCGAGGGGTCGAGTCGCGAGGCCCTCGGCCGCGACGCCTTCGTCGAGCGTGTCTGGAGATGGAGGGAGGATTACGGCCGGGCGATCATCGGACAACTGAAACGGCTCGGGTGCTCCTGCGACTGGACGCGGGAGCGCTTCACGATGGACCCGGGGCTGTCGCGCGCCGTCCGCGAGGCGTTCGTCCGGCTGCACGAGGCGGGTCTCATCTACCGGGACAAGTTCATCGTCAACTGGTGCCCCCGCTGCCGGACGGCCATCTCCGACCTCGAGGTGATCCCGCAGGAGACCCACGGCCACCTGTACACGCTGCGCTATCCGCTCGCGACCGGCGGGGGAGGCATCGAGGTCGCGACCACCCGGCCCGAGACGATGCTGGGAGACACGGGCGTGGCGGTCCACCCCGAGGATGAGCGGTACCGTGACCTGGTCGGTCGCTTCGTGGTGCTGCCGCTGGTCGGCCGGCAGCTGCCGATCGTCGCCGACCCGTTCGTCGAGCGGGAGTTCGGCACCGGCGCGGTGAAGATCACGCCGGCCCACGACGCCAACGACTTCGAGGTGGCGCGCCGCACCGGGCTGCAGCCGCTCGTGGTCATGGACGAGCAGGGACGGATGAACGAGAACGTCCCCGAACCCTATCGCGGGCTGGATCGGTTCGAGGCCCGGCGGCGCGTGGTCGAGGATCTGACAGCGGGCGGCTACCTCGTGTCCGTGAAGGATCACCTGCACAACGTGGGGCACTGCCAGCGCTGCAACACCGTGGTCGAGCCTTATCTGTCGACGCAGTGGTTCGTCCGGGTCAGGGTCCTGGCGGACGAGGCGATGCGCGCCGTGGCGGACGGCCGCGTGCGCTTCGTGCCATCCCACTGGGTGAACAGCTACAACGAGTGGATGGGCAAGATCCACGACTGGTGCGTGTCCCGGCAGCTGTGGTGGGGGCATCAGATCCCCGCCTGGCATTGCGACCAGTGCGGGGAGATCCATGTGGCCCGATCGGCGCCGGCCGCCTGCCGGCGGTGCGGCGCCGCGGCGCCGCGGCAGGATCCCGATGTCCTGGACACCTGGTTCTCCTCGGGGCTCTGGCCTTTCTCCACCCTCGGCTGGCCCGACGAGACGCCCGATCTCAAGCGCTACTATCCCACCTCGGTGCTGGTCACGGGGTTCGACATCCTGTTCTTCTGGGTGTGCCGCATGATCATGCTCGGCCTGCATTTCATGAAGGACGTTCCCTTCCATCAGGCCTACATCACCGGGCTGGTGCGGGACGCCGAGGGCCATAAGATGTCGAAGACGCGCGGGAACGTCATCGATCCCCTCGATCTCATCGAGCGACACGGCGCCGACGCCCTCCGCTTCACCCTGGCGGCGATGGCGACCCCCGGCAGCGACCTGCCGCTGTCCGAGGAGCGCATGGTCGGGTACCGCGCGTTCGCCAACAAGATCTGGAACGCCGCTCGCTTCGTCCTGCTGAATCTCAAGGATGGGGACGCACCGAAGGTGGTTCGGATCCGGGAGCGCTCCACGCTGCGCCTGGAGGATCGATGGATCCTGAGTCGCCTGCAGCATCTCGCGGCGGCGGTGGACGAGAATCTGAAGGAGTTTCGCTTCGACGAGACGGCCAACGCGCTCTACCAGTTTCTCTGGCACGAGTACTGCGACTGGTACCTCGAGATGGCGAAGCCGCGCCTCCTGCCGGGCACGGATCCGGAGGAGGGAGCCCGGGCCCGGGCGGTGCTTGTGCACGTGCTGGACTCCGTCCTGAGGCTGCTCCATCCGGTGATGCCCTTCCTGACCGAGGAGCTCTGGCAGAGGCTCCCGCACGAGGGAGAGACGATCGCGCTGGCGGCCTATCCCTCGAACGACCCCGCCTGGGTGGACGAGGCCGCGGAGCACGAGATGGAGACTCTCATGGAGGTGGTGATCAAGGTCCGGAACATACGGGCGGAGCTGAACATCGATCCGGCGCGCCGCCTGCCCCTGAGATACGTCGCGCGCGAGCCCGGGGCGCGCGCCACGATCGCCGCGAACACCGCCGTCATCGCGACCCTGGCCCGTCTCGAGTCGGTCGAGGAGTCCGGTTCGCCGGCCCCGGGGCCGTCGACCCGCGCCGTCGCCTCGGGCGTCGATCTGGCCGTGCCGCTCGCGGGGGTCGTCGACATCCAGACGGAACGGCGGCGACTCGGGCGCGAGATCGAGAAGCTGTCGAAAGAGAGCGAGTCCCACGCGCGCAAGCTCCAGAGCCCCGAGTTCCTGAGCAAGGCGCGCCCCGAGGTGGTGGAGCGATCGCGGCGCATTCACCAGGAGCTCCTCGAGAAGATCGGCCGTCTCACCCGGACCGTCGAGTCGCTCGGATAAGGAGACCCCGCCGCTGTCCGGAACGGTCTCCTAGAACTCCCAGCGCGCGGCCATCCGCCAGGTGCGGGGCGTCTGGTAGGCGATCGGCGCCAGAAAGTCCGGGTCGGTGACGCCGGCCCGCAGCTCGACGTCATCGTCGAACGACGTCACCGTCTGGCGGTCGAAGACGTTGAACACGTCGAACATCACCCGCAAGGTGCCCCGTCCCACGTCGACGGGGTAGTCGGCATGCAAATCGATGTCGGTCAACCCCGGCGTCCGCCCGAGGTTCCCGCGGGTCACGGGAGTGTACGATTTGAGGAACACCGACTGCTGGACGTTCTCCGGGTCCGAAAGGGCGTTCTTCAGACTTCCCGTCGTCTTCAGGATGTAATCGGCCGGATTGCCGTTGCCGACCGGATCCGCCCAATAGGCGTAAATCGGGTCGATGCCCGGAATCTCGCCCGCGTTCTGGTAGCTCGGGTGCGCCAGGAGAGAGGTGCGCGGGACGCCGCTCGTGTAACTGAAGTTGGCCCCCACGCGCAGCCGGTTTGCGAACTGGTAGGAGGGGTAGACGTGCACGACGTGCCGCACGTCGGTCGGCAGCGGCCCCTTCAGGAACTGCCCCGACATCAGGGGCGAGTTCGGGAAGTCATAGAGCGATGTGATGTTCGGGTCGCTCTGCCCGTTGTCGTTCCGGTACAGGCCCTCGTAGTTCCCGTCCAGCTTGGATAGACGGTAATTCGCGAACAGCGACCAACGGTCCGCCAGCCGGCGTGTGTAGACGAGCTCAAGGGCGCGGTAGACGCGTTGCGGCTTCGGGAAGCTGAACCGGCCCCCAGACGGTATCGACTTGGTCCCGGGATTGGCCAGCGTGTAGGCGCCGAAGGGGGTGGCGGGAAAGGTCGAGCTCTTGCCCCCGTTGACTCCCTTGACGCCTCCGAACGGATCGTAAGGATAGCCGTAGGCGACGCCGTAGTAGAAGTTCTGCGTCTGCTCGATGGCGTTGACCTGGACGTCCTCGAGAACCCGCCCCTGCGTCCGGTAGATGGCCCGGACCTCGAGCGCGGAGCTCGGCGTCACCTCGAAGGAGTACCCTGCCGACAGCTCGTCCTCGTACGGCAGTTTCACACCGGCCGCCACGCCGGTCTGATCGAGGCCCTGGGTGAACACCGGAACGATGGTGCTGCAGCCTCCGAGACCCGTGTCGGCCCCACGGCTGTCGACGCAGGACGCGGCGCCCCCCGGAATCGTGCGCGGGGTCGAGAGGTGACGATCGGTGAACTCCTCGAGACTGATGCCGACCTCGTTGCTGAAGGCCCGCACCGCCAGGTCATTGGGCACGCGCTCGTAGTAGCGCCCGAAGTTCAGATAGGCGCGGCTCTTGCCGTTGCCCAGCACGTCCCAGGAGACCCCGACCCGGGGCGCGATGTTGCCGCCGAACCGGTAGCTGTTGGGCGCGTAGGTCGACGTCCCCGGCGTGAAGATTCTCGTCGGGACGAAAAATCCGGATCCAGGGAAGGTCTCCTTCTGCACCGTCTCCGTGGCGAACGGGAGGGAGAACGTCCCGGCCCCGTCGACGTTCTCCTGGGTCCAGCGCAGCCCCGCCTTGATCGTGACCCTCGGGTGCACCGTCCAGGTGTCCTGGATGAAGGTGTCGTACTCCTTCGACAGGGTGGGAGGTATGGCGGGCCCGAGGCGGGCGCGCGTGACGCGAAAGCGGTTGGCACTGTCGAAGGCGACCGTCGCATCGGCCCCGATGCCGTTGCGCACGTCGACCGTGGCGCCGCCGCGCGACGGAATGGAGATGGTGTCCTGCACCCCGTCCCTGTTGTTGTCCACGGGCAGACCGTTCGTGTAGCTCACCGGGAGCTGCACATCGAAGGAAGGTCCGGTGTACGTCGGTGTCTCCTGATAGCTGATATCGTCGTACTCGACACCGTATTTGATTTCATGCTTCCCGAGGACGCTGGTCAGCTTGACCGTGTAGACGGTGTTATCGTCGTTCTGATTGGTGACGAACCCGACGCCCCCGCTGAGAGGCGCCACCGGCGTGAGCGCCAGAGGCTGGTTGCCGAGAGTCGGGTCGTTGTAGCTGTCGGCGCCGCGGGTGAATTCGAGCAGGTTGCGCAGATCGCGGTACTCGTAGTCGTTCACCGCGGAGGTCTCCCTGAAGATCCCGGCATGCCGGGCGATCTGGGCCTCCATGAACAGTCTCGGGGAGAAGACGGCGTTCCACTTCAGAGACTGATTGTTCGAGCCGAAGCGGATCTGGCTCTCCCCACCGCCGGTGGCGAAATCGCTGAACTCGGGGGCGGTGTCCCGCTGCGGTCCGTTGCTCCCGGTGGCCGGGTCGCCGAAGAAAGTCAGCTCGACCTGATGGCTGGGCGTCGCCTGCCAGGAGAGCTTCAGAGCGTAGTTGTTCGCCCGCCGCGTGCGATCCAGATCCTCGACCGACGCCGGGAAGGCGAGGGAGTCGGTCGCGTACCGCGTCCCGCCGAAGCCGGTCGCCAGGCTCTCGTCGAAGACCGACACCCCGGCGCGGGCCGGCGCGAACGCCGGATTGTCCAGGGCGTTCGCGCGGCGGGCGTCCAGCGTGACCACCGGGTTGTAGGCGAGGAAATAGAACAGCGTGTCCTTCTTGATCGGTCCCCCCACCGAGAAGGCGAAATCATTGACGTTCTCGCTCACGGTGTTGGAGGTCCCCGTCTCGAGATGGACCGGCGTGTAGGCGCTGCGCCAGCTCTCCGGCGTGGCGTACCAGGCCACGCTCCCCTTGAAGTCGTTGGTGCCCGACTTGACGATGGTATTGATGATCCCGCCGAGCGCCTGGCCATATTCCGCCTCGAAGCCGCCGGTCTTGATCTGGACCTGATCGAGGAACTCGCTGGTTACTCCGGTCCCCAGGGATCCGTAGACGATGTTGTAGGAGCCGATTCCTCCGAACCCGGTGTTGGTGATGTTGACCCCGTCGATGAGATAGGAGTTCTCCAGACCGCTGGCGCCTCCGATGGCGTAGTTGCCCTGTCCGGTTCCCAGACCGCTCACCACCCCCGGGGCGACCGAGTACGTATCGGTGAACGCGCGGCCCAGAGGGATCGAGCCGGCGAACTCGTCGTAGTTCAGGTTCGTGCCGGTCGCCGTCGAAGTCACGTCGATGAGCGGCGCCGCGGCGGTGACCGTCACGGTCTCTTTTTTCCCCGGCTCCATGGTGAAATTGAGGGGCACCTTCTGGTTCAGACCGATCGGAACATCGTTCTTGATGGAGGTCGTGAACCCTCCGGACGCCTCGACGCGGACCGTGTAGCTCCCGGGTCTCAGGAACGGAAGGATGTAGTTCCCGTTCACATCGGTGGTCGCGGTGCGCGTGCCCGAATCGGAGACGACGATGACGACGGCCCCGGCAATCGGCTGCCCTGCGGGGTCCGTGACCCGGCCGGCGATTGTCCCGGTGGTGAGCTCCTGGGCGGCGACCGGTGCGAGGGAGAGGAGAAGGAGAACAAGACAGCAGGCGAAGCAGGTTTTCATGGGTGAGACCCTCCTCTGAACGACGCGTCCGACAGGGCGTCGTTTCAGGTCGTACGGGTCGTGGCCCCATCCAACCCCCCGCCTAGCCCGGATTTCTCACCGCGGGTCTGTTCGCCTCGCTGAAGCTGCGGATCGGGGGAGTGGCGAAGGGCAACGGTGGTGACGACCGCTGTACGCCGGCCTCTTGGTTGGTGATCGC
>JACXTT010001868.1_pt1 | contig 34380 bp, 32 predicted proteins | sample 9270951 | NCBI WGS metagenome assembly JACXTT01 (sample SAMN15532306, study PRJNA645909) | rock metagenome | isolation source: weathered quartz diorite | place: Puerto Rico | collected 2017-06-21 | reverse complement strand
TGCTTTTTGAATATCAAGCGTTACCTCGTCGTCCTTTTTCAAACCGATAAGGGAAGCTTTAATTTTCTTGTCCTCAATTTGGTCTAAACGTACTGACGCGGTATTGGTTATCCCGTCCTCAAAAACAGAACCATCCGGCGAAAGTTGGGTTAATTCGGCGTAAAGCACATCATCATCTGCCGATACGTCAGGATTTGTCATTTTGCCATAACTGCGGCGGATATTTTTGATACGCGAAGCCAGGGTTTCGTCATCAACTTTTATCTTGTAATGGGTAAGTTTATCTTTTGATGAAAAGTCGATATTGAACTCCGGGGCTAAACCCACTTCGTAATTGAATTCAAAGTTATCGGCAAAATCCCAGTTGTATTCTTTCGAATCTTCAACCTTAGGCAAAGGCTGACCTAAAACCTCAAGCTTTTCGTCTTCAATATATTTGTTCAGGGTATCCGAAAGCATGTTATTGATCTCATCAACCAATATGCTTTTGCCGTACATACGCTTGATATGTGATGTCGGCACCATGCCCGGGCGGAATCCCGCTATTTTGGCTTTTTTCGCATGCTCCTTTATTGCTTTATCAACACGTGGCTGATAATCTTCGGGATTGATATTGATCTTTACAACTGCATTCAGGTTGTCTATTTTCTCCTGTGAAATATTCATCTTTTACCGGTATTTTAAATCTATACTATTGAAAGCGCTCTGTTATCTTTTATGCGCACTTTTGGAGGGGCAAAGGTAGGGATTTTTTTGAAAGGTAAGAAGTTCGAAAAGTCGGTAAAGTCCGAAAATAAATTCAATTGAATCTTAACAAAATGCGGTTCCTCTATAAGATTCCCGGCGATGGGCTCAAATACCCCGCTCCCGCAAGCGTCCCGCTTGTGGCAAACAGGCAGTTAATTGCAGAGGACAAGCCACGGCACATGGCCTCCACAAGCGGGACGCTTGCGGGAGCAGCGGGCTTGCGGCAAACAGTCAGTTAATTGCAGAGGACAGGCCACGGCACACGGCCTCCACAAGCGGGACGCTTGCGGGAGCGGAGAGCGGCGGGCTTTTTGCTATTTCCGTGAATAATTTTTAATCATTTGGAAGTAAATCGCTTTAGTATCCTGCTGTAATTTTAACATCTCATTCAGGTCATCAAACCTCGTCTTAATATCAACAAAAACGCCTTCGTTAAAGCAACTGACAAACTCGTTTTTACCGTTTTCATCTTTGAATCCCGCTACTCCTATCTCAAGGTCTTTGGAACCAATTATTCCCCACGTTGGTTTACTTGAGTACATGGCAATTGTTTCTGCGTTATCTATTAAGGCATCGGGAGGATTACCTGGGTCTAAATTTAGAAAATTTATATAATCATCATATGAGGTTTGTATGGGCATTCTTCCGATACTATATTTAGAAAAGTGGGGGAAAAAATATTCAACCGGATCTGGAAGTAAAGTATAAAAAGTAAACTCTTTGCTATCTCTTCTAACTAAAAAATCTACTAATCCATCATAGAAGTTTTCACTATATATCCTGTCAAACTCAAATGCTCTAAATATAGTAAATCGTGTATCAAAAGGGTTTTCGACTATATCAACACCTTTTTGAAATACTTGATGTAATTCGGTCGTTGCCAAAATATAATCTTGTTCTGAACTTAAGAAGTCTATCATTTAGTTACCGCGTCTATTTAAGCCAATTATTAAAACTTCTTTCTTCCCCCCCGCTCCCGCAAGCGTCCCGCTTGTCGCAAATAGTCAGTTAATTGCACAGAATACGCCACGGCACATGGCCCCCACAAGCGGGACGCTTGCGGGAGCGGTGGACGATTCATATCATTTTTATTTTTTCTTATATTCAGGTATAAACTCTCGCGTATAACAAGCCTTATCCGTTTTAAAAACACCTTTTTCAAATGCTTCTCTATGTAATTCTGGTAGCTTCTTAAATATTTTCATTCGAAGTCTGTCTACCTTCTTAAGCGTTATAAAATCATAGGTACCGCTTAACATCATTACAACATCAACTTCATCGCATTTATCCATTAACTCAATAGTTGTTGCCTCTAGTCCAATATACTTAAATAATATTTTTTTCACGGAAACAGGGATCTCTATTTGGAAAAAACCATTCAAATCTGTTTCGCCAACTTTAACTGTGTCATTAATTATAATAAACACTCCTGGGGTTGTTTCCAAAAAATCGTCGATCACTCGTCCCCTAATGGTTTTATTCTGAGCATAAAGAATACTTGTTGAAACACATAGCACAATGCAAATAATTAATATTCTTGTCATCTCCTTATCTTTTTATTGTCTTTGTTGTAGGTAGAAACATATTCGTCCCCCGCTCCCCCCAAACCTGGCGCGAGAATGCAGCGAGGGCAAAAGAGGTGGAGTTCTCGTGCCCGTTTAAGTGGCAGTGCGCCACCTGCACAACAAACCAGCGCTTTGTCATCCTGAACGCAGTGAAGGATCTTCTTCGCCTAAAAATATCCCATATGCACTGGCGGAGAAGATTCTTCGTTATCACTCAGAATGACAAAAAGCATTCTTTCGGGCTTTACTGACTTACCCGATCTTCGGTTTAACTTAATTTATCTTCTCAACAGACCCCGCTCCCACTTTATCACTGGTGACACTTGGGTTGCCCCGATACTTTACATCAGAAGCCCCTGTAGAATGAACGCTCAGCGAATGCAAAACATTCACTTCGCTGTGGCCAACACCTGCAGTTTGGATCTCGCAATTGCCGACCACGAAATCCAGCGCATTTACTTTGCCGCTGCCGCTCAGGTCGATATTATGCGAGCTGGCCTGGCCCTTTAAGTTCAGTTCAGTGGCGCCGCTGCCGCTGGTGGTTACATTTGCCGCATTAAGGTCCATGGTGATCTTTGTAGCACCGGCAAGGCGGAAATGCATATCCTGGGTTGTTATTTTGCCGTCCGATTCAACTTCTATCCCACCGGAAGCTTTTAATTCTTCAAGGTGTCGAACGCCAACATACACGGTCATTTGACCGGAATTGCAGATACTCCGGCGGGTATAAATGCGCAGCTTGCTGCCGTTCACTGTTGTTTTGATATACTTCATTAGGTTATCATCGGCGGTTACTTTTACCGAAAGGGAACTGTCCTGCTTCAATATGACATGAAAGCCGCCAGAAATATCAATACGCGAAAAGTCGCTTACTTTACGATTCTCGGATGCCCGGCTGCCCGAGCCGTGTACACAATTTAACATGCATGAGGATAAACCGGAAATGGCGATCCCCGCCAATAATATAAGAGCTAAATGTTTAATTTTCATTTTTAGGAGGTTTGACTATGTTTAAAGGATTTAAGTTACATCAAATGTAAAAAAAGCTAACAGAATATGTTAGCTTTTTTTGAGCCGGAATCCCGGTCTGAAGTCTTAGCACTACCCTTTCAACCATCGGACTAAAGACTAAAGAACCGGGACTTTCGACTTAGAATAGATCTGCCAAGGCGTCGTTTTGAACCTTATTTACGGATACCACCGGGGTGAAGGTTTTGTCAGCGTGCCTTGCAACCAGGTTAGCCTGGTTTATATTTTCAGGACGGCTGTATTTCAAATCGTATTCATCCACTGTTCCGCTCAACTCAGCTTTAGCCTGGTCGTTTACTATCACGTTGGCGTTGAATGCATCGAGGTCTAATTTTGCTGAAGCGCTGTCGTGCAGGTTAACTTCCAGTTCGATTTTCGATAAGCTGCCAAAAGATTTTACTTCAGCGTTATCATATGCAGAGATTTCGCGAAGGTCAGCGGCGGTAACCCAAACAACTAATTTTTCGCTTTTGTAAGATGAGATACGCAGTGTGCCATTTTTGCTTTGAACCAAAGCGCTTTCACTGTAATACTTATTGTAAACTTTTACCTGGTCTTTTGAACCATCGGAGATATAAAGTTCAACGTTTCCGTAAACTTCAATTTTGCTAATGTCGCTGATGTCGGTCAAAACGGTTACGGTTTGGCTTTTGACGGGTGCGGCTTGGGTTTTTGCTGCTATTCCTATGCTTAATACAAGTGCAGTGAATAATGTTATGATCTGAGTTTTCATGATTAAGTTTTTTTATATTTTGTTGTTAAAAGTGTTATCGTTTTAAATACATCAATATGACGTAACCTGATCATATTCGTTACAGTAAAACCCTGTGTATTCGACGTATACAGGGTTTTTATCGGTAAAAAGCTAGTGCGAGTCGGTGAAAAATCCTGGTGAGCGTTTGTCGTTAATGGTTCATAGTTTAATAGTCGGATGAGCAGCGTTTGAAAGCAAATATTTTCAAAAAACCTATCTTGCAATCTCAATCATTACTATGAAATATGTTTTAGGTGTTGATATCGGTACCGGCAGCGTAAAAGCGGTGGCGGTTGATTTGCAATGCCGTTCATTCGAAGTCTGCCAGCGGCATTATCCTACCAGTTCGCCCCAGCCGGGTTATAGCGAACAAAACCCGGAAGAAATCCTGAATGCTTTTATTGATAGCCTGCGTGAAATCATAAAAAAAATTGGCAGCCAGCCATTGGCCATCGGTTTAAGCAGCGCAATGCACAGCGTTATACCGGTTGACGAAAACTGCTGCGCCCTTGCCCCTATGATGACATGGGCCGACAACCGCAGTTCCGGGATCGCCTCAGACTTGCGCGCTTCCGACCGGGGAATAAATATCTACCTGACCACCGGCACGCCGCTGCATGCCATGTCCCCTTTATGCAAAATCATCTGGCTTCGTGAAAACGAGCCTCGACTATTTGCCAAAACCCACAAATTCATTTCAATAAAAGAATATATCTGGCATAAATTATTTAATGAGTTTAAGATCGACCATTCTATCGCTTCATGCACAGGTTTATTTGATATAAATAATCTTTGCTGGAATACAGATGCACTCGATGTGGCCGGCATATCACCTGATTCACTTTCAGGACCTGTGCCCGGTAGTTATTGTCATACTTTGGGCAATTCCGCTAGCAATCCAATATTAAATTTTCTTGAACCCGGCGTTTCGTTCGTCATTGGTGCAAGCGATGGGTGCCTTGCCAACCTGGGCAGCATGGCCGACAGGCCGGGCGTGGCGGCCATCACAATTGGCACCAGTGGCGCTGTACGTGTAGCCAGCAGCAAACCATTGCCAAATGAAAAGGCGATGACTTTCAGTTATATTCTCGATGAGCAAACCTTTATCTGCGGCGGCCCGGTAAACAACGGTGGTATCGCCATTCAATGGTGGCTCAAAAATTTAAACCTGGGCACCACAGCAAACGATTATGCACGCTTGTTTGAGCAAATAGCCAGCGTGCCGGCCGGCAGCGAAGGGCTGATTTTTTTACCGTACCTCACCGGCGAACGGGCGCCGATCTGGGACAGTAAAAGCTCGGGCACTTTCTTCGGAGTCAGGCTGCAGCATACACAAAGCCATTTTTCACGTGCCGTTTTAGAGGGCATTTGTTATGCGCTGAACGATGTACTTGAAGCTGTACAGCAAAGTGCCGAACCTGTATTGCAGATAAATGTAAGTGGCGGCTTTGTAAAATCAGAATTATGGTTGCAAACACTAGCTGATATTACCGGCAAAAAGCTCGTCGTTATGCAGACGGAAGATGCTTCGGCTATTGGCGCGGCTTTTATGGCGCTAAAAGCATCGGGCTTTATCGATACTTATCCCACCCAGGGTTCTGATTTCAAATCATTTACACCCAATCCGGAAACGGCAGCGGTTTACGCGAAGAGTTTTGATATTTACAAGCGGCTTTATCCTGCTTTAAAAGATGTAATGCACGAATAACCAATCACCCACCTGTCCACACTGCGGTTAATGGTTTCGCTCACAAGCTCTTACAAATGATATTATACAAAAAAAGCCATCTGCTTGATACAGATAGCTTCCTTGATATATGTTGAACTTTTGCAAAAGTCGGGGGTTAGATGCCGGCTAAATCCTGATCTTTATCAACGACAGGTGTGCTGTTGGTTTTATCAGTAAGGTGTAGTGCGGTAAAATTGTTATTGTTTACACTTGCAGCCTTATCGTGCTTTAAGTTAAGTTCGTTGGCGGTGCCGCTCAGATTGGCTGTGGCGTGGTCGGCAAGTATTACGTTAGCATTAAAAGCATCCAGGTTCAATTTGGCTGAAGCATGGTTATGCAGATCAACATCCAATTCAATTTTTGAAAGGTTGCCGAATGATTTTACATCTGCATTGTCATAAGCCGAGATTGCGCGCAGGTCTGCCGCTGTAACCCAAACCACCAGTTTATCAGCAGTGTACGACGAAATACGTAAAACACCATTTTTGCTTTGCACCAAAGCGCTTTCAGAATAATAGTGATTATAAACCTTCACCTGATCGGCACTGCCATCAGAAACATAAAGCTCAACATTGCCGTAAATTTCGATTTTATTGATGCCGCTTACATCATTTAAGATGGTATAGCCAGCGGTATTTACAGTAGTTGCCGAAGCCGATTTTGTTACGACTAAGCTCATTACAAAAAATGCGAGTATAGATAAAATTCCAGTTTTCATTTTATTAATTTTTTGATTATCAATTATTTGTGTTTTATTAATTTTTAAATACAACCATAAGACGGCATCTGATTTAAAACGTTACAGGAAAAATTACTAAATAGATGAACGCCCTGTTTTCATCGGCGAAAGTCGGGTTTTTATCGGTGAAAATTCTCATCTTAGTGTAATTATTACACTAACAAACACATTTTGTATGTACCTATAATTCAATGGGTACCGTCCTGCTCGCCGATTTATTAATTCTAAGTTCCTTTTATAATTAGTTAAGCTTATTTTTTCACGTTGCCGGCCATTTAAATGAATTACAAAACGGTGAATAAATAATATTGCTAAAACTTGTCAGAAGCTTACTGCAATCCTATTTTTGGAGGCCCGGCTTATTAATGAAGCCGGTTTAGTTTTACATATTTTAAGGCCGTCTTTAAAATTTTCCATGGCCGATTGAAAAGGCTTAATTTGTACATATGAAAAATTTTCTAGACCGGGATTTTTTACTGAAAGGCAGCGTTGCCGAGCGTTTATATCATGACTATGCCGCCGCTATGCCCATTATCGATTATCATTGCCACCTCCCGCCCGATCAGATAGCAGGGAATATCAATTTTAAAAACCTTACGGAAATATGGCTTAAAGGCGACCACTATAAATGGCGGGCCATGCGTGCGAATGGAGTAAATGAAGATTTCATAACCGGCCCGAAGACCGATTTTGAGAAATTTGAGAAATGGGCGGAAACCGTGCCTTACACGTTGCGCAACCCATTATATCATTGGACACATCTGGAGTTAAGGCGTTATTTTGATATAGATAAACTCCTATCGCCGAAAACGGCAAAGGATATCTACGATGAGTGTACACAAAAGCTGCAAACGCCTGAATACAGCGTTCAAAATATCATTTCGAAAATGAATGTAGAAGTGATTTGCACCACTGATGACCCGCTTGATAATTTAGCACACCACCAAAAGATAAGCAAAGGCAAGTGGGATATTAATGTATACCCTACTTTTCGTCCTGATAAGGCGATGAATGCGGATAATGTTGCCGCGCTAAATGATTACATCGGCCAGTTGGAAAGCGTGAGTGATACCGATATTACTGACTACTCCGGCTATTTGAAAGCGTTAAAAAAACGTCACGATTATTTTGCCGCGAACAACTGCTCTATGTCAGACCATGGACTAGAGCAGATGTACGCAGAGGAGTATACGCAGGACGAGGTTAAAAACATATTCGATAAGATACGTTCAGTGAAAGAACTGCAGCCTATTGAAGTGTTAAAATTTAAATCGGCGATGTTGTATGAATTCGCGGTGATGGATCATGAAAAAGGTTGGGTACAGCAATTTCACCTGGGTGCTTTGCGCGACAATAATGCCAGGGCCTTCAGGGAAACCGGGCCGGATACCGGGTATGATTCGATCGGCGATTTTAGCCAGGCGGCAGCATTGTCCAAATTCTTTAACCGGCTCGACAACTCCAACCAGTTGGCCAAAACCATTATTTATAATCTTAATCCCGCCGACAACGAACTTATGGCTACCATGGCCGGCAATTTCAATGACGGCACAGTTGCCGGTAAAATGCAATTTGGCTCGGCTTGGTGGTTTCTCGATCAAAAGGAAGGGATGACCAAACAGCTTAATGCTTTATCGAGTATGGGGTTAGTAAGCAAACTTGTAGGTATGCTTACCGATTCGCGAAGCTTTTTGTCGTACCCGCGCCACGAGTATTTCCGACGGTTGCTGTGTAACCTTTTTGGTGAGGATATCGAAAACGGCGAACTGCCAAACGATATTGAATGGACAGGAAAGATAATACAGGACATATGTTACCATAATGCCCTGAACTATTTTAAATTTAAATTATAACACTAACTATAATGAGCTTGCTTAAAACCGGTACCGGCAGTATACTTTCATTTGGCGAATTGCTGCTACGAATGTGCCCAGACACAAATGGTGAATGGCTGAATAACAACAGCTTGCCATTCCATGTCGGGGGTGCCGAACTCAATGTCGCAGCCGCGCTGGCGATTTGGGGATTGCCGTCAAAATATTTCACGGCACTTCCTGATAACGATCTTTCCCGACAGATTTTAAACCATCTGCAAAATAAGAATGTAGATATTAGTCCAGTGTTGCATTTCGGCGAGCGCATGGGCTTATATTTCCTAACCAAAGGTCAGGACCTTAAGCACAATGGGCTGGTATACGACCGGGCAAACAGCTCATTTTCGCAACTCAAACCCGGAATGATTAACTGGGACGTGGTATTAAAAGGTGTCAGCTGGCTGCATTTCAGCGCTATTTGCCCCGCCATAAGCCAGGCTACTGCAGATGTATGTTCAGAAATGCTGCAGGCAGCGTCAAAAAAAGGCATTACGATCTCAATCGACCTTAATTACCGCTCTAAACTTTGGCAATATGGCAAATCACCGCTCGATATTATGCCTCAGTTATTACCTTATTGCGATTTGGTAATGGGCAATGTTTGGGCAGCCGAAATGATGCTGGGCATCCCGGTAATGCCCGATGTTCACGAGTCGGGGTTAAAAAGTTTATATCAGAAAGCCGCTCTGCATACTTCAGAAGAAATTATCAAAAAATATCCAAAATGTAAAGCGGTTGCCAATACTTTTCGGTTTGATTCAAAAAACACGATTAACTATTATACCACTTTGTATACAGGTAACGATTTTATCACATCCAATGAATATACCGCAGCCGAAATAGTGGATAAGGTGGGCAGCGGCGACTGTTTTATGGCCGGGTTGATATATGGTTTTTACCAGCAGTGGAGTGCTAAAGAAATTTTAGATTACGCAACCGCGGCGGCGTTTAAGAAATTATTCGTAAAAGGTGACGCAACGAATTTAACGGTTGAAGAGATCAAATCAGCAATAAATAATGAATAACAAGCAAACCGTTACCGACAGCATACTTAAACAGGGCATGCTGCCTTTATATTTTCATGAAGATGCCGGAGTAAGTGCCCAGGTTGCACTCACACTGTATAAGGCCGGGGTACGCGTATTTGAATATACGAACCGTGGCGATGCAGCTTTTAATAATTTTTGCGCGCTCAAACAACTACAGCAAGCCGAAATGCCCGGGTTGCACTTAGGCATCGGCACGGTTAAAACAGCCGAAGAAGCAAAGGCATTCATTGACGCCGGAGCAGACTTTATAGTTTCCCCTGTCATTAATCCAGAGGTTGGCCGGATGGCACACGACCGGGATATGTTATGGATACCGGGCTGTATGACGCCATCGGAAATTTATGTAGCGCAGCAGCATGACGCCGTGATCATTAAATTATTCCCGGCGAACATTTTGGGTGCTGAATTTATGGCGTCAATAAAAGAATTATTCAGGGGGCAACTATTTATTCCTACCGGGGGAGTTGAACTGGAGGCAGAAAATATTGGCAGCTGGTTTAAAGCGGGGGTATGTGCAGTGGGCATGGGCAGCAAACTCATTACCAAACAAATACTCGATTTGCATTTATATGATGACTTGTATGCACAAACGCTAAAGGCAATTGAATTGGTTCAGTCGGTTAAGCCAAATTAAGCTTAAACAACCGGTTTATATGCCATATCTTTAATCATGCAAAATACTTAGTAGATGAAGAAGATATTCATTTTGCTTTTTGTGCTTAGCACTTGCCTGGTTAAAGCACAAACATCACCAGGTAAAAAGTCTTCTGCAAACGGCGGGGAGGTCGTATTGCTAGACAGTTATTTTAACAACGAGCATAAAAAAAACCCAACCGGCGAGTTAATATCTTACCATTATAAATGGGACGAAACAGACAACGATGGATTTTCATTATTCGGTAAGGTATTCCGCAACCACGGATTAAAAACAGAAACGCTGTACGATGCCCCTACGGCAGCAAACTTAAAAAAGACAGCTATTTATATTATCGTCGACCCGGATATTCCAAAAGAGAACCCCGATGCGAAATATATCGAGGAGTATCATATTAAAGCAATAACCGATTGGGTTGAAAAAGGCGGCGTGCTATTGGTATTAAATAACGACAAAGGAAACGCCGAATTTGCACATTTGAACAACCTGATGTCCAAATTCGGAATCCGGTTTAACGAAGACAGCCGCAATCACGTGCAGGGTTCAAATTTCGAGGCCGGGGCAATATATATCCCCCAGGGAAACGATATTTTTAAAACTGCTAAAAAGATTTATATCAAAGACATCAGCACCCTTACAGTCACTTTGCCGGCTACTGCTGTGTTAACGGATAAAAACGACGTTATCGCCGCCATTTGCCATTATGGTAAAGGAACTGTATTTGCCGTAGGTGACCCGTGGTTTTATAATGAATACACTGACGAACACAAGTTGCCAGCTGATTTTGACAACCTCAAAGCGGCAAATGACATAGTCAGCTGGTTGTTAAAGCAAATCCCGGTAAAAAAATGAGCTAAATATTGTTGAAACATGCAGTCGTAAACACTCCATAAGCAATAATGAAAAATATCGTATTAAAAGTCCATCCTGCTGATAACGTAATGGTAGCGCTTGCTGATTTAGAAGCAAACAAACCCATTATTTACCAGGGGAAAAACTATATGCCGGTTGAGGCTATACCAGCCAAGCATAAATTCACGATAAATGATATTCCCGCAGGCGGCGAGCTTATTATGTACGGCGTTTTGGTAGGGCGTGCGCAAAACGATATTCCGCGCGGGGGGCTTATCACCACTGGTAATGTAAAACATGCAACCAGCGGCTTTCTGGCTGAAATACATCATCATGACTGGCACCCGCCGGATACGAGCCGGTTTGACGGGCGAACATTTAATGGTTACCATCGTGCTGATGGCAGCGTTGGTACAGCCAACTACTGGGTAATTGTGCCAATGGTTTTTTGCGAAAACCGGAACGTTGAAGTTTTACAGGAAGCCCTGATCAAACCCTTGGGCTACGGCCGGAAAAAAACATACGAGCTAAAGGCGCAAACCCTGATAGAAAAAATTAAATCTGGCGGAAGTATTGAGGAGGTACTGTATACAGAGCTTGAAAGCTCGTCGGCGAGTGCAAACAATGCAAAACTATTTCCGAATGTAAATGGCATTAAATTTTTGACGCACACGCTCGGCTGCGGCGGTATCCGCCAGGATTCCGTCGCGCTATGTGGTTTGTTGGCGGGCTACATTACCCACCCCAATGTTGCCGGCGCTACAGTGCTGAGTTTAGGGTGTCAGAATGCGCAGGTGAGTATTTTAAAGAATGAAATTCATAAACGCTCGCCGGACTTTAACAAGCCTTTATACGTGCTCGACCAGCAAAAAACGGGCACCGAGGACGACATGCTCGATCAAGCTATACGACAAACGCTGGCCGGCCTGATGCAAGCCAACCAAATTACCCGCAAACCTGCGCCGCTGAATAAATTAACCATCGGGCTGGAGTGTGGCGGGTCGGACGGATTTTCAGGAATTTCAGCTAATCCAGCAATTGGCTATACGTCCGACTTACTGGTAAGCCTGGGCGGATCGGTGATTTTATCGGAGTTTCCCGAATTATGCGGCGTTGAGCAAAATTTAATCGACCGGTGTGTAGATAAGGAAAAGGCAACCCGTTTTTCGGAGTTAATGCGAACGTATAGTAAACGGGCGGAGGAGGCGGGCTCGGGATTTGATATGAACCCGTCGCCAGGAAATATCAAAGATGGATTGATAACGGATGCGATAAAATCAGCTGGAGCGGTAAAAAAAGGCGGCACCTCACCAGTAGTAGATGTTCTTGACTATCCCGAAAAGGTAACAAAACCCGGCCTTAACCTTCTTTGCACGCCAGGGAACGACGTGGAATCGACTACGGCGGAAGTTGGGTCGGGCGCAAATATTGTTTTGTTTACAACAGGTTTAGGCACCCCCACCGGGAACCCGATAGCTCCCGTAATAAAAATCGCGACAAACACTACCTTATTTAACCGGATGAGCGATATTATGGATGTAAATACCGGCACAGTTATCGAAGGTGACGAAACAATTGAGCAGGCAGGAGAACGGATACTGAATTATGTGATCCAGGTGGCCAGCGGCGAGGTTGAGATCAGTGCGGTAAGGCATGGGCAGGATGATTTTATACCGTGGAAGAGAGGCGTCTCGTTATAATAATTTAACAGGATGGAACGGTGTCACCTTGAATTCTTCAATAGTAAATAAAAACGCAGGGCCCTACTCAGGCCCTGCGTAATAGTTTTATATCGTTTCTTATCGCCAGTCGGCCCAATTGCTTTGCGCCGCCCAGTTGCTGGTGCTCATAGCACCACGATAATTTACGTGGGTAAAAAAGGAATTTGAAAAATCAGCTCCGGTAAAATCTGCGCCGGATGCAGCTGGTGACCCAGCGGCAAGTGTAAGGTCGGGTGCGGTCGTCCCATACATACCGGTTAGTTTGAAATCTGTGGATAATGTTAAAATGGTGTTGTTATTCACCGAATTAGTCTCAAAGGTTGATAATTCTGGGTCGGGAACTGATGTGGTTAAGCCATGGTCATAGCAAAATACTCGTGCAAGGGTATCGGTCTGCACGAGGTTACTTCTGAATTCGGCATTATCATCAGCTAATATTACTGGTCTTGTCCTGGGGCAAACCATAAAGGCGCCTTCGGGATAATCGGAAACGACGGAGTTCCTGATGGCCAAACGCGTACCCTTGCGCATATATACCCCCTGGTTGAGGTTGGTTTTAACAATCGGTGTTTCCTGTGGGCCAATAATAGTCATGTTAGAAATTACCGGCCTGGTCAAAGGTGTATTGGCTGTAGGAACCGAGTCATTGTAGCTTTCAACTCCGTTAGCACGCAGTGCCTGTGAAGAAGCGTGTGTACGGTAACCAATTATAAACTGAAGGTTGCCTTCATAGCCGTGATCGAAGTCGAAATCATCGTCGCCGCTGTTATAACTTATTAAATGAGTAGCGTTTACAGTTCCGCCGACAAACTGAAAACTATCGTCGTTTGAATATTTTACCATCACGTTGTCGATTTTTGTCCCAGAACCTACGCTGGCTAAAAGTAGTCCGCTGGCTTTGTCTAAGGCCCATTCATCTTCCTGCGGAGGGTTGATGCCGCCGGTATACTCCAGCCTTAAATAAGTGATAGAGCCGGAATTATCACCCGCAACATTTCCGCCGAATTGTGTATCGGCAGATACCGGCAAACCCGGCGCGTTACCCGTACCGGTATTCGTTGGCGCTTTCCCCAATAAAATCAGCGCGCCCCAATCGCCAGGGGCTTTAACAGCAGCGGCCGAAGTAAACACCACGGGGTTGTTGATCGTCCCGTTAATAAATATTTTCGAACCCTGGGTAATTACCAGTACGCTTTTACTTGAGCGCGTGGCGTTCACCTGGGCGAACACAGTAATACCCGCCGGAATCGTCAGCGTCGCGTTGTTTTTTACATATACTTGTCCTTTAAGGAAATAATTTTTATTCGCGTCAAGTGTACGATCAGCAGTGATTGTACCTTGCAGCGTATCAATTTTCCGGGAGGAATTGACTGTCCCAGACGGGTGATCCTTTTTGCATGCCGCAAAAAAAACAAGCGCCATCATTGAGAATAAGGATAACTTTTTCATAATATTTTGAATTACAGATGATAATTACATTATAAAATAAACAAACAAGTTTAAAATTAGTTTCTCCCGGGTTAAAATATTTAACACCATACAATGGATTGGATTTTACAGAAAAAAGAATATTGATTCAAATACTTTAGCTGTTATAAATACCACTTTTCATTGTAACATCTTCTGCCTTACATACGTCCAATTTACGTATATAAACTCCCGGCTTTATCACAGATCTTAAATTAATACATAATTATGTACCTGTAAATCAGATATGTTATGTTTTTTATAATTAAATTATAGAACTATGTATTGCATAATACTATTTGAAACACATATCTTTGTTCAACAGGTGGTAAAATTGTGGCCTGATAAATATTATAAGCTTACACTAAAATAACCTTAACATGAAAACAAGTATGTACTTAACAGCCTTTTGCCTGGTGTCATTAAGCATCTTCCTGGTGTGTGCGAAAATGACAGGCAATACCGGGAACATCTCCATATCGGTTAGTGAAAACGATGATATGTACAAGTTAACAGCCTCATTTGACCCGGCTGCAACCACGCGGGTTTTGCATTATATAAATAACAATATAGGATCGAAGGAACGCCAGGACAACGGCAGTTATTTTGACGAAACTACCCGGCGTATTGATGTTACCACCCGGCTAAACGATAATACGGAGTTCTATATAAAAGAATCGCCCGGAGAGGTTAAAATATCGCTCAACAAACATAAAAACTCGTATGCGTCTTACATACGCATTAAGCGGATGTGCGAAGGGATAAAAAATATTTTAGCAAACCAACCGCAAAGTCTTAAATAACCATAGCGAAACTAAACTTAAAAACAAACACGATGAAAACAATGACGCTTGCTTTTGCCCTCATGGTAGCAGGATGCACCATGAGCTTCGCCCAATGCGAAAAGAACCTTATACTTACCTCATCCAAAACGGAACATATGAATGCCGATGGCGTTGTTCAGCGTACGGATGACGAAACAGCAAAGATCGAGCTAAGCAAAAGTGCTGTAAACGTGTCGGTTAACGATGAGCACAAAATTTCGGGCACCATTAAATCGCAAACATGCGACTGGAAAGTTCCTTTCAAAGAAGGCAAAACAGTTATTAAAGCGGCTGTTAGCAATGACCAGGGCGAAGAAAGAAATGTAACCATTACCATTGAAGGTAAAGATGGCAAAGTTACTCTCCTATTTGAGATGGAAGGTATGCCCGACGAGCGCATACGGGTTGGCATTGATAAATTTGCCGAAAAGAGTTAATTTTTACTACCAGAGCAACACGATGTGCCCGCCTGAACAGGCGGGCATTTTACGGTTCCGTAGCTGCAAAACACGCAGCAGTCGCCAGCTTTCGGTTTAAGTATAGCTTCACAATTGTCGCACTGATAAAAAAACACGCACGAATCTTCGGGCATTGTTTCCGTCTTTGCAAATCCACACGCCGGGCAACTAATTGTTGAGTTGAGAATTATAGAACTTACCATTTGCTTTATTTTAATGCAGTATCTTAAACACCAGTTCCTTCATTAACCCGCCGTGGTCGGTGGTTGAATCCACGCCTTTGCTTTTTACATCGTACTCACGCAGGTAGCTGATAATTTGCATGGTTTTACCGTAATTATAACTGCGGGCAGCTTGTTCATAGTCTTTCACAAAATAAGGGTTCACGCCCAACTGCCGGGCCAGGTTTTGCTGCGACTTGTCCTGCACGTAATGGTACGTGAGCACCTTGCTGAAAAAAGTATTCAGGTTACCCAGCACCAGTACTATCGGGTTAGCCTTTGGATTGGCCTCGAAATAATTGATGATCTGGTTCGCTTTAAAAGCATCCTTTTTGCCTAATGCCGCCTGCAATTCGAAAACATTATATTCTTTGCTTATGCCTATATTATCCTGAATGTGCTTTAAAGTGATCTCCTGCCCTGCCGCAACATTCAGCATCAGCTTCTCCAGCTCGTTGGCGATTTTGGAAAGGTCGTTACCGAGATATTCAGATAGCATTGCCGATGCCTGCTGATTAATTTTATAACCCTTATCAGAGATAAAGCTTTCAATCCACGCCGGAACCTTGCTATCATACAGCGGCGCCGATTCAAAAATAAGCCCGTTTTTTTCAATCGCCTTATAGGTTTTCTTGCGCTTGTCGAACTTGCCGTACTTATAACAAAAAACAAGTATAGTACTAGGCAGCGGGTTTTCCAGGTAATTTAACAGCGGGTTAATGCCCTTTTTATCGGTGTCATCGCTCCCCCATTTCATATCCTGCGCTTCCTTTACCAGCACCACCTGATAGTCGGCCATCATGGGGTAGCGTTTGGCTGCGCCGAGTACCGTCATAATATCCGTATCTTTTCCGTACAGCACCGTTTGGTTAAAGCCTTTTTCGGCATCGGACAAAAGCTGGTGTTCAACATAATTACTCACCAGGTCAATATAATAAGGTTCTTCACCCTGTAGCAGGTATACCGGTTTGTACTTTTTTTGCTGAAGGGATTTTATAATTTCTGAGGCGTTCATCCGTGCTGTAAAATTACGGATTTATTTTTGCCGTAAAGTTGGGTGGTGCCTCAGCTCGAATTTTTATTTTTTGCGGCTATGTTTTTATCCCGCCGATAAGGCCTTGACGTTCTTTAGCGGCTAACCTTTATTTTAATATCTTTACTGCTTAGGGTAAAAATAACATCTCATTTATGGCTGCAAGAGAACTACTTAAAAAAATTGTAAATATTTTACCGACAAAATTGAAGAACAAAGCATACCGGGCATCAGCAATTATTTTCGGCTTGAGTAATTTGACTTCACTTCCTTTTTACGATATGTATCATCACATTTCGAACCTGAAAAAACTCGGGTTTGATCCTGACCTGATAATTGATGCCGGAGCTTTATTTGGCCAATGGACTACTAACGTTAGGGCTATATTCCCCCAAGCGCGATTTATTATGTTTGAGCCGCAAATAGTGCAAAAAAAATATTTGGAGCCGATAACACAAAAATATCAGAACATTAGTCTGGAGCTTTCGTTAGTAGGCGATGTTGAAAAAGATGGAGTAGAATTCTATGAAATGGGAAGCGGGTCGAGTATTTACCAGGAAAACTCTGATGAGCATCGGGAAAAAGTGTCGTTGAAAATGGAAACTATCGACGGTATAATTGAAAGAAAATACAAGATGCCCGACAGCTGTTTTATAAAACTGGACGTACAGGGGGCCGAAATTGATGTTTTAAAGGGTGCTACAGAGGTATTAAAAAGAACTGAGTTTATTTTATTGGAAATAAGCACATTAAATTATAATTATAAAGCGCCGCAATTTACAGATGTAATTATTTTCCTCAAAGACAAAGGTTTCGTCTTATTTGATATTTGCGACGAAAAAAGAGCAAAAAACGAGGTGCTTTATCAGACCGATATGATCTTCGTTAAAGAATCATCCGCCATAAGAAGCAGAGTTGATTTTAAGGATATTCAATAAAAAGCCACGGTATTTTCAAAATTCAGACGCTACATATAGTTGCTATTTGATTTTATCGAACTTCGAATACTTTCTTCGCTCCTTAATAAAATTTCCTAATTTGTACCACCATTATTAACCACGCATGCTGTAATTATATCCCTATAATAAGGCCTGCATAAATTATTCATACACCATAATCAACCTGAGATGAACAGCATTAAAAATTTGACTTTGAAAGGCTTGTCTTTAAGTGCCGGCCTATTACTTTTGCTGGGCAGCAGCAACGCAAACGCCCAGGATATCAGCAAAGATTCTGCAAACGGCTGGCGGCAGCTTTTTAACGGCAAGGACCTTACCGGATGGAAACAGGTTGGCCCCGGAAGCAGATATGTTAAGGACGGTTTGACCGGCAGCCATGGCGGCATGGGATTACTTTACTGGACAAAAGAAAAATTCAGCAATTGTACGATCCGCATTGTTTATAAGATGGAAAAGTTTAACAGCAATTCGGGCGTATTTATCCGGATACCCATTGAACCGCGCGAACCATGGATGCCTGTATTTTACGGTTATGAAGTACAAATTGATAACCACCCCGAAACGTCTAAAGAGGATGATTACCATATAACCGGTACGTTGTACTCATTAACAAAACCATTAGCAAAACCAGGTAAACCAGGACCAGAATGGAACGTAATGGACATTACCCTCGATGGGCCGCGTACAATCGTAGTGGTCAACGGTCAAAAAGTAACCGACTATGCCGAAGGTCAGCCTACGCCGGAACGTAAATTCGACTTTGAACCATACCGCGGTATAAGGCCAAATGCCGGTTATATCGGCCTGCAAAATCACGGTAACGATGATGTTGTTTTCTTTAAAGAAGTTGCTGTTAAACCGCTTGCAAAAAAATAAATCCTCTTATTATGGAAGAGAATAAAGATAAAGAAGAAAAAAAGGCAATCAGCCGCGGCGAGTTCATTAAAAAAACTGCGCTGGCAACGGCCGGGTTTTATATTGTCCCCCGTTTTGTTTTAGGTGGGAAGGGCTTCACCGCCCCAAGCGACAAATTATATATTGCGGCTGTTGGCACCGGCGGCGAAGCGGAGAATGACATTCACCACTTTGCGACCGCGCCAAAAAAGAACGCGGAAATAGCTTTCCTCTGTGACGTGGATGAACGCCCGGCTGCAGCCAGGCGAAAAGAATTTCCGAAGGCGAAGTTTTACCACGACTGGCGTGAGATGTTCGAGAAGGAACATAAAAACTTCGACGCAGTCACAGTTGCTATCCCCGACCATAACCATGCTGTGGTAGGCCATAGTGCTATGCAAATGCGCAAGCATTTATACCTGCAAAAGCCTTTAACCCACGATATTTACGAAGCACGGGTATTAACCGAAGCTGCGAAGAAATACAAAGTGGTTACCCAAATGGGCGACCAGGGCTCATCATGCGATGGCATGCGTACCATGCGCGAATGGTTCGAAGCCGGGTTGATCGGAGAAATAGAAAAAGTATATTGCTGGACCGACCGCCCTGTTTGGCCGCAGGGTATTTCGTGGCCAACTACTAAGCCGGCAATACCTAAGGAACTTAACTGGGACCTTTGGCTGGGTACCGCCCGCAAGCTCGATTACATCGATAACCTGGTTCCCTTTAACTGGCGCGGCTGGTGGGAATTTGGTACCGGGGCGTTAGGCGATATGGGCTGCCACATTATGGGGCCGCCTTTCAAATTGCTTGAATTGGGTTATCCAACCAATGTATCCGGCAGTGCAAGCACGGTTTATAAAGGAATTTTCAAAGAAGGAATTTATCCCGAAAGCGGGCCTGTGTCCTCCTCTATCAAGTTTAAATTCACACGGAAAAACGGCAAAAACCTCGACCTGTATTGGATGGACGGCGGTATTACGCCCGAACGCCTGACTGAACTGGACCCTGATGTAAATATGAACGAAGCTCTTGGTGATTTCCCTGGCGAAAACGATTTTGAAGGCTGTACGCTGTTCATTGGTACAAAAGGAAAAGTTTCATGCGGCTGGGGCGGTAGTCACCCGCGATTGTTACCGCTTTCGCTGAATAAGGATGTGAATGTTCCGAAGAAATACCCGCGCGTACAAGGCGATATGGATGGCCATTGGTGGCAATGGATCGATGCCTCAATAGCCGGTTATGGCAAAATGGAAGTGGATTCGCCTTTTGAAGGCTATGCCGGCCCGTTAACAGAGACGGTGTTGTTAGGCAACCTGCTGCTGCGGAGCTTTGATATCCAGGAAAAGATAAAGCGCAACGACCCTGTTTACGGAAACATGGAGGGAAACAAATTCAGCGGCCGTTACGTCGACCTGAAGTGGGACGGTGAGAATATGCGGGTAACCAATTTCGAGCCGGCCAACCAATTCATCCGGCGCACTTATCGCGAAGGCTGGGGCGACCTGAAGTTGTAGCCCCGTCCTTCCGAAATGAATTGAATACAAAGCCGCAGATAAGCTCATGTAACAGCTTATCGCGGCTTTGTCTTATTTATATGCCTTTAATCGCTTAATTATTGAATATGTCGGCTAATTATCCAACCTTTACAGCGAGGATACGAATTAAATAATAATGGATATAGATTTCAATAAATCCGACGGGCTTGTACCTGTTATCATACAGGATGAGCACACATTGGAAGTACTGATGCTGGGTTACATGAACCAGGAGGCTTACGATAAAACTGTGGCTGAAAACAGGGTCACCTTTTTTTCGCGCACAAAAAACCGGCTTTGGACAAAAGGCGAAACGAGCGGAAACTACCTGCATGTAAGCAACATTCATATCGATTGCGACAATGATACCCTGCTGATAAAAGTTAAAGCCGATGGCCCCACCTGCCATACCGGCGAACGCAGTTGCTTTAAAACAGGTTATAACCAGAATTTCATACTACAGCTTGAGGAAATCATAGCCTCCAGGTACGAAAACCCGCAGGAAAGTTCGTATGTGAATAAACTGCGTACAAAGGGCCTCAACAAAATAGCGCAAAAGGTTGGTGAAGAAGCTGTTGAAACGGTAATAGCCGCATTAAACGAAACCGAAACGGACCTTATCAACGAATCATCCGACCTTGTATTCCACCTGCTGGTATTGCTCCGCGAAAAAGGGTTAACGCTTGATCGGATAGCAAAGAACCTGGAGGAAAGGCATAGGTAGTCTTCAGTTCATGGTTCATAGACCATGGTTCATAGTATTTTAATAATATTGCAACGTACATCCGGCTATGAACGATGAACCATGAACCAACAATGATCTCCGTAGAAAAAATAGCTGAACTCAACGGGCATGGCAACCCTATATTTACTGTCGAGCTGTCACAAAAGCCGGGTATTATATTTACCGGTGGTAATGACAAGGGCTTGGTTGAATGGAGCCTTAAGAATCTCGCGTTTATCAAAGTGATGTTTCCGGTGCAGGCGTCTGTTTATGCCATACATTGCCCGGTTGGGTACCCTTTATTGTTCGCCGGGTTACGTGACGGCAGCATCCAGGTGTTTGACTTTGTTAAACAGCAACTGCTTCCAGCGATCAAAAATCATCAAAAACCGGTTTTTGATATTAAATCTGTTAACCACAAAAAAGAACTATTAACCGCATCCGAAGACGGAACCGTTTCCGTTGTGAGTTTACAAACGTTAGAATTACTGCACACGATCAAAGTATCCGACGATACCATCCGCTGCATCAGCATCTCGCCGGATGAAAAATGTGTGGCCTTTGGCCTCCGTAATAACCAAATAAAAATTTACGACCTCGGGGATTATAGTTTGATAAAAACATTACATGGCCACACCATGTCGGTTTTTGCACTCCAATATGCGCCAGCCGGCGATCATCTGATATCAGGCGGGCGCGACGCGCAGGTACTAGTTTGGGATACACGATCGTATGAGATACTGGATAAAATTCCTGCTCATTTATTCGCGGTAAATTGTATAGCGTTCCATCCGTCATTACCGTACTTCGCGACAGCAAGTATGGACAAAACAATAAGGATATGGAGTGCCGACGATTTTAAACTTTATAAAACCATCAGCCGCGAAAAGGGATATGCAAGCCACCAGCTATCCGTCAACAAACTTGCCTGGAATGGCGATCAGCTTATCTCCGTAAGTGACGATAAAAGAGTTATTATATGGGATATCCGGTTTGATGAGTAACAGAAGCAAGATGACAAGAGACAAGAGCAAAGAAAATTGCAGGTAAAATTCAACGTCAGTCGACAGTTGCAGCAGTAGTGCTTGCTTTGTCTAATATCTTGCTTCCTCAATATTAACTCTTTTCCACTAAAACATACGTTTTATAATCGTCAGTTTGTGCGTATAACGTTTCTGTTCCTCTGAATAAATACCCTTTTCGTCAATAGAGTCAATTTTCACTTTTCCGGAAGCATGGATGATTTTTTCGTTATTCAGCATAATGCCAACATGAACTACTCTGCCTTCAGGGTTCTCAAAAAAAGCAAGATCGCCCAATTTAGCGTCGTGCAGCGAACTCACCTCATAGCCCTGCTCGACCTGCATGCTGGCGTCGCGCAATAAATTAATGCTCTGAAACCTGAAAACAGCCTGCGTAAAGCCCGAACAATCAATCCCGAAATGCGTACGGCCACCCCATAAATAAGGTGTGTTTAAAAATGACATGGCCGTAACTGCAAAATTATCATTCTCACCTATCTCGCCTATTATTTCAAACCGCTCATCGCCGATGTGGCATGTCGTTCCGTCTAAAAACGCAAGCGAACTGCCTGCAGGCAAATATGAAATACTGTTATTGGCAATTTTCCAGGCTTGTGTTACAGGCCGGAATGTTAGCGGAGCAGGCGTTTGTTTAAATTTCTTATAATCAAGGTGGCCAAGCATAACGAATTGAAGCCGCCCAATCCAGCCGGCATAGGTGTCAATCGCGGTAATGATCTTTACCCAATTGTCAGTCCATTCCGTAATTTCAAAAATCTCACCAAACAAAACCTGCGATACCTGTTCGCTTTTATCGCTGGCTTCTGCCCTTAAGGGAACAATGGCAAGATTACAAATACCGTACTCCATAAACTAAATGTTCCGGTGAAAGTAAGCGATTTAATTGCAAAAAAAAAGTATCCCGATATTTACCGGCATACTTTCTGTATATTAAATCACTAAAAAAACTTATTCATTCATATGCAGCCATTCTTTTTTGGCCAGCAGTTCTTCTTTTGTTTCGCGGATATCTTCATCATCAACACAGCAATCTACCGGGCAAACCGCCGCACATTGTGGCTCATCATGAAAGCCAACACATTCCGTGCATTTATCCGGAACGATGTAATATATATCATCTGACAAAGCCGCCTGGGTTTCTTCTGCATTCAATGTATTACCGTCGCCGAAATCAATAAGCCCCTTGAGCCCGGTACCGTCTGAAAACCGCCAAGCAGCACCGGCATCGTATATCGCATTATTTGGACACTCCGGTTCGCAAGCTCCGCAGTTTATACATTCATCGGTGATTTTAATCGCCATATTGTCTTAATATCTTATATTCTCAATTACCTTTGCCCTGTTTTAGGGCTTACAAAGATAACAAAAAAAGGCCTGAGGGGTTTAAATCCTTACCATATATATGTCAAAATTTAACAAAACTGATTTGATAAATGCATTTTCCGAACTCGGAATGCGGTTATTTCATCCAGACGAGCAATTAACAGATATAATAAACGACGAAAAACAGTTCAATGCATGGTTCACACCCGAAAGCGTTTTAAACGCTGTGAAAGCCCTAGGTAAAACGCTAAACTCGGAAGATCTTACCCGCTGGTTAGCTGGCTATGATATTGATTACGACAAACAGCCTAAAAAAGTCGGGCTTATTTTAGCCGGGAATATTCCTTTAGTGGGTTTTCATGACGTTTTATGTGTACTGATAACCGGGAATCACGCTCTGATCAAAGCCTCATCGCAGGACGCCAGGTTAATTAAACACGTGCTGGGAATGCTTGTAAACATCGAGCAGGAGTTCAAAAACCGGTATAGTTTTGTTGAAAGGTTGGAGGACTTTGACGCGATAATAGCTACGGGCAGCAATAATACTTCACGCTATTTTGAATACTATTTTAGCAAGGTTCCGAATATCATTCGGAAAAACCGCAATAGCGTGGCCGTATTAACCGGCAATGAAACCAAAGAACAACTGCATGAATTGGGCCATGATATTTTTGATTACTACGGTTTAGGCTGTCGCAATGTATCAAAAGTGCTGGTGCCTAAAGGATATATTTTCAATTTCTTTTTTGAGTCGATAGAGTCGTATCAACCCATTATCAACCACCATAAATACAATAACAATTACGATTATAATAAATCAATTTACCTCGTAAACAGGGATAAGCATTTCGACAATGGGTTCTTATTGCTAAAGGAGGACGAAAGATTGACCTCGCCTCTTGCCGTTCTGTACTACGGGTACTATGATGATTTGGGATCAGTACAAACCATGCTCGACCGGGAAAGTGATAAGATACAATGTATTGTTAGCGATGCTAACCTACAGGTAAAACCACAAGTAGTTGACTTCGGCACAAGCCAGCAACCGGCGTTATGGGATTATGCCGATGGTGTGGATACAATGGCGTTTTTGACTGGTTTGTTATAGCATAAATTATTGCGGCATGAATGACCTTTGACTTTTACCTCATTCTCCCCAGGCAGTAATAATCAAACTCCTTCCTGCAGCTTCATCCCTGTGCTCGCACAGATAAATGCCCTGCCACATGCCCAGCGCCAATCTTCCGTTGCGGATAGGAATAGTTACTGAGCTACCCAGCAAAGCCGCTTTCAGGTGCGCGGGCATATCGTCGGGGCCTTCGTCATCATGCTGGTAGTCGGGGTCGTTTTCCGGGACAGTCTTGCTAAAATACATTTCAAAATCTTTCCGAACGTCAGGCGCGGCATTTTCATTGATAGTTAGCGAGGCCGACGTATGCTGGATAAACACCTGGCAAATGCCTGTTTTTATCTCGCCTATCTTCGGCAACGCGTGTATCACCTCCGGCGTAATAATGTGGAAGCCTCGTCTTCTTGCGGTTAATTGTAGCGACTGCTGGTATATTTTCATAAGTCTTATAAACGGTTTCTATGAGATATTACATATTTTTATACTACGGTAGGTAAGAGCATGGAACAAGTAAAACTATCGAGGGAGCAAAAAGTTGAGCTATATAATAAAATGGTTGCGGGCAACCCTTCGGCGGTGCTAAAAGGTGATACAATTCCCTACACTTCTGTAAACGGGCATATGTACAGCTTCCTTTCGAAAGGCGATGAAGTAACACTCAGGTTGCCGGAGGCAGAAAGAATAAAATTCATAGAAAAGTATAATACCCGGCTGGCTGAGAATTATGGTATTGTCCAAAAAGAATACGTTGTTGTTCCTGATAGCTTGCTCCGGGAAACCAGCGAACTAAGTCCTTATTTTGATATGAGTTATCAATATGTAAGCGCACTTAAGCCCAAGCCCGCTGCCAAAGCAACAAAGCAGAAATAATATTGGGCTTACTTTTTCTTTTTTGCCTGTTTCTTTTCCAGCAGCTCAACTTCACGCGCGGATATTTCGGCAAACGTTTTCCATTCACTTTTATAATCGAACGGGATCTGCACCCAGTCCTTCATCGGCTTGCCCTCCATGGGCTCAAATAATTTCGCGCCGTCAAGGCTCATGGCCTCGTTCAGCTCCCCGCCATGCAGTTTTACAACGATATTGTCCTTCCAAAACATGGCCGCCGATTTCCCGTTCGGCATTTTCATGCACAGCGCACCGAACATTTTGCCCGGCACAGCATTTGGGATTTCACCCGTCAGTTCCATAAAATAGGCTTCGGCATCGCTCATAGAAATTAGTATTTGGTTAGTAAAGGTATAAATTAAACGCTGTCCTCGTTTTTTACGCCTTTAAGTAAGGCGTATATCGCCATTGCATGGCCGTGCCCCAGGTCAAAATCAGCCTTAAGCCATTTAATAATATCCCCAGCTTTTACGCCTGGTTTAAGTTCACCATGTTGGGTAAAACCCTTTTGTTCGGCAAGCTCCCTGAATTCCTTTGGGCCTTTGCCGGTTTTGGTTTTGATGTTGTTTAAATAAGCCTGGAATGACATATAACATTTAAATATAGGAAATTATCGGGACGGGGTAAGGAAAATAACATTTTCAGGGCTTGTTATTTTGATTCTTTGTGTTGGTCCAGCTAACATAACGGCTAAAAATAGTTATATTTAACCTCATTGCTCTCGAATTTGAATGATTATTAGTACCATCGCTCTTCACATTTTAGCCGTTATTTTTATTGCAACAATTTTCCGCTCCGCCTTTGGTTTTGGGGAGTCGTTGGTGGCTGTTCCGTTGCTTGCACTATGGTTGCCGCTTAACATTGCAGTCCCGTTATCTGTTTTGGTATCGATAACTATAGCAGGGGTCGTGGTCGTGCAGGATTGGAAAAAAATCCATTTCCGCAGCGCGGGAGGGCTTATTTTATACACACTTATCGGCATCCCGCTTGGTATTTTGCTTCTTCGCAATACTGACGAAAAAATAGTAAAAATTATTTTGGGCGTTATTGTTGTTACATTTTCCATCTATTTATTAGCCGGAAAAAAGCTAACAGAATTAAAAACAGACAATCGCGCCTGGCTTTTTGGATGCGGATTATTTGCGGGCATCCTGGGAGGAGCATACGGGTTAAACGGCCCTCCATTAGTTATATATGGGGCGAAACGGCGATGGTCAGCTCAACATTTTCGCGCAACTTTGCAAGGGTATTTTTTCGTAGCCAGCATTGCCGGCATGGTCGGTTATTGGCTTACCGGCCTGCTTATCCCTGTCGTCATTCATTATTACTTACTGAGCTTGCCTGTATTATTACCTGCAATTTTTATCGGCAGGGTGATCAATCACCGTCTGCACGGTGAAATCTTTTTTAAATATGTTTATCTCGTTCTTTTAGGCATTGGAGTATTTTTATTAATCAATTCCAGCATGCAATTATAATACGGGGCCTGAATTCTTATCCGACGTTTCTAATCACTGATTACCAGCTTCTCCCCCACAAATTTTATTTTCCCCGCATCCAGCAGCAAGCGGATGGTTTCTATTTTTTCTTTCTCAGTACCTGTCATCGTGGAGGTGACAAGTGAGCCAATGTCCAATGACGAGGTCCTTAGTAATTGCACAACCTCGCTGGTGATGTCGTCGAATATTTCGGATGCATTTTGTTTCCGTTTCTCTTCCAGGCAAACATCGCAAACACCGCATTTCTCGGCGTATGGTTCGTCAAAGTAGGCCAGCAGCATCTGGCTGCGGCACTTTTTATGTTCAGCGTAAGCGAAAACGGCTTCCATTTTTCGCAGATATGTAGATTTACGTTCGTCGATCGCTTTTTTATTGATGTAAAGGGCATTAGTGTGCTGTCGCGGTTTCAGGTAAGTAACCTGCGGCTGGTCGGTTTGCTGCTGGTAGCTTAAAATCTTAAACTCCTGCAACTGTTTTAGCCCGTCGATCACCTGTTGTACATTCATGTGCGTCCGCCGGGCCAACTCAAACTCGCGCAGGCGGACATAGTTTTCAAATGCGCCGCCGTACGAGCGCAGAAGGGTTTTTATGAACGGGTCCCAGCCGGAGTTTTGTATCTGGAAATTATAAAGCTCCTCGTTCGTTACCTCGAACCTGAACCGGGACGGTAAAAACACGCTCTCGTTAAACGACAGGTATTCGTCCTGTTCCAAAAACTTCAAAGCATTAATGGTTTTCACTGGGTCCAGCTTAAAGCGGCTGCAAAAATCGCCCAGGTCAAGGTCGAAGCTTAGGCCCTCGCCCGCCTCATAGGCTAGTTGGTAATAATTAGCCAGTGAATGATAAACCAGTTTAATCTCGTCGATCGACGGAAAGCTCAACGCATATTTCTTCTCCTGTTTCAGCCTGTCGGACTGGTTGAACAACAAAACCGCGTAGGCTTTATGCTCATCGCGCCCGCTCCGCCCTGCTTCCTGGTAGTAGGCTTCCAGGCTTTCGGGCATATCCTTGTGGATCACAAAACGCACATCAGGCTTATCTATCCCCATCCCAAAAGCGTTGGTAGCTACAATGATGCGTGTGCGGTTCGTTTTCCAGCTATCCTGCTTTTGCGAACGCAAGTCTGCTTCCAGCCCGGCATGATAAAAATCAGCTTTGATTCCGTTCTCGTTATAGAATTTAGCGATGTCGGCCGTTTCCTTGCGGCTGCGCACGTATACAATGCCGCTTCCCTTCACCCCTTTGGCGATATCCAGCAGCTTGCGCAGCTTGCTTTCATCATGCTGCACCACATAACTTATGTTTTTGCGCTCAAAACTTTTCTGGTAAACCGCCGCGTTTTTAAATTGCAGCTTTTGCTGGATATCCTCCCGCACATCTGCCGTCGCAGTCGCGGTAAGCGCCAATACGGGCACCTGCGGGTGCAGTTCGCGCAGATCAGCAATATGCAGGTACGGCGGCCTGAAATCGTAACCCCATTGAGAAATACAGTGTGCCTCGTCAACCGCGATCAGGTTTACGTTCATGTATTTTATCCGCTCACGCACCAGTTCCGACAGTAGGCGCTCGGGTGAGAGGTATAAAAACTTGATCGGCCCGTAAATGCAGTTATCCAGCGCGATGTCGATCTCCCGCTTACCCATTCCCGATACGATAGATATTGCATTGATGCCTTTTGCTTTCAAATTTTCCACCTGGTCTTTCATCAGCGCTATTAGCGGCGAAATGACGATACATATCCCCTCCTTTGCCAGCGCCGGAACCTGGTAGCAAACCGATTTGCCGCCGCCGGTGGGCAACAGCGCCAGCGTATCATGTCCCAGCAAAACAGACTGGATGATCTCCTCCTGCATCGGCCGGAAGGCATCATGGTTCCAATATTGCTTAAGGATTTCCTGGAGAGACATTCTTTTTATTTCGGATTTGGATGAATTTAAGAGCAGTTGTAAAGATAAATCCGAAATCGAACATCCGAAATTCGAAATGGCATAATATTTCTAAATTAGCAGCGTAAAGACTACATATGAAATTATTCTTCACTGCTGCACTACTCCTCTTCCTCGCCACAGATCTTGAAGCTCAAAAATGGAACGTTGAAAATCCCCCGGCTCCGGCAAAAAAAATAACGATCAATACCGACGAAGGTACATGGATGAACCTGGATGTAAGCCCGGATGGCAAAACCATTGCTTTTGACATGCTTGGCGATATTTATACCATCCCCGTTAAGGGAGGTAAAGCCACACTCCTTGCGGGAGGAAAAGCGTGGGAGGTACAGCCCAGGTTTAGTCCGGACGGCAAGCAGATATCCTACACCAGCGACCGCGACGGCGGCGACAACATCTGGATAATGAACAGCGACGGTAGCGGCAAGCACCCGGTTACGAAAGAAAATTTCCGTTTGCTAAACAATGCTTCATGGACACCCGACGGACAATTTTTGGTGGCACGTAAGCATTTTACCGGCACGCGCTCGCTTGGCGCGGGCGAAATGTGGTTGTACCACAAAACCGGCGGCGAGGGTATACAACTCACCAAACGCAAAAACGACCAGCAGGATGCAGGTGAGCCTGTGGTATCCCCTGACGGTAACTATGTTTACTGGAGCGAGGACGTTACGCCCGGCCCTAATTTTGAATATAATAAAGACCCTTATAAAGGCATATATGCTATCCGGCGGTTAAACCGCCAAACCGGCGACATCGAGACTGTGACCGGAGGTGCCGGCGGCGCTTGCCGTCCGCAGATATCGCCTAACGGCAAACTCATGGCTTTTGTAAAGCGGGTAAGACTAAAATCCGTTTTATACCTGCATAATTTAAACACCGGCGAAGAATGGCCGGTATATGATGAGCTTTCGCACGATCAGCAGGAAGCATGGGCCATTTTTGGGTTGTACCCTAATTTCGGCTGGACGCCCGACAGCAATAACATTATTTTTTATGCAAAGGGTAAAATATGGAACCTCGACGTGGCCAGTATGAACGCTGTTCAGATCCCTTTTGAAGTTACGTCCCAGCAAAGCATTACGGATGCGCTTCATTTCCCGCAAAGGGTGTTCCAGGAGGAATTTACGGCTAAGATGATCCGTCAGCTTACCACATCGCCCGACGGCAAAACTGTTGCCTTTAATGCTGCGGGGTACATCTATACCAAAGCATTGCCCAACGGCGTGCCAACCCGCATAACCGCCACAAACGATTTTGAATATGAGCCGGCGTTTAGCCCGGACGGAAAATCGCTGGTATATATCGACTGGAGTGATGAGCTGAAAGCGTCCATCAATAAAATCGACCTTACTACCTGTTTGGTAACAAGGCTGACATCGGAAAAAGGATATTATTACTCGCCCAAATTTTCGAACAAAGGCGATAAGATCATCTACCGAAAAGGCGCAGGCAACGAAGTTTCCGGGTTTACTTTTGGCGGAAATACCGGTATCTATACCATTCCGGCTAACGGCGGCACGCCAAAGCTGATCATCGATAATGGCATTTACCCGCAGTTTTCGGCGAACGATGCAAAGATTTATTACCAGAGCAACGAGGGCGATAAAAAAGCCTTTAAAATGATGGATACCACGGGCGCTAACCAGCAAACGTTATACACATCAAAATATACCACACAGTTTAATCCAAGTCCCGATGGGAAATGGATGGCGTTTACTGAATTGTTCAATTGCTACATTACACCTATGGTAAGCACCGGAACCGTGCGGGACCTTTCGGCGGCTAACAAAGCCATCCCGCTGGATAAACTGACTCGCGATGCCGGCACTTACCTGCACTGGAGCAAGGACAGCAAAAAAATGATGTGGACCCTGGGGCCAAAATATTTTGTGCGGGATATCCGTAATGCTTTTCCTTTTGCAGATGGCGGAACGGATAAAACGCCGCCGATAGATACTGTTGGTATTGATATCGATCTGAAATTAAAAACTGATGTGCCGGATGGTAAAATAGCTTTCACCAACGTGCGCATCATCACCATGAAGGGCGACGAGGTGATCGACAATGGCACCATTGTTATCGACCGCAATAAAATAGCCGAAATAGGAAAAGCATCTGATGTTAAAGTGCCGGCTGATGCAAAAATTTATGACCTTGCCGGGAAAACGATCATGCCGGGTATTGTGGATGTTCACGGGCATTTACATACCAGCCCGGATGGCATATCCCCGCAGCAGGATTGGAACTATTATGCCAACCTTGCTTTTGGCGTAACCACCGCGCACGACCCATCGAGCAATACCGAAATGGTATTCAGCCAGTCGGAGATGTTAAAGGCAGGACGTATGGTTGGCCCGAGGGTATATTCCACCGGAACGATCCTTTATGGCGCCGATGGCGATTTTAAAGCGGTGATCAATAGCTTAGATGATGCCCGTTCGCATTTACGCAGGTTAAAGGATGTGGGTGCATTCTCGGTAAAAAGCTATAATCAGCCGCGGCGCGAGCAACGGCAGGAAATAATCGAAGCCGCACGCGAGCTGCAAATGGAAGTAGTACCCGAGGGTGGTTCGACCTTTTTTACCAATATGAATATGATACTCGACGGCCATACCGGGATTGAGCATAACATTCCCGTTTGGCCGGTTTATAAAGATGTGAAAGCCTTGTGGAACGACAGCCGGTCGGGTTATACTCCTACCCTTATCGTGGCTTATGGCGTGCAGTCTGGTGAGAATTTTTGGTATGACCGCACCGATGTTTGGAAAAACGAGCACCTGCTAAACTTCACCCCGCAAACTATCGTCGATGCGCGGTCCCGCCGCAGGACGACTGCTGAATATGGCGACTACGGGCATATTGAAGTTTCGAAATATGTTAAACAGATAGCAGACGGCGGCACGAAAGTAAACCTGGGCTCACATGGCCAGCTGCAGGGCCTCGGCGCCCATTGGGAGCTTTGGATGCTTGCACAGGGCGGCATGACGCCAATGCAGGCCATTCGCTGCGCAACAATGAACGGGGCATCGTATTTGGGTATGGAAAAAGAAATAGGCTCGCTTGAAACCGGAAAACTCGCGGATTTGATTGTGCTGAACGAAAACCCGCTGGTTGATATTCATAACAGCGATAAAATAAAATACGTTATGGTAAACGGTCGTTTGTACGATGCTGAATCAATGAACGAAATAGGCAACCGCGAGAAACCGCGCCTACCGTTCTGGTGGCAGCAAACACACGGCGCTACGGGTACCGCACCTACAGGAAATGTTGAGACGTATTTGTTTGGTGTACAGGATGGCGATTAATAATTTCGGAATTCGGATTTTCAACCCGATAGCTATCGGGTTCGAATTTATAATATAAAGGCATAAAACGTTTATTCCCGTTAGGAAATAAACGTTTTTGCTTTTTCGAGCGCTCGTGCTAAACCACTTGCATCGCTGCCGCCGGCTGTGGCGAAAAATGGCTGGCCGCCGCCGCCGCCTTTTATTTCTTTAGCCAGCTCGCGCACGATGGCACCGGCATTTAAGCTTTTTTCCTTTACCAGGTTCTCAGCGATCATTACGGTAACGCCTGGTTTGCCATCTATGTCAGAACCCAGCACCAAGAACAGATTGGGCACAATATCCTTCAGGTTATAAGCCAGGTTTTTAATGGCTTCCGCATTGGGCAGGTCGACTTTTTGCGCGATAAAGTTAATACCGTTGATTGACTCCGCTTTTTTGGCAAGCTCATCCTTTAATCCGGATGACCGCTCGAGTACCGTCTTTTCGATTTCCTTTTTCAGCCTTGCGTTTTCCTCCAACAGGCTTTCCACACTTTTTGAAATATCCTTTGGGTTTTTTAACATGTCCTTTAACTGGTTTACCAGCCGGGTTTGCTCATTGATATAATTCTCGGCAGCTATGCCTGTTATCGCTTCAATACGGCGTACTCCGGCAGCCACGGCGCTTTCAGCGGTGATCTTAAAGTAACCGATATGACCTGTCGCCTTAATATGCGTTCCGCCGCAAAGCTCTTTTGAGAATTTTTCATCGAATGTAATCACGCGCACGAAATCGCCATACTTTTCGCCAAACAGCGCAGTAACACCGCTGCTGATGGCCAGGTCGTACGGTACGTTCCGCTCCTCTTTTAAAGCGATATCCTCCCGCACTTTTTCGTTTACGATAGCCTCGATCTGCGACAGCTCGTCATCGGTCACCTTTGCGAAATGCGAAAAATCGAAACGCAGGTATTCTGCATTTACCAACGAACCTTTTTGGTTCACATGACTGCCCAGCACCTGTTTCATTGCAGCATGCAGCAAATGGGTAGCGCTATGGTTGTTCATGATCGCTTTTCTCCGCTGTTGGTCGACAATAGCGGTCAGCGCATCATTGATTGCTTCATTGGTCGGTAATTTATCTACAAAATGAACGATCAGCCCGTTTTCCTTTTTGGTATCCGTTACCGGGATAATTTCGCCATCGGGAAAAACCAGGTCGCCGGTATCGCCCACCTGTCCGCCGCTTTCGGCATAAAAAGGTGTTTTATCCAGTACGATCTGGTATTGTTCTTTTCCTTTGGCAGTAACTTTGCGATATTTTACAATATGGGCAATGGTTTCGGTTTCGTCATAACCGGTAAACTCAACGGTATCGTCGTCTTTTAAAACCGTCCAGTCACCGGTGTCAACAGCTGTAGCGGCGCGTGAGCGGGTTTTTTGTGCTTGGAGAGCTTTTTCGTAATCTCCTAAATTTACGGTCCATCCTTGTTCTCGAGCGATCAATTCGGTCAGATCTATAGGAAAACCATAAGTATCGGATAATTCAAAGGCAAAATCTCCACTCACTCTTTTGTATCTACGATCCTCCTTGTTATCTCTTTTTATGTTTACATGATCCAAACTATCTTCTTCTATATGAATTGCAACTCCCCGCTCATTTGATAAATCGAAGTATGTATTAAATCTTCTTAACCCTAATTCCAACGTTTTCAAAAAAGAGTTCTCCTCTTCCAAAACCACCTTCTGTACAAAATCCTTCTGCTTATACAGCTCGTCAAACACGCCTTTAAATTGCTCAGCCAATAAAGGTACCAACTGGTTTAAAAAAGGTTCCTTAAAGCCTAAGTATTGATATGAGTATCTAACCGCCCTGCGCAAAATACGGCGTATCACATACCCGGCTTTATTATTTGACGGCAGTTGCCCGTCAGCTATTGCAAAGCTGATTGCGCGGATATGGTCGGCCATTACACGCATGGCTACGGCATCGTTCCAGCCATCGTTTTCCGGTGTGGCACCTCCATTATAGGTTTTTCCGCTTTTTTCTGCTATAAACTGTATCAGCGGCTGAAAAACGTCGGTATCATAGTTGGATGTTTTTTCCTGCAGCACCCTCACCAGGCGCTCAAAACCCATCCCTGTATCCACGTGTTTAGCCGGTAGCGGCTGTAACGAGCCATCCTTCAGGCGGTTAAACTGCATAAACACATTATTCCATATCTCGATAACCAGCGGATCGTCCTGGTTAACCAGGCTTTCGCCTTTCACCTTTAACCGCTCAGCTGCTTCCCGGCTATCGTAATGAATTTCCGAGCATGGTCCGCAGGGGCCGGTTTCGCCCATTTCCCAAAAGTTATCTTTTTTATTGCCTAAAAGGATACGGTCTTCGGGCACATATTGTTTCCAGTAATCGTATGCTTCCTGGTCTTTAGGTAAACCTTCTTTT